>Ga0114946_10000567_pt1 | contig 24975 bp, 16 predicted proteins | sample WalLakDeSediment_FD_88676 | JGI IMG/M metagenome (GOLD analysis project Ga0114946, IMG submission 88676) | Lake sediment microbial communities from Walker lake, Nevada to study Microbial Dark Matter (Phase II) - Walker Lake 11/02/13 Deep Sediment | ecosystem: Environmental > Aquatic >... | reverse complement strand
GAGGTCCGTTGTTCTTCCACTTCTTCGATACTACGCATGAGTCAGACTTCCCGGCGGCGTACCTGATGGGCTTACGGATTATCTCCTTCCCCATCCCTGCCGACTACTGAGGCGATCGGCGACCATTCGGGATATCCCGACTTCCGTACATAAGACTTCCCGACATGCTCAGGTCTATGACCCAGCGGGCGGGGACGCGTGACTCGCGATAGCGTCATGCTCCCTGTTGCCTTCCCGACAAAACGACGTGGTCGGCCACCCGGATTGGTGTAAACGGTTTCTGGGCTCGATACTGGGCCTGCCGGTACCCCTGCCAACGCTTCCAGGCGTGCCTTGCGGCACACCAGGCATAGCTCGGGGTCACAGTGGGTCGTTGCTCCTTTCCGTGTAGAGGACTTGCACTGGAGTGTCTTATGCCGGCTTTTACCGGCGCTCCGTTTAACGTTTAACGTTTAACTCCCCCTTCCCTATCCCCGACATTTTCTCTATCTTTAACATTCGTCAATAATGGCTGCAAATACTGTAGCCTTATCCCATCTACGTTTTTGGAGCACTCATGTCGGATCAGACAGCAAAGAACGATATACTCGCACCCGTCTACAACCCCGCCGGCGTGGAGGATACCTGGTACGCATTCTGGATGCGAAAGCGCCTGTTCCATGCGAACGTCGATGCGTCGAAAACCCCGTATACCGTCGTGATACCACCGCCGAATATCACGGGAATGCTGACGATGGGACATGTGCTGAACAACACCTTGCAGGACATTTTCATACGCTGGCACCGCCTCGCAGGCGAGCATACGTGTTGGATACCCGGAACGGATCATGCGGGCATAGCAACGCAAACGGCTGTCGAGAAGACGTTGAAGCGAGTCGAAGGACTTTCACGTCATGATCTGGGAAGAGAGAAATTTCTTGAGCGCGTGTGGGAATGGCGGAACAATTATGGCGGTATCATCACAACACAACTGAGAAAACTGGGCGTGTCATGCGACTGGGACAGGCTCGTGTTCACCATGGACCCCGGATTGTCGCATGCCGTGCGCGAGGCCTTCATTCGTTTGTATAAAAAAGGACTGATCTATAGGGGAAAGCGCATCATCAATTGGGATCCTATCGCGCATACCGCTCTTTCGGACGAAGAAGTGGTATTCAAGGAACAACAGGGCAAGCTGTGGCACATTCGATATCCTCTCGTGACAGGCGGTATGCCCAGTGACGATCAATTCGTCGTTGTCGCCACAACCCGGCCTGAAACAATGCTCGGCGATACAGCGGTCGCCGTTCATCCCGACGATGATCGGTATCGGCATCTTATCGGTGCTACGGTGTTGCTGCCGCTCATGCAGCGTGAAATCCCCGTCATTGCGGACGAATACGTGGAGTCGTCCTTCGGAAGTGGTGTCGTGAAAATCACGCCCGCACATGATGCGAACGATTTCGAAGTCGGCGAGAGGCACGACCTGCCCCGCGTCAACGTCATGAATATCGATGCGTCAATCAACGAACTCGGTGGCGCCTACGCGGGACTCGACCGCTACGAAGCCCGCGAACGCATCGTGGCCGATCTCGAAGCACTCGGACTCATCGAGAAAATCGAAGATTATTCGCACAGCGTCGGCTTCAGTGACAGAACCGAGGTCGCTATAGAGCCTTGGCTCTCCGATCAGTGGTTCGTCAGCATGAAATCGCTCGCACAACCCGCATTGCAGGTCGTTCGAGACGGTGTCGTACGATTTTATCCCGAGCGCTGGACGAAAACATACGAACACTGGATGACGAATATCCGCGATTGGACTATTTCCAGACAACTCTGGTGGGGGCATCGCATTCCGGTTTTCTACTGCCATGACTGCGACTGGAGTGACGCGATGCATGAAAGTCCGCAACGATGTCCATCGTGCGCAAGCGAACGCTTGTATCAGGACGAAAATGTGCTCGATACGTGGTTCTCCTCCTGGCTCTGGCCATTCAGCGTGCATCACTGGCCCAAGGATTCAATGGACTTGCGGTACTTCTATCCCACTCGCGTGTTGGTCACGGGCCCGGATATTATTTTCTTCTGGGTCGCTCGCATGATTATGGCCGGTCTCGAATTCATGAAGGACGTGCCGTTGCCCGACGGAAGTCCACGCAAGGAAATGAAGGATATTGTTCCTTTCCACGACGTGTATTTCACGAGCATCATACGAGATGAACAGGGACGGAAGATGTCCAAGTCGCTCGGCAATTCGCCCGATCCGCTCGAAGTGATCGCGGAATACGGTGCCGACGCGCTGCGCTTCACCGTTACCTATCTCGCACCATTGGGACAGGATGTGTTGTTCTCGACACACAAATGCGAAACCGGGCGGAACTTCGCGAACAAAGTGTGGAATGCAGGTCGTTTCCTGCTCATGAACGTGCGTCGCATGGAGGAAGGCGGTGAGTGGCGTTTCCATGAGTGTCGTTGGAAAACTCTCGGCGGTGCGGAACACAGCGAGACCTTGCCGGAAACCGACGAATTGGAGGATCGCTGGATATTCAGTCGCTACCATTCCACAATTCGCGACCTGCATAACGCCATGAATCGGTACAGGGTCAATGATGTTTCGAAATCGCTCTACGACTTCGTCTGGCACGATTTCTGTGACTGGTACATCGAACTGATCAAGCATAGAATGTACTCGGATAATGAAAGCGCACGTCGTGTTGCACTCGAACGTGCAATGACGGTGTACGATGGCATTCTCAAGTTGCTGCACCCAATCATGCCCTTCATCACCGAAGAAATTTGGCATTCGATGGAGCGAGGCCGTGAGACGCTGAGCATCATGGAACAGCGCCTACCGGAGTACGATGCGGGCGCCATTGACGACGAGGCTGTTTTTGAAATGTCTTTTCTCATGTCGGTGGTGGAAGGTGTTCGGAGTATTCTCGGTGAAATGAATGTACCTCCCGGGAAATCCTGCACGGTCGTCATCAACTGCTCGCGTGATGCGCAATGCCACGTCATCGAGCGGAATCCCCATTTTCTCGAACGCTTAGCCAAGATTCGGGACGTCACTACAGGAATCGGCGTGGCGCGTCCGCCCTTGTCGGCATCGGTGGTTGTCGATGGCGCGGATGTGTACATTCCACTTGAAGGTTTGATTGACATCGACGTTGAAAAAAAGAGACTGTCGAAAGAGATTCAGCGCGTACAGGGGGTGTTGAATGGCATTGATTCGAAGCTGAAAAATGAGAAGTTTATCTCCAATGCACCAGCCGATGTCGTGAAACGGGAACACGATAAACAGGCTACCTTTCGACTCACACTGGAGAAGCTGCATGCGAATTACCACAGTCTTGAAACGGAATGAGCTTCGGCGACTTGCGGCAGTACTGCTGGTATCGAGTCTTGCAGCCTTGACCGCATCCGCGCAAACCCGGCCCGAGGCACCACGTGAACCGGAGGTGTTGTACAACGGCTTCCAGTTGTCATTGTACGGAGGTGGTACGCTGATGTACATGAACGGGGAATACTACGGCTCGTGTCCATGCGATTTTTTCGGCGACATCACAAGCTCGAATCTGATTTTCGGTGCTTCAATGAACATCCCGGTGTTCCAGGACGCCTCCATCTACCTTCGTGCAGGTTTGAACAGGACATCCACGACTTGGACCAACGCACGCACGGACAGTCTGTTTTCCACGCCGGGAACCGGCTACATTGTGTCGGATCTTGTTTTCGACTATGATCTGCATCATCTCGATTTTCTCATCAGGTTGATAGGAAACATCGACGGAGAGCGGGTGTACATCGGTCCGAGTTTTGGTTTTGTGCGTAAAAAACATGTTCGAATCACGGATAGCGAATTGAGTACGGGTGCTGCACGCATAGTCGAAGATGCAGCGATGGTCACTGATCACGAACTCCGCGTTTCAATGATCATCGGTGCCGAGTATGCTTTCGTTCCGATCAGGAATCTGTACGTGATTCCCGCCATCGAGGTTGACTATGCCTTTGGCAGAATAACGCAGAATAGATTGGAGCGACCCAATTTCCGTTTGCGTCCGACGTTTTACAAGCTTCTCGTCACATTAGCATACCAGATATTCTGATCTCGCATGTTGCTCCGACTGTTGTTGTCAATTCTCGTCTTCGCCGTGGCATGGCAGCTTTCGCCATTCCACGAGGTCGTGCCCGTGAAACGTAAGCCTGGTGCGGGCTACGATCATCCAGCCGAAGCAGCCCGATTTTTTGTCGAACAACGTGCATGGCCGGATGGAATTCCGGAGCAGTGGCATTCACGTTCGATGGCGCATGTGGCACGAATGGAAAGAGAAGGTTTTACGAAGAGCAGCAGAGGGTGGTCGTGGATTTCCCTCGGTCCCGTCAACGTGGCCGGTCGAATTCGCGCCATGGCGATCGATCCGAGCAACGCGTCCATTATTTACGCCGGCAGTGCCGGGGGCGGTGTTTGGAAAAGCGAGACCTCTGGCCGGAACTGGCGGAAACTCGATGATTTGCTGCCGAATTTACGCATCGGTGCAGTGGCCGTGAACCCGTTCGATCATGCTCATGTGCTGGCGGGTTGCGGTGAAGGCTATGTGGCTTGGCAGGGTGGCGCTGCATGGGGGCGAGGCATATACGTCAGTACGGATGCGGGCACACATTGGGCAATGTTGCCATCGACCGATAGAAGCGATTTCTCCTATGTATTCGATGTGACGTTTGATGTGCATGTTCGGGACGTCATTCTTGCGTCCACAGCCTCCGGTGTGTTCCGAAGCAGCGACGGCGGGGCGTCCTGGACTCGCGTGCTCTCTCGACCCGTCGCATTTTTCTCCGCCATGGTGGTCGTGAGCAATACGCAGCCGGGAGTTATGTATGCAGGGGTGGAGGCCAATGGCGTGTTCAGGTCCACGGATCACGGACAAACGTGGTCGGGACCGTTGAACAACGGTATACCATTGCAGAGTTTCTCGCGCGTGGTGCTTGCTGCAGCACCATCCGATGGACGTATTGTCTATGCGGCCTTCACCGGTGTTGATGAGCAATGTGCCGGAGTCTACAGAAGCGACGATGGAGGCGATAGCTGGCGCTCGCTGAGCATTCCGAGGGGTGATGTAAGTGGCCAAACGTATATGGGCGGACAAGGCAGGTACAACAGCGTCTTGAGCGTCCACCCCATCAATCCTGATATTGTTTGGGCCGGCGGTATTGATATGTATCGTTCCGACGACGGGGGCCGCTTCTGGAAACAAATGAGCAATTGGTACCGTCATCCGCGATATACATACGTGCATGCGGATATACACGCCATCATCTTCGACCCGGCCAATCCGGAAATCATCCTGGCTGCGACCGATGGCGGACTGTTCCGATCGCGTGACGGAGGCAGGAACTTCGAGGAATTGAGCGCAGGCATGGTCACCGTACAGTTTCACAGCGGCACACCGCATCCGTACTCGGATATGGTGATTGGCGGAACCATGGACAATGGCACGCTTCGCACACTCGACGGCACATCATGGTATGACGTCACCGGTGGTGATGGCGGCTATACCGCTATCGATCCTGACGAGCCACGAATCGTCTACAGTGAATTGTACTATCTGCATTTTCTCAAATCCACTGATTGGGGACGGACATTCTACCCAAGCATGGCGGGCATTCCTCGAGCCAGGGATTTCGGCACATCGGATCCCGTTGCTTTCATAGCGCCGTTCGAACTTGCGCCGTGGAACAGTAAAACCCTGTTCGCAGGAAGCAATCGCGTGTTCCGAAGCACAAATGCCGCCGAAACCTGGGTGCCTATCAGTGGGAATCTTGCCGGAGACGGGTACATCACGGCGTTGGGGTTAGCAGCTTCGGACCCGAACGTCATCTATACAGGTGCTTCGCGCGGTCATGTACATCGTACAACCGATGGCGGACTGACATGGCGGCGCATCGATGCCGGACTGCCCGGGAGATGGGTGACCGATTTCGCCGTGCATCGGAGCGACCCGGACTGGGTGTTCGTTGCGTTAAGCGGTTTCGGAGGGGGACATGTGTACGTCAGCACCGATGGGGGGAAGCAGTGGCGCGACATTTCAGGCAGTGGACAATCGGCGTTGCCCGATGTTCCCGTGAACAGGATATTCCAACATCCACTTTATGAAGATGTATTGTACGCGGGTACTGATGTTGGGTTGTTCCATTCGACGGATCTTGGCGACACATGGGTGATAGACAACAACGGAATAGGCAATGTCATCATCGCTGATGTGCGAATGCGGCGCGACGGCGTGCTGTTCGTCGCTACGCACGGACGCGGGATGTACCGCAGTAGTATGTCCATTATCGACGGAGCAAGCACGCGTCCGCTTTCGGCAGTACTCGGACAAAGTTATCCGAATCCTGTTTCCGTACGGACCGGAGGCGAAGCTGTCGTTCCATATACGCTCATAGAGCCTTCCCGCGTCCGACTCGAACTGCGCGACGTCACCGGTCGTCTTGCACGAACACATCATTTCGGTATGCAGGAAAAAGGAGATTACTCGTATCCATTGAACATCGATGGTTTGGCGGCGGGTGTGTACATGTATCGATTGTACATCGATGGCCGTGCTGTCGATGAACGTCGTATGATGCTTGTCAATTGAAACAATGTATCCGCAGTACATTCATTTTTCCCGTTCCGATGCGAATCGCTTCTGCCGTTCCGTACATCCAATGTTCATGATCCGGTCCGCCCGGTTCCGGATTTCCGCGTTGCAGGGCGGGCGGCTTTTTCGTACTATATCATGCTTTAGCAATCTGCACGACACAGCTCACCAGGTACCATGAGTCACAGCACCCACACTCTCCTCATCGCTTTGTTGATTTTCACCAGTAGCGGAATGCTGCACGGCCAGGAAGCCGCGAAATGGACGGCGAAACCCGCTTCATCCACCGTCACCGCAGGCTCGACCGTAGAAGTGAGAGTCACGGCGCAATTGATCGACGATTGGCGCATTTATTCGACGACACCTGTGGAGGAGGGGCCTATACCGACGGACATTGATTTTGCAGAAACGGCGCCACTGTCGCGTACCGGTAAAATCCGTCAACCTCCGCCCATAGTGAAGTACGACGAAGCATTCGAAATCGACACCGAGTTCTACGACCAGGATGTGACATTCAGTATCACCGGAAAGGTGAAGAGCACTGCCGTACTCGGAAAGCAGCGTGCCATTGTCGAGGTAACCTTCATGGCGTGTAATGATCGCATGTGTCTGCCGCCGAAGACCGTGGAGATACCCTTCGATATCACTATCGAAGCTGCGGCAGCAAGCGAGGAGCAGCTAGGTGCTGCGGAAGACGCGGAAGAACTTGTCGACGAAGCGGAAGCTACGGCTTCAGCGCAAGAATCCCCCGATCCGCTGTCGGGAGATGAGGAGGAAACCGGCCCGACCGGTTACGGCGATGAGAGAGACATGGAGCGTGCGCGTGCAGAGGGATTGTGGGCCTACATTCTTCTGGCGATGTCAGTCGGAGCGCTAGCGTTACTCACGCCATGCGTTTTTCCCATGATACCGATAACGGTGTCGTTTTTCACGAAACGCGAGGCTGCTACCCGAGGGCAAGCGGTTCGTGATGCATCGATTTATTCGTTTGGCATCATCTTTACGTTTACTGGCTTGGGTATAGTACTGGCCTTGTTGTTCGGCGCCTCGGGTATCACGCAGTTCGCAGCGAATCCGTGGATGAACATACTGATAGCGACCATTTTTATCGTATTCGCGCTCAACCTTTTCGGGCTTTTCGAAATCACGATACCTTCGGGATTATTGACCAAACTCACCGTTGCGTCCGGTAGCGGCAGAGGCATCACCAGTTTGCTGCTCATGGGTCTCACGTTCACATTAACGAGCTTTACCTGCACGGTGCCTTTTGTTGGTGCCGTCATGGTAGCAGCAGCCAAAGGAGATATCTGGTGGTCAATCGTGGGAATGCTGGCGTTTTCCACTGTGTTCGCTCTGCCGTTTTTCCTGCTGGCGCTGTTTCCGTCCTGGTTGAAGACCATGCCGAAGAGCGGTGGCTGGCTGAATTCCGTCAAGGTCGTGATGGGATTTCTGGAGTTGGCTGCAGCACTGAAATTCATTTCCAACGTGGATTTGATATGGGGAATCGGAATTCTCAGCCGTGATCTCTTCCTGAGTTTCTGGGTGGGCATCGGTATCTTCATCACAGTTTATCTGTTAGGATTTTTCCTCCTGCCTCATGATAGCAAGCTCGAAAAGCTCGGTGTTGTCAGAATGCTCTGGAGCGTGTTTTTTCTCGGAATATCCGTGTACCTCTATACCGGTTTGCATGATAGACCGCTGGGCGAACTAGACGCTTTCCTCCCGCCTATGCACTACCAGGAAACAATTCGCGCCGCATCAATGGGGGCGGTTGACATACCGGGACTGCCAGGCGACATGACTGCCACCGCAGGACATGCGAAGTCGGGGGAGTGGTTCTCCAATTACGAAGAAGCGCTCAATAAGGCTCGAGCCGAATCCCGTCCCATCTTTCTTGATTTTACCGGTTTCGCCTGTACGAATTGCCGCTGGATGGAGGCGAATATTTTCCCGAGACGCGAGGTACAGGCGTTGTTGCGCGATTACGTACTTGTCCGTCTATACACCGACGGTCAGGGTGCAGTGCACAGACGAAACCGCGACTTCCAGGAACAGCGTTTCGGCACTGTCGCATTGCCGTTGTACGTCACAATGAGCCCTGCTGACGAACCGTTGACGACTTTCCCCGGTATGACTCGCAAACCGGATGAATTCATCAAATTCCTTGAAGACGGCTTGAGAATACACGAAAGACGAATGCTCGCCAACGAATCGGCAGCTTTGAATCTCTGATTTTCTCGGTCCATCCGACGGCTGATTTCGTTGCGGCGGTGAAGCAGTGCGCCGTTCCCCACCTGGGGTGACCTGCGAAACGTCTACTTGCGCGAAGTCTCCGGAAGCTTCCGGCACGTCGTCGTACTATCGCCGACCTGTGCATGTGTCGGTATTCGCTGTAGCATGCACAATACCAAGCTTCGCTTTGGCGCCTGCCTGTTGCCTCATACTACATCGTACCGAGCATGCCCCGGTATGAAGTCAACCATATCTTTCATTATATTTCACTATTCAGCACGTCGGGCAATCTCACACTGTACCCGGCGATTTGACACAGAGCATCGGCAGCAGACATCACAACGATTACATGTATGTCCAGCACCCCCTCCCGTAAAAAAGATCACGTCGAACTCTGCATCAATGAGCAGGTAACGTACGAAGACAAGAGCAACGGTCTAGAACGTTGGGAATTTCTGCACAACGCACTGCCTGAAATTGATGCCGACGAAATAGATACTGGGATTGAATTCCTGGGATACACACTCTCATGTCCTCTGTTAATCACCGGTATGACCGGAGGGTATGAAGATGCGGAGCGTATAAATGCTGCATTGGCAGATCTGTGTCAAGATACCGGCATCGCACTCGGTGCCGGAAGCATGCGTCAGGCCTTGGAAAATGACCGATTCCACGATTCCTGGCGAATTCTTCGTCGTAATGCTCCCGGAGTGCCGATACTTGCCAATATCGGGGCAGTCGAGCTTGCCTCCATGCAGGATTCATCACAGGCTCGCTTTTTCATAGACATGATACAAGCGGACGCGCTTGTCGTCCATACGAACCCTTTACAGGAATTTCTGCAGCCCGAAGGTGAACCCCGATTCCGCGGCGTGCTGAAAGGATTGGAAATGCTGTGTGCGACGCTCGACGTACCTGTCATTCTCAAGGAGGTCGGTTCCGGTATTTCCGTTCACGTCGCCCGCAGGGCCTACGATGTCGGCGTGCGGTATATAGACGTTTCCGGCGCGGGTGGTACGAGTTGGGCCGGCGTGGAATTGCTCCGGCGAAACGATGCACGGGACATCGCTCCGGGATTTCGCGAATGGGGAATTCCCACAGCCGAAGCGCTTGTGGAATTGCGCGAGAGCATGGAGAAGGACTTGCACCTCATAGCGTCGGGAGGGATCACCGATGGCCTTATGGTTGCGAAATGCATCGCATTAGGTGCCGACCTCGCCGGTGCCGCGCGGCCGTTGCTCACAGCATTCTTCGACGGAGGAGTCGATGCCTTGCATCACCGTATTTTCTCTTGGAAACGCGATCTCATCGGTGCCATGTTTCTTGTCGGTGCCCAATCAATACAACAATTACGATCCGCACCTATCCGTAGACGTATAGTATGAGTACTCAACGCGACTACTACCAACAGCTTCGACGCCTCATTGACGAAAGACTAGCGACAGTTATTGAACGTGACGAACCAGTGAGCATGTATGAACCCGCGCGATATGTCCTGCAAGGCGGCGGGAAACGAATCCGTCCCGTTCTCGTCATGCTGGCTTGCGAGGCCGTCGGAGGCGACCCCATACAGGCGATCGAGGCCGGTGTCGCGGTGGAAATATTGCACAACTTCACCCTGGTTCACGACGATATCATGGACAACGCCGATACGCGACGCAACCGGGACACCGTACATAAGAAATGGGATAGCAATGTCGCAATACTGGTCGGCGACGAACTTATGGGTATCGCATACAAAACATTGCTCAACACGAAAACCGATAGATTGCACGAGCTGATCTCCGTGTTCACCGATGGCGTAATCGAGGTGTGCGAAGGACAAAGCTACGACAAGGAGTTCGAAGCTCTCCCTTCGGTCACGGAGGAACAGTACCTGATGATGATCAGCAAAAAGACCGGCTGGCTCGTTGCGATCTCCGCACATATCGGTGCTATCATCGGAAGTGCCGACGCCCGCTGTACACAAGCACTGCTGAGCTATGGCCGTCATATCGGACGAGCATTTCAAGTGCAGGACGATTTGCTGGATTCCGTCGCTGAAGCGGAGACCTTCGGGAAACCGGTTGGTGCGGACATTCTCGAAGGAAAGAAAACCTATCTGCTGGTCAAAGCTCTGCAATGTGCGGAAGGTGAAGACCTGGAACTATTACGCGCGGTTGCATCGCATAATGCGAAACGCGAGGGGTTGGCAACGCAAGTGCGAGCACTGTACGCTCGCCTCGGCATCTTGGAAATCGCGAAAAAGAAAATCGCCGAGGATACTGCAGCAGCCATTGCCTCTCTGAATGCGCTACCCGACGGCAATGGGCGCGAAATGCTTGTTTGGTTAGCTGATATGCTTCTCGACCGCACAAATTGACATGATTGAACGTGAGGTTGTTATACGAAATCGATCAGGATTGCATACGCGACCAGCGGCTGCTCTCGTGAAAACCGCTGCACGCTTTCAAGCCGACTTCTTCGTCAGTAAGGATGGATTCGAAATCAATGGAAAGAGCATAATCGGGGTGATGACGCTTGCAGCCGAACAGGGTGCGAAACTGTCGCTCCGTTTCGACGGTGTTGATGAAGAAGACGCGGCGAAAGCGATTCTTCGACTGTTCGAGGAAGGATTCGGAGAAATATAACATTTGATGTGAGCAATTCGGGTGTCATTATGAGTGCGGACAAGAAGGAAATTGTACTGAAAGGTCTACCGGCCTCGGGAGGCATTGCTATTGGTCCGGCATATGTCTACGAAAGAGAAGAGGTGTACGTGACCGAGAGAGTACTGACGGGTGAGGAAATCGAACGGGAAATCGTGTTGCTCCAGGAAGCCGTGAAACGCTCTCGCGACGAATTGGAAAAAATCGTATCCTTTGCTTCCGAAAAACTCAACGAGGAAGCGGCTCGGATCTTCGAAAATCAAATCATGATGCTCGAGGACGTGGAACTCCACAAGTCGCTTGTTCGACGCATTCGCGAAGAAAAGAAAAACGCGGATTTCCTGATACAAAATGAATTGGAGCAATACAAGATATTGTTGGAAAGCTCGGAAGATGAGTTTTTGCGAGAACGGGTCGTCGATATGGATGAAGTTGGGCAGCGCCTGCTTCGCAATCTGCAGCGTAAACGTCTGCATGCCACTGTGGAAGGTCGACACGTCATCGTCGCTCAGCAGCTCTCACCAGCCGATACCATACTGTTCAGCAGAAACGATGTGCTCGGATATGCGACAGACCTCGGTGGCATCACATCGCATGCCGCTATTCTCGCACGCTCTCTGAAAATCCCGGCCGTCACTTCACTGCAAATCGTGTCCCAAGTTGTGGAAACAGGCGATACGCTTATAATCGATGGCCAACGCGGCTATCTGATCGTGAACCCCACCGAGGAGCACAAGCGCGAATACGAGTACAAAATCCGCCGAATACAGCGTTTGGAACGCGGGCTGGCCGGGCTTGTGGACCTGCCATGTGTAACACGTGACGGACACAAAGTCGAGCTGTCTGCGAATGCCGAATTCGTTGATGAACTCGATTATGTACTCACTCAAGGCTCGAAGGGTATCGGCCTGTACAGAACAGAGCACCTCTACTTGGCCAAAGGCGATTTTCCTTCCGAGCAGGAGCAATACCTCGAGTACAGCGAGATCGCTCACATCATGTACCCGCAAACAGTGATTTTTCGCACCTTCGATATCGGCGGCGACAAGCTGCTCGATACCGATATCCCCGAAGACAATCCCTTTCTCGGATGGCGCGGCATTCGCATGATGCTTGATAAGCCTGACATCTTCCGCCAGCAACTACGAGCGATATTACGCGCTTCGACGATGAAAAACATTAAAATAATGTTTCCAATGATCAGCGGGATTATGGAAATACGCACAGTGCTCGAATTGTTGGAAAGCGTGAAACAGGAACTGCGCAGACAGCGCGTGTATTTCGATGAACACATGGAAACCGGCCTGATGATAGAAGTACCTTCGGCTATATTTGTCGCCGATGAGCTTGCTTTAGAGGTTGATTTTTTCAGTATCGGCACAAACGATCTCGTACAATACCTCATGGCTGTCGATCGCAATAACGAACTTATTGCAGATCTGTTTCAGGAATTTCACCCAGCCGTGCTTCGTGCACTGAAATCGGTGATAGATACCGGACACAAACACGGCATTTGGGTCGGCATGTGTGGTGAAATGGCCGGTAATCCGTTAGCCACAATGCTACTACTCGGCATGGGACTGGACGAATTCAGCATGGTTCCTTCGGTCATTCCCGAAGTCAAGAAAATCATTCGTTCCGTAACGTATGAAGAGGCGAAAGCCGTCGCCGACAAGGCGCTTTCTATTCCGACGTCGATGGGAGTCAGAACCTATTTGCATGATTACCTCTCCGATAAACATCCCGAACTCGTACGTGAAATATTCAACAATGAGGAAGGTGAACTTGATGAGCAACCCCATACATCTTGATTCACTCAATTGTCGCGATATTGTCGACGCAGCGGCGTGGGACGCCTCACTTGCGAGCATTCTGTCGGCGAAACATACGCTAGAATCAGGGAGCGGACCGGGAAGTGATTTTCTCGGCTGGGTGAATTTGCCGGAGCGCTCAAGAAATGACATTCACGCTATTCAGGAACAAGCGGCTCGAATACGCAGTGAATCGGATGTGCTGATTCTCATTGGTATAGGCGGATCATATCTCGGAGCCCGGGCTGTGATAGAAGCACTGACACCTCCGTTTCACGAGGGTTTCGAGGTGTTGTACGCCGGTCATCACATCAATGGGGCCTATCTGCAGGCCTTGCTTGCTTCGCTCGAGGATAAACGAGTAAGCATCAATGTGATTTCCAAAAGTGGTACAACCACTGAACCCGCGCTCGCCTTCCGGGTGTTCAAACAATGGATGGAACAACGCTATGGTCGTAAAGAAGCGAGCCGCCGAATCGTTGCCACGACCGATGCGTCCCGCGGAGCGCTTCGGCTCGTGGCTGAACAAGAAAGATACGCTCGCTTCGTGATTCCGGATGATGTCGGTGGTCGCTTTTCCGTGTTTTCCCCGGTGGGTCTGCTCCCTATTTCCGCTGCCGGCATCGACATCGCTGCCTTGCTCGACGGCGCTGCGTATATGCATGGTCTTGCCCGGTCTGATACTCCCGACGAGAATCCGGCATTACATTATGCAGTACTCCGTGACGCCCTGTACAGAAAAGGAAAAACAATCGAGATATTGGCTTCGTTCAATCCTGCAATGCAGTACATCGCGGAATGGTGGAAGCAACTGTTCGGCGAGAGCGAGGGCAAGAACGGCCGGGGGGTGTTTCCCGCCTCGGTGAGTAATACAACCGATTTGCACTCACTCGGGCAATACATTCAGGACGGAGAACGGCGACTGTTCGAGACCTTCCTTCTTCATAGTTTCGATAGCGACGGGGTTGTCGTTCCCTCGGTGGAGGACGATACTGACGGATTGAATTACCTGGCCGGGACGACATTCGCCGAGGTGAATCGCAATGCTTGGCTCGGAACATCGATAGCGCATGCGGAGGGTGGTGTACCGAACGCAAGCATTATTCTCGAGCGAATGAACGCCAGGACCATTGGCGCGTTGTTGTACATGTTCCAATACACTGTTGCTTGTAACGGATATGCGCTCGGTGTCAATCCGTTCGATCAGCCCGGTGTGGAGGCATATAAAAGCAATATGTTCGCGCTACTCGGTAAACCGGGGTATGAAGCGCTTAGTGCCGAACTCAGGAGAAAGTTGGCGACTGTTAACAAGAGTTCGAAATAATCACGACACGAGAGCACTACTCCCCGCGCTGAAGGCATAATGTCGATGCATGAGTGGTCGGTGTTGCATACTCGCGAGTAGATGCCCGGAAAACTCATGCCGTTTCGCTTTCTCGCAAACAAGCAGCGTCGTTTATGACGCACACGAAACTTCTACAATGTCTGGAATGCAGCAATGAACTCAACATACGCCGATCGCATTTCACTATTTGATTCCCGTGACATGTACAATGTACTCCGCGACTTCCCAACGCAGATACGGAGCGGCATGGAAATAGGAAACACGACTGATCTATCTGGAATAGATGCTGGCAGCATAACAGCCGTGCTGATCTGCGGCATGGGAGGATCAGCGATCAGCGGAGATATTCTACGGGTGTATTCAGCGCCTCGTGGGCGCGTTCCCATACTCGTCAATCGGGATTATACTCTACCGCGCTGGGTTGGACGGACCACGCTCGTTATCGTTATGAGTTATTCGGGAGAAACCGAGGAATCGCTGTCCGCTTACGCCGAAGCACGCGAAGCGGGTGCGATGTGCATCGCGATAAGCTCGGGTGGCAGCTTGCTCGAACTGGCGACGTCGGACGGAATTCCCGCCGCCGTTATTCCAAGTGGACTGGCCCCGCGTTGCGCTTTGGGATATCTATTGCTCCCGTTGCTGACCATCGCGGCACGCTGCGAATTACTGGACATACGACAATCGGTGCTAACAGCCACGATTGCCGACATCGATGAGGTGACGCGGCAACTCGCCGATTACAGCGACGCATCGAATACCGCCGTTCGAATCGCGGAACGTTTGCACAACAAGCTGCCGCTGATTTACGGTGCCCAAGCGACACTCGATGCCGTCGTCACACGCTGGCGCTGCCAAATCCAGGAGAATGCGAAAACACTCGCCTATTCCAATGTGTTTCCTGAAATGAACCATAACGAGATTGTCGGCTGGGAGCAACACCCCGAACTGCTCCGCCGTATCGCGGTGATTATGTTGTATGATCGCGATGATCCCGAGCGGATTCGCAGGCGCATGAGTGTAACCCATGACATTATCAGACCTCACCCGGCCGATATTCTGGAAATCCACGCCAACGAGGACACGCAATTATCACGGATAATGGGATTGATTTGCCTTGGTGATTGGGTTAGTTTTTATCTTGCGATCGGAAGCGGTGTCGATCCTTATCCTATAGAGAACATCGACCGTCTCAAGCGTGAATTGCGCACATAGGAAGCAGCTCAGCACCGTTCGGACGCCTGCCGGGTGTACGCGATGTGTGTCGATAGATGAACGGTCTTCGGCTTTGCGTGTGCATTCGCGGATTATGCAACGGTGTGGTTGAACAGATCGGAAACCCAAGCACAGCGTATGTGGTTCAGCAGAATACGAAGACGAAGAATGACGTTTCATGATGAGATACACGCGAGTGGAACGCACTGCAGCGCAGCACGCATCGCAAGGTGCCCTCGATTCGTTGTCTTGATCGCATCGGTGTTGTTGCTTCTTCAACTCGGCACTCCGGCGCCGGTATCCGGACAGTTTCTGCCATTTGGTAGAAACAAGATAGCTTATACCGATTTCGATTGGAGAATACTGCGCACTGAGCATTTCGATATTTACTACTACCCGGAACTGAAGGAATTGGCCGGTATCGGAGCTGCAATAGCGGAGGAGAGCTATGCACGTCTGGAACGCGAATTCAATTTCACCGTCACAAAGCGTATTCCACTGATATTTTACAGCTCACCGATTCATTTTCAACAGACGAACGTCACCCCTGGTTTCATTCCCGATGGAGTCGGAGGGTTCTTCGAGTTTCTCAAGGGACGAGTCGTGATTCCGAGTGCCGGATCCATTGAACAGTGGCGCCACGTGATCAATCACGAACTTGTTCACGTGTTCATGCACAATAAACTCGAGGCGGTGATGCGTACGCATGGTGTGCGCTTCGACCGCTATCTTCCTTTATGGTACGTCGAAGGATTGGCGGAGTTTTTTTCAACGACTTGGGACAGTCAAGCCGAGATGATACTCCGCGACGCGGTGCTGAACGGCTACTTCGTTCCGTTGTCGAATATCTGGATGATACGGGGCAGCTTTCTCATGTATAAAAGTGGACAAGCGGCACTCGAGTTCATGGCGAGGGAATACGGTCGGGAAAAAATCGTGAAACTCATCGACAATTTCTGGAAAGCCGATGATTTCAGCGATGTGATGAGACTGACTATAGGGAAGAACTACCGCGAGTTCGACAGGGAATGGATTCGCGATCTGAAAAAACGCTACTACCCGCTTGTGCAAACACACGATAGACCCTCGCATGCGAGCGAGGCGTTGATACGCGAAGGTTTCAACGCAAAACCGGCGTATTTCAGAAAGGGCGACTCGTCCTACGTTGTCTATTTGGCCAACATCTCGGGGTATACCGGGGTGTATCTCAAATCTCTGAGTGGAGGAAAGGCCAGACAGATCATCAAAGGGGAGCGCACGGATACTTACGAAGCGTTTCACATGTTCGGTCCGCGATTGGCTGTCAATAACGACGGATTGCTCGCGTTCGTGACGAAAAGTGGTGAAAGCGATGTATTGCATCTCTACGATTTACTTGCGGAACGTTTACTGACAACCATGTCCTTCGATGATATAGTCATGCTCGGATCCCCCTCGTGGGCTCCGGACGGAAAACGAATAGTCTGTGCGGCATTGAATACGGCAGGCGAACGTGACCTGTACATTATCGACATCGCCGAGCGCACGCTGGATCGCCTCATGGCCGACCTCTACGACGATATCGATGCTTGCTGGTCGCCCGACGGCTCGAGCATTGTATTTGCATCCGATCGGGGACGATATGGCCAACTGGGACTGTACAACCTGTATATCTACGATTTGTCGACAGGGAGCATCACCGCATTGACACAGGATAGTTGCAGCTTCCGTTTTCCGTCATGGTCCGCCGACGGCCGATTGATCGTTTGCACGAGCGACCGGGACGGTACACACAATCTGCACCTGATCGAAGTCGACGAAACGGAGATAGCATTGCCACCCGTAAGGCAAGTGTCGCATTTCTTCACTTCTGCGTCCGATCCGGTCTGGACTCCGGATGGGTCGCTACTGTTTTCAGCCTTTGATGGCTTCAATTTCAGCATCAACACATTGAGCGATGTGGCCGCACGCGTCGATTCCTTTTCAGTGGTGCTACCAAGGCGTGTACCCGAGCAAAGTTCGGCCTGGAGCATCGCCTCGCACGAGGGCATTGTCGAGTCTACCCGGCTGCACTATGACAAGAAGTACCAGATCGACATCGCGCAAAGCGCCATATCGACGGACCCCGTTTTCGGCACGTTTGGTGGGGCGGCGTTGAGTCTCAGCGACATGCTCGGCGACGATAGGTACTACTTTCTGATTTTCAACACTGCCCAGACCACAAGCGAGTTGTTGAGCAGTTTCAACATTGCGATTTCACGAGTTGCGCTTGGCAGAAAAAATCCGTACAGCTTCGGCATATTCCACTATGCCGGGCGGCGCTACGACATGCTCGATCCGGATTTGTATTTCAATGAACGTGCTTTCGGCGGATACATGGCCGTCGCGCATCCATTGTCCAAGTTCCGCCGCATCGAGGGGGCGATCAGTCTGAGCAATTCCGATAAGGAAGCGTTGTTCGATATCCGCCAGCGCAAAGCGTTGTTGTTGACGAATTCGGTGTCATACGTCAAGGATAACGCATTGTACTACTGGACCGGACCGATAGACGGGAATCGCTTCAATATGACATTATCGTATACCACCGATTTGCGATATTCGAACGTGAATTACTATTCGGCGATGTTCGATTACAGAAGGTATTTCCGTCTCGGTTTGAGATCGACATTGGCAACGCGCTATGAATTCCTCTACAATCACGGTAAGGAAGCCAGACGGTATTTCCTTGGCGGGAGTTGGGATTTGCGCGGTTGGCCACGGTGGTCCATCCGAGGCACGAAGCGCTGGCTGACGAGTTGCGAGTTGCGCTTTCCCTTACTCGACCGTGTTGGATTCGATTTCCCTTTCGGTTCCATCAATCTCGGCATCATGCGCGGGGCGCTGTTCGTCGATGCAGGGAACAGTTGGGACAAAGAATACGGCGAAACTCTCGGCAGCGTGGGTGCCGGTATGCGATTCAGCATTTTCGGTATTCTCGTGCTTCGTTACGACGTAGGGAAACGTATTGAAGATAATTTCACTCGACTTCAGAATGGAGTGTTTCATCAGTTCTTCTTCGGATGGGATTTCTGATGAGATATCAATACCTTATACTCGTATTATTTTTCGCGGCCTGTAGTGGAGGCAGTTGGTTGCATAGACCGATAGAAGCGGGGAGTGCCGATTGGTTGCAGGAAGGAGGGAATGCCGGTCGCAATCCTCCACCGGCACGAGCTGGGAAGCTCGCATCGTCGCCGAAATGGACATTCTCGCAGTATAGCGCTGCTTCGCGAACTCAACCCTTGTTGATGGGAAGAACGCTTCTCCTCAGTGGTGTCCGAGGCGGTGTTGACATCGTCGATCTCGACACGGGAAAGCGAACGGGTTTTATCAACAACGAGTGGTTTGTACTCGGTACGCCGGCGATTATCGGCGACAAATTGTATGTCGCAACTTTCGGGGGCGAAGCATCGATGCTGTGTCATAGCCTTCACGATGCCTCGTTGCTCTGGTCCAGACGCATCGATGTCGTTGAAAGTGCGGTTCTGGCGCACGACAACGCACTGTTCGTCGTTTCGGTTCGTGGCAACGTCTATCGTTTCAACGCAAACGATTCCACGGTAATTTGGTCAAGACAGCTCGATGGGGATTACAGTGTCGGACCGGTAGCGGCTGATACTATCGTCGTCTTCGCCGGCGAGAACGGAGATTTGACCGCTTTGTCAAGCAACGACGGGACTGTGCTGTGGCGCGTACCGACATCGAACGCATTCCTCGCATCTCCTATGATAGAGGACGGAATGCTTGTAGCCGTCAACAGCCATGGGGCGGTGCTGGCGGTACAGATTCATACCGGTGAAGTTCACTGGAGAGCGGAACTGCATGAACCCGTCTACGTTGCACCAGTAATCAGCGATGACGATGTTGTACTCGCATTGTCAGGAGGAGATGTTCTGCTGCTACACATGAACACCGGGGAAGAGAAACTGCGAATACACAGCGGACGTCTGCCTGGCGCCCCACCGCGCATTGTCTCTACCGGAATATTGCTCATGGCGCGAGACGGCACGCTGCAACATGCGGATCCCGGAAACGGAGTGGTGACGCAATTGCTTCGCCTGCGCAGGCGGAGCAGCAGTTTGCCACTTTTCACACCGAATGGCGTTCTGCTTGTTGACGAAGAAGGTGAAGCACAGCTCTTCGAGTTGCAGCATGAGCAGGCAGGAGGTGGCAGTGAAGCGGAATAGCCTGCGCGTGCCTATCATTCTCTTGCCCGACTTGCTTCAGTGGGTGAGACGGGGACGAATGTATTGTACGATCGCTCAAGTTCTCTTCGCAATTCTGTTCAGTTCATCCGTGTCCGCGCAAGGGATCGAACCCAAGCAATCCGGCTACGTACTGCTGGAATCCGTGCCGCGTGGAGCGGAAGTGTATCTCGGTGATTCATTGCTCGGTCGTACTCCCATACGAGTGGACGCTTCCAGGACGGCCTCCATAGTTGTGTATCATCCTTCACGACTCTCCTGGAATGCGACATCAAAGCGTCTGGGTCAGCATTTGCCCGATGAGCGATCCGGTGTGGTACTGTTGAACTTTCCATCACAGACGAGGTTGCGCAGCGTGCCCCACGGAGCAGCGGTGTTTCGTGCGGACAGTCTGCTCGGTCATACTCCGCTGAATGTCGCCGACGACGGATCGGAATATCGCCTCGAGGCGCCGGGACATGCGAGCGCCTTATGGCGGGGAGGGGACGAAGCAGTGCTTCAGGAAGGTGAAGCGAACATCGTCCGACTTGTTCCACTCGACACGCGTGCGTCGCAGGTGCGATTTCGCGGTGACGGCTTCCGGTTGCCGCCGGTGCGTATTGTTCTTCCTGCCGGCATAGGGCTTGTCGCCGGAGTTGCGGCGGTCATGTTCAAGCAACGAGCGGACGCGAAGTATGATGCGTACCGAGATAGTATGGATGACATGCTGTTATCTGACGTTAAAAAATACGATATTTACGCTGGTATTTCGCTCGCTATTTTACAACTGGGGTTGGGATACTTCATGTATCTCCTGTTGAACGAATGAGTCATGAATGTAATCCTGATGTACCACCAATGACCTGAGACGGGTGTTTGATGACCGGCAAAATCGATCTGCACACACATACGTACTATTCCGACGGCGTTCTCTCGCCACGCGAATTGGTGTTGCGTGCACATGAAGTCGGCATCAAGGTGCTCAGCATCACGGACCATGACAACATCGATGGCTTGGTTGAAGCCGATGACATGGCGAAGGATTTTGGTATTGAAATCATTCCGGGCGTTGAGCTAAGTTCAACTTTGGGCACGAAGGATATACACATTCTGGGGTACATGTTCGATCCTTCGAACAGAAAACTGCGCGACACCTTGTCATTTCTCAAGAAGGAGCGACTCATACGGGCCGAACGAATTGTGAGAAAATTGAACAATATGGATTTACCCCTGGACTTCGATATCGTGCTCGAACACGCGGGTATGGGGGCTGTCGGTCGACCTCACATCGCAGCAGCTCTGGTGGACGAGGGTTTGACGAGGAATTATTCCGAAGCCTTCGAAGCGTACATTGGTGAAAGTGGTCCGGCTTTCGAACCGAAATACAAAATATCTCCGGAAGACGCTGTCGAAATAATCGCTTCGGCTGGCGGTATCTCTACAGTAGCGCATCCGGGGTGGTATGTGAGCGAGAACGACTTGTCGTATCTCATTCGAGCAGGGATCGATGGCATAGAAGTAATCCATCCGGCACATGACGACAATCGGGTCCGATATTTCAGGGGTATCGCATCCGAATATTTTCTCCTCGAAAGCGGAGGGTCGGACTTCCATGGAGGCAAACGAAATGATTATCCCAATTTCGGAACTTATACAATCCCCCTGGACGCGGTGCAGGCCATGAAACGCCGCCTGTTTATTCAATAACAGCGAGGAAAAGCATGTATACGCCCATTCAAGGAAATCTCCAAGCTGGTGCTTTCAGGTTCGCCATAGTCGCGAGCCGTTTCAACGACGTCGTCACGCGACGGCTCGTAGATGGTGCCATAGATTGTCTGACCCGTCACGGAGCCGTCGAAGGGCAATTCGATGTAGTGATGTGTCCCGGATCGTTCGAACTTCCGATGGTGGCTCGTAAATTACTTGATACGGAACGCTACGATGCCATTATCTGCGTTGGCGCTGTGATACGCGGCGAAACCCCTCATTTCGATTACATCGCCGCCGAGGTGACCAAGGGCATAGCGAATCTCGCCATGGATTCACGTATTCCGATAGCTTTCGGAGTGTTGACAACGGACAGCACAGCCCAAGCCCTCGAACGCGCTGGTCTAAAGCATGGGAACAAAGGATGGGAGGCTGCATTGAGTGCGATCGAATTGCTCAATTTGTTCCAAATCATCGACAGTGAGTCCGCAACGTGAAGTCATCAACCAATTTCGCGCTTCTATTCGTTCTGCTATCCGTATCCGCCACCAGTATATGCGCGCAAACTGGCACATGGCAGACGCATACGGATATGAAAGTCGTTCGCGATATCAGCGTCCATGAGCAATCCGTGATAGCGGCAACCAGTGGAGGAGTGTTCGTGCATGGTCCACAAGGGATTACGCGCTATACCAATGTCGACGGATTGTCCGATATTGATTACACTGCGGGCGCCGTGATGCCCGACGGTCGAATCGTGCTCGGTGTTTCAACCGGCATGATCAATATTCAGACCGAAAGCGGCGGTTGGACGGAAGTTTCGGATATTGTCCGTGCCACGCAATTCACGAAACGCGGAATCACTCAATTGCTCGTCCGTGATGATCTGCTCTATGTCGCTACCGAATTCGGCTTGGCGGTGTACAATCTGAAAAAGCAGGAGTTCGGAGATACGTATACGAAATTTGGTGATATGCCTGCTCTCACTCGCGTTACTTCCGTCCTGATCCTAGAGAACACGATATGGGTGACGACAGAGGATGGGGTCGCATCCGCTGATCTGCTGTCGCCGAATCTCAAGGATCCGGAAAACTGGACCTCGTATAGCAACGCCGGTACTCTCGACATGACTGGCATCGTTGCCATCGCATCCTTTGATGCGAAAATTGTCGCTGCATCCGAGAACGATTTATTCGTTTTCGATGGTGCCGCGTGGGATGTGTTCGAGACGGACTTGAACATCGGACCTATTGTTCGTTTGCTCGCCGAAGGAGAGAATTTGCTGCTTCTCTCGGAACGAGTTTTACTTCGATTCCGTCCGGATCGGACGCGTGAACAAATTGGTGACAGAGCTGATCATCGCGACTATCCTCGGGGTCTGCGCTTTTCCGACATTAAGTTGTTCGATGATGGTCGTATAGTGCTCGGGACTTCTCGGGGCATAGCATGGATGGATGGGGATAGATGGCAGTTCGTTGTGCCGAACGGTCCGGGCTCGAATTTTTTCCGCGATTTCGCAGTGGACGAGCATGGTACCTTGTGGGCGGCATCATCTCGGGGCAACCAGGGGCAGGGACTGTATTCCTTCGACGGGGATGAATGGACGAATTATATGGCGGAAAGCCACAGCGAAATTCTGAATAATCTCGTTACCGGAGTGACTCCTGGTGCAAATAATTCCATGTGGTTCTCAACTCGCGGTCATGGCGTGTTCGAACGCTTAGCCGATGGCACGGTTTCTTATCATAACAGTACTACTGTCCCAGGATTTCCGGGTATCCCCAATGATCAGAACTACGCTGCTGTCGAGGCTGTGGAAAGTGATGGTGCTGGTAATATCTGGTCATTGCATTTTTCTTCAAGTGGCCCTCTTCTTGGATGTAGGACGACGGAAGGAGCATGGTATTTCTTTACCGAACCGTCATTGGCACCGGGCGCTGCAGTCCTCGACATGGCCATCGACATGTACGGTCGGAAGTGGATGATCATCAGATCGGGATTTACAGGGATCATCATTTTCGACGATAATGGTACAATAGGGAACTACTTTGACGATACGTGGAAACGCATGACTGCGTCCGATCCCAATGGCATCAACGCTACGTCACAGGTCACATCAATCGCCGTCGATATGCTGGGAGATGTCTGGATAGGTACGGATCGCGGCTTGCGTACGATATTCAACCCGCGTTTCAACGATCGCGTGTCGACGACATGTTTCAACATCCGATGCAATGTCGAAGGTTTGTATATAGCCGCTTTAGCAGTTGATCCCGTAAACAACAAATGGCTTGGTACCAAGGACGGTGTATTCGTGCTTTCTCCCGACGGTGGTGATATCATCGCAACGTATACGAAGGAGAATAGTCCTCTCCTCGACAATGAGATTCAAGCCATATTCATTCACCCGAACACTGGCGTTGCCTATATCGCCACTCAACGCGGCTTGTCCAGTCTATCGACGCCGTATGTGAAGCCTGCCGAGCAGGCAGGCGAGTTGCGTGTGTATCCTAATCCGTTTCGTCCCGGCATTGACGACCGTGTTGTCATCGACGGCTTGCTCGAAGCTTCGATCATCAAAATTCTCAGTGTATCCGGTAGCGTGGTGGCGGAATTCGATTCGCCTGGCGGCCGTATCGGATTCTGGGACGGCAAGACATCCGACGGAGAGTATGCTGCCACTGGCGTGTACTTTGTAGTAGGCGCTCGACCGAGGGGGGGGCAAACAGTTGTGGCCAAGATTGCGGTGATTCGCGAATAACAGCATTTCGGAAGCTGTCCAGCGCGTAGTCACGGAATAGTGTTATCAAGACATTCACTGATTTCCGTGGCTCGTTCGGATGATCGGCCTTCAACGAGTGCTTTTAACTTCGTCGGCTCTCCAGGTCGATGAGGAAGTTGTGGGCCTTTGTTTATCCCCCCGATGAATCGGGGAGTCAAGGGAGCGGTGGCCATTGCGTGTCGTGAGAATTGCAAGATAGATAAGCTGGTGTTTAGATAGTATTCGAGAAGTGGCGGTTCATGGATCGCCCTCGAAAAACGGTGGGATTCATGGAACGCCACCGAAAAGCGATGGCTATTTATGGATCGCCCTCGAAACGGTGGCTATTCATGGATCGCCCTCGAACCGGTGGCTATTCATGGATCGCCCTCGAAAAACGGTGGGATTCATGGAACGCCACCGAAAAGCGATGGCTATTT
>Ga0114946_10000566_pt1 | contig 24998 bp, 18 predicted proteins | sample WalLakDeSediment_FD_88676 | JGI IMG/M metagenome (GOLD analysis project Ga0114946, IMG submission 88676) | Lake sediment microbial communities from Walker lake, Nevada to study Microbial Dark Matter (Phase II) - Walker Lake 11/02/13 Deep Sediment | ecosystem: Environmental > Aquatic >... | reverse complement strand
TCGCCGAGGGCGGTGTCGCCGAAACTTGTAGTACGCCCGGTACAACTGCGTTTCGGCTCCTAGCCCTCGACGAAAATTCCGGCGCGAGGCGCCACGAGGACTTCCACCACGGGCTGCTAGCACCGTGCACGGGCCTACGCCCGGTTGCCACACATCCGAGGCTCTGCGCCCGCTGGCCGCCCCTTGCTAAATTCCAGGAGTGACCAGCACCCTCCTGGACGCCGATCTCGACCTGTTCATCGCCACGCTCCGCGCCCATGGGGGCCGCGCTTCGTTGACCTGGGATGAACCAGCGCAGGCCATGGTCGCGAGCCATGCGTGGCTCGCCGAGCTCGGGGACTGGCTCAGCCAAGACGCCCACGACTTTCAACGCCACGAAGGCCTGTTCTTCGCCGTCGGCCCCGAGACCGGTGCGCTGCACACCGCCTTCATCCACAAGACGATCCGCGGCCAAGCGGCTGGGGGCCTGCGCCACTGGCCCTACGCCAACCTCGAGGCCCTGGTCCGCGACGGCCTGCGCCTGTCCTTGGGCATGAGCCGCAAGAACGCGCTGGCGGGCCTGTGGTGGGGCGGCGGCAAGGGCATCGTCGCCCGCCAGGCCGGCGATCGCCACCGTGACCCCGGCTACCGCCGGGCGCTCTACCGCGAGTACGGCCTGTTCACGACCTCGCTGCACGGCGTGTACGTGACCGCCGAGGACGTCGGGACGACCCCCGACGACCTCGCCGCGGTGTTCGAGACCACCCGGTTTGCGACCTGCGTCCCGCCGTCCGTCGGCGGCAGCGGCAACCCCTCGCCCGCGACCGCGCGCGGGGTCGTGTGCGCGATGGAGGCCGCCCTCGACCACCGCAGCGCCACGACCTTGGCCGGCAAGACCATCGCCATGCAGGGCGCCGGCAACGTCGCGACCTTCATGATCGACGAGCTGCTCACCCGCGACGTCGGCCGGGTCATCGCCACGGAGATCTCGGCGGAGCGCTGCGCCATGCTCCGCGACCGCTTCGCCGGCAAGCCCGTCGAGATCCGCGAGACCAGCCCCGACGACCTCTCGATCTTCGCCGAGCCCTGCGATCTGTTCGCGCCCAACGCCCTCGGCGGCGTCCTCGGACCGGACACGATCCCGCTGATCGCCGCGCCGATCGTCTGCGGCGCCGCCAACAACCAGCTGCTCGACGATCGCCGCGACGACCGAGCCCTAGCCGCGCGCGACATCGTCTACGTGCCCGACTTCGTCGCCAACCGCATGGGCATCGTCAACTGCGCCAACGAGCAATACGGCAACCTCCCAAGCGACCCGGCGATCAACCGGCACTTCTCGCGCGATTGGGACAACGCCGTGTTCGTGGTGACCAAGCAGATCTTGGCGCTCGCCGAACGCGAGGGGATCACCAGCTCCGAAGCCGCGAACCGCCTGGCCGATCAGGCCTGCACGGTCCCGCACCCGATCTGGGGCCACCGCGGGCGCGACATCATCGAGGGCCTGCGGACGAGCTGGGCGGGCTGAGCTCGCCCGCGGCCTGCTCCGGGCACCGGAGCTCCGGCAGCAGATCCAAGCGCGTCACCGGCTCGGCCCCGTACATCTGAATCGAGCGCGCGCCGAAGTTCAACGCCCACTGGGCGCCGATGTCGGCCAGAGGGTTTTGCACGCTGTCGCGCACGCCGACGCTGCCTCGGCTGGTGTAGTGCAGGAACACGCCGGCCTGACCGCGCACGCCGCCGCCCCCGGGAGCGGTCGCCGCCGCGGACGCCTCCGTCGCGATCGAAGCCCTTTGGCCGCTGACCTCCTCGCACAGCTCGACCGGGATCGGCCGGCTGAGGAGCAACCCGAGCAGCTCGGGGTGCGCCTCCGAGCGCTCGAGCGCGACGATCACCAAGGGCTGCTCGCTCTCGTTGGTGCCCCCGAGGTCGTAATACGAGCCGCTGGCATACTCGTACTCGCCGAAGTCGACCAGCGAGTACCCGTGGCTCAGACGAAACTGCCGAGGGTTGACGGCGTCGACCGGCGCGAGCGCCTCGTTGAAGGTCAGCTGCACCCGATCGCGAGCGACGAAGCGGGCGTCGAGGATCACCGGAGCATCGTGATCATCAGGCGAGCCCGGCGGCTGCGCCCGCGCACAGGGCGGGCACCCGGCGACCTTGCCCGAAGCGCCGGGCTCGCCAGGGTTGACCGCGACTTGCGACGACGGCAGCTCGCACCCGATCGGGAGCAGCGCGACGCACGACGCGATGCCGGTCCTCAGCGCGTTCGGTTTGAAGGTCCGTCCGGCCATCGCGGGATCCTACGCCCTGCCGCGGCCCCGCTCCAGGCTCACGACGACGCCGAGGTGTAGCCGCGCAGCGCTCGACACCAAGCCCAGCGGGCGATCGCAGCCAAGCCCGCCGCCGTCAGCACGGCGCCGATCAGCGCGTGCGGCTCGAGCGTGCCCATCAGGCTCTGGGCCGGGTAACTGGTCATCACCGCGAACGGGACCACGAAGGTGAAGACCAGCTTGAGCGGCCCACGGAACACGGAGATCGGCCAGTGCGCGAAGTCGAGGAGCGTCTCCATCAAGTAGGTCAGGTTCTCGAGGGCCAACGCGCGAAAGCTGACGGCGAGCATCAGCACCCCCAAGGCATAGAGCCCCACCAGCCCGCTGCCGAACACCAGCGCGAGCGTCCCGAGCTGCGCCAAGCTCGGGCTCAGCTCGAGCTGGATCGCCGCGCCGATCACCAACGCGACGCCAAACACCGCCTCGATCAGGCTCCACGGCTCGAACGCCGCGAGCAGGCACGAGACCAGGCCGTCGATCGGCCGCAACAGCAGGTAGTCGAGGGTGCCCCGGCGGATGTGGGCCATCGAGGCGGCGATCGCCGGCTGCAGCAGCGCCGCGTAGATCCCCGAGATGATCAGATAAAAGCCGGTCAGCAGCGCGACCTCCCAAAACCCCCAGCCCGCGACGTCGGGGCGGTGATCGAGGGCCACCACCAACGGCACCACGCCGCCGAGGCTCCACAGCACCCCAACGACCCCCTCGGTCCAAAACCCGACGCGGTACTCGAGCGCCGCTTGCGTCGAGATCTTCAGCTGCGCGCCCGCGATCCGAGCGTGCCGGCGCCAGCTCATGCCCCAAACGCTCCGTAGGCTCGCAGGCCCCGCCGCCAAGCGAACGCCGCGATCGGCCCGAGCAGCGCCAACCAACCCAGCTGCAGACCGAGCCCGGCGAGCGCCTCTGCGACCGACAAGCGCCCGACCAAGAGCTCGACCGGGAACCCGAGCGCCGCGTGAAACGGCAGGACCCGGGCGACCGCGGCCAGCCCCGCCGGGAACAAGCTGGTCGGGACCAGGTAGCCGGCCAGCACGATGTACGCCCCGAGCCACACGTCGTAGAGCGCCGCGGCCTTGGTCAGCCAAAACGCGAGGCAGCCGATCGCCAGCTGCGTCACGAAGTTGAGCGCCCAAGCGAGCATGATCGCCGGGATCGCCAGGCCCAAGAGCAGCGCCGTGTCGGCGACCACGATCCCACGGGTCGCGAGCAGCACCGCGAGCCCGACCGGCGCCGCGAGCAGGGTCCGCAGCGGCAGCGCCGAGAGGTTGAACACCGCGTGGTGCAAGACCGGGTGAACCGGCCGCATCAACAAGGCGCTGAGCTCGCCCGTGCGGATCTGCCGATCGAGATCCCAGACCACCCACGACGCGCTCAGCTGGCGGACCAAGAACGCCGCGATGAAGTAGCTGTCGAAGCCGCCCTGATCGTAGTCGCCGATCGGCCCGGCTTCCGCGATCGAGCGCCACAGCACCAAGCTGATCAGCGGCAGCGAGGTCGCGAGGACCCAGACCAAGACCGACGCCCGGTAGGCCGTCGCCTCAGCGAAGCCTAGGCGCCACAGGGCCGCCAGCTTGGCCGCCAACCGCGAGCTCACTCGCCCTCCCCTGGCCCGCGCCGGGCGAACAGCTCGCGCATGACCTCCTCGAGCGGCGCGTCGTGGACCTCGAGATCGCGGGCGCCGGGCAGCGCGAGCAGGCGCGCAACCGCGTCGGGCACCCGCGCAGGCGCGACGTCGAGGACCAGCCGCGGCGCCTCGCTCACGCCGAGATCGCCGAGCGCCTCGAGCTCGATCCGCGCCCCAGGATCGAGGCTCCGATCGAGCCGGATCGCCACGCGCCGCAGCGGTCGGATCCGCCGGACCAGCTCGGCGATGCTCCCATCGAAGCGCAGCTGGCCCTCATCGATGACCAAGATCCGATCGCACAAGGCCGCGACGTCGTCCATGTAGTGGCTCGTCAAGACCAAGGTCGCGCCCCGCTCGCGGTGGTAGTCGCGGATGAACTCGCGGATCGCCAGCTGCATCGACACGTCCATGCCGATCGTCGGCTCGTCGAGGAACAGGACCTCGGGCCCATGCAGCAGCGCCACGACCAGCTCGCACTTCATGCGCTCGCCGAGCGAGAGCGTGCGGACCGGCTTGCCCACGACCGCCCCGAGCTCGAGCATCTCGATCATCTGCGCGAGCCGGCGGGTGTAGTCGGGCTTGGGGATCTCGAAGATCACGCGGTTGAGCTCGAAGCTGTCGAGCGCCGGCAGGTCCCAGCTCAGCTGGCGCTTTTGGCCCATGACCAAGGCGATCCGACGAAGGAACTCGGGCCGCCGCGCGGCCGGCTCGAACCCGAGCACCTCGGCCTTGCCGGTGCTCGGGTGCAAGAGCCCGGCGAGCAGCTTGAGCGTCGTGGTCTTGCCGGCCCCGTTCGGGCCCAAGAAGCCGACGCGCTCACCGGCGGCGATCGTAAACGAGAGCTCGCGGACAGCCTCGACCTCGACCCACTCGCGCCGGACCAGCGCCCGCAGCGTCGCCCGCAGGCCCGGCTCGCGCTCGTGGACTCGAAACCGCTTGCCCAGGCGCTCGAGCGCGATCGCGGGCCGCTCCGGCACGGCGCGAGCGTAGCCTATATGACCCCCCAGTTGTGCTCGCTCGGACCGAATGGTTGGTCGAGGGAGCTCGCGCGCGGGCCGAACACCTCGGGTCCGGTCTCGCCGATCGCGACGATGTCCTCGAGCCGGATCCCGAACTCACCCGGGAGGTACAAGCCCGGCTCGTTGGACATGGTGTTGCCGACCTCGAGGCGCTGATCGCTGTCGCGGACCAGGTACGGGGCCTCGTGGACCTCCATGCCGATCCCGTGGCCGAGCCGGTGCGTGAATTGGCCGTAGTCTGGGTCGAAGCCAGCGGCGGCGATGACCTCGCGGGCGGCGGCGTCGACTCGAGCGCAGCGGACCCCGGGCTGCATCGCGGCCAACGCCGCGGTTTGAGCGGCATGGACGACCGTCCACGCCCGCCGACGCTCGTCGTCGACGACGCTTGGATCGGGGAACGCCCAGGTCCGGGTGATGTCGCTGGCGTAGCCGTGCAAGAACCCGCCGGTGTCGACGAGGATCAGATCGCCATCGGCGAGCGTGCGGCCCTCGGGGGTCCCGTGCGGATAGGCGGCGTTCGGACCGAAGAGCGCGAGCACCCAGACCCCCTCGAGCCCCGCCGCGCGCTGGGCCGCGCGGATCAGATCGGCGAACTCGGCCTCACGCATGCCGACCTCGGCGAGCGGCGCGACGGCTGCGATCGCGGCCTTGGTCGCCTCGTTGGCGCGCCGCAAGAGCGCGAGCTCGGCCGCGCTCTTGACCCGGCGACACCGGTCGATCGCCGCGGCGCCCAGCCCCTGGCCCCGGCGACCCGCGGCGGCCCGCAAGCCCTCACTCACGAAGCTGCGCATCGTCGGCCCGGTCGCGACCAGCGCCGACTGGTCGAGCTTGGCGTCATCGAGGGCCCCGCGAACCAGCGCGTAGGGGCTCTCGTGCTCCTCCCAGCTGCGCAGCGCGAAGCTCAGCCCGCCCTGCCGAGCCTCGAGGGTGTTGCGCTCGAACGCCGGCCCGATCAGGACCGGGTCGGCGTCGCAGGGGATGACCAGCAGCAACGGCCGCTCGCTCAGGCCCCACGCTGGCCCGCCGAAGTAACGCATGTCGACCCCCCCTTCGATGATCAGCGCGGCTTGGCCCGCGTCCGCGAGCTGGGCCCGGACTCGCTCGATCCGATCTTCGTATTCGGCCGTCGCGATCGGCGAAGCGTCCGCACAAAACCCAGCCAGCGCAGCGAACGGGGCCCCCGGATCAGCGGCCTCGTGGGGCTTCGCTTCGGAGCCGCGCGGCTGATCGCTCGGGCACGCGCTCGGGCGCCGGCAAGCGGTCAGCGCTGCGCAAGCCCCGACCGCCCCTAGCCCCGCGATGAAGCCCCTGCGCGCGCGATCCATTCGTTGGAGCTGGCCCCGAGTCCACGGCCTTGTCAAGCGCGCTTGACCGCCCGCGATCGTGCCCCACCTTGGTATCCGTGAATCGCACCGTGAACTCCGCGCCAGGCCCCGTCGACACCCGCGCCTCTGCTCGTGCTCCAACCGGGTTTTCGTTGCGCCGAAGCGCCAGCGCGCTCGCCCAATCCGACGGCCGCCTCGGGTGGGCGCCGATCGTCGCCGCGCTGACCATCGACCTCGCCGACATCGCGACCGCAGGCCCGCTCGGTCTGATCGCGGGCGTGTTCGTGGGCGGTGTGTTGACGCTGATCGTGGCGATGGCGAGCGGCGCCAAGCTGGCTCGCGCCGCGCTGCTCGGGCTGTTCGGCGCGGCCTACTGCGCGCTGCCGCTGACCGAGGCGCTCCCGCTCGCGACCATGCTCACGCTGCTCTACGGGTTCATGCTGCGCAAGCAACACACGGCCGCCAAGCCTGCGCTCGTTCCGGTCGATCAGCCCGAGCGCTCGGCGATCAACGCCGCCTGAGCGAGCTCGCTCGCGATCGCCAAGCTGCTGCGATGCTCTCGCTGCGAGCGCTCGAGGATCATCGCGCAACGATCGGCGATCGCCGCGATGCCCTGGTCCACCCGCGCCCGCGCCCCCTCGGCGGGTCCGAGCACCGTCTCGACCCCCTCGATCACCGCGCCAGCGTTGATCGCGAAGTCCGGCGCCCAAGCGATCCCACGGCGACGCAAGATCGACGCCCCCTCGACCTCGCGCAGCTGGTTGTTCGCCGCCCCACACACCGCTCGCCACGGTCCCTGCTCGCAGCGCTCGCGGGTCAGCGTGTGTCCGAGCGCGCAAGGCATGAACACGTCGCAAGCTTCGTGCATCAGCCGATCTTCCCCGAGCAGCTCGACCCCGATCGCCGCCGCCCGCCCGCGCGCCGAGCTGTCGGGATCCCAGCCGCAGACCTCGGCTCCACCCCCAACCAGCGCCCTCGCAAGCGCCATCCCGACGGCGCCTAGGCCCTGGATCACATAGCGCCGCTCGCCGAGCTGCTCGTCGCCAAAGACCACGCGCGAGAGCCCGCGTAGCCCGGCCAAGACCCCGGCGGCGGTCGCCTTCGCAGCGTCGTTTTGCGCCGGATTCACCCAGCGGGTCGCGCCACGCAAAGCCGCGAGCTCGGCCGCGCCCGTGCCGATGTCCGGGCCGCACACGTACTGCCCGCCGAGCTGCTCGATCACGCCTCCGAGCCGCGCATAGCCGGCCTCACGATCGAGCGCTGGGTCGTCGAAGATCACCGTCTTGGCTCCGCCGGCCGCGAGCCCAGCCAGCGCGCACTTGAGGCTCATCGCCTCGGCCAGCCGCTTGCCGTCGGCGAGACCCGCGTGTTCGTTGGCGTAGGCCCAGCGCCGAACCCCGCCGAACGCAGGCCCCCGCGCGAGCGAGTGGATCACGATCACCGCGCGCAGACCCACGCTCGGCTCGTCGACCTCGATGATCCGCGCCGGCTCGCTCACGTCCCCGCCGGCTCGTCGATGCGCTTCATTTCACCGCTCCGAAGCGCGCTCATGTAGGTGTCGAGCCGCCGCTTGACCAGCCCGCTGAGCAGCACCAGCCCCAAGATGTTGGGCACGCCCATCGACAGGATCATCAGGTCGCCGTAGTCGAGGATGTTCGACGCCGTGATGATCGAGCCGAGGAACGCGAACACCACGTAGATCAGCTTGTAGATCGTCGACGAACGATCACCGAACAGGTACACGAAGCAGCGCTCGCCGTAGTAGGACCACGAGATCATCGTGGAGAAGGCGAACAAGACCACGGCCACGGTCAGCACCCAGGGGAACCAGCTGATCTCGCCGCCCATCGCCCGGGCCGTGAGCGCGGCGCCCTCGGCCTTGGCGATCACATCGAAGTTCTCCGGGTTCGCGTAGGCGCCGGTGACCACGATGACCAGCCCGGTCATCGTGCAGACCACGATCGTGTCGATGAACGGCTCGAGCAGGGCGACGATGCCCTCGCGCACCGGGAACTCGGTCTTGGCCGCCGAGTGGGCGATCGACGCCGAGCCGACCCCGGCCTCGTTCGAGAACACCGCCCGGCGGATGCCCGTGACCATCACGCCGATGAACCCGCCGAACCCCGCCGCCGGCGTGAACGCCTCGCCGATGATCTGCCCAAACGCGCCAGGGACCGCGCTCGCGTTCATCACCAAGATGAACAGGCACGCGAGCACATAGACCCCACACATCAGCGGGACGATCTTCTCGGCCGTCGCCGCGATCCGCTTGATGCCGCCGAGGATCACGACCCCGACCGCGGCCGCCATCACCAGCCCGTAGATCCACGGCATCTCGTTGAACACCGGGAACTGCGTGCGCACGATCCCGAGCGACTGGCTGACCTGAAAGGTGTTGCCGCCGCCGAATGATCCGCCGATGCACAGGACCGCGAACATCACGGCCAAGACCTTGCCCAGCGGCTTCATCCCGCGCTCGCTCAGGCCCTTGTCGAGGTAGGCCATCGGCCCGCCGAGCACGCTCCCGTCCGGGCGCTTGACCCGGTAGACCTGCGCCAGCGTGCACTCGACGAACTTCGAGGACATCCCCAAGAACCCAGCGACGATCATCCAAAAGATCGCTCCGGGCCCGCCCATCGCCACCGCGATCGCCACGCCCGCGATGTTGCCGAGCCCGACCGTGGCCGACAGCGCCGAAGCCAAGGCCTGAAAGTGCGAGACCTCGCCCTCGTCGTCGGGGTTGTCGTACTGCCCGCGGACCACGTCGATCGCGTGGCGAAAGCCGCGGATGTTGATGAAGCCCATGCGCAGCGTGAAGAACAGGGCCCCGAGCAGCAGCCACAGCGCGATGATCGGGACCCCGCCAGTCGCGGCCTCGAGCGTCGACTCGCTCGCGTCCTCGCTGCGGACAATTTTAAACGTCCGCGTGCCCTGCGGCATCGTCGGGACCACCGCCTTACCGAGCTCGACCTGCAACGCCGCCGCTCGCTCTTCGCTGACCTGCGCCGCTGGGAGCGTGAGCGTCAGGCTCGCGTTCTTGACGGTGAAGCCCTTGGCTTCGATCGCGGCGACCAGCGCCTCGATCTCGGCGACCTCGTCGATCAGCTCCGGGCTGCTGACGGACTCGCTGTCCGCGAACAAGGGCAAGAACAAGACCTTGTCGAGGCCTTTGACGACCAGCCCAAAGGCCCCGTCGATCGCCTGCTCGATCGCGCCAGGTGATTGACCCTCGCCCGCGCGAGCGGAGCCCGGGAGCGACAAATTTGCGACCAGCAAGGTCGCAACCAGCGAGGCGATCAAGGCGATCCGAGCGAACAGCGAGCGAGCCGACACGGCCGGGAATGTACCAGAATCCGCGGACTGGCCCGGGGCTTGGGTCCGCGCCGCCGATCTGTTACGACCCCAGCGTGGGTCCGCGCAGCGCCTCGCTGATCCGCGTCGTCGTCTGGGTCCTCGCGCTCGCGTTCGGCGTCGGCGGCCGCGCCCCCGCGGCTCGAGCCTCGAACCTCAACGTCGAGCGCGTCCGCATGACCCCCAATGAGGACGGCGTTCATGGCGGGTTCGTAGTCGGCTTCGATTTTCGCGCGGGCAACACCAACCGCCTCGATCTCTCGACCTCCGCCTCGATCGCGTATCGCCACGGCCGCCACGTCGCGTTCTTGATCGGCAGCTCCAAGTACTCCACGCGGACCCGCCCGGTCGTCGGCGAGGGCATCTCCGAGCTGTTCAACCCTGCGTCCCGGTTCATCAACCAGGCCAACGTCCACGTCCGCTACAACTACGAGTTCAAGCCCTGGCTGGTCGCCGAGATCTTCAACCAAGCCTCGCGCGACGAGTTCTTGCTGCTCGAGGGCCGGGTGCTGTTCGGTCTCGGGCCGCGGTTCGTCCCGTTCAACGACGGCCAGTTCTCGATCGCCCTCGCGACCGATTGGATGCTCGAGTTCGAGGCCCTCGACCCCACACAGATCGTCCGTCCGCTCCCCGCTCGGACCCTCGTGCACCGGTGGAGCTCGTACCTGAGCCTCGCCTACACCAGCGAGCGCCTGCGAATGAGCTCGACCACCTACTTTCAGCCGCGCTTCGATCTGTTCCGCGACGTTCGCCTGCTGTCCGAAGGCAACTTCGAGGTCACGCTGATCGAGCCGGTCTCCGTGCGGCTGTCGCTGCGCTTGCGCTGGGACTCGGATCCCTCGGTGTTTTGCGCCGCGCCCGTGGGCATCGCCGGGTGCCCGGCGGCCGCCGAGGTCCGCCTGCGCGAGTTCGACGTGACCGTTGAAAACGCGATCAGCGTCCGGTTTTGACTCGCTTCAGATCAGATCAGAGCCCCGGCAGCGAGTCGTAGCTGTCGGGCTCCGGCTCCGGCTCCGGCTCCGGCTCCGGCTCCGGCTCCGGCTCGAGCGGAGGCGGAGCGACCGGCTCGGGCGCGGGCGTGGGCGGCTCGTCGTCCTCGAAGTCGTCGAGGGTCGGATCGATTTGCGGCGCCGCATCGAGCTCGGCGTCCGCTGGCTCGTCGCCGTAGAGGTCGAGCAGGATGTCGGCTTTGGCTTCGCCCTGCGGCGCCGCTTCGGTCGTCGGCTCGGTCCCCGCCACGAAGTACTCCTCCATCAAGGTCGCCGGATCCGGCGGGAGCTCGACGCCCTCGGCGTTGATCACCATCGACGGGGCGAGCAGGCCCGAGGCCTTGTCGATCGTCCGCACGCTGACGCTCGGCGGCGGCGAGAAGGGCGAGAACGAGGGCGCGATGCTCGAGTCGGCGACCGGCAGCTTGCGCCCGCGCGCCGCCTCCATCACCCCGAGCCAGATCGGCAGCGCCGCCTTGCCGCCGCTCTCGCGGGTCATCGGCTTGGGCGTGTCGAAGCCGACCCACACGATCGCGACCAGCTCCTCAGTGAAGCCCCCGAACCACGCGTCGCGGCTCTCGGCCGCGGTCCCGGTCTTGCCCGCGACCGGGACCCCGAGGACCTTGGCCTTGGTCCCGGTCCCCTCTTCGATGACCGAGCGCATCATGCTTGCGAGCACGAACACCAAGCCGCCATCGAAGACCTGCTCGACCTCGCGCACCGGGATCCACGGCTGGCTCCCACCGATCTCGATCGAGCGGATGAACAGCGGCTCGATCCGCGAGCCACCCCGAGCCAGGGTCAAATACCCGCGCATCAGCTCGAAGGGCGTGACCTCGGAGGTCCCGAGCGCGAGCGACAAGTTGGGCTCGAGCGAGGTCTCGATCCCAGCGAGCCGGGCGAACTCGACGGCCGCGTCGATGCCGGTGGCGTCGAGCAGCTTGATCGCCACGGTGTTGATCGAATGGGTCAGGGCCACCCGCATGCGGACGTCGCCCCGGTAGACGTCGCGCTCGAAGTTGGTCGGCCGCCACTTCTCATAGATCTCGGGCGAGTCCTCGATCAAGCTCGCCGCGGTGAACTGGCCGCTGCGCAGGGCCGCACCGTAGATGAAGGGCTTGAACGCCGAGCCGGGCTGCCGGCGAGCCGCGAGCACCCGGTTGAAGTCGCCGCGGCCGTAACGCGAGCCGCCGACCATCGCGAGCACCTCGCCGGTGTCGACGTCGGTGAGCACGGTCGCCGCCTCGGGCCCCGAGCCGATCTCGGCCAGGCCCCAGCCGTCTGGCAGGCCCCGCTCCTTCGGAGCCGAGAGCGCGAGCACCCGGCCCATGGTGATCCCCCCGGGCGGGAACTGCTCGAGGTCGCTCAGCTTTGGATCGTCGTAGCGGCTGCGCTCGGGGACCTCGACCCAGACATGGAAGTTCTCCCCGATCACCGCCGGGAAGCCATGCTCGGGCAGCCCCGGCGCGCGCGCTTCGATGATCACCGGATAGATCTGCCCGACCGCGTGGGTTCGTTCACCGGCCTTGGCCGCGCGCTGGCGATTCTTGTCCTTCGCCGGCTTGATCCCGTGACCCCAGCTGCGGCGCTTGTCCATGGCCACGAGCCCGTCGAGCACCGCCTTGCGAGCGGCGCGCTGAAGCTCGAGATCGACGGTCATCGTGACCGTCGCCCCGAGCTGGGCCAACGAGCCCTCGCCGTAGCGCTCGATCAGCGCGGTCCTCGCGATGTCGACGAACTCCTCGGCCCCGCGCGAGACCTTGGCCGCGCGGGTCGGATCGATCTCGGTCTCGGCGTCGGCGTCGGCGTCGCGGTCGACGATGTCGAGCGGCGCGTCGATGAAGCGCTGGGCGTCCTCGGGCTTGGCGAAGCCGTGCCTTTGCATCTGCCCGAGCACGTAGACCTGCCGCGCCTTGGCCTTCTCGTAATTTTTGTAGGGCGTCCCCTTGCTCGGCGACTTCGGCAAGGTTGCGAGCAGCGCCGCCTGCCCCAGATCGATCTCCGTGATGCTCTTGCCAAAGTAGAACCGACTGGCCTCCTCGATCCCGTAGCGCCCGTGGCCGAGGTAGATGTCGTTGAGGTAGAGTTCGAGGATCTCGCTCTTGTCGAGGATCTCCTCGATGCGCCGCGACAAGATCAGCTCTTGGACCTTGCGCTCGAAGGTCCGCTCTTGCGAGAGCAAGAAATTCTTGACGACCTGTTGGGTGATGGTCGACGCGCCTTGCTTCAACGAGCGGGCGCGAACGTTGACCACCAAGGCGCGGGCCATGCCGACGTAGTCCATGCCCTCATGGCGGTAAAAGTCGGCGTCCTCGGCCGCCAAGAACGCGTTCTCGACGTGCGAGGGGATGTCCTCGTAGGCCACGAAGGTCCGGCGCTCGCTGAAGATCTCGCCGATCAGCACGCCGTGACGATCGAGCACGCGGGTGACTTGCGGCGGCCGATAGTCCCGCAGCGCCGCCTCGTCGATCGCCTGGATGTCGCGGCCGTAGTACCAAAAGATCCCGACGATCCCGGCGACGCCCGCGAGCACGCTGAGCGCTCCGGTGATCGTCAGGACCCAGAACGTGATCTTGAGCCAACGCGGCAGCTTGAAGGGCTTACGCGCGCCGGAGTTGACCGGCTGACCGGCGCTGTGCCCTGGGGTTTGCGCGACCACCGGCGGAGTCTACTCCAGCCCCGACGCGCCAGCCGTGCCCGCGAGCTCAGCCAGCGCAGGAAACAAGACCTGTGCGTGGCGCGGGTCGACGCTGCGAAAGTAGCAGCGGGCCCGCTCGAGCTCCCGCGCCTGCGCATCGAGATCCCCGTCGGCGCCGAGCCAGGCCCGCTTGCGCGCGGTCGTGGCGTAGAGGGTCAAGGCCGCGGCGACCGAGAGGTTGTAGCTCTCGGCGAACCCGTAGATCGGGATGCGAAACCGGATCGCGCACGCGGCCTGGGCCTCGGCGCTCAGGCCCGCGTGCTCATTGCCAAACAGCAGGCAGATCGGTCGGTCGACGGGCAGCTCCTCGAGCATGTGCGTGGCGTCGACGCAAGCGCCGGCCACGAGCATTCCAGCCTCGCGCTGGACCGCCACGAACTCCTCGAGCCCGGCGTGATGACGGGTCTCGATCCAATGGTGGGTCCCCGTCGTGGTCCCCTTGGCCCGCAAGATCCGCTCGCTCGCAGCGATCACGTGGACCGACCAAGCCCCGAGCGCCTCGGCGCTGCGGACCACCGCGGCCGCGTTGTGTGGGTCGTAGGGCTGCTCGATCGCAACCTCGACGCTGCGCAGGCGCCCGCTGAGGACCGCCTCGATCCGCTGTTGCCGCTGCTCGCTCACGAACGGCCGCAGGCCCTCGACCATGGCCGCGGCCCCGTGCTCGCGAGCGAGGGGCTCGAACGCGCTTCGGTTCATGGCCGCCTCCTAGTCGAAGTCACCGGCCTCGTCCATCGCCGGCCGGCCTGGGGCATCGGAGTTCGCGGGATCTCGATCGATCGGCGCGCTCGGGACCCTCCACTCGCGCTCGGACGGGCGCGGCTCGAGGTTCCACTCCGGCAAGGGCGGCCGCACGCCCCACGAGGAGCTCAGCTCGCCGCTGCGATCCGCCCAACCGATCGCGTCGTTCGCCGGACCCGGGTCGTCTTGCTCATCGCCGAGCAGGCCCGACAACGCCCGTTGCGTCTGGCTCCCTGCGAGCAGCGCCGCGATCTCGTCGAGGCAGGCTTGCGGATCGCCGCGCTCGAGCAGATCGAATTCGAGGGGCATCGCCGCGTAGGCCGCGTGCTCGTCCGCGCTGATCCGCCCGCGCTCGAGCATCAGATCATGGACGAAGCGCAGCTTCGTCATGAACCGCTCGTCGGGCGCGCCCTTGCAGTAGTGCACGTGACGGCGGACCGGGCTCGGCAGCATCACCGCGAGGTACGCCGCCTCGAGCGAGCCTAGCTCGCTCGGATACTTGCCAAAGTAGTGACGGCTGGCGTTGGTGACCCCGTAGACCCCCGGACCAAACTCGATCACGTTGAGGTAGAGCTCCATGATCCGCTGCTTGCTGAGGGCCTGCTCGATCCACCAGGTCAAGAACAGCTCCTGAAGCTTGCGCGAGAGCGTGCGCTCGTGGCTGAGCAGCACGTTCTTGACCATCTGCATGGTGATCGTCGAGGCCCCGAGCCGGACCTTGCCCGACTGCAAGTTGCGACGCAGAGCGACCTCGAGCTGCGAGCGGTTGAAGCCGTCGTGCCGGCGAAAGCCGCCGTCTTCGGTCGTGAGCACGGCCTCGCTCATGTAGCGCGAGATGTTGGCCAAGGGCGTGTAGCTGCTCGACGCCGGGTACAGGTTGAGGCGCCTGGTCCGGCCGTCGCGCATGGTCACGCGGTGGACGAAGCTTCGCTTGAGCCGCCCGGCGCTCGCGAGCGCCGGGGCCTTGCTCACCCGACAGCCGTCGATGCCGATCGTCGCGTCGACCTCGAGATCGTCGAGCTTGGAGAAGTCGGCGTTGATCGCCAGTCGCGCGGAAAATTTCCCGTCGAGTTCAAACCCGATCAGGCCAGGGATCAGCTCGCGCGGGATCGCGTCGAGCACCGCTTGGCAGCCGACCTCGGGCACCTCGAGGGTCACGCGGTAGCGCCGATCCTCGCGGGTCGCGGGGTGCACCAGCTCGCCGGTGACGAGCAGCTCGACGCCCTCGCGGGTGATCGCCAAGCGCTCGATCTCGAGCCGTCGGGCCGCCGGATCGAGGACCGCGTGGACATCGACGCCAAACCCGACGTCGCGGACGACCTCGCGGGCGAGCAGCCGGTGGCTCACGTTGATCCCCGCGAGCGTCAGTTGCCCGTCGACCTTGGCCACACCCGCGCCAAAATCGAGATCCAGGTGGCCACCGACGGTCGCGCCGTCCGAGCCGACGAGCGGCAGCTGGGCGAGCACCTGCGGCATCCGGCCGAGCTCAAAGGCGTCCATGTCGACGGCGATCTTCCCGGCCGAGAGATCGCGAGCGAAGCGCCCGGACACCGACCAGAGATCGCCCGACTCGCTGCTGCCCGCGCTCTCGGCGAAGCCCCCAGCGAGCTCGACGCTGAGCTCGCCAAGCTCGCGGTCGCTCGCGCTGATCGAGCCGTGGACTCCAGCGACCGCGATGTTGTCGTTGACCTCGGCCGCGACGCCGCTGACGTCGACCCGCAACGGGAAGCGCAGCTCCCCCTCATCCTGCTCGAGGGTCGTGCGCACGGACGCCGCACGGATCGGCCGACCGAGGCCGAAGCCGAGCTCGGCGACCAAGCTGATGAGCCGCAGCTCGACCCGCCGGCGTTGGGGATCGACGGTCGCGGCCAGGGTCCCAGTCGCGCGCCGATCACCGTCCGCGATCGCAAAGCCCAGCCGACGCAGCTCGAGCGCGCTCGGGGTCAGGCGCACGCGCCGGCGCAACCAACTCCGATCGTTTGGATCCTCGCCCTCGTCGCTGACCCCCTGGAGCGCACGGGCGAGCCCCTCGACCCCAGCGCGGGTGCCGTCGAGGCGTCCGCCGACGGCCTCGACCTCCACGACCTCCACCCGCCCCGACCACAGCGCCTGACGATCGAAGCTGACGACGATCTGATCGACGTCGACGCGCACCCCTTCGCGGGTCAGCTCGACGTCGCGCAGCAGGGCCTGCTTCCAGTCGAGCTCGAGCGTGCCGATCTCCACCTCCGCGTCGAGCCGCGCGGCGAGCCGCTGCTCGAGCTCGGCCTCGATCCGCGGCGCCGCCCATCGAGGCGCCGTCCCGATCAACGTGATCGCTAGCAACACCAGCACCAGCGTCGTCAGCCCCACCCACACCGCCAGCCTCGCCCACCGCGGCCGTGACCGCGGCGGCACGCCGTGGGCGGACCCGCGTCGCGGGTGGCGGGGAGACGCATCGACCATGGGAGGGGACCTTAGCGCAGGCGCTCGTCCCCCGACGCCGCAGTCCATCGATCTCGTCCCCCTCGAAAGCGCGGGATCTCTCGGCGGCCGCGCCACCCGCCCCACGAAGCGGCTCGCAGAACGGCTAACAGCGCGCGTAGTCGCCCAATTGCGAGAGGCGGAGAGGAAAACCCTCCGCCTCACTCCACCGAACCCGGGACACTCGCTCGATCAGGCCTTGCACTGGTAGGCGAAGATGATCGCTTGCTCGCCTCGGCGGACTGGGATCATCACGACCTGCGCGATCCTCAGGAGCAGGTTGATCTTCACCACGCTCGTGCTCGCCCGCATCAGCTCGGTCTGAAGCTCGAGCTTGCCTTCCTCGCCGCCGAGCAAGGTCAGCTTGACGTTGTGACCCGACTTGAATTTTTGATCGACGACCTTGCCGATCTCGAGCCTGAAGTCCTTCGACTCCATCAGCCGGACCCCCGTGTACTGGGAAAATTCCGGCGCTTTGAGCTGATCCGAGAGGAACTCGAGCTCGGGCGGGATGGTCCCGTCGCCGTCCTTGGTCGCCTCGACCGCGTGGATGCGGCAAGAGGCCTCGGTCACGTCGGCTTTGGCGAGCGAGGGGCTCAGCAGCGCGGCTCCCCCCGCGAAAACAACCGGCAAGCCGAGCAGGCCTGCGAGGATGGGGGCCAGTAGTTTGGAAGACCAAGAGGTAGAGGTGCTGCGGTGCGTCATAGCGAACGCTCACTGTCGACGGGATCGTCGTCTTCGGTCACCCAGATGACCGTGGTCGTCCCGCGGGTGCTCTCGAGCTGAGAGATGGTGCCCATCTGGCCGCCAAACTCGATGCGACGGATCTCGGCTTCGCCGGGCTCGGGCTGCGGGAACACGCCGAGCTCCGAATTGCGCTCGGGGGCGGCGGCGATCTGGGGTTGGGGCTTCACCTGGGGCTCGACCGGAGGCTTGAACTGGGGGCGGGGCTGGGGTTCCCCGGGCTCGACCCCTGGGTCACCCGGGGTATCCCCCGGTTGTGCCTCAGACGCGGCGTCCGCTTGGGTATTCGCCGCGAGTTCAACCTCGCCCGCGCCCTCGCTCGGCGCGCCCACCGACCGCACGATCACGAAGGCCAGGGCGCCGACAGCCGCGACGCCGGCGAGCGGCGCGCGGATCGGACGAGCCCAGGCGACCAAGCGCTGCAACCAACCAGGCGGGGCCTCGGCCGCCTCCTGCAGCCGTGACTCGCGCTCGAGGGTGTGCTCGAAGCTGTCCCACAGCTGCTCGAAGCGGGCCTCGGGCACCCGCTCGGCTTGGTACTCGAGGCTCCCGACGACCATGCTCCGCATGAAGCCGAGGTCGGCGAGCTTGGCGGCGAACTCGGGATTCGCGTCGATCTCAGCTTCGATCTCCGCGCGAGTCGCGTCGTCGAGCTCGTCATCGAAGTAGGCTGAAATTTTCTCGTCGTTCTCTGAAACGCTGGACTGAGTCTGCATCACATTCCTCCGCCCGCGACTTCTGCGGTCTGTGTCGTCCCCTGACGACCACGAGTTTGGCCCGCGCGTTCGAGCGCGCGGGCCTCGATCTCCACGGCGTCCTGCGAGGGCACGCAGGCGCCAAGCTGCTCGGTGAGCAGCCGCTGCATGTTGCGGCGCGCATGAAACAGACGGCTCATGATCGTGCCCTTCGAGCACTTCATCTCTTGCGCCATCTCTTCATAGGACATCCCTTGCAGCTCGCGCATGACGATCACCGCGCGGTGCTTGTCGCTGAGGTGCTCGAGGCTGGCCTCGACCCCGGCGAGGATCTCCTTGCGTCGCAGCATGTCTGAAGGATCACCAAACTGAGCCAAGTGCGGCAGCAAGTCCGAGGGGGGCTCGTCCTTGCCGTCGTGCCGCAAGCCGTCGTTGAACTCGACGTCCCGGTGGCGCTTGGCCCGACGAATGTGGTCGATGCAGAGGTTGGCCACGATCCGATACAGCCAGGTGTAGAAGCTCGAGTTGCCCTCGAACTTGGCGATGTAGCGGTGGACCTTGATGAAACTCTCCTGCACCACGTCGAGGGCGTCCTCTTGGTTGCGGAGGAATCCAAAGGCGACCGCATAGACCTTGCGCTGATAGCGCTGCATCAGGACTTTAAAGGCCCGTTTGTCACCGCCTTTGACGGCGGTGACGAGGGCGAGGTCCTCGGCGTCTGTGGAGACCACGGGTGTCGGTGCCTTTGACGGGTGCTCAGGACCGCTATTCAGCGGCCGGGGAGAAGGAAAGCCGCTCCGTGCATCAATTCCGCAGGATGTTCATGCGGTGGACAGATCCGTGCTTCGCGCCGGCGGATCGTTCGGGAGCGTGACTCCGCCGGTTATACCCAATGGTCGCGTTCCTGACCTCTCGCAAGGCTGGATCGGCTCATTTCCCGCTGGGAAGCGGCTGGAGGGGCCGTTTGGCGACAATTCGCGGCGCGCGGCGACGGCCGCGGCCTCGGATAGCGCCGATTTCCGGTTGCCCGTGTGCCTCGCCAGGTTCGCGGGTATACCCAAGCACTCGATGGCGCTCGCCCAGGCCCAGCTTCTGCGAGACTACCTCCGCGCCGTTCGCCGCGTGGCCCTAGGTCGGGCCGCGTCGCTGCTCGTCGTCGATCTCGCCTTGCTGTGGGGTGTCTGGGGCATGATCGTCGTGGCCTTCGCCGGCTGGAGCCTGCGTGGTGATCTCGGGGCCTCGGTCGGTCTCGGCCTAGGGCTGCTGGGGAGCGCAGCGCTGGTTGGAGCGCGGATCCACGCGCTGCGAGGGCGGATCGCGGAGCCGATCAGGGTGGCCCGCTGGCTCGCGTCGATCAGCGCGCCGCTGCGCCAGAGCGCGGACTTGGACCAGCGCGAACGCGACATCATCTTGCGCCACGAGTTGCTTGGCGCGACCGAGCTCTGGCAGGAGCTCGACCTCGCGCCCGACGCCGCGGCGATCGCCTCGCTGCCCGGCCGTCGTTCGTCACCTGAGCTCGCGTTGGCTTACGTGAGTCGGATCAGCGCCCGGACCCTCGCGCTCGACCCGCGTCACGCCCTGCCCCGCCCGCGGAGGATGATCCGGGCGATCCGGCCAGCGGTGGCAGCGCTTACCCTTGGCCTCGGGATCGTGTTGGCGAGCTCGGCGCTCGGCGCCCGCGGCTTCGAGTTGGTCCAAGCCGGCGCCGATGGTCGCCCGCCCCTGCCGCCGCAGCCGGTCTGGAGCTCGCTCGAGCTGGTGCTCGACTACCCCGCTCACACCCGCCGCCCGAATCGCCGGGTGCCCAACCCGAGCGGGACCATGCGGGTCCCCGCCGGCACCCGCGTCGATCTCGACATGCAGGCCACGCGTGACGCGGACGCGGTCCGAGTCGTGTTGATCCACGACGGCACCGAGTTGAGCACGGCGCCCGAGCCCGAGGTCATCGATCTCGTCGCTGGCGAGGACCGCCGTTGGACCGGGTCGTTCACCGTGCGCGGGTCGGGCACCTGGGTGGTGGCGATGCTCGACGACCTCGATCGGCCTGATGATCCGGCGCACCGCGATCCGGCTCGGCTCACGGTCGCGGCCCAGCGGTCGGCGCCGATGCCCGTCGAGCTCGAGGCCGACGCGATGCCCGAGGTCGAGCTCTTGCCCTTGCCCGAGTGGCAGCGCGAGGCCAACGAGACCGACCGCGTCGAGCTGCGGTTCGCGGCCCGCGACGACTTTGGCGTGGTCGGAGCCGAGCTGGTCTACGAGCTCGCCAAGCCCGACGGCGAGCTCGAGCGCCACCGGCTCAACGCCGGTCGAGCGCCGGCCGGCGGCAGCCAGTCCTGGCGCCACCGCTACACCTGGGACCTCGCCGCGATCCCGCTCGAGGATCGCAGCGAGGTCACCTACTGGATCGAGATCCGCGACAACGATCCGGGCCTCGGCCTGCGCCCGCTGGTCGACGGCCCGGGCAAGGTCACAGCCTCCGCCCGGCAGCAGCTGCTCGTCCACGACGACGAAGCCGAGCACGCGGCCAACATCCGCGACCTCCAGACGATCCGCGACACCGCCATCGACTTGCTCGCGGCCCGGCTCACGACCGTCGCGTTCTCGGGCTTGGACGGCGACCCAAACGACCAGCCCGAGCTCGGGCCCAAGCTCAACGCCAAGCTCCAAGTCGCCCGCGACATCCACGGCGGCGCGGCGACCTTGTTGACGATGATCGCCAACGCCGTCGACGCGCTGTCCGTCGACACCATGATCGCCGAGCGCGAGGTCGAGACCCTCGCAGGCATCCACGCGCGCTTGCTCGAGTTGCACCGCAAGGAGAGCGAGCTCCACGAAGCCATGCCGCCCGGCGCCGAGTTCGAGCGCCCGATCGCCCGCGCGCCGCTCCTGCGCAAGCTCGGCGTCCACAACCAGTCCGAGATCGAGCAGCTCGAAGACGAGATCATCCGGCTCGACGACCTCGTCGACGGGCAGATCATCGCGCACATCGAGGCGCTCGTCGCCCGCCTGCAGGTGTCGCAGCAAAAGCTCGTCGAGAAGCTCGAGCAGCTCCAAGCCGGGGATCAATCGGTGCGCCCGGAGATCGAGCAGCTCGAGCAGCGGATCCGCGAAGACATGCGCCGGGTCAAACAAGCCCAGGCCGAGCTGCGCAAAGCGGTCGGCGACGAGTGGATGAACCTCGACGCGTTCAAGGCCATGGAGGCGCGGATGCGCAGCCAACAGCTGCTCGAGCAGCTCGCCCGCGGGGACGTCGACGGCGCCCTCGAGCAGGCCCGCGAGGGCCTCGATGCGATCCAAAAGCTGCGCGATCAAGTCCAGCAAACCGGCGAGCAGCAGCCCACGCCGGCCCTGTCCGAGGAGGACCGCAAGCGCATGAAGATGCTCCGCGAGCTCAGCCGCCTCCAGGACGAGCAGACCGGGCTGCGCAGCGAGACCCGCCGGCTCCGCGAGCAGTGGCGTGACGCGATCGGCGGGCGCGAAGCCTCGGCCGAGGCGCTCGAGCGCACGCAAAAGCAGGCCGCGGCCCTGCGTGGGACCGTCGACGCGATCACCGACACGCACCTGTCACGCGAGGGTCGCGAGGCGTGGGAGGACGCGCGCGAGGCTCTCGAGGCGCTCGAGGCCGCCGCGGGCGATGGCCAAGCGTGTGAGCTCGAGCTGTTCGACGCCGCCAACGACGCCGCGAGCGCCCTGCGTCGGGCCGAGGCCGGCGCCAAGCCTGGCGAATCCGAGGCCAAGGCCCTGCGCAAGCTCGCTGGCGAGGCCGAGCGCATGCGCGACCAGCTGCGAGAGCCGCTCCCCGATCCCGACGAGGTCCTCGATCGCGAGGCCGTCGAGCGGCTCAGCGAGCTCGGGCGCCAGCAACAGACCTTGCGCGGCCGCGCCGATCAGCTGCTCGGCGATCCCGACGCCGAGATCGTGCCCAAGCTCGGGCGCCAGGCGATGGACAGCGCCGGCAAGGCCATGCGCGCGGCTGGAGAGGCCCTCGACAAGGCCGCCCTCGACGGCGCTCTGCGCGACGAAGATCAGGCTTGGCAGGGGATCCAGCGGGCCATCGACAGCCTGCGCAAGAGCTCCCCGCCCCCGCCCACCGCGAGCGAGGGCCGGTCTTCGACGGAGGCCGAGCGCGATCGCTCGCTGCGTGATCAGGTCGTCGAGGCCATGCGCGAGGGTGACCGCGACGGCTTCGACCAGGACACCAAGCGCTACTATGAGGAGCTGCTGCGATGACTGACACGGTGAGCTGGCGTTCTCAATCGCGGACCCGCGCGCGCACCCGAGCGGCCCTCGCCGGGGTGATCGCGGCCTTGGTGTTCGGCGTCCGCAGCCCCGAACCGGCTCACGCAGCGCCGCCCCGCGAGGCCCCGGAGGACCGCGAGATCGTCGAGGTCAGCGCCGAGTTCAACGGCTTCCTCGCGAGCATCGACGCCTGGGACATCGCCGCCGCCGAGCGCCGCCGAGCGTCGCTGATCAACCGGCGCGAGCGCGAGCTCGCTGACGGCGTCTTGGCGGTCTACACGGCTCGCTACGCCGAGGCCGAGAGCATCCTCGCCGCGCTCGTCGCGAGCTTTGCGGGCGGCCAGGCTGCGGATCAGGCCAACCATCCGATCATCGGCCGGGCCAGCTATTACCTCGACATCGCCCGCGGAGCCCAGCTCGCGCTCGGCGACGCCTTGACCCTGCGCAGCGACGACGGCCGCGTCGAGGCGGTGTTCGCCGACCCACGCGACGCGATCCTAGCGCCGTACCTGTTCGACGCGATGGCGGCGGCCTACGTGACGCTCGGCGACGCCATCGGGGTCCACCCCGATCACCCGATCCGCTTCGAGTTCTACGACGAGCCCGGCAAGCTCGCGCTGGTCACCCCGCTGACCCTCGACAACATCTACACGACCGGGACCGTCGGGATCTGCAAGTACCGGCGGATCATGATGATCACGCCGCGGGTGATGATCTACGGCTACAGCTGGCTCGATACGGCGGTCCACGAGTACGTCCACTATCTCCTGACGATCCGCACCAAGAACGCCGCGCCCGTGTGGATGCAAGAGGGCTTGGCCAAGTTGATGGAGACCCGCTGGCGCGAGCCCGGCCAAAAGCAGCTGTCTGCACCGATCCGCAAGCTGCTCCACGACGCGATCGAAGCCGACGAGCTCGTGACCCTCGAGCAGATGCACCCGTCGGTCGCGATGCTGCCCAGCCAAGAGCTCGCGGCGCTGGCCTACGCCGAGGCCGAGACCATGCTCGGCTTGCTCGAGGAGCAGCGCGGATCCGCAGGGCTCGCGGCGATGCTCGACGACGTCCGCGGTGGCGTCGACGCCAAGCAAGCGTTCGCTGACGCCTGGGGCGACAGCTTCCCGGCGTTCTTCGAGGTCTGGAAGCGGACCATGCGGGCACGCACCGCCAAGCCCACGGGACCGGCTGCGGGGGCGATCTCCCGCGTCGCCTTTCGCGGCGAGGACGACGATCGAGACGCGGACGATCCGAGCCTCAACGGCGACGTGTTCTCGCACCTTGGCGGCGGCCGGGCGCGCAAGCACGCGCGGCTCGGGGTGCTCTTGACCCTGCGTGGCCACCAGCGAGCGGCGGTGATCGAGTACGAAAAGGCGCGGGCGGTCGATCGTTCAGTCCGCGACGATCCTCAGCTCGCGCGTCGGCTCGGCGAGCTCTACCTCGAGCTCGAGCGGCCCGCGGAGGCGCTGCCGCTGCTGATCCTCGCTGGCGAGCACCAGCCCTCCAGCGCCAATTTAGCGGCGGCCGAGGGCCGCGCGCGCCGGCTGACCGGCGACTTGGACGGGGCGGCGGCGGCCCTCAATCGGGCGATTCAGCAAAACCCCTTCATCCCGGGGATCCACTGCGACCTCGCCGAGCTCGCGCTGGAGGCCGGCGATCAGGCGCGGGCCGACGCGGAGCGTGGCTCGTGTCTGGAATGATGATCCGGTCGAGTCGATCACCGCGCACGTAGGTCGCCGCGCGAAGCCCCGCTGGTGCCGTGGGCAGGGCGACCTTGACCCACGCGGTCTCGCCGTCGCTGAGCGTCATTCGCTCGGCCCAACCTTCGATGATCTGGCCATCGAGGGTCTCGAACTCGAACCGATCACGGCCGGATAGCCGCTCGGGATCGATGAGCCCGGGCGCCGTCCACCACTCGAGGCTACCGTCGGCGTAGATCGCCCCCATCAACAGGATCTCGAGGGGCTCGGTCGGGCCTGGAGGGCCTTCGAAGTCCCAGGCGGTCAGGGTCTCGATGCGCGCGTAGGTCTTGGTCCACGTCCAGTCCGAGACCCACGTTGGCCCGCAGTAGCTCATGTAATCGTAGGCCTGCTCGGGGTCGTAGCTCCGCCACTCGCGGACGCCAAAGCCCCAGTTTCCGATGCGCCCGTCAGCGTGCGGGTAGGCCAAGTCGGGGGCCGCGGCGTCGGTGTTGGGGCACTCGACATGCGCGAGGCCCTGGGCGTGGCCGGCCTCGTGGACGAAGGTCTCGAGCCCGGTGGTGGGGTTGATGCTCCACAGCACCGTCGCGCTGACTCGGTTGGCGCTGTCGGCCTTGGCGTCGCCAGCGACCTGAGAGATGCCATAGACCCCGCCCAAGGCCGCCGCGCCGACGTCGATCAGCGCGTGATAGTAGACGTTGGGCGCGGCGTCCTCGGCGACCCGCAGCTGGCTGATGACCGGCAGCAAGCTGCCGAGGTTGTTGAGGGCGCCGGCGTAGGCGACCGGCGCGTGCACATCCCAGCGGATCTCGGCGGTCGGGTTTTGCTCATAGAGGCCGTCGATGAGCCGCGCCTGAATGGTGTCGTTGAGATCGGGGGCCACGCCGCCGTACTCGATCGGCACGAGCATGAGGTCGATCCGCAACGGCACGTCTTCAAAGCCGATCAGCCGGGGGCCGGCGGCGGGGTTGGAAGCCAGGCCCGGGTTGAGACCCTCGCCGCCAGCGGCGGTCTCCCACAGCTCGACCTGGTAGGTGGTGCCGACTGCGGTCTCACCGGCGTCGGCGCTGAGCTTGAACCAAAAATTGCCGTCCAAGCTGGCGCGAGTCGAGG
>Ga0114946_10000564_pt1 | contig 25023 bp, 30 predicted proteins | sample WalLakDeSediment_FD_88676 | JGI IMG/M metagenome (GOLD analysis project Ga0114946, IMG submission 88676) | Lake sediment microbial communities from Walker lake, Nevada to study Microbial Dark Matter (Phase II) - Walker Lake 11/02/13 Deep Sediment | ecosystem: Environmental > Aquatic >... | reverse complement strand
TTCCCCTCAGAGGCCATCCAGGGTTCAGGGACAAATTGGCCAAGGCGATGAAGAACCATGAGGTGAAGTGGCAAAGACACACGGTCCAATCCGGCGAATCTCTGTCCACAATCGCCCGTCGTTATGGCGTCGCTGTGACGGAGATAGCTCGTTTGAACAGCATCAAGAATCAGAACAGAATCTCTGTAGGAGACAACCTGATTATTCCTACCCAGCCGGGACGTTTCAACTTGCCCGTGGATCCCCCAAAACCGACAACTGCGCCGTCGTATCATGTCGTACGTCCCGGCGAAAACCTCTGGAATATTGCCAAGCGATATGGAATCTCATCTTCTACTTTGGTAACGGCCAATGGAATTCGGGAAAGACAAACCATTCATCCTGGGGATCGATTGATCATTCCAGGATCTGGATATACCCCCAAAGCGACGGCAGCCAAAGAGACGAAGAAGCCCGAGATTCAAACCTATACTGTGCGGAAAGGAGACACCATCTGGAGTATCGCCAAAGTGAGCCAGATTTCGGTTCGTGAGATCCAGAAGGCCAACAATCTGGATCCCAATGGTCTGATTCGGCCTGGTGACGTGCTCAAAATCCCCATTCATACCAACCAGTGAACGAACCTCTATCCTTTCATTCGACCCGAACCTTGCACCAGCATGTTGGCTGGCAAAATCCAATGTACACTCTCAAGAGTTCTCATCGTGCGGGAAACGCCACGCTTTGTTTCCTCTTGTTTCTGGCGGGTGGCGCATTCCTCGCCCCGCCTGCTCGGGCCGAACTTTCCCAGGTGTTGGGTGTCCGGCACTGGTCAGGACCGGAACACACCCGTGTGGTTCTGGACTTGAGTTCGGAGATTCGATTTCAATCTCATTTCCTGCAACAAGGGCCCAGGGTCTATGTGGATCTGTCCGGCGCGATATTTGAACCCAATTCCCTTGCCAGGGAGGTGGAAGACGGGGTGGTCCGGAGCATCCGGTTGGCTCAATACGACGCCAAGACCGTTCGTCTCGTCGCGGATCTGGAACTCGAGACCCGTTTCAAGGTCTTCTGCCTGGTCCCTGAGATGGGAAAACATCACAGGCTGGTCCTGGATCTGTACCGTCCTTCTTCTGTCCCATTTCGAGTTCAGGAGGAAATCAAGCGGCCAAAGCCATCCCAGACCCTGAAAGTCGTGGTTCTGGATCCCGGCCACGGAGGGGAAGATCCTGGGGCCATCTGGTATGGACTGAAGGAAAAGGATGTCGTGCTTGATATAGCTCGAAGAGTGGAGAAATATCTCGCGGAACAAGAGAACATCCAATGCTTTCTCACACGAAGGGGCGATTATTACGTCTCCCTCAAACGCCGACTGGAATGCTTGAAAGAATGGAAAGGGGATATCTTCCTCAGCGTCCATATCAACGCGTTACCTGTCAAATCCAAGGACAAGAAGGTAAGAGGACTGGAAGTCTTCCTGCAATCCACGTCCGGACCCACGGATGAGGCGGCGCGTTTGTTGGCAGCACGAGAGAACGCGGCGGATTTTTTTGGGGGAGAAAACGTCTCGAACCTGGACGAGATCGACCGCTTGATGGAGGGCTGGACTCGTTCAGGGACCTTCACGCAGAGCGAAACCTTGGCAGTGCAACTCATGTCGGAATTAACGAGGATGGAACCCTTCAAAACCCACAACAGGGGGGTTAAGAAAGCCAATTTCTATGTGCTTCGGACAGGCAAGGTTCCCTCGGTCATGTTGGAGCTGGGGTTTCTCTCGCATCAGGAAGACGCAACCCTGCTCAAGACGGCATGTTTTCGAGATTCCATGGCATTGCAGATCTGCAACGGGATCAACAGGTATTTCGCGGCCGACCCGAACTTCGAACCCAAGTATCTCAAGCCGGAGATCATCCTGTATCAGGTCAAAAAAGGGGACAGTCTATGGAAACTCTCCGAGAAACACCAGGTCTCCATCGAGGCCATCTGCGAGGCGTCTGACCTGGGGTCCCGACGGGTCCTGCATGTCGGCGAAACCCTGCGCATCCCTCCTCAGGGATCGAAGAACTGAAATGCCTACCCGTCATTTTCCCAATCATGCCGAGGGTCTACCGATCCCGTGAAATGGCATAGCAGGTCAAGGAAGCCAGAGAATCTCGATAGGGACTGTCCGGCCAGCGGGAGAGAAGAGAACGAGCCTTTTTGGCATAGGACGCGGCTGCTCGCTGAGACGCCTCCAACGCACCACACTCCTCCACGATCCGAAAGACCCGCTCCACCTCCTTGGCCTTAGCACCCTTGCCGGACCATACCTTCCGCAGGAAGTCGCGATCCTTGCCCTGGGAAAGCTTCAACGCCCAGATCAGGGGCAGCGAGGGGCTGTTCTGGGAAAGATCCCATCCCCTGACCTTGCCTGTGATCTTTTCGCTGGCTCGAATATCCAGCAAGTCGTCCGCGATCTGAAAAGCGATTCCCAAGGCCCTTCCAAATCTCGACAAGACCTGCCTGTCCTGTTTGGGCGCGTCCCAGCACCATCCTCCCACCTTGCAACAGGTGGCCATGAGCGATCCGGTCTTGTCCCCGGCCAGAGCCACGTATTCCTCCTGTCCCATCTCGAGCCTGTCCGTCTCCTGCTGGGCCGCCTCGGTATCACACATCTCACATACCGCCTGGGTGATCTCCGAACACACGCTCACCGCTGCTGGCCAGTCCCCGGCCAAGCCTACCAGGAAGTGCATCATCCACGAATACCAGTAATCCCCCACCAACAGCGCCCGATGAGGGTTCCACTTCTCTCCCACCGTGGGATGGCCCCGCCGCAGCCGGGCTTCATCCACCACATCGTCGTGAATCAAACTGGCCGTGTGAATCATCTCTGAAACCCCCGCTACCCAACAAGCCTCTTCGTCCCGTGGTTCCGCCTCGCCGATTCTCGAGCATAGAAGGACCAGCCCCGGCCTCAATCGCTTGCCTCCGGATCCCAAGGTGTGGCTCATGGGATTGGAGACCGAACGCGGCGCTTCCCGAAGCCATCGCTTCAGAAGACGTTCCACGCGCATCATTTGTCGAGAGACGGGACGAAATAGACCTTCCAGTTCGTCACGGGCTTTGCCGCTGAGATGTTCATTCACAAGTTACTCCCGGAACCGCCGGGGACCGCCTCTGTCGTCCATATACTGACCGTATCTCTCCCGGATGGACTTGATGCTCACGTACCACTTTCGTTGAATCATGATCCATTCATAGGCAAGTTGGAATCGAGTCTCTTTTCGCGTCGTCCTGTCCTCTTGCGTGATCGTAAAGGTAACCAAAGCCCTGGGACGTTTGGGATCTTGGATCAATTCCACCTTGTCCAACAGCACTTCCTTGACTTGAACCCTATTTTTGGCGTCCAAGAACTCCTTTTCGAAGGTCTCATACGGCATAAGGGTCCGCGTGGCTGGCGGGATGAATTGATACATCTCTCTGAGATCATTCATCTCCAAAGCATCACGAAATTCTCCGAACCTGTCTTTGACGCCTTGTTTGTGCCAGAAACGCTTGGCTCCAACGAACAATCCCATAATCACAGCGACAATGAGAACAAGGACGAGGATGGACTTGAGCTGTTGCACGTGCCACCTCCGTGAGCAAAGCCAATCCGCTTGGAGGCTTGTTCAGGTTGGGACGACCCAAGTGAGATAATCAATGGAAGTATAGGCTGTCCCCTCCCCTGCTTGCAACCCCGCGATCCAATCCAACCTCTTCACCATAAAGTCTTCCGCTTTCAAGCAGACATTCAGTGGACCCGATCCGGGGTTAGATCGTGCTCACTGAATGTTACCGGTTTTAACTGTGACATCGAAAACTCGAGATCCTCGATTCCTACTTCTTCCATTGAACGCGATGGGTATGCTACCATCGCCAAGTTGTTCACCGAGCAAGGGGTACCCCTCTGCCATGAGGTCCAAGTCTTTCCGCGGGGGCATTCATCCCCCCTCCAAAAAAGAACTAAGCTGTCTCGCCAGCCTAGAGCCTGGCCCAAGGCCCTCTGTTGTCGTTCTTCCTTTTTCCCAGCATATTGGCGCGCCTGCTCGTCCCTGCGTTGGCGTGGGCGATCGAGTCAAGGTTGGACAGAGGATCGGCGAGCCCACTGGCTTCGTTTCCACATCGATCCATGCATCGATCTCCGGAACCGTAATCGCCATCGAAAAACGAGCCCATCCCTCCGGAGGTCTCAGTTTGGCTTGCGTGATTGAATCGGACGGGAAGGACGAGTGGATCGACTTCGAACCCAAGGAATCCCTCAGGACGCGAGAAGAGATCTGTGACATGCTCCAGGAGGCGGGAATCGTGGGATTGGGCGGCGCGGCCTTTCCCACACATGTCAAGTTGTCCCCTCCCCCGACACAAAAGATCGATCTTCTCGTTCTCAACGGCGCGGAGTGTGAACCCTATCTCACCGCCGATTACAGACTTATGCTGGAAAAACCTCTTGCCGTTCTCAAGGGCGCAAAACTCTTTGCCAGGGCCCTTTCGGTCAGCCGCGGCTTCATCGCCATTGAGGACAACAAACCTGACGCCCTCGCTTGTATGGAGAAGGTCGCGGACCGGGATCCCATCTTCAAAATCAGATCTTTGCCCACCCGGTATCCCCAAGGAGGAGAAAAGCAACTCATCCAGGAATTGACAGGTAGAGAGGTTCCATCCGGGGGACTCCCCATGAATGTGGGTGTGGTGGTCCAGAACGTCGGAACCGCGTTCGCCGCCTTTGAAGCCGGGCATCTGGGCAAACCCCTGGTAGAACGCGTCCTTACCGTGACCGGAGAAGGGGTGACGCGTCCCGCCAACCTCATGGTCCGACTAGGAACTTCCTTGGAGATGCTTCTGAAGGCCTGCGGCATGAAACCATCCCCAAAAAGGAAGGTGATCCTGGGTGGCCCCATGATGGGAATCGCTCAAATGGATCTGCAAGTTCCGGTGACCAAAGGCACCTCAGGGGTTCTGGTCCTTTCTGAAGAAGCCCTGCCATCCACCGATCAGATGCCTTGTATCCGCTGCGGCCGATGCGTTCGAGCTTGTCCCATGGGCCTTCTTCCCTGCGAACTTGGGGATCTGTGTCGATCTGGTCTGTACGAAGAAGCGGATCGATATGGGCTAAGGGATTGTATCGAGTGTGGATGCTGCGCCTATATCTGTCCCGCCAAGCTGCCTCTGGTTCAGTTCATTCGACAAGGAAAAGTGGATCTTCGAGAACATACCAAGAAAAAGGAAGTCGCTTGATGGAAGCTCGCCCCGAGACACTGCTGGTTTCCTCTTCCCCTCACCTTCGAGCCCCTGATACGGTCAGGGCCATCATGCTGAGGGTTCTCGTGGCCCTGACGCCTGCCGCGGCCATAAGCTGCTATCATTTCGGTTTACAGGCCTTTCTCTTGATCGTCGCATCTGTCCTTGCCGCGCTTTTGGCGGAAGCGCTCACCCAAAAGTTCATGAAACGAGCCATCACGATATGGGATCTCAGCGCCGCCGTGACAGGGCTCCTTCTGGCCATGAATCTGCCTCCTGAGACCCCACTGTGGTTGGCCTGCCTGGGAAGCGTTTTTGCCATCGTGGTGGCCAAACAACTCTTCGGCGGACTGGGCTACAACCCCTTCAATCCGGCCCTGGCTGGACGCGTCTTCCTGTTGATTTCCTATCCCGTGCTCATGACCACCTATTCTGCGCCCAGGGGACAGGACACCTTGAGCTTGAGTCCGCAGGAATGCGGTGATGCCCCTCGTAAGCTGGCAGATTCCATCACCTCAGCCACACCGCTTCACGCGGAAAAGCAACTCAGAATGCAGGCAAAGGATCCAGACATCCCTGAAACAACCAGACTGGCCACGGAAAGACTCTTACGTCGTTTTCATCAGGGTCCCTTCCTTCTCAGGGCCGGGCTGGGCCAAATTGGAGGTTGCCTGGGAGAAGTTTCCGCTGTATTTTTGCTCCTGGGTGGGCTTTTCTTGCTTGCCACCAAAACGATCACATGGGAGATTCCTGTCGGCTTTGGAGCTTCCCTGGGACTTTGGGCCTGGTTTTTGGGAGGGGACACCTTGTTCAGCGGTTCGTTCCTGTTCCACCTTCTGACCGGAGGCTTCATGCTGGGCGCGTTCTTCATGGCCACGGACATGGTTACCACACCGGTCACACGAAAAGGGCAACTGGTTTTCGGCTTGGGAGCCGGAACGATCACTTGGGTCATTCGGAGCCAAGGAGGATATCCTGAAGGGGTCTCTTTTGCCATTCTGTTGATGAACTCAGCCACCCCGATCATCGACCGGCATACCTTGCCGCGGATTCTGGGAACCCGAGGCTCGCGGAACAGGAGCGCGCCGTGAACGAACTGATCAACTATGCCCTGAGACTGGGTCTGCTTTGCGGTTTGTCCGGAGGACTCTTGAGCTGGGTTCATTTCAAGACAGCGCCGATCCAGGCCGCGAGAGAGGCCGAAGAGAGGGAACGAGCCAAACAAGAGGTTTATCCTCTTCCACACGGCGGGCGATTCGAGCCAGGACCTCTCTCCGACATGGAATGCTGGTCAGCGTTCGATGAGGCTGAACAGTTGGTCGGATGGGTCTTCGAAGCCCAGGGTAACGGCTATAGCAGCACCCTGAGAATCATGGTGGGCATGGATCGGAACGGCACCCTGGCCGGCGCCAAGGTGTTGTCCCAGAAGGAAACCCCGGGACTGGGTGCCAGGATCGAAGAGGTCGCTTCCGACTGGTTCACAGGAAGGACGTTGGACGCGTTGTTCCTCTCTCATGTTGGGGGAAACATCGACACCATCACAGGAGCCACCGTGACCTCGGAAGCCGCGCTCAAGGCTGTACGCGAGACAGGAGAAAAAATCATGGATTCTGTGAAAGAACGGATGGGGTCATGAACGCAGGCGAATTCACCAAAGGCATCGTTCGTGAAAACCCGGTGTTCGTTCTGGCGCTGGGATTATGTCCCGCGTTGGCCGTGACCAACTCGGTCCAGAACGCAGCAGGTATGGGATTGGCCGCCAGTTTCGTGCTTCTTTGTTCTAACCTCTTTATCTCGCTCATCAAGGGTTTCATCCCTTCCCGCATTCGTATCCCATGTTATATCGTGGTCATCGCATCTTTCGTGGTCCTGGTGGAGCTTTATCTGGGTGCCTATCAGCCAGCACTCGACAAAAGCCTGGGACTGTTTGTACCCCTGATCGTGGTCAACTGCGTCATTCTGGGTAGGGCCGAGGCGTTCGCTTCCCGCAAGGGAATCGCGTCCTCGATTTGGGATGCCCTGGGTATGGGACTCGGTTTTACCTTGGCCCTGGTGGCCACGGCCGTGGTCAGGGAGGTTCTAGGCAACGGGACCCTCTGGAACAGGGCGATTCTCTCGAATATGCGTCCCGCGCTCATCATGATTCTTCCACCGGGAGCGTTGTTGTCCTTGGGCCTTCTCATGGCCGCGTTCAACTGGATCAGGGAAAGAGGGACCTCATGAGCCTGTTGGGTCAGATCGCTTTTATCGCCATCGGGGCCATACTGGTCAACAATTTCGTACTGCAAAGGTTTTTGGGACTGTGTCCCTACATGGGCGTGTCCAGAAGAACGGAATCTGCCTTGGGCATGGGGATGGCCGTCATGTTTGTCATGACCATGGCCTCAGCGGTCACCTGGTTCGTATATGAGTTCCTCCTGGTTCCCTTCGACCTGATCTTTCTACGAACCGTAGCCTATATCCTAGTCATCGCTTCTTTGGTTCAACTGGTAGAAATGATCATCCAGAAGATGAGTCCGTCCCTTCACTCCGCCCTGGGGATCTATCTTCCCTTGATCACCACCAATTGTGCCGTTCTGGGGGTAGCCATCCTGAATGCCGACCGCTTTTGTTCCTCCGAAGGCATACCAGGTGAAAGTCTGCTGTTCAGCGTCATTCAAGGTTTTTCCGCGGGCATCGGTTTTACCCTGGCCATGCTGTTGATGTCCGGCACAAGGGAAAGACTAGATAGGGCGCCTGTACCACGCAGCTTTCAGGGACTTCCCATCGCTTTCATCGCCGCGGCCCTGATGTCCATGGCGTTCTTGGGTTTCACCGGCCTGGTGCCGGAAGGACATTGATTTCATGCCAGAGGTTCTTGCCGGTCTGTTGGGAATCGGGATCCTAGGGCTACTCTTCGGGGCGGGACTGGCCTTGGCAGGCCGCAGGTTCGCCGTGGAGCTGGATCCCAAGGAAGAAGCCTTGACTCAAATCTTGCCCCAGGCCAACTGTGGCGCTTGCGGATATCCAGGATGCGCTCAATTCGCCAGGGCTCTTACGCTGGGTGAAGCGGATCCATCTTCCTGTGCCGCGTGTTCCATGGAGACTCGGCAGAAGATCGGCGAGATTCTGGGAATCGAGATCCAATCCGGGATATCCCGGATCGCCGTGCCGCTGTGCATCGGAGGTTTGCTTTGCGAAAACCGCGCGCATTATGAGGGAGCTTGGGACTGCCGGGCAGCGTCCCTTCTCGCCGGTTCGTTCAAGAGCTGTCCTTGGGCCTGCCTGGGCTTGGGGTCCTGTGAAAGGACTTGTCCTTTCGACGCTATCAGAATGGGAGAAAGCGGGTTGCCCACGGTATCGAGCGAACGGTGCACTGCTTGTGGCCGTTGCGTCGAGATCTGTCCTGTCGATGTATTCGTTCTGTGGCCCAGGGACAAGACGGTTCGTATCCTGTGCCGCAACGAAAACAAGGGAAAAGCCGTCTCTCGAATCTGTTCCAAAGGGTGCATCGCGTGCCAGGCATGCGTCAAGATCTGTCCCGTGGACGCCATCTTCATGCAACAAGGCAGAGCGGTCCTTCTGCCCGAAAAATGCATCTCTTGCGGTCTTTGTGTCAAGGCATGCCCGGTCAACTGCATCGTGGATGATCGAACCGCTCTTGGCAAAGCATGGATCGATGCAGAAGCGTGCATAGGCTGCGGTCTTTGCGCGAAGATCTGTCCTGTGGACGCCATCGAGGGACGTGCCAAGGAACCCCATGAGGTCCATCGAGCATCCTGTATGGGATGTGGTATGTGCGGAAAGAGGTGTCCCCGTGACGCGATCACCTTTTCTTGAAGAGAAGCAAGCCCTTGTCCCGACAACGCCTTTGCCTCCCTGGATCCTCGCCATACTCTCTCGAAAGGAATGGCGGCCGCCGCTGCTTTTTCTCTCCTGGAGCCTTCTACCCCTGTCCTTCGCCTTGAGCCAGTTGTTCCGCTTTGTCGAGCCATTGCTTCCCGAGGAACTGGAGAGAAAGATAGGCGTGTCCCGATTGGGGAACTGGCTGGAGAACAGGGAAGAGGTGATAGCTTTTCTGGAAAGGCTCGAAAGGGAGGATTCTTCTCCATGACCGATGCCCCGATCCAGGTTCTCCTTCTCTTCCTCGTGCTGTCCGTCTCGCTTCTTCTGTTCATCTACCTGGCGAGACGGGGACAACGAATTGAGCTGCGCCGAATCGCTGGATTGGAATCCATGGACGAGGCCGTAGGCCGCGCCACGGAGTTGGGACGTCCGGTCCTGTTTACCACCGGACTGGAACCCCTGAACAGCGTCACCACCCTGGCGGCCATCGCCGCGTTGACAAGGGTTTGCCGAGTCTGCGCGAAGTACAACACCCGCTTGATCGTCACCTTGGCCGAAGCGGACGTCTACACCTTGGTGAAGGACGCTTGTCAACAGATCTGCGCGGAGGAAGGCAAGCCCGAGTTGTACAGGGAAGAGGACATTTATTTCCTGTCCACCATGCAATTTTCCTACGCTTCCGGGACCGCCGGAATCATGCAGAGGGAACAGGTGGGCGCCGCGTTTTTCTTCGGCGCTTTCGCGGCGGAATCCCTCATTCTCTCGGAAGCAGGGAATCAAATCGGCGCCATTCAGGTGGCAGCCACCACCTCCAGTTATCAAATCCCATTCTTCGTCGCGTCATGCGATTACACCCTCATCGGAGAGGAACTGTTCGCGTCCAGCGCCTATCTCACTCGGGATCCGTCTCAGTTGGGAAGTTTGCTCGGACAGGATCTAGCGAAGATCGCCATTCTGATTCTGGTCGTGGCTGGATCCACGCTCGCCACGCTTTGGAGCGTTCTGGGACCTGAAGCCACCTGGGTGGAAGCTCTGCTGTCTGGTCTTCTGGGAGGCGTCCTCCTGTGAAACGTTGGATCATCTCCCTTTTTACCTTCCTTTCTGGATTCTTCTATATCCTGGAATTCGTCCTGCCGAGCCATACGCATATGGGCAAGGCCCTACAGGAGGCCAAACCTCATGTGGGAGAAGCCATCATGGTGATCGCCGCGTTCGCGGTGGGACTAGGTGTCATTGGGGTGTGCCGGCATCATCTTCGAAAGTTGTTCCTGAGGCAGAAGGGATGGCACAACAGTTTGGCCTTGTTGCTTTCCATGTTCGGCATGGCTCTTTTCAAGATCTGGGAGAAATATGATCCGCCGGAACTGGCCACTCGCTTGCATGATCTCTTGTTCCTGGACCTCTACAACCAGCTCACCATCACCGTGTTTTCCCTGTTGGCCTTTTACGTGGCCTCGGCGGCCTACAGAGCCTTTCGGGTTCGCAGCGTGGACGCCGGCCTAATGATGATCACGGCCCTTGTGGTGATGTTGGGACAGATCCCGTTGGGGGACAGGCTGGCCGAATGGCTGCGTTTGCCGTGGACCTTGACCGAGGCCAGGCTATGGATCATGTCCGTGATCAACATGGCGGGACAGCGGGTGATCCTGCTTGGGGCCTACGTGGGCAGTCTGGCCTTTGGCATTCGCGTGCTGTTGGGACTGAACAGGGACACGATTCTGGAGAAGGATGGATGAAGCCGAACCAACCTCGATGGATCTACATGGCCGTAGCGCTGAGCGTGACGTTGCCGTTTCTCGCCAAGATCAAGATGACCATGCCCATTTCTGAACCTGTCCAAAAGGCCTTTGATGTGGTGGAAAAACTGGCCGAGGAGAATGAGGGACGAGAAAGGAAAAAGCTGGCGCTTTTGGTGGCAGACTGGGAACCGGCCACCATGGCGGAGATTCATCCCCAGGTCCTGGCCCTCATCCATCATTTCATGTCCCGCCAGATCCCTTTCGCCATCCTCGGCTTTCGTCCCACCGGTCCAGGATTGGCTCAGGACCTGGCGCACAGCGCGGCCAGGGAATGGAACGCCGAATATGGCGTGGCATGGTGCAATTGGGGATACAAGACACAGATGGATACCACCATCCAGGCCATGTTGACCTCGTTCCACACGGTCATTCGGGAAGACACGCAGGGCACCCCCATCCAGGATCTTCCCATGATGGTTGGTTTCAAGGACATGGGAGACATAGGTCTGGTGGCTGAGTTTACCGGTTCCAGCGGCCTTCTTCAGCCCTGGGTGGAATTCGTCCATGCCGAACTTCGAACCCCGATTTTGCATGGATGTACTGGCGTCATGGAATCTCCGGTATATCCCATGTTGAGTTCTGGACAGATCCAAGGCTTCATGGGAGGTCTTTCCGGGGCGGCTCAATACGAACAACTCGTGGGCAAACTGGGAAAGGGCTCGGAAGGCATGGCCGCCCAGTCTTTGGCTCATCTGCTTGTCCTGGGACTCATCCTGGCCGCCAATCTCAAGGAATTCGCCGCGTGGGCGGCAAAGGGGACGCTATGGAAACGATAATGGTCGATCCATTCTGGACCAGGTTGGGCCTGATCGTGGGCGCGGCCAGCACCTTGGCCATGTTCTCCTTCTTGTGGAAAGAGAACGCTGTCTATCGATTCTTCGAACACGTTTTCGTGGGACTGGGCATGGGATACACGGTGGCCGTCACCTGGACCGATGTCCTGAAACCTCATTGGTGGGATAAACGAATCTGGGTGGGCGCCGCGGATGAACTTCTGGCCCGAGAAGAGATGGGGCTCTGGGATCCGGCGTTGTGGAGAGGCACGGGCGAAATTCTGCCCCTGTGGGGCTTTCTGGGAATCGTAGGCATGTTCTGGTACTTTCAATTGTCCCAACGAAGGGCCTGGTTGAGTCGAATCGTCATCGGAATCCTGATGGGATCCGGAGCTGGATTGATCTTCAGGCGAATCTATGGGCTATTTTTCACGCAGGACGGGCAGGTCACCAAGTCCTTCCTTCCTCTGCTTCTTCCGGCGGATTCAGCCAACGTGGTTCGCCAATGGGACCTAACCTTGGGTGCGCTCACGGCCTGTCTGATCCTGATCTACGGCGTGTTTCATCTTCGTCGTGTTCGTCAGGGAATCGAGCTACCCAAGAGGATTGAGATCACGACAACCGCGAGTCTGTGTCTGGGGTTGGCCTTGGGCACCTTTCTTTTGTCCAGGGGGCTGGTGATCGCCTGGAACAACGGCCTCATCGTTCTGACCTTGATCTGTGTCCTGTGTTATTTCCTCTTCTGGGAAGGGGGACGCCGCAACCGTCTGAGCATTGGAGCTGCCACCTTGGGCAGGTGGCTTCTCATGATCAGTTTCGGTGCCACGTTCGGTTCCACCGTGATGGCCAGATTTTCCCTTCTCATCAACCGTGCCCAATATCTTCTGGAACAATGCCTGAACCTCTCATGAAAGCCATTCTGGCCACGGACTGCGGAAGTACCACCACCAAGGCGGTTCTCATCCTTCGAACAGACAATGAATACCGTCTGGCCGGTTCGGCCCAGTCCCCGACCACCGTGGAGGCGCCTTACGAGGACGTAATGGTGGGGGTTTTCAACGCTTTCGCGGAAGCCGAGGCCCTGACGGGCAGGACCTTGGTGGAACAGGACCGTCTTCTGCGCCCCTGTCGCGACGAACGAGGCGTGGACCTGTATGTATCCACCAGCAGCGCCGGGGGGGGACTTCAAATGGTGGTGGCTGGCGTGGTGGGTTCCATGTCCGCTGAGAGCGCCGCCCGCGCCGCCCTGGGGGCCGGTGCCATCGTAACTGGCGTTTTGTCCGTGGACGACGGGAGAGAGGACTACCAACGGGCGGCAGTTCTGAGGGAGTGGAAACCGGACATGGTGCTTCTGGCCGGGGGGACGGACGCCGGAACCATTTCCCATGTGGTGGGCATGGCCGAGGTCATTCGATCCGCGGATCCCAAACCCCGTTTCGGATCGAACACGAAACTCCCGGTGATCTTCGCGGGCAACAAGGACGCTTCCGAAGAAGTGCAAAGGATCCTGAGTCCTGTCTGCGAGGTTCAGGTAGTCGACAACCTTAGACCTGTCCTGGAAGAGGAAAACCTTTCGCCGACTCGAGATGCCATCCATGATTTCTTCCTGGAACATGTGATGGCCCAGGCTCCGGGATATGAGAATCTCATGGGTTTGGTGGATGGCGATATCATGCCCACCCCTGCCGCGGTGGGATTTCTGGTCAAAGCCTTGGCAAAGAGACGCTCCCAGAACATCATGTCCGTGGACATTGGAGGCGCTACCACGGATGTCTTTTCGGTCTTTCAAGGCATCTTCAACCGATCGGTCAGCGCCAATCTGGGCATGAGTTACAGCGCTGCCAATGTCCTGGAAGAAGCCGGTCATGAAAAGGTTCTTCGATGGTTGCCACGATCCCTGAGCCAGGGAGAACTGGAGGACAAAATCATGAACAAGATGATCCGTCCTACGGTCATCCCTCAGACCCTGGAGGATCTTCTCTTGGAACAATCCCTGGCACGCGAAGCGCTTCGACTGTCCCTGGATCAACACAGGGAACTGGCCGTGGGATTGAAAGGGATCCAGCAGAATCGCACGATCGGGGACACCTTCTTGCAGAGCCGTACAGGAGCCACGTTGGTGGATATGATGTCCCTGGACCTTCTCATCGCCTCCGGGGGCTGTCTCTCGCACGCGCCTCGCAGGAATCAGGCCATGTCGATGATCCTGGATTCCTTCCAACTGGAAGGAATCACCCAAGTGGCTGTAGATAGCGTGTTCATGATGCCTCATCTGGGTGTGTTGGCCAGCCTGGACAGGGAAATCGCGTTGCAGGTCATGGAACAGGATTGCCTCATTCCCTTGGGTACCGTGGTTTCGCCCCGGGGAAGATTCCGTGGCAATGGCTGGGTTCTCCGGGTCGCTTTTGAAGGGGAAGGAGCGCCTTCGCCGGTAGAGGTCTGCTTCGGTGAGATCGTTCTCGTTCCCCTAGCGCCCGGGCGTTCGGTTCGGGCGGAAATACGACCTCGTTCCCCGCTCGACCTGGGAGAGGGAAAGGGACGTCCACTCCGACGGGTCCTGACTGGGGGACAGGTCGGATTGGTCCTGGATGGCCGAGGACGTCCTTTGCCCGAAACCTGGCCGACCGATCAGACCAGCCAATGGTTTCAGAGCATGGGAGTTTTGCCATGAGCCGGGGCTACACACCCAGTTTGGTGGTTTCCTCTTGTACGGTCCTCCAGAAGACACGACGGCTCCCTTTGCCTGGAGAGATTCTGGTTCAGGAGGGACAAACCGTACGGGCGGAGGACGTGGTGGCCAAGGCGCAGCGTCCCGGTCGGCTTTCCATCGTTCATGCCACCTCTCGACTGGGATTGGATCCGGCGGATCTGGACAAGGCACTTCGGGTCAGACCCGGCGATATGATTCAGCAAGGGGACCTGCTGGCAGAGGTTCACGGGCTATGGGGACTGTTTCGCGGTCATTGTCTCAGCCCTGTCTCTGGACAAGTCGAATACGCATCCAACACCACCGGACACCTGGGAATCCGAATGGCGCCTGTCCCTGTCCAGATCCAGGCCTTCATCGATGGCGTGGTCCTGCAACGTCTGGGAAACGAAGGAGTCGTCCTGCAGGGTCATGGAGCCCTCATTCAGGGCATATATGGATGGGGAGGCGAACGCAGGGGAGTCCTTTGCATGGCCGATTCGCTGGATTCGATCGCGGGTTTGAAAGACCAGGAGCGTGTCCTCTTCTACCCGCGTTCTTTGACAGACGCCGAAATTCCAGAGATCCAGAACCTTTCACATCTCGCTGCCATTCTAGTCGCTGGTGTCCCGAATTCCATTCTGAAAAGATTATGTGATCCAAATCAATGGCCTGACCCAAGGCAGGTTCCCACCCTGATCCTCACCGATGGGTTTGGACAGATGGAGATGGACCGGCGTGTGGTTCGCATCCTGGAGAAACTCCAGGGCAGGGTCGCTTCCGTGGACGGCACCACTCGAATCCGCGCCGGGGTGGTTCGCCCAGAGATCTTCGTGTCCCTTTCCCCTTCCGAGCCCTCTGCCTCCGAGGCCCATTCCCACGTGCCTGGATCTCTTCAAGTCGATTCCAGGGTCCGCGTTCTCACCTATCCCAATTTCGCGGCCCATGCCACGGTGCTTCAATTGCCGGAAGAACCTTGTCTCATCGAAAGCGGAAGCCTGGTGCGTGTGGCACACGTCCGATTGGATACCGGGGAGGTCAGGACCGTTCCCAGAGCCAACCTGGAAGTCATTGTGGACTGATTTTGGGCTTTAGAACGGCCGTTCGGCCAATTCCTTGAAGAGGCGCTCGATCTCGTCGAGAAGATGTTCGGCCCGTTTGCCTTGGGCGCCGAAGAGAAGCATGTCACCACAAATGGCCCCAAGACAAAGAATGTCTGTCATCTCTCTGATCCTTATCATCGCCTCCTGGGTCCCCACATTTTTCACACAGACTTCGACGTCCGGAAAGGTATCCAGCAGCTTTTTCAGACACATGGAAGGACGGACATGCAATCCCTTCTCGTTGATGACCGTGATATGCCGCCAGTGCGCTTCCGAAGGCAACCCATCCACATTCGATTCCACCTCGAACGTTACCTCCTCGATCTCGTCCATGTCCCTTCTCATCTTGGATTCCGCATCCAACCGCCACTGAGGAGCGTATCGACTGACCCATTCCTCTTCCGCCTGAGCCCCGGCTTCTTGCCCCTCCACTTCGGTGACGCTGCAGACAAAATCCCGCATCATCCTGGCTTGTTCCGCATTGCACCAAAGCTGATATTTTCGACACCCATGTCGCCATTCGCTCTGGAAATACCGCTTCCAGTCTTCCACAGCATAGGCCCACCCCACGTCACATCCCATTTTCTGGGATAGATACCACTTGTGGACCTCAATGGCCCTGCGTTCTTCTTCGTACAGCGGCTCCTCGTTTTCTTGCATATCTCAACTCACCGTGGTATGGCCTCTGTAGCCGCCGCAACGAACCGATCACTTCCTGAACACTGGACCTCTTGGATCTCGTCTCAAGAGATACGTTTCGCCGGACGCGTTTATCGATCACGAACCTTGACCCCGGGCAGAGAACAACACGCACCCTCGACTCGCGTCCCAGCCAGTGCTCCTTGCCTCTCGGGTATCCCTCTCGTGGAGAAGGAATGGGTTATCATGCTCCTAACCCAGTGCTATTATTTTCCTGGATTTCCTGATGTGTGTCAACTGAAATCGAAAAATCTGGCCCATTCCAGGACATCCCCCTGCCCAGGGTCGCCTACCGCAGCTCCACAATCCGGAATGTGGCAGTACCCTTGCCGGATGGAAGGAGAATTCTGATCTGTGTGAATCCACCAACATACTCCTTGTTTCCAGTCAGATCGACTTCGATTTCGTACTCCTCTCCATCGCCTTGGAGCGCAATGTCGTAGGCGATCGGCTTCGCTGGTTGTGGCCTCTTTGAATGTTCCTCCCCCCATTGCGCCCAATCCCCGTCTGCCAGGGCATCATACGGTTGCAGGAGCACACGCGCGTTCTCCGCTTCGGTAGTGAAGCTTGCGCGCAAGATCAGCGTACTAAACTTCTCTGCCTCCCAGAAAGTCTGCGGGCCAACAAGGCAGGCGTTGTCTGGGCCAAGCTTGACTCGCAACCCATCCTTAACAGGCCATCCCTCATCCGTGATGTTCTCGTACGTCCAATGCTGACGGTCGTCGTTAAAGACCCATTTCACATGGGATTTGTCCTCCTCACGAGCATAGACGTAGTCCCGGATGTCCTTCAGTGATCCGACGATCAAGGTGTATTCGTAGGTGTAAACGATATCGTGATCGAGTATCTCAGGAATGGTAACGCCCATGTAACCCGTCTGGCCGCTCTGGGGACCACCATGGCCCTTGTTTTTGTCTCCCCCGGCGAACCCCCCTGTGAAACCGCAGGCCCCGGGAAGATACAGGCCAAGACCCTTGTCGTCCGCCGTCAGAAGGGCCACCCAATGCTCGGGCGAGTAGAAGTTGCGCCAGGGCCAGCCTTTCCCATCGTCCTTGTCGACCAGCACCTTCGTATCTGCGCCAGTAAACGGCTTGTCACCCTGGTAACTGACCAGCTTGTACCAGTTGCCGTTCGTGTAGACCGCCGGGAGTTCCTGAACACGCGCCCCGTACTGGGTCTTATCAGCGCGCTTGTTGGTCAGACGGCTTCTTGCGTGCACGCAGTTGCTCTCGAGCCTAAACCAGCACTCAAACTCGCATTCGCCCGCCACATTCTTGAGCGGCCACTGCATGGGGATGCAGCGCACATAGATCGTCTTCCCGTCATTTTTGTGTTCGATGACTTTGGATCGGTTCCCGTAACAGTCTCCCGCCTGGATCGGATTCCAGCCGAGGCCCTTCCAGGCATCATTGACCGTCGCGCCCTCAGGAATAAAAGGAGTAGGGCCAGAGTAGAAGGACATCTGTACCTGTCGTCCCCAGTCATGGCTGTTGATCATATTCTCGCCACCGCACGACAGGTAGGTGATGGCGCCACCGATATCCAGGTTGGCGCCCAGGCGGATCTGCTCGTTCTCAATATATGACATGCCGCTATACGTCTCTCCCGCAAGACAGACGCCACCACAGATCAGATTCATCATCGCAGCCACTACCCATCTTTTCATCGACAAACATCCTTTGTGCCCCACTGAATCCTGCATACCCTTTCCAACATATTTACAACCATAGCACATCGGAAAGACAGATGACGAACTTGCCCGAAATAAGTGGACAGGATTCAATAGCGAATTCTCTGGCCACTGAGGCAAGGAGGCCCCTATTGGCCCAGCCAGAGACAAGTAGGATCATAACGCTTAGAATGTTTGGCATGGGGGGGAGGATATCATGGATTAGGGCGCATCTGCTCATGGCGAGAACAAAGTATCTCCCCCATAAATGGACTTCATATTCCAGGCGAGCACTTCCTTGACATCCGTGTCGCCGCCATGGCTGAACAATGCAACGTGTAGGTTCTTCGGATCATACACGTGCCATGCAACGGCTGCCTGCCGATCATTGGCAAAAACCTCGATCATGCTTTTATCGATGAAGATGCGCAGGACGAGGTCTTCTCCTTTTTCCAGTTGGAATGGCGGTTCAACGTAGCCGACCGTGAGGGTCTCTTTCTCATGGCCTCCAGCGATTGTGAACCCGTTGCTCCCGTCCTCATCGCAGAGCAGTCTGACGCCGAATTCCCTGGCCGCAGGGGACGCAAAGGTCACCTTCAGCTCCATCGTATCGCCCAAGATACCTTTCAAGAGACGAGGCTTATCGCTTTGGACGGTGAGATCTTCCTTCTTCTTCATGTCCGAGCGCAGGGCTTCCAGTTCCCGCACAGGCTTGATGCGCAGCCTCTTGTCCTTCGACAGGCTCAGTTCTCGCGGCAGCGATTGAATGCCTGGCTGGATCCTGCCATTCATGAGCACGTCGAAGTCCTTCTTTCTGCCCACTCTCTGCATATCATTCACCCAAGGCGTGCACCATGCCCACATCACGCGGCGGCCGTCCTCAGCGAGAAGCGATTCAGGCGCGAAAAAATCCCATCTGGCCCAGTTCATGAGAGCGTGATGTTCGGGCAGATACTTGCCGTCTTTGACCTCCCCCAGATAGTAGCGGCAACCCAGTCCATGACTGATACAGAGAAGCATCCACTTGTCGTCCAGTTGGAACATATTGGCGCAGGACACATCTTCCGCCTTGGCCACGCCCAAATCTGCGGGGAAGTCAGGATGAAACAACTCGCCTTGAAAGGTCCACGTCTTGAGATCCGTTGACGACGCCAGCGTGGGATTGGCCCCCCCGCCAAGGGCATAAAAGGTGTCACCTATGCGCCAACAGTCAGGATCCCAATGCCGCATTTCCGCTGTCTCGCCTGATGGTGTCAAAGGCTCGACCGCAATGCTCTGGGACCAGTTGTCCAGCAGATCATCCAGGGCAAAGGCGATTTGGTTTCTGTTGCTTCCCTCACCGTGATAGATGATGGCAGGCTTTCCTTCTCCAGTCAGGAACGCTGTCCCGCTGAACATGCCGTGTCCCGTTTTCGGCGGCGTGAGCGTAGTGACATGCCATTTCCAGTGGACCATGTCGGTGCTGGACACGTGCGCAAAGGAATGGCCATGATGCTGGTAAATGTAGAAGAGATGGTAACGTCCCTTATAGAAGATCGCGCAGTTCGGATCAGCGGGGATGGCATTGTCAGGACCGGGGTGTGCCAGATGGTAGGTCAACCAGGTGTCCGGTATGGGATCCGGCATCCTGGGCGTTGTCGGCTTGTAGGGAGACAGATTTTCCATGAACATGTTGGCCTCTGTTTCTGTTCGGGTACAAATCACTGCGACATTCTTGCCCAGCACGAGCCTGCCATCGACCCGCTTCACATTGCTTGTGGCCGTGCTGTGCGGAAACCTAGCGGTGCGATCCGCCACCGTGTCGTCTTCGAAATCCCACCACGCCCAAGGCTCGATCGGTATGGTCCCGTCAATGCTGCCATCTCCGCCAACGTGTCGCAACCCGAAGACGACGTAGTTGTCCTTGCCGCTCACCAGGTCGATGTTCTGCGTCTTGTACGCCGTATAGGGCTGTCCATCGCGATACATTAGGATCCAATCATCTTCGTAGACGATGGCCATTTGAACCAGTGTGTTCCGGTCTGCGGTTTCGATAGGCAATGCGTTCTGCTGCTTCTGAGTGCGTTGGAAACCATCGCTTCCAGCCATCCATCTGTGGAGGCTGATTTCAGCGAATACGATTCCGTCGAACTGAGGTCCGCGTTGGAGTGTGAGAATGGATCCTGACCTCAGATCATGATCAGACAGTGTGGCGCAAGAAACCAAGGTCTTGTCCGTGTCCTGGGCCCAAAGCTGTCCCGCGCCTGTCGCGATCAGTAGCAAGACGAGTGCCTGTCTGTAGCGATCCAGCGTTTTTCGGTTCCTCAACGTTGCCCCCAGTCTCCATTTTTAAATCCTTTTCTTGTCGCAGCTTGTGACATCCTAACCCTTTGCCTTTCGGTTCCCGTTTCGGAAGAGTTTCGCAGGTCACTTTAGGAAGAACTCCGGCCGGTTCAAGGACAACCAGTAAATGCGAACAACCTTCCCGCTTCAGGTAACAACCGGCCATCCGCAATTTGCGTTCCAGGTCCGCCCGTTTCATCCAATCTGCACCTTTTCTTGGATTGCGCCTTTTGGAAGTCCGCGCAGGATGTCTGATCTGCGATCTTCCAGGATCAATTCAATCGCCTGCCGAAGACTATTCTTGGCTTCCTCAATCGTCTCCCCTGCCCATTGGCTCCGGGAACTTCGGGGGAAATCGCCCAGTAGCCGCCCTCGGGCGCCGCTTCAATAATCGCTGTGAATTCTGCTTTCATATAATCTCCTTTTACAGATTGACCGAACGCCCGGCCTCTGCGGCGGCACGGTAGCGACGTACGCAGCAGGCTGTTTTTGCCTCATTGTAGAGCAAGCTTACAGTTTGGACATTGTTTTCTGCTGCTTTCCCAGACCATGTAAATCAATCCTGGCAAAATCCCCAAGCAGAGAAGAAGCATTGCGATGAATAGCGAGCTGCATCCCGCCTGCATCCTCTGTGGCGTTACTATGGCATGGCAGTGGCCGCACTGCACTTTGCCACGCGGGATGACTTCTGGACTTCTGCTCTGGCTGCGATCAAGAAACTCACCGCAATGCTTACACTTGCGGGCTGCGGCAAGAATTGTCTCGCCACAGAAAGGACACGCCTTACTCATTTCCGGTCGCTCACTCCTTGATGGGACGGCAGGAATCGGGAGCGGAGCCTGCCGAGACTTGAATGGAATCTCAAGGGGCTGCTCACAGGATGGACAGTCGATCCATTGGCCGCACATGTCTTCAGCCGCCTCAAGCGGCTGTTTACATGAAGGGCAAGTGAATTTAACGTCTGTCATTCTTCTCTCCGGGCCAACGTTGCGACTCTCTTGCGGCGGGGTTTTCGAGCACAGAACGTTCTTTTTCCACAAAACGAAAAATGGCAACCAGCTTTAAATCATTTACGAGACACCCGCCGTCAAGAGCAGCCGTTTGTTGGGCGTAGACTTCATCTCCTTACTTGCAGGCCGAATAATTTTTCCATCGGATCAAAATCGCGATCCTTGTGCAGTAGCTCAAAAGCATTCTCAATACAGAATGTAGCAATAATTACATCAATCGTTTTACGTACCGTTATTCCGCTTCTCTGTAATATCCTAAAGTTCTGTGCTGATTGTATAGCAATCTTTTTCCCTACAAAGTCATAATACTCCAGACTTTCCATGATCTCTTTTGCTGCTTGATAGTCTTTCTCGCGATGAAAGCCCTAAAGGAATTCAATGATTATCAAATCCCCTGCAATTATACGGTTGTGATCCAACTCATAGTCAAGTATGTTTGTATGAGGAGCGTCAATTCCTCTGACATAATCAATCCATACAGACGTATCAGCAACAATCATTTTTCCGCTCTCATCTTGTCAAGATCACCTTCCCATTTAAGTTCACCCCTGTACTTTCTAACGTTTGCCTGTCTTTTCAGTGCTATCAGTAATTTCAGCCCCTCTTCAACAGTTTCTTTCTTGGTCTTATAACCAGAGAGTTTAAGGGCTTCGCTCATCAGTGTGTCATCTATTATGATATTTGTTCTCATATTGTCCTCCATTGATGTGTACAGACACCATACAATATACACATTGCTATAACAGAAAACAAATAGATTGAGCGTGTAAATGTACGGTTACAGGGTCGGGGTGAATTGTCCAAACTAACACAATGATAATCCCTATAACGATTAATACGACAGGAATACTTGAACCGATGATAGTTTCTGCCAACCAATTGGTTTTAGATGCTTGTTTGATTCTCATTTGTTCCTTTTGTTTTCGGACCGCTAACGACACCATCACCTGATGGGGTACCCCAGAGCCGTCTGCGGCGGCGGGGTGTACCGGTCAGGTGCATGGAAATGTTAGCCTTCCTGTGTGTCAAGTGTGAGCTGGGGCGCGGCATGCAATTCAATGCCCAGAGCGTGAACAACCTTGAGTATGGTGTCAAAACCCGGTGTCCGCTCGCCGGAAAGGGCTTTGTAAAGGCTTTCCCGTGACAGACCTGCATCCCTGGCAACCTGAGTCATGCCTTTTGCACGGGCAATGTCTCCAAGAGCTTTAGCGACAAAGGCAGCGTCGCCCTTCGATTCTTCAATGCAGGCTTCCAGGTGATCGCCATCTCTTCAGGTGTCTGGAGATGTTCGGCAACGTCATATTTTGTGGTTGTTGTTTTGCTCATCTTATGGCTCCTACAAATTGCGGGAAAATCTCAAGGCAGTCCTAATATCCCGAGTTTGCGATCCTTTGTCGCCACCGGCAAGCAATACGACCAGAGTGCGACCCCGTTTCTTGAAATGGACCCGATAACCCGGTTTGTAATTGATACGCATCTCCGAAACACCCTCGCCAATCGGCTTAACATCTCCCGCGTACCCGGCTGCCAGGCGATTCTGACCAGTACCCGTGCACGCGCACGCATATCGGCCAAACCATTCGGATACAACTTCAAGTCCTCATCACCATTTTTTGCGTCGCCAACGGCGTGAATCAGGCTTTGGCGCGCGAACTAGCGACCATCGTCTGCATTCATCTCGTTGTGCCTAGTTATTTCAATAAATTAAAGAACGAGAACTTTGCCGCGCCCTTGTCAAACGTGATAATAGACTCGCAACCCGCTGCTTCAGCCGCGTGGGCGATCATGATGTCTGTCAGATCTGCTTTGTGCTTCCGTCCGTCGTTCAGTAGACCCTCGATAACGCGCTCCGACTCAAAATCGAAGACAGGCATTTGTCGCATATCACGAATGGTATCGAGTATTTCTGATCTGGTCTTGTCATACGCACTTTCCAGAACCCAGATTGTCTCCAAGACGACAAGCAGCGGAATTTTCAGGCGCTCTCGTCGCACCTCAGCATCCTTAATGCGCTTCCGGGCCGTCTCCGCCTGCTTTTCGTCGTCGCGAACGAGGAATCGTACAAGGATGTTCGTGTCGACCGCTATCATTGCTTTTGCCTTCTCATTCGTTCCGCCACAGCATCTTTCATCTGTTCTATGCTATTGCGGGGTTGCCCGGGGGAGTGAAGTCGACCGAACACCTCGTCAACAGACTTCGTCATTGGTTTCAAGACGGCCTCTGTGTCACCGTGGACAATGAAAGCGACGCGATCCCCAGTGTGAAGACGAAGAGTATCCCGTACGGCTTTGGGAATTGTGATTTGTCCTTTGCTTGTCAATCTTGCCGTGACCATGTTTAGTCTCCTTACTTTATCAGATTTCCTTATACTATAGTAAGGACGATCATACAAGTCAATCCTTTCATTTTTGGCACAAACCAAGGCTTCTACGGAAACCTCGGCCAGTTGCGTGATCTCAAGGAGACGATTCCGACCGTGTCCATCAGGAAGAAAGGGAGAAGCACCCGGGAAGACCAGGCGTATGAATCCTCGAAAGAGTTCCAAGAGGGCCAACACTTCCGGGCTGGGATAGAGGGGACTATCTCGGTGTTAAAACGGGGCTACAAGCTCAATCGATGCCTTTTTTGTCAACGACAATTACACTTTCAAGGGCTTTAAGAATTTCACCGTGAGCGTGGGGCTTGCGGTGCTTTGTCACAACCTCGTCCTACTGACCCGGCTCTATAGCCGGGGACAGGCTTCATCAGTAGTCAAATGGATGGGGGCTTGGACTAGTTTCAATCCACGCCCCCGCGGGGGGGGCGACGGCGGATGCCCCAAACGGTGCGTTTATCATGCAAGTTTCAATCCACGCCCCCGCGGGGAGGGCGACGGCGAGACGGTCGGCCGGACATATAGTCTTGTCAACGACAATTACACTTCCCCGGCCGGGGAAGTGTAATTGTCGTTGACAAGACTATCCCCGCGCGGGCGGGGGAACCATCATGTCGCTGAAGCGTCCAAGGTTCCCGTGGGGACTATCCCCGCGTGGGCGGGGGAACCACGGAACCTTCACCCCGTCCCCGCCAACCCATCGGACTATCCCCGCGTGGGCGGGGGAACCTTTACCCCCCCCCCATTTTTGGGTGTTTTTTCGGGACTATCCCCGCGTGGGCGGGGGAACCAATGCCTATTGAACGCGAAGGATCAAATTACTAGGACTATCCCCGCGTGGGCGGGGGAACCGGATCACAAACAAGATCCCCCTCACTAGACGAAGGACTATCCCCGCGTGGGCGGGGGAACCGCGCCACTAGAGCCGGTCAAGTCGATAATAATGGGACTATCCCCGCGTGGGCGGGGGAACCATTGGGCGGGGCAAGGATGCAACATACAATGGGGGACTATCCCCGCGTGGGCGGGGGAACCAGTGGTAGTCGTTTCTCAAGGTCAATCGCTTCAGGACTATCCCCGCGTGGGCGGGGGAACCCATAGTGCTCATGCTCCGGACCGGCCAGGAGGAGGACTATCCCCGCGTGGGCGGGGGAACCCCAATGGCCGGAACATGCCATTACGAGCCCGGAGGACTATCCCCGCGTGGGCGGGGGAACCCCACGCGCAGAGACCGCCCGCTATCGGTCCTGGGGACTATCCCCGCGTGGGCGGGGGAACCCACCGCAGCCCATGCCGGATCATCTCCCTCTTCGGACTATCCCCGCGTGGGCGGGGGAACCTCCGAATCTCGATGCTGCATGTAGACTCGGTAGGGACTATCCCCGCGTGGGCGGGGGAACCGTCTTTGGCACAGGCATCTTGTCGCGATACGGGGGACTATCCCCGCGTGGGCGGGGGAACCGAGATTGGAAATACTCGACGAATAGCAGGTGGGGGACTATCCCCGCGTGGGCGGGGGAAC
>Ga0114946_10000563_pt1 | contig 25058 bp, 18 predicted proteins | sample WalLakDeSediment_FD_88676 | JGI IMG/M metagenome (GOLD analysis project Ga0114946, IMG submission 88676) | Lake sediment microbial communities from Walker lake, Nevada to study Microbial Dark Matter (Phase II) - Walker Lake 11/02/13 Deep Sediment | ecosystem: Environmental > Aquatic >... | reverse complement strand
CCCGTAAACGATCGCAACGCCTATGTTCAGGTAACTGTTCGGCTGGAGGTCAATTTTGCAAATGGGCAAAAGGTTGTCCACGACGACGTCGGCGTCTGGCCTTTCCAGGCTACTCGCGGCACTGATCTGGATGGCACTGTCCCAGAACGCTACGAGACGGTCCTGAAAGCTGCCATTACTGATGGAATAAAAGCTTGCAGCGAATACCTGGGCACCTGCTTTCGTCCCTTAGGTGACGAGAATCTCAATCGCTACATCCGCCATGGAAAGCGATCGCCTGTGGACAAAGAACAGCAACCCCAGACTGAAATATATCTACCGACAAGTTTGGATAGTGGATCAATCAGCGACATGGCTTTAAGCCCTACCGATTTCTGGTCACGCTTCAACGAGCTCGAAATGTCTGGTCGTATTTCAGCAGATTTGCGGAACAACCCCAAGATTAAACAGGCCCAGCAATCTGGCGATTGGCCAAACCTGATCCACTGGCTCAATTTACAGGCATCTTGACTCCCTTTCAGCTGGGAATAATTGTTTGAATCTTCAACCCACTAAAGTAAGAGCAGCAAAGCGTTCTTGCACTCTGCTGCTCTCCAGAAAACTTGCCTGCTAATCTTTGGGGGATTGCCTTTCTACCTGTTTAATCAAACGTAGTCTGCGTATTATCTTGTCACAACCTCAGGCAACTGGTATAGCCTCCAATTGTTTGATCAAATCGTCGATCACGTCGAATCCTCCCTGCCAAAACTCAGCGCTGTGAACATCTATACCGGCCTCATCCAAAATGCGTACAGGTGCGTCTGATCCTCCTGCTGATAATATTTTCAGATATCGCGGTTTGAAAGCCTCTCCTTCCTGTTGGTACTGTTGATACAACGAAAATACCAGCAGCTGACCAAAGGAATAAGCATAGACATAGAATGGTGTCCGGTAGATATGCGGTATTGACATCCACTCCCACCGAAATTCTTCGCTAAGGTCCACTGCATCCCCAAACTGTTCCTTCAGGTTTTCCATGTAAGCATTAGCCAGTTCGTCAATCGATGCACCTTTACGGATCATATCGTGGGCTTGCCGTTCGAACAAAGCGAAGAATGCTTGCCGCATAATAGTAGCATAAGCATCGTCTACCTGCATGAATATCAAGTCCCGGCGCACGTTTTCATCGCGCTCATCTTTTAGCAGCCGGTCAATCAGCATCATTTCCCCAAATGTTGAAGCGGTTTCGGCCAGCGGTAGAGAAGAATGGAAGGTAAACATTGTATGATCGCTGGCCATCATCGCGTGGATGGCGTGACCAAGTTCATGGGCCATGGTGGCTACATCATCTGGCCGGCTCTGATAATTAATCAATACCCACGGAGTCACCTCGGGGGCTACCGAATAACAGAAAGCACCTCCCTGTTTCCCGGGGCGCACTTCACTGTCCAGATGCTTCTCAGCAAAAACCCTCTCTGCCAGTTCCCCAATACGGGGGTGAAAATGATTAAAGGAGTCCAACACGATATCAACCGCCTGGTTAAATTCATACCTCTTGTCAGACTCAACCACTGGAGCGTAAATATCATAACGGCGCAAACGTTCCATTTTCAACCAACGAGCTTTTAGTTTGAAAAAACGTTGGAATATCCCAGCATTCTTCCTGGCAACGTCTAACAGGGTGTCCACTACCTGATCAGGAATATCATTCAATAAGTTTCGTACAGCCATCGGACTAGCGAATTTTCGTAATTTAACCTGCTCATTAAGCCAGTCACGAACTACTGTCTGGTACATCTGACCCAAAACAGAGTCGTCATTCCCATATACCCGATAGAGCTCTTGATAAGCCGCTGCTCGCAGCTCAGGATCGTGACTGCGGGCGTAGACCATCAAACTGTCACGGGTTAGCTCTTTCTCTTCACCATCCACGGTTACTTTAAAGACATAACGATTGGTGATCGTGCTGTAAAGCGTTTGCAGTGCGCTCACGCCGGTGACATTCTTGATATTGATTATTTTCTCTTCTGGTTCTGTCAGCGTATGTGGTTTAAAGTGACGCATCTCTTCTAACCAATAGCGGTAATCACCAGCAACTGCAATTAATCGTTCCGCTTGTTGGTTATCCAGCTCTTTCCACCATAAACTTACGAACAAGAGCCTGTTTTGCAACTCAGCCGTAAACTGGTCAATCTGTGCCAAAAAGTTCTGGGCATTTTGATTTTGGGTGTTTTCGGTAAACCAAAGTTCAGCATAACTTTGAATTCGATTACTCAAGCGGATGATGTCTTCAACCTGTTTAACCAAATCCATGAAAGTTTCAGGTGCGATGTCATCTGTCAGGTATTCTCTTTTACTTTCAAGTTCAGTTACCTTTGACTCAACTTCAGATATGGTGGTTTTCATTTCGTTGGTGTCATGACCTGGGAACAGGTCTGCCAGACTCCACTTAATTTGTGAATAGGTGGTATTTTGAACTGCCATAGTTTCTCCGTGAATATTTGGTTTCTCTTTCAAAAATTACCGCCCTTCATTGGCTCCAATTTTACAATGGGCTTTTTGATGATTTACAATTAGATCTAAATAGATACTAACATCATCGTTTCTTTTTCAACCCCGTCTCATAATCCCTGGTGAATAAGTCGGGCGGTTTGATGCAAAAGTCTCAGTCAATTATACTTCAAGACTTTCCCAACCCCGGTCCGGCTGTGTCCTCTCGATAAGTATTCAAGTTCTTCCCAATCAATAATAAACTCAGATATTTACCATTAAATATGAAATCGAACCTGGATCACTTCTCCATCTTTAACAGGGTAATCTTTTCCCTCCAAACGGAGTTTGCCTTTAGAGCGAGCTTCACCCAGGCTACCCAAAGCGATTAAATCATTCCAAGGGATCACCTCAGCCCGGATAAATCCTTTTTGCAAATCTGTGTGCACTTCCCCAGCCGCCTGGTGCGCAGTAGATCCCCTGGTCAGCGCCCAGGCGCGCACTTCATCCGATCCAATTGTGAAGAAAGTCAACAGGCCTAAGAGCTCATATGACCACTGGATTACCCGGTTAAGACTTGGCTCATCAATGCCGTACTCGCTTAAAAATATACTGGCTTCATCCACCGGCAATTGAGCAATCTCCATTTCGAGTTTCCCCTTAATATTAACAATTGCGCTCTTATTATGCTTATAGGCGATTTCTGGCGCATCCTGTTCATCCCCCAGGTTGAGCACAACCAGTACCGGTTTTAACGTAAGGAAGCCATATCCAGAGAGAGCCTTGAGCTCATCAGGTGAGAAATCCACATCTCGTAACGGCATCTCCTTCGACAATTGCTCGTGCAAATCTTTAAATAGCGCCATCTCCCGCTCTATCTCTGATTTCTCACGACCGCCACCCTTTCGCCGTTCGTCTAACAACCGTTCCTGCTTGCGCTCCACAGCAATCAGGTCGTTGAGTAATAATTCTGCATCCATTGCCGCGATATCTCGTTTAGGATTAACGCTCCCCATTGTATGAGCAACACCTGGATCTTCAAAACAACGCACCACGTGTAAGAATCCGTCCATTTGAGTGAGCTGATTAAGTACAGGTCCTGAGATGCCAGCACTGCTGCCCACCTCCAGTCCGGCAATATCAGCGTATGTTACTTTGGTATGAATGGTCTTGTCCGGTTGAAAATGCCGGGACAACGCCTCCAGACGCTCATCTGGCACATCCACAACGGCTGTGTTCACTTCAAAGCGGCCTCTGCTGCTGGTCACCGGTCGTTCTACACCGGTTAAAGCGTTAAAGATGGTCGTCTTTCCTGATTGCGATAGGCCAATGATTCCAAACCGCATAATATCAACCGTTCTCTGGAAAACCTGGTAAATGGTCCTCTATTTCTGGATGCCGTTGGTAGTATTCTTCTCTTAATATGTCCATCAGTAGATTATCGTACAATCTACCATTCTTATAAATTGATTTTCTCTGCCAACCAGAGATTTGAAAACCTGATTTTTGAGCCAATTTTACAGCAGCCTGGTTACCACTATGCGTATAAAGCCTTACCACCCTCAACCCCAGTTCTTCAAAGAGAAATTTTAACAGGACTTCCTGTGAATCAACGGCAATGCCTGTTCCCCAGAATTTCTGCGCAACCATAATGCCCATTGATGCTGACCACCTCGGTTCAAGCCAGACATAACTTATTGTCCCAGCTTTCTCTTGAGTCTGCTTAACTTCGATAATGAAGCGACCGTCATGGCGAGTGTATGAAAATTCTCGCTCTTCATAACGCTTTCGATACATCGCCTCGGTGTAATCCGGTGGCAGGGTTTTGCTCCATGCCTGAGTCTCCAGATCATTGCGAAGCCCAACAAGAAACAACAAATCCTCTACCCGTTCTTCCCGAAGGATAACAAGATTGCCTTCAAGCCCCATGGGAAGACTCCTCATGGTTTACTGTCCATTCATCTCGAAGTATGTCGACCAAAATATCGTCTGAATAGGCTCCTTCTCTGATCCGAGCCCGCCTAGATCTACCGCATTGTATAAAACCACACTTTAGAGCAAAATTTAAGCCCGGCAAATTCCAATCCGCTACCCATCCAGAAACATTATATGCTGGCGTGTTCTGGAAAAGATAATTCAGGATTGTCTGCAACCCCTCACCCCCATATCCACATCGTTGGTAATCTGGATAGATAACTACAGCAACCTGTGGGCAGTGGGTGTCCCATCCCCAATCACAACTGATGTGGCCGGCAAGTTCTCCACCTTCGGTTGTGGTGACTGCCAGGTTGAAACCCTTCTTTTTCTCAGTCCATTTCTTATGGATCGCCTCTATCTCCTGGTAAGATAACGGCAGATCATCTGAGAACTCATCGGGGAGATAACGCCTACCAACCAGATCCAGGTGGTTAAGCTGAGTATGCAGCATGGGAATGTGATCAGGCTCAAAAGCCTGTAGAGATATCCGTTTACGGTGCCCCCAAAACAGAGCTGACATAAATGCCTTCAATATAAAAAACCTTATGGTTCCGAAACTTGACCCCTGGCGCAACTTTAGTTATACTAACTTGTATAATATCATGGCTGTCAACCATGCCGAAGTGGCGGAACAGGCAGACGCGCACGACTCAAAATCGTGTTCCTTCGGGAGTGTGGGTTCGATTCCCACCTTCGGCACAAAGCAATCTCAGTTCCTTCAGTCGATTATAACATGGGCCATCCAAAAGCCTTGGTTCGCCCTTGTTTTCATATCTCCCTCTCCATTTCCCGGTTATCTCATTCACGTTTCACACTAAACCATTTCCATACTATAATTTATCAATATTTTCGGTATCCTGGGAGGTTAAACCATGCCAGCACTAAGAGATGTCCTCGGCGTGATCCTCGGCGGCGGTCGCGGAGATCGCCTTTATCCCCTCACCCGAGATCGGGCAAAACCTGCCGTGCCCATAGCGGGCAACTATCGCCTGATCGATATCCCCATGAGTAACTGCATCAATTCTGGTATCACTCACATCGCTGTTCTCACCCAATTTAACTCCGTCTCCTTACATCGCCATATTGCCCGCACCTATATCTTTGACCCCTTCAGCCGGGGTTGGGTACAGATTTTAGCTGCAGAACAAACCCCCCGCAGCGACGCCTGGTACCAGGGTACTGCTGACGCAGTTCGCAAGCAACTCCTCGAGATTAAATCCACTGAGGCACCATACGTCCTTATCCTGGCTGGCGATCATCTCTACCGGATGGATTACAGCATGCTTGCCAGGTATCACTGGGAGAACCAGGCGGATATAACTATTGCTGTCCAACCAGTTCGTCGTGAGGATGCTACTCGCTTTGGTTTGTTAAAGAGGGAATCAGATGGTCGTATCTCTGACTTCAGCGAGAAACCTAAAGACCCACAGGTACAATCAGACTTTATCAGCCGGGACGACCCTGCCCGTCCATTCTTGGGTTCAATGGGCATTTACATGTTCAATACCCAAATATTGATTGACATGTTGGAGAACATTCTCGGTCACGATTTCGGAAAGGAAATTATCCCTGCGGCAATTCAAACTCAGAAAGTGCACGGTTTTGACTTCGATGGTTATTGGGAAGATATTGGTACCATTCGCTCTTTTTACGATACCAACCTGGCTCTAACCCGTCCAGATTCGCCCTTCAATTTTTACTCCCCCCAATACCCCATTTACACAAGGCCGCGTTTCCTTCCAGGAAGTAATCTTGCTGGCGCATCACTTCACAATGTTTTCCTGGCAAATGGTTGCCGTATCCATCGCGCCGAAATCAACAACTCAATTATCGGATTACGCAGTGAGATAGCAGACGGTGTCCACATCGAATCATCAATCATTATGGGCGCTGATTATTATGAAGAAAATTTTAAGGTCAGCAACATACCCATGGGTATCGGTGAGGGTTGCGAAATCGAAGGGGCTATTCTGGATAAGAATGTCCGTCTTGCGTCTGGGGTTATCATTCGTCCCTTCCCTTCAGGCACAGACGTTAACCAGGAAGATTGGGTCGTTCGTGATGGAATCGTGGTGATACCTAAGAATACCGCCCTACCATCGGGCACATATATTGGCCCTTAATGTATAGATAGGGTTTTCGAAGGAATTTGACCACACCTTATATTACAGATTCAACCTGTCGGGTTTGGATTTCAAACTTGGGAGGGCGCTCCAGGTGTTTCTTGACCGCGCATAATTCTGCTGACCGTATCAATGAGGGCAGATATTTTTTAGGGAAGCTGGGAGGAACCTGTATCTCCAAATCGACCTTTTCGATCATTCCATTTGATGGATCTTTGTGTGCTCGCTGGACAATCCGGATACCATCTGTGGGCAAGCCCCGTTGTTTACAGAAACCTAACACATAAATACCAGCGCATGTGCCAATCGATGTCAAGAACAGTGCAAAAGGGGTAGGCGCTGATCCATCTCCTCCCCCTGCGGGGGGCTGATCTGTATTCACTGTATGTGGACCAAAATGGGCATCTACTCGTGCCCCACCAGGAAAATCTATAATCATTTCCATTGTAGAATGTCATCTCCAATATAGTTTTCTAACAATTACAACCTTTTGATGCATATTTTCATAAAAGGTTACGTGTTTTCTGCCGGAGTAGTTGCGTCAACTTTCTCTACTTTCCCTTTCCAAAAGAAAGCCCAGTAAAGGTATATGGAAACCACATAGAAGATTATTGTTCCAACAAAGGGTGGACCAAAACCATAGTGAACTTGTAGGTAGCCTGAAAGCGTGGGGCTGAAAGCCCAACCAAAATTCCAAGACATGCTTACCAGGCTTGCTACCGTGGCCCTTGCTGATGGATCAACCCGTTCCATCACAAATGTGTTGTAGATAGGCGAGCTCATATTCATCAGTGCTAACCTGATGTAATAAGCTGCTGCACTCAACCAGAAGATAGGGGTAAACCCCAACAGTATCAGGAAAGGGATGGTAATTGCTTGCGTTATAACAACCAGTTGGATCTTTCCCATACGATCTGCCAGTGGCGGAGCCAAAAGCAACCCGATACCCATCGCCAACGCTCCCCACGCAAATAGAGCACCAATGACCGGGTCTGGCTGATTGTGAACCACCCGGTAAAATACATTCATAAATGGCATTATCAGACCAGCCCCAATCGAAGTCAGCAGCATCGGCAGGATCAACTTGCTTAGCAACGATGGGTTTTTAGCCGCATAAGATAAAGGCGCAAAAACAGATCTCTCGGTTTTTTCGAGGCGTGGAGTGCGCAACAATGCCAGTGGGATCAACCCTAAGGCGGCTGTAAGCGCAGTGACCAACAACGCTCCTCCGTATGCCTCGCTGCTGGTTGGTTGCACCATACGAATGTTAGCCACCCAGGTAGGCATGTACCCGCCAACCCAACTGCCGGCAGATGCCATTGCCATGTTTAAACCAGAACTAAAAGAAAAAAGGTAAGTGCGCTCTTTCTCCCCGCTGTTCTCCATCAGAAATGGCGCCATAGTGATCGCCCACAGACTTTGTGCCACCCCAGATAGCACACTCATCAGGTATAGCACCGATTCGGTTGGCCAGATTACCATTCCAAGGATACTCGTGCTGATCAAACTGGCAGAGATTAATAAGGAATTCTTTCTCCCCAATAAATCTGCCAGATAACCTGAAGGTAGTGCAGCAAAAAGCGATGCAAGGCTGCTGGTTGTGATCAAACTGCCCAATAGGGCTTCATTGAAACCCAGGCTGAGCACATAAAAATTGAACAGCAGCCGGAACACACCCATGGCTGCCCCAGTGACAATCACATTGAGTAGATAGAGACGGGCATTTGGCTGAAACGCCCGCACTTTTAACACATAATCCTCTATAGCACCATAGAGACCAACACCTGGGGAAATTTTCATTCTAATATTCCGTTGGTTACCCTACTTCGCCCTCGAGAAAAGCTCTCAAGTTTTGTATGGTTGCTTCTACTGAACCTTTTCGCGCGAGATAACGTCTCTCACCATTCGCTTCCAGGATGACCTGGACCAATCCCGCCAATCGTAGGGCATTCAAGTGATGAATGACGGTCGGCGAGCGCAAACGCAACAGGCGTGCCAGCTCTGCAGGGTTATGTGATTTGCATTTTAGATAGTGCAATATACTCATTCGGGTGGGATCAGCCAGCGCTTTGAGCGCCTTCAACAACTGGTCTGGCACTATTTCCCCTGGAATTAATGATTCTCCTGGCGGACGTGCCCCAAACAAGAATACCATGCTTGCCTCGCTTATCTGGCGAATCACAACTAAAGGCGTGCTCCAATAGGACGGTACCAGCACCAGTTCATCAACTTTTGGTAGCGTCGCAAAGCGCACGCCTTGTGACAGGTCTTCCAGTAGCTCGTCAAGTTTTAATTTCGCCGCTTTTTCTTTTGCCATTTCCACAGTTTGATGCAGGCTCTGCTGGATGCGCTCTTCTTCCTCAGCGAAAAAAACATTCTGGTAAACCTTCAACACACTCAGGTATCTTTCTCCAAATTCCTCAAGTTGCGACCACCATTTCAGGTTGTTTGCCACCATCTCATTGATCGATTTCAAGCTTATTGGAATCTTCTTAGACTGCAAAATAGATCTCATGGCTTCTATATCTTTGTTGGTGTAACTACCACGTTGAGACACATCTTGCAAAATCACCTCTGCTTCCGCTGGTGTCTCCCAGGACAGGTCCAATACTGGCAGCCGGTCTTTTGCCGGGGTTTGACTCAAGCTCCAAAGAGCAGTGCTTCCATCTTTTGGCTCAGGCAATGAGTGTATCCAGGCCAGAGGGTAGTGGAGAAAGGTTACCACTTCTTCAATAAACTTGCGCTCTTCTTCCGGCAAACGCGATCGCACACCTGCAGCCCAAGAACGCCGTAACCCATATCTGTCCGGGTTGTTCAAGACGTGCAGAGACGCGAACAGATCATATGCTGTGCCGGTATCCCAGATCAGTTTTGTCTGTCTGTTCTCTTCCATATCAATCAATACTTCATCATAAACGGTTAGATAAATATCTATCGTAGATAATAGTCTAACGGGCAAAACCTGTCAAGTGGAAACTGCAATTGTGGATAACCCGTTAAAAACTGTGGATAACTTTGTTGTCTTGGGGAAAACTCGCTCGTTTGTTCGGGCTATTTCGCCCTTCCTTCCCCTTATAAAGTCTTGTTTTTTTGAGACTATATATCTAGTTCAATATTGAGAGTCACTAAGCTTGCTTATCCAATTTTTCTCCCCAACCAGCCTGGGATTGTTTGGGAAACCAATACATCCATATGTGTGCCCTGATCCAGTGGTTCCTGCTACATATGAGGGAATAACCCAATAAGCCCCCCTTTTTCCACTTATCCACAGCCCCTACTACGACTACTAGGTTAATTAACTCTAATAATGTTTATGGATAAGTATCTTTGGAATAATACTAGACAAATTTTTGAATCAATTCCATATAATTTTTATTCTGTCCTGACTTGTCCATGTATACAAAAGGGCATAACGCTTTCTATCTATATTTAAAATATTCTGCCAGCAAGCCACTGAGATCAATAGAGGTATGCTCGGCTAACAGGTTGAAGAAATCATCCCCGGTTACAAGCCGGTTGGTATATTGAGCGAAGTAATCCTGCCAGAAGGCAAAAAAGTTTTCGTCTCCCATCAAGTCTCGCAGGTCCTGCAGAAACATTGCCCCCCGCAGGTACACCGCGTCCCGAAATGGATAGAAAGCCCCAGTCTCATAAATGGTGCTGTCCACCCATCCAACTGGTTGGTGGAAGTAGATGCGGTTGTCCCACCACCAATCTACCAGGTCGGGGTAAACATTTTCGTAGAACAGGACTTCACTGTAAGTTGCAGTCGCTTCGTCCAACCAGGGTTCTAGTGCCTGGTCGTTGGCTACCAATACGTAAAACCACTGGTGGGATACTTCATGAGCGGTGATAATGGTAAGGTTGCCCATCGGTGTTCCTGGATGGAAGTCGTAGAATGCGTGGCTAAGAAAAATTAAACCGGAAAACTCCATACCGTTCAAAAAATCCCCTTCAACTACGCTAAAGGTATCATATGGATAAGGAGCGTAAATTTCGTTGAACAGAGCTAGAGCATTTGCGGCTTCATTTAAGGCGGTGTCTTCCGCAGCCTGGTGGTCAGGGAATGCATAACCGATTACAGTGATGTCTCCAACGGTTGTTTCTTGAACCTGGTAGAGATGACTGACTGACCACACAAAGTTACGAGCAGGTTCAAATCGGTAGTGGTACCATTCACCATCGAAGTCTGCTTTCGAGCTGGCTGCGATGGTCAGTGGTAGACCGTCTCGATTAGTTGGGCTGGTAAGTTTTATGCTGACATCGAAGCCGGCCATATCGTAGGACAGATGCTCTCCAATTGTGCCGGGGTTACGAGCCAACCAACCTTCACCGGGTAAGTAAGGAGGTACATAAGGGTACCAGTCAGAGATGTTTGATTGTCTTTCGGTCCAACCAAAGTATCCTCGAATATTCGGAAGGTTGATTTCGTACGATATTGAAAAGGTGATTTTTTCCTCTGGACTGACCGGTTGTCGCAAGGGTAGAGTCAGCCGGATACCATCCAGGGAATAACCAGATGCGATCTGTCCATCTTCCCAGGTTATTTCTTGGAGACGAAAGACTCCCGGGTAGCGATTATTGTCAACCAGTAGCAGTAGCTCGTCCAGGGTTACACCGGTCTGGTTGATATATGTCAGGGTCAAATCAACTGCCAGGTGGCGAGCTTCGTAATCAAAAATGGCAGATAGTTTATATTGGCTGAACGATTCTGGCTCTGGTGTTGGAGTAAAAGTGGGCGCTGGGGTTGATGGCTCTGTTGGAGGGCTGATTGTTATCTGGATATCCGTGGCCGTAGCTTGCTCGTCTGGATCCTTGGTTGTTTCGCCGTTAGGGTCAATGCTGTCACTGTTACGGGTTAGTAAAAACACCAGGATCAGAGCAACGAAGAAAAGCAGGGGGATGAAAATTATTCGGAGGTTAGGTGACTTATTTTTTGATTCTAATTTCCTCATGGAATTCAACTCAGAACGGAAAAACGAGCGGCAAGACAAGCATAGTTACGATAAGTGTGATAAAGATCATGGGAACACCAACTTTAATATAGTCGATGAAGCGGTAATTCCCGGCTCCCATAACCAGGGTGTTGGCAGGAGATGCGACCGGAGAAGCAAATGCCATGGAAGCTGCCACGGCTACCCCCATCATGAAGGCATAAGGAGACACGTTCAACTGTGTGGCTGCTGCCAAAGCAATCGGGGCAATTAGTACGGTTGTAGCCGTGTTTGAGATTACCTGGGTAAATAAGGATGTCAGGAAAAACAATCCTCCCAAGACCAGTGCCGGCCCGATAGCTCCCAGGTTGTCGGTTAGCCCAGTGGCAACCAGGCTCACCAGCCCTACCCGCTCTAAAGCAATGCTCATAGGCAGCATACCCGCAATCAACACGATGCTCTTCCAGTCCACAGCGTCGTAAGCTTCATCTATCGTAACACATCGCGTCAAGATCATTGCTAAGCCAGCCAGCATGCTGGCGGTCACTAACGGAAATACATCGACAATCATCAGTAAAAGCATCGCGCCTAAGATGAGCATTGCCACAGGAGCTTTCTTTTGTGCTGGAGGCCCCATCATATCTTCCAGTTCGCCCATAACGACAAAATCGCGCGGACGCTTTTTTAAGGAAAGAATATTTTTCCACGGACCCTGTACAAGTAGCGTATCCCCAAACTGTAAGGCTGTCTCTTTTAGATTCAAGTGTTCATCGATCCCGGGGCGAGTGATGCCCAACACTGTCAGGCCATACAGCGTACCAAACTTTGAATCAACCAGGTTTTTTCCCAACAAAGATGAGCGCGGTGGCAGCAAAACCTCAGCCACACCAGCCTCCTGCGAAATTAGAGTTTGCTCAACCGGTTGTCCGGTTTGTTCATCTTGATGAGCTGGTTGCACACCTAGTTTCCAAAACGCGGCAGTGTGTCCAACATAACTGGTCTCACCTTTAGAAATCAGGATATCGTCTTCTTTAAATATTGTATCTGCAGTTGGGACAATCGTCTCGTAGTCAATTTTTGGTGGGATATCGCTGCCTGTAGTTGTTTTTTCAGAGAGCGTGCCTGAAGACCGTTTGGTTTGTTTGGCTCGCAGGATGTTCACAACCGTCAATCCGAAATCCTGTCGTAAGCGAGCTTCTGAAGCGGTTTTTCCAATCAGGTTTGAGTTGTGGAGAACGCGCAGGCGGAACAGATTTTCTGGAAGACGATATAAAGCCACCAGCTCTTTAGGTGTCTCAATGCGCTGAACGTCTTGTTTGGGTTTGTGGTCTGGCAACAGCCTGCGTCCGACCAGAACCATAAAAAGACCACCTGCAACAACCAGTGAGATACCAACAGGGGTGTAACTGAAGAAACGGAAAGGTTCCAGTCCTTGTTCGCGCAACAGGTCGCTAACGATAATGTTTGGTGGCGTACCAATTAACGTTGTAGCACCCCCCAATAGCGATCCGTATGCGAGCGGAATGAGTAATTTTGAATTACTAATCTTAGCGCTGGCTGCCAGGCTGACGATAGCGGGCAATAAAACCGCTACAGTACCGGTATCGCTCATAACTGAAGATAGAAGGGCAACTGCTAACATGATGACAATGGTCAGGCGAACAGGGCTGGTGCCGGCGATAAGCAGGATGCGTTGACCTATTGAAGCTGCTACACCAGTTTGCATAACCGCGCCTCCGACCACAAATAGCGCTGCAATGGTCAGGACTGCTGGATTGGAAAACCCCGAGATTGCCTCGGCACTCGAAACGAGCCCTGTCAGCATCAGGGCAACCATCACCCCAATGGCTACCACATCGACCCGTAGCCACTCAGTTACAAACAGGATGATTGCTACAACCAGTATGCCGAGAGCGATCCACATTTCTGTTGTCATAGGTGTTTACTTACTCCCCAAACGATTCCTGCTTGGATTTATCTATTTTGTCAGGGATGATTTTACAACAATTTAGCCTGAATTGCTAAGGTGTTATGGATTGTCCTTTTCTCCCACACTCTTTATAGTTATCAAGCAATGCAGATCACCCTGGCGATATCACAAGTTGCCATCTCTTTAAACACATTCCAGGTGCGTGTTCAGTTTGCCAATTCTTCTCTCACAGCCTGGTAAAGGTTCTCTGCCTTCAGTTCATGCAAGGTGTAGCAGGGGGCATTTAGATACGTTGCCAGATCGTTGGCTAAACCCTGATCGAAAGCCGCGTGCTCCATATTTATTACCACCGAACGGATTTCGTCTTCGGCAATCTTTTGGGCGATTTGGTGAGATTCTTCTTGAGGTGGCAACCCGCTCATCGAGACATTTCCAGCACCATCAGTGAGCAGTATTAATAATGGCAGCACGTCCGTGTGAAGTGTTTTTTCTCGTTTTAAGACCTGGTGCGCCAGATGTAAGCCAGCAGAAAGTGGTGTTTTCCCTCCAACTGGGATATCTCCCAAAGCCCGACGTGCCAATTCAACCGAGTTTGTTGGAGGCAAGACCAACGCTGCTCGGTCTTTTTGGAAAACAACCAGCCCGACTCGGTCGCGTCGCTGGTAGGCGTCGGTAAGCAAGGACAGGATGGCGCCTTTTGTGGCAGCCATTCGTTCAGACACAGCCATCGACCAGGATGCGTCTACCACAAATAGAACCAGATTGGCGGTCCGTTTAACGCGAACCTTCCGCTGGAAATCGTCCGGTCGAATGGCGAATGCCACCCGTTTTCTCATTTCGTTTCTTTGATTCTGGTATGGGGCTGCCGCACGTAGGGTCGCGTCAAAAGCCAGGTCGTCGGTTTTTCCATTGGCTGCCTGGGCTTGAATATAGCGACCGCGTTTACGGTCAGTGCGGGTTTGTGATCGTCTGCCGGCATGTTTCCGGGTCAGGCGGTCTAATGGGGTGTCTAATTTTCGCGGAGAAAATTTTGGACCGACTTTGACCTTTTCGCCACCCTCCCACCAATTAGCGTTTCCTGAATTGAAAATGTCTTGGGTAGCTGGATCGACTGGTCCCTGATTAGGTTCTTCTTCCTGAGCCTCCTGGCTCATGCCTTTTTTTTTTCGTTATTTCTTTCTTTCTCTGGAACCGGTTCGGGTTCTCCGGCACTGGTGACGGCGGATTGGAGTTGGTCGATTTGTTCTTGCAGGTCATCGATATCCAACTCGCCTTGCTGGAAAGGACCGCGTTTTATACGGTGGGGAAGAGCCAGTTCTGCTGCTAGAAGGATATCGCGCTCTGTTATTGTCATACGTCCTTCGAATGCTGCATGAGCTCTGGCGGTTTTTAAGATTACCAGGTCAGATCGATGTCCGTCCACGTTCATCGAGGCGGTCAAGGAAGCAATTGACAGCAAATCCCGGTTGGTGTAGGTTACTTTATCAAGCAGTTGACGTGCATGTTCGATTTGCTGTGAAACCTCGAGTTCTTGTTGCAGCCACTTTTGCCTAAAAATCTCTGGGTTTGCTTCAAAAGCCAGGTTGCGTTCCATGATCAAAACCCGCTCACGCGCGCCGCGGATGCCATGGATTTCCACGGCCAGCGCAAATCGATCAAGTAGTTGTGGCCTGAGATCCCCCTCCTCCGGATTCATAGTACCAACCAGAATGAAACGAGCTGGATGTGAAAACGAAATACCTTCGCGTTCGACAATATTCATGCCCATGGCAGCCGAATCCAGTAGCAGGTCAACCACATGATCGTCTAACAGGTTCACTTCATCAATATACAGCAAACCACGGTTTGCAGCTGCCAGTACACCTGCCTCAAAATGACGCTCACCTTTCTGGATAGCTTTTTCGATATCTAAAGTGCCAACCACGCGGTCTTCGGTCGCGGATACTGGCAGGTTGACAAAAGACGTAGGCCGCAGTTCAATCGGAAGTTGCTCCTCAACAACAGCCCGTTCCCGGCAATCTGTACACCAGGTAGTCGGTTGTTCAGGGTCACAGCTAAAACGACAGTCTTTGACAACTGCAACATGGGGCAACAGGGCTGCCAGAGCCCGCGCCGCGGTTGACTTGGCTGTTCCTCGCTCCCCGCGGATCAATACCCCCCCAATATGCGGTGCAACTGCATTTAATACCAGGGCACGTCTCATGCGCTCTTGACCGACAATGGCAGTAAATGGATAAATTGGTGGCACTATTTCACCTCTGTGTCAAGATTATAACCGAGACAGATTTATTAAACAAAGGTTGCCAAGTTATGTATTAGCCTTTATAATGAGTATTCATCTTAACCAGTCCGGAGTACTCAAACATAATGGATCAGAATAACGCCGCACAAGAGCAGGAGGCAAGTTTAGAAAAAGAGATAATATCATCAGAAAATGGACACGAGAACATCTCTGAGAAGCCCGCTTCAATGGAAGACCTTTTAGAGGAAGAAGGCTTGGGTCTGGATTTCCCCAAACAAGGCGAAATTCGCGAGGGGATAGTTGCCAGTCTTGGTGAAAACGAAATCTTAGTCAGCATTGGCACAAAGTCGGAAGGGGTGATCCCTGCTCGAGAGCTCGAGCAGATCGACGAAGACGAAAAAGCCAGAATTACCCCCGGTACCAGCATACCGGTATATGTAGTAAACCCTGAAGACCCAAATGGGAATGTTCAACTTTCATATCTTCGTGCCAGAGAAGAACACGATTGGAAGTTTGCTGAATCATTATTGAATTCAGGTGATACCTTTGATGGCGAGGTAGTTGGCTTTAATAAAGGTGGTTTGATCGTTCCGATGGGCAGGTTGCGAGGTTTTATTCCAGCTTCTCAGGTTAGTGTTTTACGCCGGGTGGATGCTACGGGTAGTACCCCTGAGCAGCGCTGGGGTTCAATGGTTGGAGATCCTGTCCAGGTGCGGGTGATTGAGGTGGATCGAGAACGACGCCGCTTAATTATGTCCGAACGTTCAGCTTTACAGGAAACCAGAGAGTCACTCAAAGATCGCTTGCTCGACGAATTGAAAGAAGGAGATATTCGTGCCGGACGTGTTACCAGCCTGGCAGATTTTGGCGCTTTTGTCAACATCGAGGGCGCTGATGGTCTTGTACATTTATCAGAGATTTCCTGGGATCGTATCGATCATCCCCGGGAGGTATTGAAGATTGGGCAGGAAGTTCAAGTCAAAGTGATTGCCGTGGACCACGATCGAAAACGTATTGGCTTGTCGATCCGCCAGCTTCAGGAAGACCCCTGGGTGAAGAAAGTTGGAGATATCAAAGAAGGCCAGCTGGTGGAAGGCACGATCACACATCTGACCAAGTTTGGAGCCTTCGCCCGTCTCACGGATGAGTTGGAAGGTTTAATCCACATCTCGGAGCTTAGCGAGCAGCGGGTAGGACATCCCAAGGAAATTGTCAGAGAAGATGATGTGTTGACATTACGCGTGATCAAAATTGATCCAGAACGACGACGGATTGGTTTAAGTTTGCGAAAAGTTGACTCCCCCGCTTACACCGATTTGGACTGGAAAACAACCCTTGCTGAAGTAGTTGCAGAGCAGCACGATGAAGAACATCCTGACGATACTTCTTTAATGGAAGTTGAAGAAGAGGAACAATCTGCACTCCTTGTAGTAGATGAAACCGAGGAACCAGAATCTGCTGAGCAAGAACAACCTTCTGGTGAACCCGAAGGAGAAGACCTTCCTGAAGAATCAGTTTCTAACCAAAATGAGGGAACTGCCTCGGAAACAGCAGAGGTTGAGACGGTTGAGGAGACTGAACACAAGCCTGACGAAGAGGTTTGATCTGGTTGCATACAGCGTACCTGAAAAGAGTACGCTGTTTCTTTTTAATTAATCCTGCGTGTACGGTCTACTTGCAATATTGTATCTGAGCAAGAGAATCATGATCAACGCTTTATCAGTGCCTATAAATGAAGTCTAAGAGTTTTATTAACCCCTACAGAGAATAGCCCCCTAACCCCATCAGCTTCAAATAAACTCTGGTAGAATTCAATAGGACAAAATGACTCATAATCTATATTTTGTCCCTTACCATTATCTTAACGGATACTTTTTCGTGGAATGGTACAAGTAGGAGGTATACCATGTCAAGCATGGACCGATTTACACAAAGGGCGCGTAGAGTGCTTAGCCTGGCACATCAGGAAGCTGAGCGCATGCGCCATAATTACATAGGAACTGAACACTTACTTTTGGGATTGATCCGTGAAGAAGGTGGTGTTGCTGGGCGTGTATTGCGAGAACTTGGATTGGAAGCCAACCGTGTCCAGGAAATAATCGAAAGGCTTACTGGTACAGGAACCTATCGTGGCGGCAAAATTGATCTTTCGCCAGGTACTGAACAAGTGCTGGGGTACGGCATAGAAGAAGCGCGCAAAATGGGACACCACTACATAGGAACTGAGCATATTCTTCTGGGTTTAATCCGCTATGGTGAAGGCGTAGCATTGGACGTTTTACGCAGGATGGGGGTGACCCCCGAGCAAATCCGCCGGCAAACACGCCGGGTGCTTCAAGAAACCTCAACAACTCGCCGCAGTTCGGTTGAGCAAAAAGCCGCCCAAACTGAAAAACAACGCCCCAAAACACCCATGGTGGATCAATTAGCAATTGAACTGAGCTCCCTGGCAGAAGAAGGCAAATTAGATCCGGTGATTGGTCGAGAAATGGAAATCGAGCGAGTCATTCAGATTTTAGCGCGCCGGACAAAGAACAACCCTGCGCTGATTGGTGAACCTGGCGTTGGTAAGACCGCAATTGTGGAAGGCCTGGCTCAGCGCATTGTCGAAGGGGACATCCCTGCCCCGCTATTGGACAAACGCGTCCTGCAATTGGACGTTGGTTCGCTTGTGGCTGGGACCATGTATCGGGGTCAGTTTGAAGAAAGGTTGAAGAGGGTGATTGACGAGTTGAAATCTTCTGGTGCCATCCTTTTCATTGATGAAGTTCATATGTTGGTGGGCGCTGGAGCGGCAGGCTCATCGGTTGATGCGGCCAACATTTTAAAACCAGCTCTTTCTCGTGGAGAGCTGCAGGTTATCGGAGCTACAACCCTGGACGAGTACCGCAAGCATATCGAAAGTGACGCTGCCTTAGAACGCCGCTTCCAACCAGTAATGGTAGACGAACCCACCATTGAGGAGACAATCGATATCTTACGCGGTATCCGCTCAGCTTATGAAGAGCACCACCGCTTGACGATTTCAGATGATGCTATTGAAGCGGCTGCCCGCTTATCTGCACGCTACGTAACTGAGCGATTCTTGCCCGATAAAGCCATTGACTTGATCGACGAATCGTCATCCCGGGTTCGAATGTATAAAAGCCCGGCTGCCAAAACGTCCAAAGATTTAATTGGCCAGTTGCGTGAGATTCGACACCATCACACCCTGGCTTTAGAAGATGGTCGACATGAAGATGCTCAAGAGATCCTGGAACGCCAGGAAAACCTGGAAAGGCAGTTAGAACGACTTCGCAGCGGCTGGGATCGAAGTGATAGCCCCATGGTAACAGCTGAAGATATTGCCGAAGTTGTTTCAATGTGGACCGGAGTCCCTTTGATGCAGCTTGCCCAGGAAGAATCACAAAGGCTGCTGAATATGGAAGACGATCTTCGCCAGCACATCATTGGTCAGGAAGAGGCGATACAGTCTATCTCAAAAGCGGTTCGTCGGGCACGTGCTGGTTTGAAGGATCCTCGCCGGCCGATTGGCTCCTTCGTCTTTCTTGGTCCAACAGGGGTGGGTAAGACTGAATTGACCAAAGCTCTAGCTCGTTTCATGTTCGGATCTGAAGAAGCCCTTGTCCAACTGGATATGTCCGAATTCATGGAGCGTCACAGTGTTAGCCGTCTGGTAGGAGCCCCACCAGGTTACATTGGTTATGAAGAATCCGGTCAATTGACTGAAGCTCTACGGCGCCGCCCCTACTCAATTGTCGTTTTTGATGAGGTCGAAAAAGCCCATCCAGAAGCACACAATATGCTTCTCCAGATCATGGAAGAGGGACACCTCTCCGATGCGCGTGGTCGTAAGGTTGATTTCCGCAATGCCATCATCGTCATGACATCCAATGTAGGCGCTGACATGATCAAACGCCAGTCTGGGCTGGGTTTTGAAGTTGCCAAAGACCAGGAGTATGAAGAGCGCGCCGCCTACCAAGAAATGCGTAAAAAACTGATGGAATCACTAAAGCGGGTCTTCCGCCCCGAATTCATCAACCGGGTAGATGCAACTATTGTATTCCGCTCCCTAAATAAGGAAGACATCAGGAAGATTGTCGATCTGGAGCTACTGAAAGTAGGTGAGCGCCTTGAAGATCACGAGATTGTGTTGACTTCCACACCAGAAGCTGTAGATTTGTTGGCTGAACTGGGCTTCGACCCGGACATGGGTGCCCGTCCCCTAAAACGAATTATCCAACAGAAAGTTGAAGATGCCCTTTCTGATGCCTTGTTATCAGGGAAATTCGAAGATGGTGACACAGTTGTTGTGGAGGCAGTTGAAGGGGATATTACCCTGCGTCACATTGAAAGTCAGCTCATAGACCCTGAACCGGTTGCAACAAGCTGAAGTGTTGGTGCTAATAAAACATAGGAAGAACGCAGAAACAGCTCTGCGTTCTTTTCTGTATTAACTTAATCTACCTTCGCGAAAGTCCCCGTAAAACCCATTTCTGTCCAAGAGAGTATAGGGTCTTTTGAGAAGGTTCTACAGAAGAAGTATAATTATCCTGATGCCAAAGACACGCTCCCAATTTGTCTGCCAGCAATGTGGGCGTATATCTGCCCGAGATATGGGGCGTTGCCCCCAATGTGATTCCTGGAACAGTATGGTAGAAGAGGTTGTTGCCCCACCTCCCGCCAAACTGACAACAGGTGGTCTTGCTTTATCAACCAGATCCAGCCCTCAGCGGCTCTCGCAAATCCCTGTTGAGGTAGAAGAGCGTTTATCTCTCTCCATAGAGGAATTTGCGCGCGTCCTCGGTGGAGGTATTGTACCTGGTTCGATAGTCTTAATTGGTGGTGATCCGGGTATTGGAAAATCTACTTTAATCTTGCAGCTTGCCCTCGAATTAGCAGTTGATCTCCCAGTCCTTTATGTATCTGGCGAAGAGTCTGAGCGGCAGATCAAGATGCGTGCGACTCGCTTGCTGCGACCCGCGGTTAAGAATGAATCGGTTTTTACCGAGAACTTGTTTATTGTGACTGAGACTAATCTTGATGCCATCATGGCCCACATTACCCAGATAAATCCGAGATTGCTGGTGGTTGATTCCATTCAGACGACAACTATCCCAGAACTGGCATCTTCAGCAGGGTCAGTATCGCAGGTGCGCGAATGTGCCTCACGCTTGAGGGAGCTGGCGAAAACCACTGACCTGTCAGTAATTCTGATCGGGCATGTCACCAAAGAAGGTGCCATTGCCGGTCCCCGGGTTCTTGAGCACATTGTTGATACAGTTCTCTACCTCGAAGGAGACCGCTTTCAATCTTACCGGCTGCTCCGTTCAGTCAAAAATCGTTTTGGGGCTACCTCAGAAGTCGGTGTTTTCGAAATGGGTGAAAGTGGCATGGTGGAGGTCTCCAATCCTTCGGAAGCTTTTCTGGCCGAACGTATGGTGAACGCTCCTGGTTCGGCTATTGCAGTTACAATGGAAGGAACCCGACCATTGCTGGTGGAAGTTCAGGGGCTGACCAGTCACACTTCTTTTGGAAACCCGCGGCGCACTCCCAACGGTGTTGACTTCAACCGCTTGCTGCTGACGGTTGCGGTCCTTTCCCGGCGAGTTGGCCTGAAATTGAGCGAGCAAGATGTTTTTGTCAATGTGATTGGGGGTCTTAGAGTAGGCGAACCAGCGGTTGACCTGGCTGTTGCAGCCGCGATTGCTTCTTCGATGCGTAATATCCCTATCCGTGCTGATGCAGTTCTGATTGGTGAGGTCGGCCTTTCGGGTGAAATCCGGATGGTGGGACAGATGCCGGCGCGCCTGCGCGAGGCGGCAAAGATTGGATTTAAAACTGCCATCGTCCCTTGCCGCTTGCGACGGACTGAGCCGTGGCCTTCAGATATTCAGGTATCCGAAGCCCGTTCTCTCAAACAGGCACTGGATCAGGCACTGGCAGTTGGTTAGAAAGCAAGGGATATAGCATTCTTTCATCACATTCTCTTAATCGCTCACAATATATTATACAAAACCTACCAAAACTTACATTGACGCTATTGATAATATCACTTAGATTTATATAGCTTTAAAATTCTGGGTTTAATTTTTCACAGGTGATCGTTGACTGCTGAACGTCCCCAAGCATAAACAACTTTATAATTAAACGAGTGAGCATGATTCTAAAACGCATTCAACTAGGCTTGATCCATGTCGCTGTGACGATGACATTGGTGCCAATCAACAGCACGCTTAACCGGGTCATGATCAAAGAGTTGGCCATCGCAGCAACAATTGTGGCTGTATTGGCATCCTTGCCGTATTTTATCTCCCCAATGCAAGTTGCAATTGGCTCGTTTGCTGACCGGAACCCAATTTTTGGGTGGAGACGAACGCCCTATATTATTTTGGGGCTGATATTTTGTGTCTTGGGCGTTACATTAACACCAGTTGCAGCATATAACGTCGAGCAAGGGAGCCTGGGTGGCTGGATCTTTGCGATCTTTGCCTTTGGGTGTTGGGGAATGGGCTACAATTTTTCAACGGTGTCTTATCTATCTCTGGCCACCGAATTGTCGGGGGAGAAAGGTCGGGGAGGCACAATTGCCGTTATGTGGTTCATGATGATTGTTAGCATCATCTTGACCGCCTTGGTACTTAGCCGCTTGCTGGATCCCTATAGCCCTGAAATTCTGATTCGTGCTTTCCGCCTGGTAGGCCTGGCGTCATTGGTCATTGGGTTTTTAGGGTTGGTCAAACTTGAACCACGCCATCTAACAGAAAAAGTCGTGAAAACTACTCGCCATTCCTGGGGTACACTGATGAGCGCGATCCTGTCAAACCGCCAGGCAACCCTATTCTTTATTTACCTGGTGCTCCTGCTGGCGGCTCTACTTGGGCAGGACATCCTTCTTGAACCATTCGCCGGTCAAGCATTTCAAATGGCTGTGAAGACGACAACCCGAATCACATCGATTTGGGGAGTGAGTGCTTTGATTACACTGGCTATCGCTGGTATGCTTGAAAAACGCGTAAACAAAAAAGTTATTGCAACTTGGGGTGGCAGCATAGCTTTAGCGGGGTTCATTTTGATTGCAGTTAGTGGGATAATAATCAATCCAATGGTTTTTTACACGGGGGTAGTTCTTCTGGGGCTTGGTACTGGGTTTTCGACGGTTTCAAATCTATCTCTAATGTTGGATATGACTACAGCCAGTAATGTTGGCTTATTTATAGGCGCCTGGGGAGTGGCCAGTTCAGTCTCCCGCTTGTTGGGCTCCATGTTTGCTGGGGTTGTCCGGGATGTGGTTACAGCTGTCCTTCAGCATCCTGTTTTAGGGTACGTGGTTGTGTTCAGCCTTGAAGCAGGTTTCTTGTTAACATCGTTGTTGTTGTTAACCCGCATCAATGTAGATGCTTTTCGTCAAGAAGCAGATGCCCCGTCTCTGGTTGAACGAACAGCCATTTCCAGTGAAATGTAAATTTTTCGGCGTTAATTGCCAACCTGGATGATGAAAAACGTACAGGCACAATCAGGTGAAGCTCATGAATGACGAATGGTTGAGTTTAAGTCAGGTCTCCAGTCTGCTGGGTGTACATCCCAGCACGGTTCGAAACTGGTCGAATCAAGGCAGTCTGCCTGTGCACCGTACCCAGGGTGGTCACCGGCGTTATCGGCGCAAAGAGATTGAGCTGTGGCTGCAGTCACGGCGGGCAAAATCCCCTGATGAAGGTCATCTTATGGTGCAGATCGCCTTGCGACAAACACGTCTACAAATCACCGAAGGCTGCCTGGAAGCCGAAATGTGGTATCAAAAATTGGACGCAGAGGCTCGTCAGCAGTACCGGCATAGTGGGAGATCGTTACTGCAAGGCTTGTTGGGTTACCTTTCATCGGACGAGAAATTGGCTGAGGCAGAAGCGCGCGCCATCGGTTTTGAATATGCTTCTCGAGGCTGGGGGTGCGGATTGAGCAGTGTGGATGCCACCCATGCGTTTCTCTTTTTTAGAAATGTGTTATTCGAGTCGATGTTAGGAGTTTATGAATCTTCGGCAGTCAGTTCTCCTCAGGCATGGGTTGACCTTTTCCGCAAGACTAATGCCTTCACCGACTGCATCCAGATCACAATCATGGAAACCTATGAGGCGTTCCAGCGCAGAAATCGTTGATTCGCCAGTAACAACCCCCATGTTTTTTGCACAGCCCAAATCGATGTATAATGCTGGAGATTGGAGGTAACTTTATGGTTTTATTCAGATCCTCGTTTTTTCAGTCTTTAATCAGCATTCCAGCCATTTCACGCATTCGCCGTAATCATGGTCTGGAGCATGCCACCTTGCATATCCTGACAGAGCGCTTTCCACATCTCAGAATGGCCGGTCATTCTGACACGGGTGGATTTTGGTTGCTCGGAGATATACCTCTTGAAGATGTGCAATCAGCCGTGATGGAAGCGGAGGCTCGCTTGCGTTCTGGTGAGCATAACCTGGCCGTTCACCAAAACTGCGGCACTAACCTGGCAACCGCAGGCACATTTGCCGGCCTGGCGGGTGGGATGGCGATGTTTGGGGTTGGTAGCCGTATGCGCGATAAGTTGGAGCGCTTGCCTCTGGCTGTGGTGCTTGCGACTGTGGCTCTTTTTTTCAGTCGCCCGATTGCTACACTTTTGCAAGCGCAGGTTACCACCAGTGGCGAACTCGAAGACCTGCAGGTGCGTGGGATTAGCGAAAGCCGCCGAGGCCGGATAAAAGCCTATCGTGTGATCACCCAGGGATAGCCATGGACCTGGAAAAACCAGTGGTTTATGTGTTTCATGGGCAGGACGAATTTGCCATTGCCCGGGAAGTCTCAAAGCTAAAAGCCAAATTGGGAGGGGGTGATCCAGCCACCGCAGATTTGAACACTACGCAGTTAGATGGGCGGACCCTTCAGCTTGACGAATTGACGCTTACCTGCATGTCTGTCCCTTTCTTGGCGGAGCGACGGCTGGTAATCATTACAAACCCTTTAGCTGGTTTGACTACCCCTGCAGCGAGGGAAGATTTTCTTTCCATATTGGATAAAATCCCTGCTACAACTGCCCTGGTATTAATCCAATACCGACCTTTAACCGACGAGCGGGATCGCAAGTATGGAAAAACCCACTGGTTGGAGAAATGGGCTCGCCTGGCCGGAAAGCGTGCATACCTGCGCCAGTTTGATGCCAAAGAGGCTGCATCTATGAGTACCTTTATCCAGCAACGGGCAATTGAACTGGGAGGCCAATTTTCACCTGATGCAGCCCAGAAATTATCTTCCCTGGTCGCTAATGATACCCGCCTGGCTGATCAGGAGATCCAGAAGCTGCTCTTCTACGTTAACTTCAACCGTCCAGTTGAAGAAGAGGACGTAGACCTGCT
>Ga0114946_10000562_pt1 | contig 25073 bp, 21 predicted proteins | sample WalLakDeSediment_FD_88676 | JGI IMG/M metagenome (GOLD analysis project Ga0114946, IMG submission 88676) | Lake sediment microbial communities from Walker lake, Nevada to study Microbial Dark Matter (Phase II) - Walker Lake 11/02/13 Deep Sediment | ecosystem: Environmental > Aquatic >... | reverse complement strand
ACGTGCCCGGCTGTCCGCCCACGCCGCAGGCCCTGTTGCACGGGCTGATCATGCTGCAGCGCAAGATCGACGGACAGAGCGTGCGCACGGTGTCGTGGTACCGGCGCGAGCCGATGGAGGAGGCGCCCGTGCCGCTGCTCGGGGCGGACTTGGTGGACCCGAGGCGCCTGCCGGAGATCCGGGCGCGAGCCGCCGCGCGGCAGCCGGAGGGCTCGGCGTCAGTGACGGGCTCGGAGGAGGGCGGGGCTTCGGCCGGAGCGGCGGCGGACTCGGTGATGGCCGAGCGCCTGGCGGTCTGGCGCGAGCGAGCATCCTCGGCCGGCAGGGCCGATCGGGCATGATGGGGGCGCGCCGACCATGATCGACACCACACTGACGCGCGTTGCCTCGCCCGAGTGGGGGCCGCCCGCCGACCTGCCCCAGCAGCTGCAGCAGCGGTTCCCGGACTGCGTGAGCGTGGACGACAAGGGCGGACTGGTGGTGGAGCGCCACCGTTGGCTGGAGGTGGCGGGAGCGCTGCGCCACGCGTTTGGTCTTGACTACATGGCCCAGCTGACGGCGGTGGACTGGCCGGACCGCTTCGAGGTCGTGATCCACCTCGCGTCGTCGGCCGGCGGTCCGCCGCTCGCGGTGCGCGTTGCCGCGGACAGGGCGGACCCGGTGGTCCCGTCGCTCACGGGCCTGTTCCCGGGCAGCGACTTCCAGGAGCGCGAGGCGTTTGACATGTTCGGCATCCGTTTTGCCGGACACCCCAACCTCACACGCATCCTGCTCTGGGAGGGCTTCGCCGGCTACCCGCTGCGCAAGGACTGGCGCGAGACCTACTACGAGGGCGACACCAAGCCCCTGCCCAGCCGCTGGCCGGAGGGCCAGTTCTTCTTCGGCGAGGACCGGCTGGGCGAGTGGGGAGGCAACGAGCAGTACCCGCCCGGCTACCAGGCCGCGGACCTTCGTTCGTCCGCGCTCGGTGCCGTCCCGGTCCTGGAGTCGGATGGGCTTCGGCGCGCGCTTGACGTGGGCAGCGAGTTCCTGGTGGTCAACATGGGCCCGCAGCACCCCAGCACGCACGGCGTGTTCCAGATGCGGCTGGTGCTCGACGGGGAGACCATCATAGATCTGGAGCCCGTGATGGGCTACATGCACCGCAATCACGAGAAGATTGGCGAGCGCAACCTGTGGTTGGCCAACATGCCGTTCACCGACCGGCTGGACTACATTGCCCAGCTGGGCAACGAGTGGTGCTACGCCTTGGGTGTCGAGCGCCTGATGGGGATCCAGGTGCCGGAGCGCGCCGAGTACATCCGCGTGTTGCTGGGCGAGCTCAACCGCATCCAGAGCCACTTCTGGTCGATCGGGTTCCTCCTCAACGACATCGGCGCCTTCTTCACGCCCAGCCTGTACGCCATCGAGGAGCGCGAGCTCATCCTGGATCTGTTTGAGATGGTCACCGGCTCGCGCCTGATGTGCAACTACATGCGCTTTGGAGGCGTGGCCTTTGACTTGCCGGAGGCGTTCCTGCCGCTGGCCAACACGCTGGCCTTCGATCGGTTGGAGCGGTCGGTAGACGAGATCGACGCGTTCTTGAGCGGAAACGAGGTGGTCCGCGAGCGCCTCATCGGCGTGGGGTTGCTGCCACCGGAGCTGGCCGTGGCCTTTTCGGCCTCGGGCCCGTTGCTGCGGGCGTCCGGCGTGCCCTACGATCTGCGTCGCGCCGATCCCTACGGGATCTACGACCGCTTCGACTGGGACGTGGTCACCTGGCCCGAGGGCGACGTGTACGCGCGCTACCTGGTGCGGCTGGGGGAGATCCGCCAGAGCCTGCGCATCGTGCAGCAGGCGCTGGGCCAGCTGCCTGACGGCGACATCATGGGCGGCAAGAAGGCGTGGCAGATCCGAGTGCCGGAGGGTCGGACCTACGCGCGCATGGAGAGCCCGCGCGGCGAGCTGGGCTTCTACCTGGTGAGCGACGGCAAGGCCAATCCCTACCGCTACCACGTGCGATCGCCCTGCTTTGTCAACCTCACCGCGCTGGCCGAGATGTGCAAGGGCCACCGGGTGGCGGACGTGGTGGCGATTCTTGGCTCCCTGGACATCGTTCTGGGCGAGGTGGATCGCTAGTGTCCCGTTGCGAACGCGGGCGTCACACGGGCGGCGACGCCAGGAGGGACACGGAGGGATGTCGGCGATGGCGCCTCACCGACGCAGTTGGGATGACAGCTCGCCGCAGGCGGGCGCCCCGGGGGCGATGCCCCTAGGGAAGGACCTGGTTGCGGCAGTCCGAGCGTGGCGCGTGGTCCCGCAACCAGGCACTGGGAACGCGGGGGGGCCGCGGGGCGCCCGGTCGCTCGTCTGGCGCCGCCGTCCCACCGGATAGGAGCGCGGAGCAATGGCCGTTGGACTTGGGGTGCTGCGAGGGTTGCGCATTACGCTGACCCACTTCGTGCAGACCTTCGTCGGCGGGTTCAAGGAGCAGCCGTCACTGGCGGGCGACCTGCCGTACGCCACGCCCGTTGCCGGCCTCGAGGGCGGGATGCCCGTCCGCACCGTCGGCCTGATCACGTCGCAGTACCCGGACCAGAAGCTGCCCGTGCCCGAGCGTTTCCGCTACATCCCCTTCCTCGTCTACAACGAGGAGCCTGACGACGAGCGGGCGCAGTTCGACGGCATCCGCTGCACGGCATGCGGTATCTGCGCCAAGGTCTGCCCCCCGCAGTGCATCTGGATCGTGCAGGGCAAGGGCGACGATGGGCGGCCGCGGCCGGTGGCCACCGAGTTCTACATCGACGCGTCCATCTGCATGAGCTGCGGCTTCTGCGCCGAGTACTGCCCCTTCGACGCCATCAAGATGGATCACGACTACGAGTTCTCGTCCTACGAACGGCACGAGAGCTGGGTGTTCGACCTCCAGGAGCTGCTGCACCCGGCCGCGTACCACGCGGCCATCCATCCCAGCGACTGGCGACGCGAGATGGACGCGCGCCAGGCCAAGGAAGCAGCCAAGGCGGCCAAGGAGGCGGCTCGAAGCCAGACCGCCGCGGCGGAGGACGAGGCGGAGCTGCAGCGGCGCAAGGCGGAGGCCCGGCGCCAGTTCCTGGAGGCCAAGGCGCGCCGCGCCGCGGAGAAGGAGGCGGGTGGCGACTCGGAGTCGGAAGCACCGGCCGGCTGAGAGAGCGCGCCGCCATCATGCCCACCGATTTCGCACCCATTGCGCTGTTGGCCGCGCTGGCCACCGGGCTGGCGGTGGTGGTGCTGGGCATCACCGTGTTCGTCGGCCCCCGCCGCCCCTCGCCGGTCAAGGAGTCGCCCTACGAGAGCGGGATGACCCCCATCGGTCCGGGGCGCAGGCGCGTTCCGGTGCGCTTCTACCTGGTGGCGACGCTGTTCATCCTCTTCGACATCGAGGTGGTGTATCTCTTCCCCTGGGCGGTGGGCTTCCGGGAACTGGTGCGCCCGGCGCCGGACGGCATGGGCCTGGCGGCGCTGTGGTCGATGGGCCTGTTCCTGGCCGTGTTGCTGGTGGGCTACATCTACGTGTGGCGCAAGGGAGCGCTGACATGGGATTGACCGTGCCCGTGTCGCACCGCCGGGTCGCCGCCCGTCCGAGGGCTGGGTCGGAGCGCGCGGCCGGCGGGTGTTGGGCTCCCGGAAGCCGGCGGCGGGATGGAGGCGGGTTCTCTTGAGCCCATCCGCGGCGCCGCGCCAGAAGTCCGCCGACCCGGGCGTGGTGACCACCACGTTGGCGCAGGCGGTGGGCTGGGCGCGCAGCCGCTCCGTGTGGCCGGCCTTGTTCGGTCTGGCCTGCTGTGCCATCGAGATGATGCACACGCAGACGGCGCGCGTGGACATGTCGCGCTTTGGGATGGAGCTGATGCGCGCAAGCCCGCGCCAGAGCGACCTGCTGATCGTGGCCGGCCGCCTCTCGGTCAAGATGGCGCCGGTCATCCGCCGGATCTACGACCAGATGCCGGAGCCCAAGTGGGTCATCTCCATGGGCGACTGCGCGTCCTGCGGTGGCGTGTTCAACAACTACGCGCTGGTGCAGGGCGTGGACGAGGTGCTGCCCGTAGACGTCTACGTGCCCGGCTGTCCGCCGCGGCCGGAGGCGCTCATGCACGGCATCCTGATGCTCCACGATCGCATTCGTGCCGAGCGCCTCGCGGGCTGGCGGGACCGCGACGCGGCCCCGGGCGGCGAGCAGGCCTGAGATGGCCCAACCGCCTGCCGCGGGCCGCGGGCCCGACGGGCCTGCCGCGCCGGCATGGGAGGACCTGGAGGCGGCGACGCGGCTGCTGGGCGACGACCTGCTCGCGTCGTGCGCCGGGCCCGGCGAGCCCACGCTGGTTGTGTCCGCCGTGCGCCTCGCGGAGTTGGCGCGGTTCCTGCGCGACCAGCGAGGCTTCCAACTCCTGCGCTCCGTGACCGCGGTGGACTACTACCCCGCCGAGCCCCGCTTCCAGCTGGTGGCCCACTTCACGGCTCTGGCGCCGGCCCTGCTGCACGGACTGCCGGCGTCGCCGGACGGGCCGTCGGCGCGGCTGCTGCGCGTGAAGGTGCCGCTGCCCGGCGCGCAGCCCGTGGTGGACAGCCTGGTGGACGTGTATCCCACGGCCGACTGGCACGAGCGCGAGGTCTACGACATGTTCGGCATCGAGTTCGCCGGGCATCCGGACCTGCGGCGCATCCTCTTGCCGGACGGCTACCACGGGCACCCCTTGCGCAAGGACCATCCCTTGCGCTACGAGGAGGTGGCCTTCTCGCACAACCGCGAGCGCGTGCACGGCAGCAAGCCGCGCGCGGAGCGCTAGCCGTGGCCGACCTGGACCTGCTGCGCCCGCCCCCGCTCCCCGGCCGAGACGTGGACCGGCCCGCGGTGGCGGACGACGAGCCCATGGTCATCAACATCGGGCCGCAGCACCCCAGCACGCACGGCGTCCTGCGGCTGGTGACGCGCATGGACGGCGAGCGGATCGTGTCGGTCACGCCCGACATCGGCTACCTGCACACCGGTATCGAGAAGACGTTCGAGAGCAAGACGTACCTGATGGGCACCACGCTCGCACCGCGCATGAGCTACCTGTCCCCGGTGCACAACAACCTGGCGTACGTGCTGGCGGTCGAGCAGCTGCTGGGCGTGGAGGTGCCGGCCCGGGCCACGCTGGCGCGGGTGATCCTGGCCGAGCTGGACCGGGTGGCCAGTCACCTCGTGTTCCTGGGCATCCACGCCCTGGACCTGGGCGCCACCTCGCCCATGCTCTATGCCTTCCGCGAGCGCGAGTCCATCCTCGACCTGATGGAGATGACGGGCGGGTCACGCATGTTCCCCACCTTCATCCGCCCCGGGGGGTTGGCCAGGGACCTGCCGCCGAGCTTTGCCGGCGCGGTCGACGAGTTGCTGCTGCGGCTGCCGCAGGCCATCGACGAATACGAGCGCTTGCTCACGCACAACCCGCTCTGGAAGGACCGCACGGTGGGCGTTGCCGCCATCGACGCGGCGGACGCGCTGGCCATGGGTGTGACGGGCCCCACGTTGCGGGCCGCCGGCGTGGCTTTCGACGTGCGCAAGGCCGTCCCGTATTGCGGGTACCAGACCTACGACTTCGACGTGCCCATCGCCCGTGACGGGGACGCGTACGGTCGCTATGTGGTGCGCGTGGGCGAGATGAGGCAGGCGGTGCGGATTGCCCGCCAGGCCCTGGAGCGGTTGGAGCCCGGGCCCTTCATCACCGCCGACCGCAAGGTGGCGCCGCCGCCCAAGGCCGAGCTGGCGACGAGCATGGAGGCCGTCATCCACCACTTCAAGCTCTGGACGGAGGGGGTCACGCCGCCACCGGGCGAGGCCTACGTGGGCGTGGAGGCACCGCGCGGCGAGCTGGGCATGTACGTGGTGTCCAACGGCTCCGGCCGGCCGTGGCGCGTGCACATGCGCTCGCCGTCCTTCGTGAACCTGCAGGCGCTGGACGGGATGGTTCGCGGCGCGCTGCTGGCGGACCTCGTGACGGGCTTGGCCAGCCTGGACCCGGTGTTGGGCGAGGTGGACCGGTGACGGCCGCCGGCCTGCGCTCGGCGTACGGCGCCGAGGTGGAACGGGCACTGGCCAAGTACCCGCCGGAGCGAGCGGCGTCAGCGGCCATAGAGCTGCTGTACCTGGCCCAGGTTGCCTACGGACACCTGACCGCGGAGGCGATCGAGGAGGTGGCGGAGGTGCTCCATCTCGATCCCACGCACGTCCGCGGTCTGGCGGGCTTCTACTCCTTGCTGCGCGAGAGACCGCATGGCGGCTACGTGATCCACGTCTGCACCGACTTGCCGTGCGCCCTGCGCGGAGCGGAGGAGCTCCTGGAGCGGCTGTGCGAGCGACTGGGGATCCGGCCCGGCCAGACCACCGCCGACGGGCTGTTCACGGTGGAGGCCGTGATGTGCCTGGCGGCGTGCGACCGGGCGCCCTTGATGCAGGTGAACCTGGAGTACCACTACGATCTCGACGATGCCGCCCTGGACGCCATCCTGGCCGATCTGCGGCGCGCCGCGGCCGGCGCCGGGCGGCGACCGCCGTTCGGCTGGGGCCCGCCGTCGGACCCCGTGCCCGGCGGCGTGGAGGATCTCAGTGCCTGAGCGCTTCGTGGTGCTGCGCCATCGCGAGCTCGGCGACCTGTCCTCGCTCCGCGCCTACCGCGCGGCCGGCGGCTACGAGCAGCTGCAGCGGGCGGTATCGACCATGAAGCCGGCAGAGGTGACGGCGGTCGTCCGCGCCTCCGGCCTCCGCGGGCGGGGCGGCGCGGGCTTTCCCACCGGCGCCAAGTGGGCGTTCGTCCCAGACGACGCCGGCCCGCGCTACGTGGTCGTGAACAACGACGAGTCGGAGCCCGGGACGTTCAAGGACCACGAGATCACGCTGGCCAACCCGCACCAGATGCTGGAGGGCGCCGCGTTGGCGGCCTATGCCGTGGGCGCCGAGACCGTGTACGTGTACTGCCGCGGCGAGTTCTGGCACGAGATGGCGCGGCTGCAGCGCGCGGTGGACGACGCCCGGCGGGCGGGGCTTCTCGGCGCCGACCTCTGGGGCCGCGGCGTGCGCATCGACGTTCATGTGGTCGCCGGCGCGGGCGCCTACATCTGCGGCGAGGAGACGGCGCTTCTGAGCTCGCTCGAGGGCGACCTGGGCCAGCCGCGCCTCAAGCCGCCCTTCCCGACGGTAACGGGTCTGTTCGGCCGGCCCACGGTGGTGAACAACGTGGAGACCCTGGCCAACGTGCCGCCCATCGTCGCGCACGGGGCGGACTGGTACCGGTCCTTGGGCACGAGCGGCAGTCCCGGCACGAAGGTCTTCTCCGTCTCGGGCCACGTGGAACGGCCGGGCAACTACGAGCTACCCCTTGGCGTGCCCTTCCGCGAACTGCTCGAGCTTGCCGGAGGTGTCTGGCGTGGCAGGGCGCTGAAGGCGGTGCTGCCGTCCGGGGCCTCGGCGCCCGCCATCCCCGCCGCGGCGGTGATGGATCTTCGCCTGGACTGGGAGTCGGTGGCCGAGCGAGGCAGCTTGCTGGGATCGGCGTCGTTGATCGTGTTGGACGAGACTGTCAACATGGCGTGGGTGGCGGCCATGACCACGCGCTTCTTCGAGCACGAGAGCTGCGGCAAGTGCTCTCCGTGCCGCGAGGGCACCTTCTGGCTGGACGCGGTGTACCGGCGCCTGATCGGCGGCCGCGCCCGGCCCGGCGACCGCGCCCTGTTGGGCGCCATCATCGGGCAGATGGACGGGGCGTGCTTCTGCCCGTTGGGTGAGTTCGCGCAGTGCGTGCCGCGCTCCAGCCTTGCCGACTTCGGCCAGGACTACGACGCCCTGGAGGCCGGCGCCGGCGGCCGCCCGGCCGGAGGCCGGCCGTGAGCGAAGAGCGCGTCACCCTGACCATCGACGGGATCGTCCTTCAGGTGGACCCGGGCACCAACCTGGTGGACGCCGCCCATGAGGCCGGCATAGAGATCCCCATCTTCTGCCACCACCCGTACCTGGAGCCGGTGGGCATGTGCCGGATGTGCCTGGTGGAGGTGGGCCTGCCGGCAGTGGACCCCGCCACGGGCGCCGCGGAGCAAGGCCCCGACGGCGCGCCGGTGGTGCGCTTTGGGCCCAAGCTCGTCGCCGGGTGCACGGCGCTCGCCTGCGAGGGCATGGTCGTGCGCACGGGGACGCCGGCCGTGTCCGCGCAGCGCCGCGCGGTGCTCGAGTTCCTGTTGACCAGCCATCCCCTCGACTGCCCGGTATGCGACAAGGGTGGCGAGTGCCCGCTGCAGAACCTCACCATGCGCTACGGCCCAGGCACCAGCCGGTTCGTGTGGGCGGAGAAGTACCGCTTCCCCAAGCCGGTGCCCATCGGGCCGCTCGTGGTCCTCGACCGCGAGCGCTGCGTGCTGTGCGCGCGCTGCGTGCGCTTCCAGGAGGAGTTGGCGGGCGACCCGGTGCTGGGCTTTGAGAGCCGCGCCCGCGGCATGGAGATTGTCTCGTACTCGGACCCACCGTTCCGCTCCGTGTTCTCGGGCAACACCACGGACATCTGCCCGGTCGGCGCGTTGACTACGGTCGACTTCCGGTTCCAGGCCCGGCCGTGGGAGGTGGTGGCCGTCCCCGGCGTCTGCGTGCACTGCGCCGTCGGATGCAACCTGGCGTATGACATCCGCCACGGTCGCGTCGAGCGCGTCATGCCGCGCCGCAACGACGAGGTCAACGAGATCTGGCTGTGCGACAAGGGGCGCTTTGGCCACCACTTCGCGTCCGCGCCCGACCGGCTGCGCTCCCCCTTGGTCCGGCGCGAGGGTCGGCTGGTGGAGGCGACTTGGGACGAGGCCCTGGCGGCCGTGGCGGACGGGTTGGCCGCCGTGCGCAACGCCCATGGAGCTGCTGCCGTCGGCGGCATCGCGGGCGATCACCTGCCCAACGAAGACCTCTACGTGTTCGGGCGGTTCCTGCGCGCCGTGGTGGGCACCAACAACGTCGACCATCTGCCCGGCCTGTGCCGCGACGATACCGTGCTGCGCGCGGGCGTGGGCGCCGGCACCCGCTGGGCCGACGTGGGCTCCGGCACCACGGTGCTGGTGGTGGGGCTGGACGTGGAAGAGGAAGCGCCGCTGTTGTTCCTGCACTTGCACAGGGCCCGCCGGCGGGGCGCGCGACTGGTGGTGCTCTCCGGTCGGCCGTCCAAGCTGGATGGCCTTGCGGCGGCCGTGCTCCGCTACCGCTACGGTGAAGAGGAGGCCGTTGCGGCGACCCTGGTGGCCGCCGCTCTGCCCGGCGGGCGCGAGGTGCGGGCGCGGCGCGCCGACGGCGGGGCGCTGAGCGCCGCGGTGGCGGCGATTGGAGAGGCGCGCGACCTGATGGTGTTGTTCGGGCACGAGGCGCAGCGCGCGGGACTGGTGCCGGCGCTGGCGGCGCTGGTGGCCGGCACCGGGCACGTGGGGCGACCCAACAACGGTCTGGTGGCCGTCGGGCGCCACGCCAACGCGCAGGGCGCGGCCGACATGGGCGTGCTGCCCGATTGGCTGCCCGGAACCGTGCCGTTCACGGACCAGGAAGGATGTCGTCGGCTGGCGGCGGCCTGGCCCGGCCCGGTGCCGACGGCGCGTGGTCTCGAGGCGGCGGCCATGCTGGCGGGAGGCGTGCGCGCCCTGATGGTGGCCGGGACCGACCCGGTCGGCGCGGGCTCGGCGGTGGCCGACACGCTCATGGGGCTGGACCTCCTGGTGGTCCAGGAGCTGTTCCTCACCGCCACGGCGCGGCAAGCCCACGTCGTGCTGCCGGCGCTCTCCGCGCCGGAGCGCGACGGGACGTTCACCAACTGCATGCGGCGGGTGCAACGCTTCTCGGCCGCGGTCCGGCCCGACGGGCTCGGACGACCCGACTGGCAGATCTTGCGCGACGTTGCCGTGCGCATGGGCGTGTCGGAGCCGTATGCCTCGGCCGGCGATGTGCTCCAGGAGATCACGCGGCTGGTCCCCGGCTACAGTGGCCTGGCGCCGGCCGCGCTCGGCGCCGTGCCGCCCGACCAGCCCCAGGACATCGTGCTGCCGTTCGCGCCACTCACGGCGGCGCGGGATGTGGAGTACCTGGGCACTGCCTACGAGAACCGATTCGGCGCGGGTTGGGTGTGGCCGGTTGCCGACGGGGGCGACACCCACCGCGGCCCGCCGCCGGCGCCGCCCGCCGTGATGGCCGACCTGACCCCGGAGCCGGCGACGCCGCCCGCGGACGCCATGCTGCTGGTACCGGTGCCGCTGCTGTACGATCGGGGCACCATGCTGGAGGCGTCGCTGGTGCTGCGGCCGCTCGTGCCGCGGCCCTACGTGGCCGTGTGCCCGTCGGACGCGCAGCGCCTGGGCCTGGTCCACGGCACGGCGGTGTGCGTGCGGGCCCCGGGCGGCAGCGCGCGGGCGCTGCTGCGCGTCGTGGAGGGCGTGCCGCCGGGCTGCGCGCTGGCGCCGGACGGTCTGGCGTGGACCACGCCCGTGGTCACGCTCGTGCAGGGCCGGCGCTATGCGCCGGTGTCCATCGAGGCCGCGGGAGCGTGACGTGGACGTGATGCCGCTGGTCATCAACCTGGTCAAGGCCGTGGCCCTCATGGGCGCGTTGCTGACCGGGTTCGCGTACGCCACGCTCTTCGAGCGCCGGGTCATTGCCCGCATGCAGGCCCGCCTGGGGCCCAATCGCGCCGGGCCGTCGGGGCTGCTGCTGCCGCTGGCCGACGGGATCAAGCTGGTGTTCAAGGAGAACGTGGTCCCGGACGGCGCGGACCGCCGCGTGTTCTTCCTGGCGCCGGCGCTGAGCGTGGTGGTGGCCATCGTGACCTTTGCCGTCATCCCGGTGGCCGAGCCGCTCACCTTCGCCTGGCGCGGCGTCAGCCACACCGTGCCCATGCAGATGGCCGAGATCAACGTGGCCGTGCTCTACGTCCTCGGCATGTCGTCGCTGGCCGTGTATGGCATTGCCCTGGCGGGATGGGCCTCCAACAACAAGTACGCCCTGCTGGGCGGCATGCGCAGCGCGGCGCAGATGATCAGCTACGAGCTGGCCATGGGCCTCAGCCTGGTCGGCGTGGTCATGCTCGCCGGCACGCTGTCGCTCAAGGAGATCGTGGACCAGCAGCAGCTCTGGCCGTTCGTGGTCCTGCAGCCGCTTGGCTTCCTGATCTTCGCCGTCACGGCCGTGGCCGAGACGCACCGTGCGCCGTTCGACCTGCCGGAGGCCGAGCAGGAGCTCGTGGCCGGCTACCACACCGAGTACACGGGCATGCGATTCGCCCTGTTCTTCATGGCCGAGTACATCGCCATGATCACGGTCAGCGCCATCGCCGTGAGCGTGTTCTGGGGTGGCTACCGCCTGCCGTGCGCGCCGGGAACGCCCCTCGCGTTCCTGTGCGATCCGCCCTGGATCGTGGGCCCCGTGGTCTTCACGCTCAAGGTGATGGCGGGCTTGTTCGTGTTTGTCTGGTTGCGCGCCACCCTGCCGCGGCTGCGCTACGACCGGCTGATGGACCTGGGCTGGAAGGTGCTGCTGCCGCTTGCCCTGCTCAACGTGGCGGTCACGGCCGTGCTCGTGGCATGGCGGCTGCAATGACGGCCCGGCGAGAACGGTGGGCAGCCGGAGCAGGTCCGGACGGCCGTCTCGGCCGGAGGCGACCATGATCCTGGAGATTCTGAAGGGTCTCGGCGTCACGCTGCGGACCATGTTCCGGCCGCCGGTGACCATACCCTATCCCGAGGTCAAACGGCCGGTGGCCGAGCGCTTCCTGGGCCGGCACGTGCTCAAGCGCTACGAGAACGGCCTCGAACGCTGCATCGGCTGTTCGTTGTGCGCGGCCGCGTGCCCGGCCGACGCCATCCTCGTGGTCTCGGCCGAGAACACCGACGCGCAGCGCTTCTCGCCCGGCGAGCGGTACGCCGAGGTCTACGAGATCAACATGATCCGCTGCATCTTCTGCGGCTTCTGCGCGGAGGCGTGCCCCGTGGACGCCATCGTGCTGGAGCACCGCTACGAGCTTGCCAGCCACGATCGCGACTCCCTGATCTACACCAAGGAGCGGCTGCTGGAGCCGGCCGCGTCCGGCAGCCCCACCACGCCGCAGGACACGCGCGGCCGGGACGTGCCGTTCCGGATGGGCGGCATGGACTACTTCCGCTTGCCGATCGAGCTGCGGGCGGAAGGGGACGGCTGATGGCTTCCTCCGTAGCCTTCGGGGTCGTGGCCGGCGCCCTGGTGCTGAGCGCGCTGGCGGTGATCCTGTCGCGCAACCTGGTGCACGCCGCGCTCGCCATGGCGGCCCACTTCTCCTTGACCGCCGCGCTGTACGTCCTGCTGCACGCGCCGCTTCTGGCGGCGGTCCAGCTGCTGGTGTACGCCGGCGCCATCATGGTCCTGTTTTTGTTCGCGGTCATGATCGTGGGCGAGCGCGATGTGGGGCGGCGGGAGTCCCTGGCGGGCCAGCGAGTGCTCGCCGTGCTCGGGCTCGCGGTCTTGGGCGCCGTGCTCGTCTTCGCGGTGGTGGGGGGCGTGCCGGCGGCCGGTCCCAGCGCCGACGCGCCACCGGTGCCGGCCGAGTTCGGCTCGCCGGCGGCCGTGGCGGGGGCGCTCTTCCGGCGGCACGTGTTCCCGTTCGAGGTGGTCAGCGTGCTGCTGTTGGTGGCCATGATCGGAGCGGTGGTCCTGGCCCGCTCCAGGCCGGCGGAGGGTGCGCCCGCGGAGCCGCCGCCCGGCGAGGAGGGCGGCTGATGGGCGTGTCAGCCGGGCACCTGCTGGCGTTGGCCGCGGTCCTGTTCTCGATAGGGCTTGCCGGCGTGCTCCTGCGCCGCCAGCTCATCCTGGTGCTGATGTCGGTGGAGCTGATGCTGAACGCGGTGAACATCACCCTGGTCACCGCCGCGCGGTGGCTGGTGGACATCGACGGCCACGTGTACGTCTTCTTCAGCCTGAGCGTGGCGGCGGCCGAGGTGGCCGTTGGCCTGGCGTTGGTCGTGACGGTGTTCCGGGCTCTGGGGCGATCGGATGCCGATGATGCCGACACGCTGTATGGTTAGCGCGCCGTGATCCCGAGCACCTGGCTCCAGCTCCTGCCGCTCGTTCCGGCCCTGCCGCTGCTGGGCGTCGCCGTGCTTGTCCTGGGCGGGCGCCGGCTTCCCGATCGCGTGGCCGCGACGGTTGCCGTCGGCGTCGTCGGCCTGGCGTTCCTGGTGGCGGTGGCGGTGGGGGCGGCGTACCTGGGGCCGGGTGCGCCGGAGCGCGCGGAGGCCGGGGTGCCGGAAGGGCCCACGCGACCGCCCGTGGTGCAGCGGCTGTGGCAGTGGATGGCCGTGGGAGACGATCTGGTCACGGTCAGCGCGGCGCTGCGGCCCGTGGCGGCCGGTCAGGCGGTGCCGGCCGGCGCCGTGGGCGAGATGTGGGCGTCGCCGTGGGACCCCCGCGTAGCCCCGCGCCTGCGGGACATGTGGTCGGCCGCCGCGGTGCCCGGGCAGCGGGCGGGTGACGCTGGGCTGGCGCCGTACGCCATCGTGGGCATTGGCGACGTGGCGCCTGACCCCGGCCCGTTCGTGGCCGCCCGGCCCAAGCTCCAGCACCGGTTCCAGGTGGACGTGGCCCTCCAGCTGGACGGCCTGTCCCTGGTCATGATCCTTCTCGTGACCGGCGTCGGGTTCCTCATACTGGCGTACTCGGCCGGGTACATGCGCGGCGATCCGGGCTTGCGGCGCTTCTTCCTCTACATGGACCTGTTTGTGTTTAGCATGTTGGTGCTGGTGCTGGCGGCCGACTTCCTGGTGCTCTTCGTGGGATGGGAACTGGTAGGCCTGTGCAGCTACCTGCTGATCGGCTTCTGGCATCAGGACGTTGCCAACGCCAGCGCGGGGCGCAAGGCGTTCGTCGTCAACCGGGTCGGTGACTTCGCCTTCCTGCTGGGGTTGCTGCTCGTCTGGACGGTGTTCGGCTCCCTTGCGTTCGCGGACGTGTTGCCGAACGCCGGCAGGCTGCTTCCGCTGGGCGGCGCGCTGGCAACGGCCATCACGCTGCTACTGCTCTTGGGCGCGACGGGCAAGAGCGCGCAGCTCCCGCTGTACGTGTGGTTGCCGGACGCCATGGCCGGTCCTACGCCCGTCTCGGCGCTCATCCACGCGGCGACCATGGTCACGGCCGGTGTGTACCTGATCGCGCGCGCCGCTCCGCTCTTTGAACGGGCACCGCTGGTCATGCTGGCCATCGCCGGGGTGGGCGCCGCGACGGCGCTGGCGGCGGCGCTGATCGCCCTGGTGCAGGTGGACATCAAGCGCGTGCTGGCCTACTCCACCATCAGCCAGCTCGGGTTCATGTTCCTGGCGGTTGGAGCCGGCGCCTACATTGCCGGCATCGCGCACCTGGTGGTGCATGCCTTCTTCAAGGCGCTCTTGTTCCTGGCGGCGGGCAGCGTCATGCACGCCCTGGCGCACGGATACGCGCACGCGGGCGTGTCACCGCCGGCGCAGGACGATGTACCGGCGCAGCAGGACGTGCGCCGGATGGGCGGTCTCCTCCGGCGACTGCCGCTGACTGCGTGGACGTTCGTGATCGGCGGCCTGGCCCTGGCAGGCCTGTTCCCACTGGCGGGCTTCTTCAGCAAGGACGAGATCCTCTACGAGACGCTCGGTCGGGGGCAGGGGCTCCTCGATCCGTGGGTCGCGCTGTGGGCGGTGGGGATGGTCACGGCGTTCCTGACCGCGCTGTACGCCGGGCGGCTGCTCCTGCTCGTGTGCGGCGGCGGGCCCCGCGGCGAGGGCGCCGGGCGCGCTGTGGAGCCTTCCGCCGTCATGACGGCGCCGCTCGTGGCGCTGGCCGCCCTCACGGTGGCCGGGGGGCTGTTGATCGTCCCCTTGGCCGGCCGCGAGGCGCCCCTGGCGGCGCTCTTGGCGCCGGTGTTGGGCCAGCACCACGCAGTGGGCGACCCGAGCAAGGCCGCCGTGGCCGTGGCCGCCACGGCAGCGAGCCTGTTGGGGTTGGGTCTGGCGTGGCTGGCGTACGGCCGCGGCGCGCTGGATCCGGCCCGGATCGCGCGGGCCGCGCCGTGGGCCTACCGTCTGGCCTGGCGCAAGTTCTACGTGGACGAGCTCTACGCGCTGGTCTTCGTGCGCCCCTTCCGGGCCGCGGCGCCGTTCTTGTGGCGCGTGGTGGACGATCGGGTCATCGACGGCGCGGTCAACGCGACCGGCCGAGCGGTGCTTGCAGCCGGCACCGGGGCGCGGCGGCTGCAGACCGGCTACGTCCGCTCCTACGCGCTCTTCATGCTGCTCGGAGCCGCGGTGATCGCGGCCTACCTGCTCCTGTCGGCCCGGTGAGGGCGTCATGCTAGGTACGTCGAACGCGTTCGGCTTTCCCGTCCTGAGCCTCGCCGTGTTCCTGCCGCTCGCGGGCGCGTTGCTGATTGCCGCGCTTCCTCGGGCCTCGCGGCCGCTCTACCACGCCGTGGCCGTGCTGACGAGCGGTGCCGTGCTGGTCCTGGCGGGCGCCATGTTGGCCGGCTACGAGTCGCATTGGCTGGCCACGGGCTCCGCGGCGTTCCAGTTTGCCGACCCGCCTCACGGAGCGGCCAGCCTGCTGCCCGGTGGCGTGACCTACCAGGTGGCCGTGGATGGCATCGGCGTCGTGCTCGTCTTCCTGACCGCGTTGCTCACGTTCCTGGCGCTGGTCTCCGGGTGGACCAGCGTGCGCACGCGCGTGCGCGAGTACGTGATCCTGGTGCTGGCGCTGGAGACCGGGTTGCTGGGCGTCTTCTGCGCACTGGACCTGTTCCTCTTCTTCGTCTTCTGGGAGGCCGTGCTCATCCCCATGGTGCTGTTGATCGCCGTGTGGGGCGGTGCGGGGCGGGTGTACGCGTCGGTCAAGTTCCTGCTCTACACCATGGCCGGCTCGGCCCTGATGCTGGTCGCCGTGCTGGTGCTGCGCCACGAGGCGGGCACGGAGACCTTTGGGCTCCTGGAGCTGCTCGCGGCTGCGCCTCTTGCGCCCGGCATGCAGATGGCGCTGTTCGCGGCCTTCGCCCTGGCCTTCGCGGTCAAGGTGCCGCTGGTGCCGCTGCACACCTGGTTGCCCGACGCGCACGTGGAGGCGCCCACCGCCGGTTCCGTCCTTCTGGCCGGCGTCCTGCTGAAGATGGGCGTCTTCGGCTTCGTGCGGTTGGCCATGCCGCTGTTCCCGTCGGCAGCGATGGAGGCCGCGCCCTGGATCGCCGTCCTGGCGGTGGTGGGCATCTGGTACGGCGCTTGGGTGGCCTTTGCCCAGTCGGACGTGAAGAGCCTGGTGGCGTACTCCTCCGTAAGTCACATGGGCATTGTCATCCTGGGCCTGTTCGCGCTCAACGCCCAGGGCTTCTCGGGCGGGGTGCTGCAGATGGTGAACCACGGGCTCTCCACGGGCGCCCTGTTCCTGCTCGTGGGCATGCTCTACGACCGGGCTCGGACGCGCCAGGTCTCCGACTTCGGCGGGCTCTGGGCGTCCATGCCGCGCTTCAGCGCGCTGTTCCTGGTGGTCATGTTGTCCAGCATAGGGCTCCCGGGGACCAACGGCTTCGTGGGCGAGTTGCTGTCGCTGTTGGGGGCGTTCCGCGCCAACATGGCGCTGGGTGCCGCCGGCGCCTTCGGCGTGGTGCTGGGGGCCGTGTACATGCTGTGGCTGTACCAACGTGTCTTCTTCGGCCCGACCAGCGACACCAGCCGTTCGCTGCCGGACCTGACGCCGCGCGAGGTCGTGGTGCTGTTGCCTATCGTGGCGCTGATCTTCTGGATCGGGCTCGTTCCGGCGACCTTCCTGACGCCCATCGAACGCTCCAGCCAGTTCTGGGTCACGATGATCCAGACGCTGGGCCCGGTGGCCGGCGGCCCGTGATGCCGGCGGCGGCCCCCGCGCCGAGGGAGCTTCCCGAGGTCGGGCCCCAACGGGAGGGCGGCGCGCGCACGGACCACCGCTCGGCCGCGGACTGGCTGCTCCTGCTCCAGGCCGTTCGGGCCGTGGCGTTGGAGCGCTGGCTGTTGGCTCGCGGGCGGCATGGGCCGCGGCTGCGACGGGCGATGATGGCGGAGGCGTTCCCCCTGGTCGTGGATCGGCAGCGGGCGGCGCGCCTGGCCTGGGCGGTACAGCGGGCGGCCGTGCTGCGGCCCATCGGCGCCGCCTGTCTGGCGCGCGCGCTGGCCCTGTGGGGCCTCATGACGAGGACCGGGCTGTCCGCGCGCGTGCGCGTTGGGGTCCGCGTGTGCGACGGCCGGGTCCAGGCGCATGCCTGGGTGGAGTCGGGAGGCGTGGTGGTGGGCGACCGGCAGGACGTGGCTTCCCTGTTCGCGCCGCTGGAGGGCGAGGACGATCTGCCGCCCGACGCGTGGCCGCCCGACGCGTGGCCGGCCGACGCGTGGCCGGTCGACGGGAGCGCCGAGCCGGCGCGCGGCGCCTCCGTGTCCCGGCAGGGTCGCGCGTCGTGAGCGAGCCGCCGCCGCCCGGCGCGGGGTTCGTCCGCCTGGCGGAAGGCGTGATGGCCCAGGACGCGGCCGACGAGGCCGTGTTGATGGACCTGGGCCGGGGCACGTACTACGCGCTGAACGCCGTGGGCGCCCGCGTGCTGGCCTGGGCGCGGGCGCTGCCCAGCGCGGACGCGGTGGTCGAGCGCCTGGCCGAGGAATACGAGGTGGACACCGAGGTGTTGCGGCGCGACGTGGAGCGGCTGCTGTCCGAACTCGAGTCGCAGGAGCTCATCACCGTGGATCGGGGCGGCTGGACGGTCCCGCCCGTGGCTGGCGGGGAATAGCGCGCGGTCGATGGCCGCCTCCGTGGACACCGCCGACGTCACGCGCGTGCCGGGGGCGGCGGTCCCGTTCCTGCGCGCTCTGCTGGCGGGGCGGCCGGCGCAGTGGCTGCCGCTTCAGGAGCCCCGGCAGCGTCTGTTGATCCAGGCGCTGCGCTGGCACGGGGTGCTGCCGCTGCTGGACCAGGCACTGCGCGGTGGCGTCGCCGCGGGCGTTCCCGCCGCTGTGCGGCGGGCGGTGCGCGACGGCTACCTGTCGGGGGTGGCCGCCGGTGCCCTGCTGCTTCCGGAACGAGATGCCGTTGCCGCGGCGTTGCGGACGGCGGGCGTGCGCGCGGTCTGGCTCAAGGGCGCGGCGCTGGCGGCGTGGGCCTATGTCGATCCGGCGCTGCGACCGTTCGGCGACCTGGACGTGCTCGTGGCGGAGAGCGACCTGCCGGCGGCTGCCGAGGCACTCCGCGGCCTGGGTTACCGGCAGGCGCGGGAGGAGGCGCCCGGCCTTCACCACCACTGGTCCTTCTGCCGCCTGGCGCGGGGCACGCTGCCCGTCACGGTGGAGGTGCACCGGCGCCTCCTGGCCTCGCCGCCCTACGACCGCCTGCTGCCGGCGGCCGCGGTGCTGGCCCGCGCCGTTCCGGCGGCTTCGCTCGGCGCCGGACCGGCGGCCGCGGCGCGCCACGGGGACGCGGTGCTGGAGCCGGCCGACGCGCTGCTGCACGCGGCGGCGCACCTGGTGCTGCAGCACCCGGGCGCCGAGCGCTTGATCTGGGTGGCTGACGTGGAGCGGATCCTGGCCGCGGTCGCCCACGAGAACGGCTTCTGGACGACGACGGTCACGCGCGCTCGGGAGGCGCAACTCAGTCTGGCTCTGTCCGCCGCGCTGCGCATGGCCGCGTTCTGGTTCCACACGCCGGTGCCCGACGGCGTGCGGGACGCGCTGCGCGAGGCGGAGTCGGCGGCGGAGACACGCATCTACCATCGGCTGCGCAGCCGGGCGCCCGTGGGCCAGGAAGGCGCCCGGCTGTGGGCGGACGTGCGTGGGGTGCGGGGCGCGCGGGCCAAGGCGGCCTTCGCGCTGGCGCACCTGTTCCCGTCGCCGGACTACATGCGGGCGCGGCACCGTCTTGACGGCAATCGGGCCCTGCCCGTATACTACGCGCGTCGCCTTGTCCGCGGCGTAGGCCACATCCTGGCCCGCATCTCGTACCCCGGACGCCGCGCGGACGCCGATCCCCCGGAAGCTTGGATGATCCAGCCATGATGCGAGCCGCCCTCATCCGCCTCTCGCGCTCCAAGCGCATCGCCGGCGCGTTGAGCACCAACCGCCTGGCCTGGTCCGCGGCTCGACGCTTCGTGGCCGGCGAGACCGTGGAACAGGCCGTCGACGTGGTCCGCGATCTCAACGGCCACGGCCTGCTCGCCACGCTGGACCGATTGGGTGAGAACGTGACCGCCGCTCTGGAAGCAGAGGAAGCCGGAGCGGCCTATGTGGACATGGTGGAGCGCATTCTGGCCGCGGGGCTGGACGCCACGGTGTCGCTCAAGCTCACCAGCATGGGGCTCGACATCGGCGACGAGCTGGCCACCGAGCAGGTGCGGCGCATTGCCGACCGGGCGGCGGCCGCCGACCCGCCCATCGAGGTCACCATCGACATGGAGAGCTCGGCGTACACGCAGCGCACGCTGGAGATCTTCCACGCGGTCCACCGCGCGCAGCCGCACGTGGCGGCCGTGGTCCAGTCCTACCTGTACCGCACGGACGACGACGTGGAGCGTCTGATCGAGGTGGGCGCGCACGTGCGTCTGTGCAAGGGCGCCTACCTGGAACCGCCGAGTGTGGCGTACCCGGACAAGAAGGACGCCGATCGGGCGTTCCTGCGCCAGGCGGCGCGGCTCCTGAGCGCCGAGGCTCGGGCCAGGGGGGCCTACCTGGGCGTGGCCACCCACGACACGGCCATCATCGACTGGACCAAGGCGTTCGTTGCCGAGAACGGGGTGCCGCGCGACGCGTTCGAGTTCCAGATGCTGCACGGTGTCCGGCGCGACCTGCAGGCCGAGCTCGCGCGCGAGGGCTTCCGGATGAGGGTCTACGTGCCGTTCGGCACGCACTGGTACCCGTATTTCACGCGCCGGCTGGCGGAGCGGCCGGAGAACGTGGCCTTCATGGTGCGCAACGTGGCGCGCGAGATGCTGCGCCGCTAGCCCATGCGCCGCCAGGGAGTTGCCGCTGCGGCGGCCGCGACGGTCGTCCTCGCGGGCTTCGTGCTCGTGGAGGCGCTGGGAGTCGGCCGCCTGGCGCCCGCCGGCCGGGCTGGCGTGGGTGCGGGGCGCGGCGTGGCGCTCCTGGCCGTGACGTGGTCCGGGTCACCGGCCCCGAGCGTGGCCAGCACGCCCACGCTCGGCGTCACGGCCACGGCCACCGCCACGTTGGGCGCCGGCGGCACGGTCACGCCAACCGTCACGGCCACGCTCACGTCAACCGCCAATCCCACTGCGCCGACCGCCACGGCGACGGTCACGCCGACCGCCGATGCCACCGCGACCACGGCCACCGCGACCACTGCCACCCCGACTACTGCCACGGCCACGCTCACGCCGACCGCCGATGCCACCGCGACCACCGCCACGGCCACGGTCACGCCCACCGCCACGGTCACGGCGACCGCGGCCGCCACGGGCACCGCGACGCAGACGGGCGCCGCCACACGGACGGCCACCCTCTCGCCCACGACCCGGCCGCCGGCTGAGCCCGGGGCGGTCTACCTGCCCGCGGTCTCGCGCTCCGGCTACCTGGGACCGCCGCCGCCGCTCGTCTGGGGCCTGCAGTTCGCCATGGAAGACCTGGACGACCCGAGCCCCGCGGAGGCCGTGACCATGCTTCAGAAGGCACGGACCGTGGGCCTGCGCAGCGTGCGCACCAACCTCCGCTGGGACTGGGTGGAGCCGCGCAACACCACGCCGGACGCATACACCTGGGAGGCGTACGACAGACGGCTCGCCGCCTACGCCGACGCGGGCTACGACATCATGCTTACGTTGGTGGCGTATCCGGCCTGGGCCACCACGTACCAGTGCGGCCACTCCCTGCTGCCGGGCATGGAGGTCGAGTGGCGTCAGTTCGTGCGCGCCGCGGCCCAGCGCTACTCGGAGTCGCGTTACCGGGTGAGCGCCTGGGAGATCGGCAACGAGGTGGACGCCAAGACCACCGTGGGGCCGGAGGACTACGAGCGCAGCCCCGACTGGGGCGGCGGCCAGCCCTCAACGCCCTACGGCGGCTGCTGGGGCGACCGCGCGCCGGCCTACCGGGACTTCCTGCGCGCTGCCTACGAGGAGATCAAGTCCGTGGACCCCGCCGCGCGGGTGACGCTGGGCGGACTGGCCAACGCGGACATCTTTGACATCTTCCACATGGACTTCCTCGAGCGGCTCTTGGAGTCCGGGGGCGGCGAGTACTTCGACTTCCTGAACTACCACTGGTTCCCCGACGTGCCGGGGCAGCCGGACGGCCCGGAGAAGCTGCGTCGCCTGCGGGACACGCTACGCCGACACGGCTACGACATGCCGGTGTGGCTGAGCGAGACCTATCGGCTGTCGCATCCCATGGAGCCCGACGGCGAGGCGGGCCAGGTCCGCTTTCTGAACCGCGAGCTGATCGAGGTGCTGGCCGATCCGGCCGTGGAGCGCGTCTACTGGTACGGCTGGCTGGACTTTCGGCCCGAATGGAAGGCCCAGCCGTGGCATCCGGACCGCGGCCTGCTGCGCGCCGACCGCAGCGACAAGCCCGCGCTGCTCGTTCTGGAGGAGCTGATCCGACTGGCCAGCGGCCGGCCGTCGGACGCGTCGACGGCCAGGGTGGGCGTCATCCGCTTCTCGTGGCCGCGGCAGCCGGACGGCGTGGTCGCCTGGTCGCTGACGGGCGCGACGGAGTCGCTCCGTCTCGCGGCTCCGCCCGGCGCGCGGGCCGTCATCACGTCGTTCCCGCTGGAAATGCTGCTGGCGGGACGCTGCTGCGCCCGAGTCGAGGCCGTGGAGGCCGGCGGCGCGGTGACGCTGGACGTGGGCCCCGACAGCGTGTTTGTGCGGCTGGAGCGACGTTGAGGGCTCTCCGGACCGCGGCGCGGACGGCGCGCGGGCCCCGGGGCCCGGCATGCGCGCTGCTCGCGGTGGCCAGCGGCCTGCCCCTGTGGGCCGGCGCGCACGCGTCGCGGCTGCTGGGCGACGACGCGTTCATCACCCTGACCGTGGCGCGCACGCTGCTTCAGGGCGACGGCCTCACCTACCGCGGCGAGCCCGTGCTGGGAACGACCACGCCGCTGCTGGCGGTGCTGATAGCGGCGGTCACGCGGCTGGTGCCCCACCTTGACCTGCCGGACGCGGCCGTCTGGACAGGCGCTCTGACGTGGCTGGCCACCGGGTGGTTGGTCTACGCCGGCCGGCGCCCGTTGCGCCTCGACCGTGGGGCGGCCACGGCAGTGGCGCTGCTGGTGCTGTGTGCGGGCTGGACGAGCGTGCTGGGCATGGAGACCCACCTGTTCTCGTTCCTGCTGGTGCTCGCGATCGTGCTCGCTCTCTCGCCCCGTCCGCTCGCGGCCGGGATCGCTGCCGGGCTGTTGACGCTGACTCGTGGTGAAGGGGCGCTGCTGTTGCCGCTCCTGGCGGCGGCGTTGTGGCTTGGTGGCCCGGCAACCGCCGCCGGCCCGGCTGCCCGGCGTGCAGGCAGGCATCTGGCGCCCGCGGTGGCCTTGCGGCTGCGGTTGGAGCTGCGTCTGGCTCTGGGCTGGACGGCGACGGTGGCGCCCTACGCCATCTACGCGCTCCTGCGCTTCGGCTCGCCGCTGCCCAACACGCTGGCGGCCAAACTGGCGCAGGCGGCGTCCGGCCACTGGCAGCCCTTCGCGCCGGACCTGCTGGCGCGTTGGCTGCCGCTGTGGGCGGCGTCGTGGGGTCCGGAGCGGTGGCCACTCCTCAACCCGGTGTGGTGGTTGACCGCCGTGGGGCTGTGGTTCGCGCTGACGCGTGACCGGGCGCTGCTGGTGCTTGCCGGATGGGCGGTGGCGTACGTGACCGCCTACACCGCGCTGGGCGTGCCCAGCTACCCCTGGTACAGCCTGCCCGTGTTGTTCGTGCTGCAGGTGCTGGCGGCGCTGGGGGCCGTGCGGCTGGCCGACCTGGGGGCGCGACGCCCGCCGGACCGACGCGACGGCGCGCCCGCAACGGACTACGCCACGGCCGGAGCGGGCTCCGTTGTGGCTGGGCCTGTCGCAGCGCGGCGTTGGCCGGCGCTGCTGTCGGTGATGGTCGTCGCGTACCTGGCCGTTGCGGCCGCCGTGCCGCGCCTGGCGGCGGTGGGCGCCGACCGCGGCGACCGGCGGGCCGAGAGCTACCTGGCGCTGGCCGACTGGCTGCGCGAGAACGTGCCGCACGACGAGAGCGTGGCGTTCGTGGAGGTGGGCTATCTGGGCTACTTCGCGCCGCAACGGATCGTAGACCTGGCGGGCCTGGTGACGCCCGACGTGGTGGATGCCGTCGGGCGGGGTGACTTTGCCAGCGGCTTCTTCCGCCACCAGCCGGGTGCTCTGGTGTACCTGCCGGAGTTCGACTGGGCACTGGCCGGCATCGTAGCCGACCCGCGCTTCTCCGAGCGCTACGCGCGCGCCGCGACCCTACCGGGTCCGGACGGCCACCCGTTGACCGTGTACCGCCGGTGCGCCGCGGAGGAGCCGTGCGCAGGGACGGTTGCCGTTGAACCCACCCGGCAACGGTGGTAGAATGCGCCGCGGCGCTGGCCCGACCAGCCCCTGGAGCCACCATGCGCGCTGACACAGCCGCCGAAGTGCTCGTTCTCGCCCCGGTGCTCGGCGTTCTCTGTGCCGCGCTCGCGGTGGTTGTCCTGGATCTGGTGCGGCTCGACCGCGACGGCAGGCGCTCCGGGGGGCTCGCGCTGGCCGGCCTGGCCGTCTCCGGTCTGCTGGCATGGCGCGCGTGGCCGAGCATGGGCACGGTGGCGTTTGTCCCCGCGGGCGGCGGGGCGGGTCTGCTGGTCCTCGACGGGTTTGGGGCGTTCGTCACCTGGGTGGTGCTGTTGGCCGCCGCCGTGACCGTCACCGTCAGCATGGGCTACGCGCGGCGGCGACGGTTCGACCAGGCGGAGTACTACGCGCTGACCCTCGTTGCCGCGGCCGGGATGATGGCGTTGGCCCTGGCCAATGAGCTGATCGTGCTCTTTCTGCTTCTCGAGGGGTTCTCGCTCGCGCTGTACATCCTGTGCGGCTTCGCTCGCGGCGATGGGCCCGGGTTGGAGGCGGCGCTCAAGTACTTCGTGCTGGGCTCCGTGGCAGGTGGGTTCTTCCTGTACGGCGCTGCCTTGACGTTCGCCGCCACCGGCACCACCCAGCTGGACGCGGTCGCCGCGCGACTGGCGGACGGTGCCCAGGGCGTGCCGCTGCTGGCGCTCGTCGGCTTCGGCCTGCTCGTGGTCGGTCTGGGTTTCAAGACGGCCCTGGTGCCGTTCCATCAGTGGGCGCCGGACGTGTATTACGGCGCGCCGGCCCCGGTGGTCGGGTTCATGGCCGCCGCCACCAAGGCAGCGGCCTTTGCCGCCCTGGCCCGCGTGCTGTGGACGGGCTTCGGTCCGCTGGCCGCGCAGTGGACGCCCTTGCTGTCCGTGCTGGCCGTCGCCACGATGGTCATCGGCAACGTGACGGCGCTGGTGCAGTCGGACCTGAAGCGCATGCTGGGCTACAGCGCCGTCGCCCAGGCTGGCTACGTGCTCGCCAGCCTGCTCGCCGGCACGGCGGCCGGGGTCTCGGCCGCGCTGTACTACCTGCTGGTCTACGCCCTCATGAACGTGGGCGTCATCGCGGTTCTGGTGGCCATTGGTCCGGACAGCGCGGGCCGGGACGCGTCGCGTCTTGACGATGTCCGAGGGCTGTCCGCGCGACATCCGGGCCTGGCGCTGGCGCTGGCGGTCTTCCTGTTGGCGCTGGTCGGATTGCCGCCCACCGCCGGGTTCGTGGGCAAGTGGTACATCTTCGAAGCCCTGGTGGCGGCCGGCCGGACGCCGCTCGCCGTCGCGGTGGTGCTGAACAGCGTCGTGGCGGCTATCTACTACGCTCGACCGGTGTTGCTGGCGTACGCGGCACCGGCGGGAGCGCAGCGTCCCATCACCGTCGACACGCCAACGGCCGTGGCGGTGGGCACGACCGCCTTGGTGGTCGGGCTGGCCGTGGTGCTCACGGGCCCGCTGGCGGGCGCGGCCCGCGCGGCGGGTGCCCTGGGGGCGGT
>Ga0114946_10000561_pt1 | contig 25089 bp, 20 predicted proteins | sample WalLakDeSediment_FD_88676 | JGI IMG/M metagenome (GOLD analysis project Ga0114946, IMG submission 88676) | Lake sediment microbial communities from Walker lake, Nevada to study Microbial Dark Matter (Phase II) - Walker Lake 11/02/13 Deep Sediment | ecosystem: Environmental > Aquatic >... | reverse complement strand
TGCCGGCTTTGCGTCCCCTGTTGCCGCCGGGGCTGACCTTCGACATCACGCTCAACCGGGCGGAGTTCGCCGTGCGGTCCACGCACGAGGTGCTTTACGCCGGGCTGATGGCGTCGGCCGGTGCGGCGATCATGCTGCTCGTATCGCTGCTCAGCGCCGGCTCCGCCCTTGTCGCCGTGGCGACCGTGGCCCTAGCGCTAGCTGCGACGCTAAGCCTATTGTATACGTTGGGCCTATCCCTGAACCTGATGACCCTTGGCGGTCTGGCCTTAGCTGTCGGTCTCGTGGCCGGCAACGCCATCTGGGTGATTGACGCCATTCGTCACCGGCTTGCCGAGGGCGAGCCCCAGCCGAAGGCAGCGGCCGCCGGGGCGGCCGGCGCGCTCGGCCCGGTTGTGGTCTGTACCTTGACAAGTCTTATCGGCCTGGCTGCCGTCGGTCTGGCGCCCGGGGTCACGGGCGTGCTGTTTGGCCAGCTCGTGCTGAGCATCGGGTTGGCGCTGCTGCTTTCGGTACCGGTCGTGGTGACGTTCGTGCCCGCGGCCGCCGCCGTGCTGCTGCGGCCACGGACGGACAAAGGCGTCGGCGCCCGACTCGGCGTCCAGCTGCCTGGGCGGGCCTACGGGGCCCTGTTGGCCTGGACGATCAACAATCGCTGGCAGGTTGCGCTGCTGCTGTTGCTGTGCGCCACGCTTACCTATCAAGCCGTGGTCCGCACCGGCGGTGAGTTCGCGCCGCGCCTCGACCGGGGCGAGTTCGTGATCACCGTTCAGATGCCGCCCGGGACCTCGTTCGAGCGGACCGATGAGGTCGTACGGGCAATTGCCTCCCTAGCGGCGGCGATGCCCGAGGCGCGCTATGTCACCAGTGCCACGGGTTCAGCCGGCCCGCTGGCTTTGGGGGCGGGTGCGGAGATGGCCACGGCCGACATGGGAAGCATCACGGTCAAGTTGAGCGACGCCGGGGACCGGACGAGATCGACCGGCGAGGTCCTGGCGGAGTTGGAACGGCAGATCTGGGCTCCCGGCGTGCGGCTGATGATCGAGGAGCTAACGGCCAACGCCGCCTCCCACGCTCCACCCATTGAGATTTCGCTGCGCGGTCCGGTTCCTGCCACGCTGCACCGCTTGGCAGATGACGTGCGCCGGCAACTGGCCGGGATAAGCGGTCTTGTTGATGTCCACCTCAGCGGACCCGGCCAGCGCCCGGAGATACGAGTGCACTACGATCGCGAAAGCCTGGCGGTGCTCGATATGACACCCCTGGATGTGGCGGTCCAGCTGCGCGGAGCCCTGGCCGGAGACGTTGTCGGCTCGTTCGGTCAGGACGAGCGGGCAGGGGTTGACGTGGTGGTCCGCCATGCCGCCGCTGGGACCGGCACAGCTCTGGAGCAGGTTCGAGGAATCAGGATCCTGACCCCGTCGGGTGCGACGGTGCGGCTTGCGGACATCGCCCAGATCACGCGGGTCCTCGAGCCGGCCGCGATTGAGCGGCAGGATGGTCAGCGGGTTCTGACTCTCACGGCGCGGACGGCCGGGCGCGATCTGGCTGCGGTGATGGGTGAGGTGCGGGCCGCCCTCGCCCGGCTGCACCTGCCGGAGGGGTATGAGGCGGTGCTTGGCGGCGAGGGGCGCGAGATGGAGACGGCGCTGGAGGGCCTGGCGCGGGCCGGTCTGGTGGCCATCGGGGCGATCTACATCGTACTGGCCGCCCACTTCGAGTCCCTGATCCATCCTTTGGCTATCCTGGCCGCCCTGCCGTTTGGGGCTCTCGGAGCCGTCGGAGCCATGTACATCGGCCGGGTGCCGTTCTCGGTTTCGTCCGCCGCAGGGTTGGTGATCCTCACCGGTCTCGTTGTTCACGCGGGCGTGGTCCTGGTCGACCCCGTCGTGTTCCTGCGCCGGCGCGGCCTGCAGCGAGAGGTGGCAATCAGCGTGGCCGGGCGCGACCGGTCGGGGGCCATCATGGCCGCCATGTTGGTGTGCGCTTTGGCCTTGGTGCCCTTGGCCTTCCTGCCCGGCCAGGGTGGGACCCTGCTGCGACCGTTGGCGCTGGTGCTGGTGGGGGGCTTGGTGGTGGCGATGCCGCTGACGCTCATTGTGGTCCCGGCCGTCTATCTGATCCTTGATGACCTTGTTACAGGGCGTTGGCGGGCCCGACGCCCGGAGGTTCTCGACACGTCGGACCTGCTTTAGGCGGGGCGCGGTGGGCGACCCAGCCTGCTGGGGCGGCCTGCGGGAATGCTGCCCCGTCAGGTCGAATAGTATACGGATAGCGCGGGCGGCCGGTTTGGTCTTATGCTATAGCACGACGGCGTTGTGGCTGATGCCGCCAGAGCCAGCCAGCGCCGGACCGGGCGGACAAAGCGGAGGCCCCTGCGGAGCGACGGGCTGGAACGGTTGAGGTGTGATGCTCGAACAACTGCGGTTGATGGACTTCTGGGACGTGATGCGTACGGTGCTGGACATCGGCATCGTCGCTTACGTATTGTACCGCTTCCTGCAACTGATCCGGGGCACGCGGGCGGTGCAACTGCTTAAGGGCGTCGTCGTGCTGCTACTGGCCTGGTGGGCAAGTGGCCTGCTCAGGCTAAGCGCCGTCACGTACCTGCTTGACCGGGCGGGCGTGGCGCTGATCGTCGCCTTGCCGATCGTGTTCCAGCCCGAACTGCGTCGCGCGTTGGAGCAGCTGGGCCGGGGCGGCCTGTTTGCCCGGCCGGTCCCGGTGGTCGCCAGCGAGGACTTTCAGGCGGTGATCAAAGAGATTGTGCGCGCGGTCTCGGTCTTGGCCAAGAACAAGACCGGATCGCTCATCGTCGTCGAAAGGGAGTCCGGCCTCAAGGAGATCGCCGAGACCGGCACGCCGATTGACGGCAAGGTTTCGGCCGAGCTGCTAATCAACATCTTCATGCCGCACACGCCGCTGGAGGACGGGGCGGTGCTGATTCGCGGGGATCGCCTGGTGGCCGCGGGCTGCTTCCTGCCCATGTCCGAGAATCCCGACCTGGACCGCGAGTTCGGCGCCCGGCACCGGGCGGCCATCGGGCTCACCGAAGAGTCGGACGCGCTTGTAGTCGTGGTTTCAGAGGAAACCGGCAGCATCTCCCTGGCCAACGGGGGCAAGTTGATCCGCAACCTCGACACCGAGGGATTGGCGGAGATGCTCACCTCGATGACGGAGCGGGCGCCCAGTCCGTTGCCATGGTTACGAGGCAGTGACGTCGGATGATGGACCGCTTCTTCGAAAAGGACCTGACGCTCAAAATCCTCTCAATCGGACTGGCCTTGCTCCTGTGGCTGCAGGCCACGGCCCTGACGGGACCGGCGCTGCCCCAGGCGGTCCGTGACGTGCCGGTGCAGCTGCGCAACCTGGGGCAGGGGCTGGTGGTCCTGACGCCGCAGCCCGCCGTGACCCTGCTGGTCCGGGGCAGCAGCGAGACGCTGCGCCACCTGAGCCGGGACAGCATCAACGCGTACGTCGACCTGCGCGGCGCCGGCTTGGGCTCCGGCACCTTTGCGGTGGAGGTTGAGCCGCCGGACGGAGTCACCGTCGTGCAGGTCAGCCCCGGCGTAGTCGAGGTGGATATCGACGCCTGGGAGAGCAAGCAGGTGCCCGTGCACATCTGGACGGTGGGTTCGCCGGCCGACGAGCACGCCATGCGTGAGCAGCGCACGAGGCCGACCGACCTCTACGTCGAGGGGCCGCGCAGCAAGGTGCAAATCGTGACCCGCGTCGTAGCCAGCGTGGACATCACCGGCGCCAAGGAGGAGATCGTCCGCACGGTGATGGTCCGGCCGGTCAATGCCGAGGGGGCCGAGATCGAAGGCGTGACCGTCACCCCATCCGCGGTCGATGTGACCATAGCCATCGTGCAGCTGCCGCCGGTGCGGGAGGCTTCGGTACGGGCCAGCATCCAAGGGCGGCCGGCCGCCGGTTACGCTCAAGAGCAAGTCACCATCTCGCCTGCCACCGTTCGCATCTGGGCCTTGGGGGCCGCCGCCGGCGACCTGCGCTACCTGTGGACCTATCCGATCGACATCGACGGTCTGTCCTCATCGGTGACGCGAGACGTCCTGCTCTTGGTGCCCGACGGGGTCGAAAAGGTGGAGCCCACCGTGGTGCGGGTCACGGTGACCATTGCCGAGGAGCAGCTTGAGCTCGAGTTAGAGGACATGCCCGTAACTGTGACCGGTCTCGGGGAGGGCTTGCGGGCTGAGTTTGAGCCGCTTACCGTGGATGTGGTGATCCGTGGGCCGCAAAGCCTGATAGCCGACGTGACCGCGGAGGACGTCGTCGTTCGCATGGACTTGTCGGGTCGCCGTGCCGGCACCTACCAGGTATCGGTGACGGTTTCGTTGCCTGAGGGCGTCTTCGTCAAGACCATCACGCCCTCGCAGATCCGAGTGGTGTTGGAGCCCGAATGAGCGCCGGCCTGGGGGGTAAGGGGAGCCGTCTTTTTGGCACCGACGGTGTGCGCGGCCTGGCCAATCAGGTCTTGACACCCGAGCTTGCCCTGGGTATTGGCCGCGCCGCCGGTCACGTGCTGGTCGCCGAGAGCGCGCCCGGTGGGGCCGGGGCGGCTGTCCACCCTGGGCGATCGGGCCGGCTGGTTCGCCCGCGCGTCGTCATCGGGCGCGACCCACGGCTATCGGGTGACCTCCTCAGCGCGGCCCTGGCGGCTGGGCTGATGTCGATTGGCCTTGACGTCGTCGACCTCGGAATCTTCCCAACTCCAGGCGTAGCCTACCTGACCCGCGCGCTTCCGGCGGCCGCCGGAGCCATGGTCTCAGCCTCACACAACCCGTTCTGGGACAACGGGATCAAGTTCTTCACCGCTGCGGGTACCAAGCTCACCGAGTACCTCGAGGACCGCATTGCGGCGCTGGTTGAGGCCGGCGACTGTGCAGCCACCCCCTTGCCCTGCCCGGGGCGCCCGGCGGGGCCGGACGTTGGGCGGCTGTGGCGCGAGCCGACCGCCGCCGAGACCTACATCCGCCACGTCTGTGGCACCGTAGCGAGTAGTTTTGCGGGAGTCGACATCGTCTTGGACTGCGCCAATGGGGCCATGTCCGGCCCGGCCCGCGAAGTCTTCGAACGGTTGGGTGCCCGGGTGACGATGCTGGCCTGCGAGCCGGATGGGCTCAACATCAACGAGGGCTGCGGCTCGGCCCATCCCCAGGCCCTGCAGGAGGCCGTAACCCGGAGGCAGGCCGACCTCGGCTTGGCGTTCGACGGAGACGGGGACCGGGTCGTGGCCGTTGACGCCGACGGCCGCCTGGTCGATGGCGACGGCATCCTCGCCCTTTGCGGCCTCGATCTCATGGAGCGCAATCAGCTTCCCGGCCGAGGCATCGTGGCCACGGTGCTGAGCAACCTGGGCCTGGACGCGGTCTTCGCGGCGGCAGGGGGTCGCGTGCTCCGCGCGCCGGTCGGCGACCGCCAGGTTCACGCGAGAATGGTGGCCGAGGGGCTCATCCTCGGCGGCGAACAGGCCGGGCACATCATCTTTCTGGCGCACAACAGCACCGGTGATGGGCTGATCACCGCCGTGCAAGTGGTCGATACCTTGGTCCGGCGCGGTCAGGGTTTGGCCGAGGCCATGGAGGGTTTCACCTGGTTCCCGCAGGCGCAGCGCAGCGTCCGCTGGTCCGACCCCGCCCTTGCCGCCTCGGTTTTGGACTCGGCAGGTGTTGAAGCCGCACTGCGCCGAATAGAGCAGCGCTTGGCGGCGAACGGTGGCCGCGTGGTGCTGCGCCCCTCGGGCACCGAGCCCCTCATCAGGATTATGGTTGAAGCTGAGGGCGAGGCCGACGCCGAGCGCTACGCCAGCGAGTTGGAGGAGGTGATACGAGCAGGCCTGGCCCCCGCCGCGAAAGACGGCGGCGACCGTGATTAGGCAGGTCGTAAGGCAGGCCAAGATGCAAGTCAAATGCCGGCTCCGGGAAGATGGCCCAGGGCAACTGGCCAATCGAGCCACTCAACCGGAACAGGCACCGGGCACGACCGGCGATCGGCGCGAGCCCGGCGGCACGAGAGCGCGGCTGGCAAGAACCGCGCAAAGGGATGGGCATACCGGTAAACGACAATTGCACGACAAGCGCCAGGACTCCCCGGCAATGGCCCGGGAGTTGACGAGGTGGGGGATCTCGAAACTTTCGGCGGGTGACCCCCGGTTGGCCATGACCGATAACGGCTCAGCAAAGGCCGCGGGCGACCGCGGAGACAAGGGAGCCAGGTGGCAGGCACGCTCGGCGCGACCGCGAGCTGCGCCAAAACGTGTCGTCCTGCCCTCCCGAACTGCCGCCTTCTCGCTCTTCGCAGGCGATCGCCCCCAACAGACGGAGCCGCACCCGGCGCTGCGCGGCCCGGAGAGGCTCCTTGAGGAGGCAGCAAGGCAATGTGTGGAATCATGGGTTACACCGGGCCCCGCCAAGCGATGAATCTGGTCCTCGACGGCCTGGCCCGTTTGGAATACCGCGGTTATGACTCAGCCGGCATCGCCATCCTGGGCCCCGGCGGGGTCCAGGTCGAGAAGTGTGAGGGACGCTTGGTCCGCCTGGTCGAGCGCCTCCGCGAACATCTGCCCGGCACGCTCGGACTCGGCCATACCCGCTGGGCCACCCACGGCGCGCCCTCGGACGCCAACGCTCATCCCCACCAGGACTGCGCGGGTGACCTCGCCTTGGTGCACAATGGGATCATCGAGAACTACCTCGAAGTCAAGGCCGACCTGCTGGGCCAAGGGCACATCTTCTCATCGGAAACCGACACCGAAGTAGCGGCGCATCTGGTCGAACATCACCTCCGGGGGGCGACGCCCGGCAGCGAGGCCCTCGCCCAAGCCGTGCGTGCCGCAATCGGCGACCTCCGGGGTGCCTACGCCCTGGCCGTGGCTTGGACTGGCGCTCCGGACACAATCGTCGCGGCGCGGCAGGACAGCCCGCTGATCATCGGGCTCGGCCATGGCGAGAATTACCTCGCCTCGGACATCCCGGCGCTGCTGCCGCACACGCAACGCGTTCTGATCATGGAAAACGGCGAGCTGGCCGTCCTTCGCCCGGAGGGTGTGACCGTCTTCGACGCTGCCGGGCAGCCCAGGGAGGTGCAGCCTATCGAGCTCGACATGGAGCCCGAGGTGGCGGAGCTGGCCGGGTATCGCCATTTCATGGAGAAGGAGATTGCCGAGCAGCCAGACGCCATTGCCGCCGCCATGCGAGGGCGGCTCAGCATCGACCCGGCCGGCCGCCTGCTGCCGGAGCTAGCTTCCCTTGCCGACACAATCCGGGGGGTGCGTCACGTCTACGCCGTAGCCTGTGGCACCGCCTACCACGCCGGCCTCATCGGCGGTCACATCATCGAACGTCTGGCGGGCGTGCCGGTCCTTTGCGAGGTCGCCTCGGAGTTTCGCTACCGCCGGCCGCTCATCGGGCCGTCCGACCTGTGTTTGACCATCAGCCAGTCCGGCGAGACCTCCGATACCCTCGGCGCGCTGCGCGAGGCGCAGCGGTTGGGCGCGGCCTCCATCGGCGTGGTCAACGTCGTGGGCTCATCGGTGGCCAGGGAAACCGACGAAGTGCTCTACACCCGCGCCGGACCGGAGATCGCCGTTGCCTCGACCAAGGCCTACACGACCCAGATCGTGGTGTTGAGCCTGCTTGCCATGGAGATAGCCCGGATGCGCGGCCGAATGGACGACGACGCGACCCGCGAGATTCTGGCCAGCGTGGCCAAGCTGCCGGGACAGGCCGCGCAAGCCCTGCGGACGTCACCCGTCGTCGAGGAGTACGCCGAGCAGATGGCCAACCACCGGGACGCCTTTTTCATCGGGCGCGGCCTGGACTTCGCCGTCTGTCTTGAAGGCCAGCTCAAGCTGAAAGAGATCTCCTACCTCCACGCCGAGGCGTACCCGGCCGGGGAGCTCAAGCACGGCACCCTGGCGCTCATCGAAGACGGGGTGCCCGTGGTGGCCGTGATAACCCAACCAAATCTCGCCGACAAGTCGATCAACAATGTCCGCGAGGTACTGGCCAGAGGGGGCGACGTGACCATCGTGGCCCGCGAAGACCTGGTTGAGCTGGTGCGGCCTCATGCCGCCAGGGTCTGGTCGATCCCTGCCACCCTGGACTGGCTCCAGCCGGTCTTGGCGGCTATTCCGCTGCAACTGCTGGCCTACCACGTCGCCCGGATTCGCGGCTGCGACGTGGACAAACCCCGCAACCTAGCGAAGAGCGTCACGGTCGAGTAAGCGTCGCGCCGCCGTAGCGATCGGCAGGCACGGCAGGTTGACGGGTCCAAAGCCTGGAATACCCACTGCAGCAGGAGCCGGGGGCGACCGGGCCGGCTGGGGGTGGGCGGATTGCACATCGCGGGCATTGGCATGGACATCCTAGCGGTCGAGCGCGTGAGCCGTCTCCTGGGCGCGCGCGGCCGCCGCTTTGCCGCTCGGATGCTCAGCCCGGCGGAACTCGCGGGATTCGATGCCGCCGGATGGCCCGTCGAGCGGCAGGCCGAGTTCTTGGCCGGGCGCTTTGCCGCCAAAGAGGCCGTGGCCAAGGCCATCGGCACCGGAGTCTCTCAGCTTGGCTTGAGGCGTATCGAGGTGTCCGGCTCGGGCCGTGCCCCGGCCTGCCGGCTGCTTGATCAAGCGGCTGCCATTGCGGCCCGGCGCGGTGTGTCCCGGGTGCTCCTGACCATTACCCATGACGCCGGAGTCGCCGCGGCGATGGCCGTGGCGCTGGGACCGGCCGGGCGAGGTGATGAGGATGTACCGGCTTCTGACATCGTCTGAGATCCGACAGGCCGAGGCGCGCGCCGCCGCTGCCGGAGTCAGTAGCCTGAGCCAGATGGAGGCCGCCGCCGCCAAAGCCGGCATTGTGGCCTGCGCCATGCTGGCTGGCTGGGGCCAGTCGCTCACCCCAGAGACCAGGATCCTGATTCTTTGCGGGCGCGGCAATAACGGCGGTGACGGGATAGCCTTGGCGCGGCACCTGCGCTGTGCCGGAGCGACGGTCGACTTGATGCTTTGCGCCGGGGACCAAGCCCTGACCGTCGAGGCGGCGGCCAACCTCGCCGCTTGGCAGGCCGGTGGCGGCGAGGCTCTGACGCCCGAAGGCACGCCCGACTTCTGGAGGTTGTTGTCCGGCCGCTTGGCGGCCGCCCCGGCGCTGGTCATCGACGCCCTGTTGGGCACCGGCCAAACGCGGTCGCCAGCCGGCGCCGTGGCCCGAACGGTCTCCCTGGTGCGGGGCGCGCAGGCGGTCGGCAACTGCCCCGTGCTGGCCTTGGACGTACCAACAGGCCTATCGGCCGATACCGGGTGCAGCTACGAACCGTACCTGCCGGCCACCGCCACCGTGACCTTCGGCTTGCCCAAGCCGGGCTTGTTCACCGGTGACGGCCCCGACTTGGCCGGGGAGATCACGTTGGCCTCGCTGGGCTGGCCCGAACCCGAGCCGGCGGGCAACGACCTTGCCGGCAGAACCTATCTTCTGACGGCTCACGCAGCTCAACAAGGTTTGCCATCGCGACCCGCAGGGGTTCACAAGGGTGACGCCGGTCGGGTTCTGATATTGGCCGGGTCGGGCGGCATGAGCGGCGCCGCCGTCCTGAGTGGCTTGGGAGCCATCCGCGGTGGCGCAGGCCTGCTGACCGTGGCGACGCCGTCGAGCCAGCAATCCGTGGTTGCGGGCGCACTGGCGGAGGCGATGACGCTCCCGCTTCCGGAGACTGCTGATGGCCGGCTATTGGCGGCGGACGGTGGCGCGGTCAATTCGCTCTTGGCCGCGGCCGGCGGGGATGCCGTCGCCGCGGGCCCGGGCCTGAGAGGCGGGCAGGGGGTTCGTGCGGTGCTGGAGAGGCTGCTCAGCGACGTGGACTGTCCTCTGGTGCTTGACGCCGACGCACTCAATGCCTTTGCCGGCTCGCCCGAGGCTTTGGCCACCGGCCCGCCCGGCCGTCCGCTGATTGTCACACCGCACCCCGGGGAGTTGTCCCGCCTTCTGGGCTGCCCGATCGGGCAGGTAGCGGCGGACCGTCTGGCGGCCGCCCGGCGCCTCAGCGAGATCACGGGTGCGATCTGCCTGCTCAAGGGGCGAGGCACGGTCATCGTTTCGCCGGCGGGTCCGGCCTACCTCATACCAGCTGGCAATCCGGGGATGGCCACCGGTGGCATGGGTGATGTCCTCACGGGATTGGTCGCTGCCGTCGCCGCCGCCTGGAACCGCGTGGAGCGTGATCGCTCCGGCCAGGCGGGAGGGCTCTCAGGTCTGGCCCTGCGCGTTGCGGCGGCCGCGTTGGTGCACGCCGTCGCCGGCGACCTTGCTGCGCTCGACTGCGGCAGTACCGGCCTCTTGGCCAGCGACGTCGCGGTGCGCTTGCCCCGGGCGCGGGATCTGATCTGCGGCTTGGCCCCGGCGCCGCCGGCCCTGGCCCGCTCGCTTGGCGGGGTCAAGGCCGTTGTCTGAGGTGCCCCGCATCCCGGCCCCGGTTGCGGTAGGCGGCCCGACGGGCCGCGTGGCCCGCCGCCGCCGGCCGCGGATATTCCTGGCGTTGCTGCTTGTGAAGGTGCTGATCGGCGCAGCCGCCGGGGGCTGGTGGTGGGCCTACCACCGTCCTCCGGTCGTTCCCTCGGCGACGGAGCATCTGGCACGGGCCATCGCTGCTCGCGGTGAGCTGCGAGAGCTGGCATTCACCCTCAGCACCCCCTGGCCTCAGGCCCACCCTGCAGCCGGGAGGCTGCCGGGCGCCAAGGTCATGTTGAGCCCTGTGGAGGGACAGCGGGTTTGGCGCATCCTGTGGCACGAGACTCTGGGCATGCGCGCCGAGCTCCGTGAGCCCGCGGAGCTTGCCGGCAACCTGACCATCGTCACCCCGGCGGGCTACTGGATATATAGCCCATTGCTCCAGGTGGCCATCGGCGGCCGGCCGGGCGCCGTGCCGGCCCTGTACCTTGACGAGCTGCTCGAGTTGGCCCTGGAGGCCACCACCCTGCGCAACCTCGGTCCCGGCAGCCACGCCGGACGCGAGACCATCGAGCTGACGGCCGCTCTCGACACCAGCCCTCCGTCGGAGCTCCGCCTGAGCCTGGATGAGACTACCGCTCTGCCCCTGCGCGCCAGCCTTGTGGACGAGACTGGGCGTATTCTTGGCACCCTGGCTGCCTCGGAGTTCGATTGGGCCCCGGCGGCCGGCGAGGACGACTTTGCCTTTATCCCACCAGCCGGCACCACCGTCCTGGCCTCCGGCACCATGCGGGTCTACCCATCGCTCGCCGCCGCCGCCGCCCAGCTGCCTTTTGAGCCCTTGGTGCCCGCATATCTCCCGGCAGGTTTCATCCTGGAGGCGGTGAACATCTTGGGCGAAGCCGAGCTGCCGGCGCTCGTCCTGACGTACCGGCTTGCCGACGAGCCCACCGCCGCGGCCGGGTCGACCGGCGGACTGCTGTCGCTCACGCAGAGCATTGCCGTCCCGGGCCACGAGCTTGTACCGTACGGACAGCCGGTAAGCCATGAGGGCTGGTCCGGACGCCAATTCGAACTCGGCGAGCTGCGCGCCGTGGATTGGCACGCGGGGCCGCTCAGCCTGACCCTGTTCGGCACGGTGACCTTCGCTGAGCTGCGCCGCATCGCCGCCGGCGTTGGTTTGGGCGGTATTCCGTAGGCGCGTACTACTCTCACCCGGCCGGCGCGCTTGTGCAGCCAACGGCCTTCCCATTGACTTGGAGGTGGCCCATGTCCAGCCCTAAAGGCAACCTTAGCCTGCCCCCACCGCTGCGCCCGACCTACTTCCTGGTAGACCTCGATCTGCTGGCGCACAATGTGCGCGAGCTCCGCCGGATCACGGCACCTGGGACGCAGCTGATGACGGTGATCAAGGCCGATGGGTATGGCCACGGGCTGCTGGAGGCGGCTCCGGTCTGCCTGGCCAACGGCGCCGGCTGGCTGGGGGTGGCCACCGTCGACGAGGCGCTGGCCCTGCGCTGCGCGGGTTTCACCGCACCGGTGCTTGTGCTGGGCTATTCGGCTCCCTGGCAGGCGGCCGCGCTGGCCCGCGCGGACATCGCGGTCACCGTCATGACCGCCGAAACCGCCATCGCCCTCTCCGATGCCGCCGCGCCGGGGCGCCGCCGGGCTCGCGTGCACATCAAGGTGGACTCCGGCATGAGCCGGCTGGGCATCTGGCCCGATGACGCCGGACTTGAGCTGGTCGAGCGAATCGCTCGTCTGCCCGGTCTGGAACTCGAGGGGATCTTCACCCATTTCGCCTCAGCCGATGAGGCGGACAAGACGTTCACGCATCAGCAGTTCGCGCGGTACCTTGAGTTTGTCGGCCAGTTGGCCGGGCGGGGCATCGAGTTCGCCCTGCGGCACGCCGCCAACAGCGCGGCGCTCCTCGACTTGCCCGAGACCCACCTTGACTTGGTCCGGCCAGGCGTGATGATCGCCGGCGTCTGGCCGTCCGCGGACGTCCAGCGCCGGATCGACCTCCGGCCCAGCCAGACCCTAGTCACAGAGATCGCCTACCTCAAGGAGCTGGCCGCCGGGCGCAAGATAAGCTACGGTGGCACCTATGAGACCACGGGGCCGACGGTTCTGGCCACGCTACCCTTGGGATACCATGACGGCTATAAGCGCGGGCTGTCCAACAAGGCCGAGATGCTGGTTCGGGGTGTGCGGGCTCCGGTGCGTGGCCGAGTCTGCATGGACCAAAGCATGATCGATGTCAGCGGCATCCCCGGCGTGGCAGCCGGCGATTCCGTAGTCGCCCTCGGGTGCTGGGGTGCCGAGGCCGTCACCGCCGATGAGCTTGGAGTCCGTCTGGGTAGCATCGGCTACGAGATCGTGACGACCATCGGCGCCCGCGTGCCGCGGCTGTATGTACAGGATGGCCGGCCAGTCAAGGTGCGCGGCCCCCTGGGCAGCTGGGCGGTTGACTCGTGGCAGGACTTGCCGTGGCCCGGTGTCGAAGCCACCTATCTTGCGACGAGACCGACAACGGAGGGATGAGATGTGCCAGCCAAACCGCTAATCGGCATCATGCCCAGCTACGACCGGGACAAGGGAACGACCCTGCTCCGCAGCGAGTACGCCTGGGGCGTGGCCGAGGCCGGCGGACTGCCGGTGGTCCTCCCGGTGCCCACGATCCAGACCCCGGAGGATCAGTGGCTTGAGCTTCTTGACCGGATAGATGGTCTTTTGGTCGCCGGTGGGCCCGACATCGATCCGGTGCATTGGGGCGAGCCGCCGCACCCCAAGCTCGGCGCCGTCTCCCCGGAGAGGGACCGTTTCGAGCTGCGTCTGACGCGCCTCGCGCTCGAGCGTGATCTGCCCGTGCTCGGCATTTGCCGTGGTGTGCAGACCCTGGCGGTGGCCGCCGGCGGCACCCTGTACCAGGATTTGGCCAGCCAGCTGCCGGAGGTCCTCAAGCATCGCCAGGATGCGCCTTACTGGCACGTCAGCCATTCGGTGCGTGCTCTGCCCGGCAGCGCCATAGCCCAGGCCCACGCCAGTGAGGAGTTCATGGTCAACACCTTTCATCACCAAGCCGTGCGTGATCTGCCGCCGGGCTTTGTGGCCACGGCGCACGCGCCCGATGGCGTGATCGAGGCCATCGAAAGCACCAAGCACCGATTGGCCGTCGGAGTGCAGTGGCATCCGGAGGGCATCTGGCCCCAGGATCGTCTCCATTTGGCCTCGTTCAGACTGCTGGTTGAGGCTTGCCAGTGAGCGTTGACCACCGTATCCGCGTCCGCCAAGCCGGCGTGACCATCGGGACCATGCCGACTGGGCCCGAAAACGCCATTACCGACGTGCCGGGCGTCGCGGTCGGCCATGTCACGCTCGTCGCCGGCGAAGGACCTTTGGTGCCTGGCTGCGGGCCGGTCCGCACCGGAGTCACGGCGGTCGTGCCGCACCGGGGCAACCTGTTCCGGCGCAAGGCGCCCGGTGCCGTGCATGTGATCAACGGCTTCGGCAAGGCCGCAGGGCTGGCGCAGATCGCCGAACTCGGCAGCATCGAGACCCCAATCCTCCTGACCAATACCTTGAACGTAGGTACGGTCTGGGACGCCGTGGTCACCGAGATGATCCGGCAGAATCCGGAGATCGGCATCGGGCCCGTGGGGACGGTCAACCCGGTGGTCGGTGAGTGCAATGACGGTTTCCTCAATGATATCCAGGGCCGCCACGTCCAGGCGGAGCATGTCCGACAGGCTCTGGCGAGCGCGTCGCCCGGGCCGGTGGCGGAGGGTGCGATCGGAGCAGGCACCGGCATGTCGTGCTACGGGTTCAAGGGGGGCATCGGCACGTCCTCGCGCGCGCTTGGCGCCGAGATGGGCGGCTTCCTGGTGGGGGTACTCGTGCAGGCCAATTTCGGGCGGCGCGAAGACCTGCTCGTTGCCGGAGTGCCCGTGGGGCGCGAGCTCAAAGACTGGGAGCCTCCGGCCGCCGCGCCGGCAGCCAAGCAGGACCACAGCTCCTCCGGTGGTTGGGGGCCTGAGCAATTTGCCCTGGACAGCGGTTCGGTGATGGTCATTCTGGGTACCAACGCTCCCGTGTCGAGCCGGCAGCTCGGCCGCCTCGCCAGGCGGGCCGGCCTGGGCCTCGCCCGGACCGGAAGCATCGCCGGCCACGGATCAGGTGATTTCGTGATCGCGTTCGGGTTGCCTGCCCCGGAAGAGAGCCCGCCCGAGGTGCCGTCGTACGCCACCACCCGGATCCCCGAGGACGGCCGGCTGCTCGGCGCGTTGTTCCAGGCGACCATCGAAGCCACCGAAGAGGCCGTACTCAACGCCTTGTTTGGCGCGGCGACCATGGTCGGGCGAGACGGGCACGTCCGCTACGGCCTACCAATCAACCTGACGCTGGATATCTTACGCCGGTACGGGAGGGTCAGCTGATGTCGTTGCATGGCGCGGAGGTCGTCGTCATCCGCGGGCCGGTCGTGGAGTCACGGCACAGCATCGCGGTGGCGGTGGCCGATGCCGCCGGGCGCCTGGTGGCTGGCTGTGGCAACCCACACCTTGTGACCTACCTTCGGTCTTCGGCCAAGCCGCTGCAGGCACTAGCGCTGGTCGAGACGGGCGCGGTGGAGGATTTCGGCATCCAGCCGGCCGAGATCGCGGTGGCCTGTGCGTCGCACAGCGGGGAGGACGTACATGTCGCCGCCGTTCGCAGTCTGCTCAGACGGGCAGGTCTGTCCGAAGCCGCGCTCAACTGCGGTGTGCATCCGCCGGTGGAACGAGAATCGGCACTGCGCATCCTGCGCTCAGGCGCGGGGCCGACTGAGGTCCACTGCAACTGCTCCGGCAAACACGCCGGGATGTTGACCACTTGCCGGCAGCTCGGCTGGGATCTCGAAGGGTACTGGCGCCCGGATCATCCACTGCAGCAGCTGCTGCTGGCCAATGTCGCGGCGATGGCCGGGCTGCCCGTGGGCGAAATCGCCATCGGCGTCGATGGTTGTGGCGTGCCGGTACACGGGATGCCGCTCGTGAACATGGCCACGGCCTTCGCCCGGTTGGCGGACTCTTCGGGACTGGAGGAGGTCCGGCAGTGCGCGGCCAAGACCGTGGTGCAGGCGATGCAGGCTCATCCGTACCTGGTCGCCGGCAAGGGACGGTTTGACACCGCGCTCATGGAGGCCGCGCGGCCGCGGGTCGCGGCCAAGTCCGGCGCGGAGGCGCTCTTCTGCGTGGCCCTCCCCGAGCTCGGATTGGGCCTGGCGCTCAAGGTCATGGACGGCGGCAGCCGGGCGGTCGCGCCGGCGACCATGTCGGTGTTGGACCAGTTGGGTGCAGTCACCGGAGAGGACCTTGAAGAGCTGCGCAACTGGCGCCGGCCACCGGTGCAAAACGTACTTGGGCAGGCGGTTGGCCATCTTGAGGCCCGAGTCGCGTTGGATTTTTGCTAAATCGGGAGTTTCGCGTCCGGCCACCGCGCCGGCCGTGATCACACTAGAAGGATGAGGAGGCTGTATGGAGACGATGCTCAAGATCAACAGGGACAAGCTGCCGATCGTGTCGGTGCTGGGCGAGGTCTCGCACCCGTTGCAGCGGCAACCGTACCGGGTCGGCTTCGACGGCGTACCGCGCGTCGTGACCGGGACCGGGGGAATCATCTACAACCTGCGTATTGGTGACGCCGCTCTGGGTTGGGCCGGCGATCACGTCGAGCCGGGCGTAAGCAGCAAGAACAAGGACGCCGATCAGAACAGCGCCTACAACACGTTCGCCTGCGTGGGCAACACCGCTTATGTCGTCAGCGGCGATGCCAAGGGGTCCAAAGGATATGTTACCGGCACCCACGGTGGCATTGAACATGTGATGATCGACTTCGAGCCCGATGTGCTGGAAAAGCTGACGATCGGGGACAAGATCCAGGTGCGGGCCTGTGGGCAGGGTATGGAGATCCTCGACTATCCCGGCGTCAAGGTGATGAACCTTGATCCCGACCTGTTCGCGAAGATGCAGATCCGCGAAGCCGGCGCCGGCGTGCTTGAGGTGCCGGTGGCTGCGATCGTGCCCGCCGAGCTGATGGGTTCGGGAATCGGGGCCGCCTCCGCCGAGCGCGGCGACTATGACATCACCACCCAGGACGCCGAATCGCTCAAAGAGCATGGCCTGGAGAACATTCGCTTCGGTGACATCGTCGCCATTCGCGACCGTTCATCGTTCTTTGGCCGCAGCTATCGCAAAGGCGCCATCGAGATCGGCGTTGTGGTGCACTCAGACTCCAAGATCTCGGGCCATGGCCCGGGTGTGGCGACCCTGCTGACCGCCAATCGCGGCGAGATCCGCCCGGTCCTTGACAACGGGGCCAACATCGCCTTCTATCTTGGTGTAAGGTAAGAGCATACGCGCGACGGATGACGTGAGCCCAGGCGCTCACGGCCGGGGCAGTGCAGCCCGGCCGTGAGCGCTTCACGGCACGGCAGGACAACGTAACCCGCCAAGCAGAATAGTGCGGCCATCGCCGCCCTGGAGGTGCTGGACTTTGACCACGGTCGATGGTGTGCAGCGACGGGCTCAACTAGCGGTGGACGGCCCGAGCGGCCTGGGCACTATAACGTTGGCGCGGGGTTCGAGCTTCATCGGCTCCGGTGAGAATGCCGATATCCGCCTTGCCGACGAGACCGTCGAGGCCAAGCACCTGGAGCTGGATTGGGATGAGAACGAGCTGTGGCTGATCTACCTTGGCCAGGGGATACGTCCCGTTGTCAACGGCAGCCTGGTGGCCGAGGCGCAGCTTGGCTCCGGCGACCGCATCGAGCTCGGGGAGCATACGCTCACCGTGCGCATTCTGCGCCGGACGCGGCCTGGGGCCGACGGAGAGGCCTCCGCCGCGCTCACTGCCCAGCGCGTGACGCCCATCGTCACGGCTCCCGAGCCGGAGGCCCCACCGGTTTCACTCGAAGATCCAGTGCTCTTGGAGTACGGGGTTCACTTGTTGCGGGACCAGCCGCGCAAGGGTGCCGTCTTGGTAATGGGTTTGGTGGCCCTGTTCCTGATGATGCGGTACATCGTGATTCCGGACAGCCCCATGCTCCTCGGTATCGCCGTGGTCGTGATGGTCGGGTCGTTGGGTGCCTTCCTGTTTCCCTTGCGCTATCGCATCACCGAAGGCGGGGTCGAACTGCGCGGTTTTCCGATCCGCGACCGCAAGCGTTGGTCGCGATTCGTGGGCCGGGTGGAGTTCGATGACGCGGTGCAGATGGTGGTGTCGCAAAAGGACCTAAGGGGCCGGATCGTCAAGGGCACCCTGATTTACTACGGCGACCAGAAGGAACGGGTGCTGGAGATCGTCCGGGACAAGGTGCCCAAGGGCGGTCCTCCCAAACCGGAGGCCAAGCGGCGGCGCTGGCCGCCACGCTGGTTGCGCCGGGACAAGGGAGCAAGCTGACCAGGGAACTGGCATCCAGGGTCGAACTAATTACTGTTGAACCTGAGTGGGCATCAAGACGAGCGGTTTTTTGAGGTGAGTTAATTGACCGAAGTATCACCAGAACGCCGGGACCAGCTGATCAACATGGTGGCCGATCAGATTGTCAAGCGTGGTCTGGAGACACCAGCGAGCTTCTTTGTGGAGATGAACCGGCCGCTGAGCTTCATCGGCGGCCAAGGTCTGGTGTTCCTGGCGCCGATTCTGGGCGTTATCTTCAACCAGCACACGATTGAGGAGTTCGCGCGGCTGATGGAGGACCGCAAGAACATCGACCGCCTGCTCGACAGGGTCGAGGACCTGACAAAGCAGCGGGACCGGGAGCAAAAGGAGTGGGTCCGGCGGCAGCGCGAGAAGCGCGCGGCCCTCAAAGGGGTATCGCCCGAGGAGCTAGAGCCCAAGCCGATTCTGGACCGGGTCCGAGGGCTTTTCTTTGGCTCCAAGAAACAGAAGACGCCGAAGGGCGACTAGGCAGGCCAGCTCGAGCCAGCCAAGGATTTGCCCGCCATGGCCCCGGACCCCGACTGGCGGTCGGGCCAGTCTCACCGCACGACTCTGATTTACCTTTGCGCCTTTCCCATGCCCGGTGGCCCTCGTGCGAAACAAACGACACCAGACCTACGTACTTAGAAGGGTTTTGGGGAAGGGTTTGGTCGATCTCATAGCGAAAGCCAGTGGGTATGGCTTGTTACGTCTGTATCAACTAAGTTACGGGTAATCGTAAACGGAGGTGGATAGCAGAGTTGGCTGAAGCGCAACACCAACAGCCGCGCTACGATCTTGGTCGCGAGATTAACTCGATTCTCGCCACTGACTGCGGCAGCACAACAACCAAAGCGATCCTCATCGAGAAGGTCGAGGGCGAGTATCGACTGATCGTTCGCGGTGAGGCCCCGACGACGGTAGAGAAGCCATTTGAGGACGTCACCGCCGGTGCTCGTAACGCGATCCGTGAGGTCGAGGAGCTCAGCGGCAAGACCTTCCTCAGCGAAGAGGGTGTCATCGTCCCCCGGACGGATGACAATACCGGTGTAGACATCTTCCTGTCCACTTCCAGCGCCGGCGGCGGTCTGCAGATGATGGTCGCCGGAGTCGTACGGACCATGACCGCGGAGTCCGCTCAGAGAGCCGCTTTGGGTGCCGGCGCCATCGTCATGGACGTAATTTCGATTGACGACGGGCGTCGGCCACACGAGAAGATCCAGCGCATCCGCCACCTCCGGCCGGACATGATCCTCCTTTCGGGCGGCATTGACGGCGGCACGGTCACCCACGTGGCCCAGATTGCGGAGCTGATCTCGGCCGCTGAGCCCAAGCCGCGCCTGGGCATCGGCTTCAAGCTGCCGGTCATCTTTGCCGGCAACAGGGAAGCCCGGGGCTACATGAACGAGATACTGGCCGAAAAGGTCGACCTGCGGATAGTGGACAATCTCCGGCCCACGCTGGAGCAAGAGGTTTTGGGACCAGCGCGTGAGGAGATCCACAACCTCTTCATGGAGCACGTGATGGCGCAGGCTCCTGGTTACAACAAGCTGATGCAGTGGACCCCGATTCCGATCATGCCGACCCCCGGTGCCGTAGGCTTGGGTATGCAGACCACGGCCCAAACCTACAATACCCATGTCATCGGCGTTGACATCGGGGGCGCGACAACCGACGTCTTCTCAGTCGTCGGTGAGGAGCTTGAGTTCTTCAACCGGACCGTGTCCGCCAACCTTGGGATGAGTTACTCGGTGTCCAACGTCTTGCTGGAGACCGGCATTGAGAACATCATGCGCTGGGTTCCCTTCCCGATGGAGGAGGAGGACCTGCGCAACCGGATTCGCAACAAGATGATCCGGCCGACGACGATTCCGCAATCCCTCGAAGAGCTCATCATCGAGCAGGCCATCGCCCGCGAAGCTCTCCGTCTGGCCTTCATCCACCACAAGAGCCTCGCCGTAGGCTTGCGTGGCGTGCAGCGCCAGCGCTCGATCGGCGACGTGTTCGAGCAAACTGGTTCGGGTGACACCTTGATCGACATGATGAAGCTGGGCATCCTCGTCGGCTCCGGCGGCGTTCTGTCGCACGCGCCGCGCCGGGTGCAGTCGGCACTGATGATGCTGGACGCTTTCGAGCCCGAAGGCATAACCTGGCTGACCGTTGACTCGATCTTCATGATGCCGCAGCTGGGTGTGCTGTCCACGGTGCATCCGCAGGCGGCCTCCCAGGTGTTTGACAAGGACTGCCTGATTCGCCTGGGTACCGGGCTTGCGCCTGCCGGCACCTCGCGTGAGGGTGAGATGATCTGCCGCTTCGAGTTCACGATGCCCGACGGTCGCCAGATCGAAGAGAAGCTCCACTTCGGCGAGATGAAGAGGGTGGAGCTGGGTCAGGGCGAGATCTGCGACGCCGACATCGACCCGGCGCGCGGCTTTGACATGGGCCGCGGCCGTGGCCGCGGTTTCAAGACCAGAATCCACGGTGGCGTCGCCGGCCTGATCCTCGACGGTCGGGGCCGCCGGCCGCTGGCCTTGCCAGAGGATCCGGGCAAGCGGGTTGCGAAGCTGAGCGAGTGGATCGAGGCCTTGGACGCGTACCCGCTTGAGAGGTACCGCGAAATCTTGGAGCGCAGGGCGTAAGGGGGGAGCGACAGATGGCACAGCCGAAGATGGCACACGCCTATACACCAGGGCTCAAAGTCACCGAGCACGACGTCATCGAGAAGGTGCGCCGGCTGCCTCTCTTGGGTGAGGTGCTGGTCCAGAAGGGCGACAAGGTCATGCCCGACACCGTCGTGGCCCGCACCGAGCTGCCAGGCGAGCCGCACACGGTCAACGTCGCCAACGTGCTGGGTATCGAGCCCGAGGACATCGAGCACTTCATGGTTAAGAAGGTCGGCGACCACATCGCCTCCGGCGAGGCCATTGCCCGGTACCGGGCGTTCTTTGGGCTGGTTAACCGGCCGGCCCCTTCCAAGGTTGATGGGGTCCTGGAGATGGTCTCACCGGTCACTGGTCAGGTCACTATCAGAGAAGCCAACATCCCCGTGGAGATGAACGCCTACATTGAAGGTGTCGTCGACGAGATCCTTGAGCGTGAGGGTGTCGTCGTCAAGTGTGAGGGCGCCTTTATTCAGGGAATCTTTGGCGTCGGCGGTGAGAACAGCGGGATTGTGAGGGTTGTCGTGGATGACCCGAACGACGTGCTTGAGGCCAGCCTGATCAAGCCAGAGCACAAAGGCTGCGTGCTTATTGGCGGCTCACTCGTCACCGGCGACGCCGTCAACCGGGCCATCGAGATGGGTGCGGTCGGCGTCGTGGCCGGCGGCATCATCGACCAGGATCTCGTCACGTTCCTCGGCTACGACATCGGGGTGGCCATCACCGGGCACGAGGACATCCCGACCTCCGTGATCATCACGGAGGGCTTTGGCAAGATACGGATGGCCGACAAAACCTTCAACCTGTTCAAGGATCTCGAAGGTGAGCAGGTTTCACTCAACGGGGCAACCCAGATCCGCGCCGGCGTCATGCGGCCGGAGATCATCGCGTCCGGTCACAAGCCGCGGCACGCTGGCGAGAAGCAGGCAGAGCTAAGTCAGGGTATGGTGCCTGGAACCCCGATCCGGGTCATCCGGGAGCCGTACTTTGGCATTCTGGCCGAGGTCGTCGAGTTGCCGCCGGAGCTGGAGGTCATCGAGACCGAAGCCAAGGTCCGTATCTTGAAGGCCAAGTTGTCGGACGGGCGCGTGGTCACGATTCCACGGGCCAACGTCGAGATCATCGAGGGCTAACAGGGTAGACCCAAGGTTGGTTGGGGTCCTTTGGCAACTGCAGACGGCACCGGTCGCGTGACGCGACCTATGGGTTAGCTGCATAACCAGCATAGCGAGAGACCTGTCCGGACCCGGCTACTTGCCGGGTCCGGACTTTTCGTTGCCGGGGCTCGACCAAAGGCGGCCGATCGGAAGGAGCGACGTCGCCAGGCTGAGAAGATGTTCGTGAGAGCCGGCCCTCACCGCAGGGGCGGCACGACTATTGGGAGGGCACCTTCTTGCATCGCAACCATCAGCAGCCAGCGCAGTCCGATCTCTTTGATGTCCCGGCGGCAGGGCCTGCCGGTGAGCCTGAGCACCGCACAGCGGCCACACCCCACGAGGCGGCGATTGAGAAGTTGTTGACCCGGTGCCCGAGTCTTGCGGATTTGCAGGCCGCTGCGGCCGGATGCACCGCTTGCGCGCTCCGGTCCGGCTGCGCGCAGGTGGTGTTTGGCGAGGGCAACCCCACCGCCGGCGTGATCTTCATCGGCGAGGGACCGGGCGAGACCGAGGACCAGTTGGGAAGGCCCTTTGTCGGGCGAGCCGGACAGCTCCTCGACAAGATCCTGGAGGCCAGCGGGTTTCCGCGAGAGGACGTATACATCGCCAACGTGGTCAAATGCCGTCCGCCCGACAACCGGCAGCCGACGCCGCAGGAGACACAAGCGTGCCTACCTTGGTTGGAGGCGCAGATCAGGCTGATCCGGCCGCGTTTTCTGGTGTTGTTGGGCGCGTCTGCGGCGCAGACCATGCTCGATCCCAAATTGCGCATCACCGCGGCGCGCGGCCGCTGGCGCGAGCGTCAGGGACTCCGGTGCCTGCCGACCTTTCACCCTGCGGCGTTGTTGCGCGACCCCAGCAAGAAGCGACCTGTGTGGGAGGACATGAAGAAGCTCCGTGCCGAGTACGACAAGACGACGGCGCGCGAACGATGACGTTGCCGTGCCGGCCCGGGCTTCGCTATGATTGCACCGCAGTTCCGCTCGGCGACTAGAAGCCCCTTGCGATGTCGACCTGGTTAAGCAACGGGCGCCCCTCGGCATAGCGGCGCGCGTTCTCGACCAGGATGTCCTCCAGGCGCTGCTGCGTAACTGGCGTATTGGCCGCGATGTGCGGCGTGATGATGACGTTGGGCATCGACCACAGCGGGCTGTCCTCCGGGAGAGGCTCAACAGCGAACACGTCAAGCCCGGCACCAGCGAGATGGCCGCTTTGCAGCGCCGCAACGAGCGCCGGCTCGTCAACCACACCGCCGCGCGACAGGTTTATGAAGTACGAGCCCGGTCGCATGGCGGCAAACTCAGCCTGGCCCATCATCTTGGCCGTTGAGGGAGCCATCGGCACGCAGCTGACCACGATGTCGGCTTGGCCCAGCGCAGCCTGTAGTTCGTCATAGCGATACAATCGTTCGACCGCAGCTGCCGGGATGAGCACGTAGGGGTCATAGCCGACAACCCTCAGCCCGATGCCTTGGGCGGCAGCAACAATCTCCCGCCCCAGGTTGCCGAGGCCAAGGATTAGGACGGTGCGCCCGCGAACCTCAGCCATTTCCTGGCGCACCCATTGCCGGCTCGACTGCTGGGCCAAGAATTCGGGCATCCTGTGGGCCAGGCCGAGCAACATGAGCAGGAAGTGTTCGGCGATCGGCACGGCGTGGGCGCCGCGCGAGTTGGTCAGGGTCACTCCGGTGCGGCCGGCGAGAGCCGGGCAGAAACGCTCAGCACCAGCGCTCATGGCGTGCACCCATTTGAGGTTTGGTGCCGCGTCGAGCAGCTCCGGGCCAAACAACCTGCCTAGGCCGGCGAAGGCCTCGGCGTCGGCCACGGCTCTTGTCGCGGCCTCGGGTGACTCCACGGCGGCGAGCTCGATGCCGGGCACAGCGCTCTGCAGCCGCGCTGCGAGGTCCGGCGACATTGCACCCAAGTGAACGAGTTTGTACGGACGAGGACTGGAGGTCAAGTGAAGCGCCCCTTTCTTGGGATGGTTCGCTGTTCCCTGGGCTCGATTCTCCGGTGCCGGCCGCAATGCCTCCACAGCTCCCACGGCCCGCGCGGCCGGGTGCCTTCAAGCAGGGCGGCAAAGGAAAGGTGTCGTGTAGGGCGAAGTGAAGCACCCGGCACGCAGGTGCGCGAGCACGGGGAGGAGGAGCGGTATGAGCCTAGCCCGACTTGGTGAGACTGGCTTGATCGACCTGCTCAGCCGGGGAGCACCGGTCGACCCGGATGTCCTGGTCGGTATCGGGGACGATGCTGCGGTCGTCCGCACCCGACCCGGCCAGGATCTGCTCTTGACGTGCGATCTGCTCCACGAGGGGGTTCATTTCCGGAGCTCGTGGTACGCCGACCGCGACCCGGGTTTGCTCGGCCGCAAGGCGCTTGCCGCGAGCATCAGCGACATTGCGTGCAAGGGTGGGCTGCCGCGCTTTTGTCTCGTGACCCTGGGCGCGGGCCAGGATTTGACCGCGGAGTTTCTGACGGCGGTGTTCTCCGGCCTGTACGCGCTGGCGCGTGAGCACGGCATCAGCGTCGTCGGCGGCGATACCGTCGGCTTGGCGCAGGGATTGCTGCTGGACGTATTCCTGACCGGAGAGGTCCAAACCGGGCGCGCGCTGCTACGAACCGGGGCTCAGCCAGGCGATTTGATCCTGGTGACCGGTGGATTTGGCCTGGCCCGCGCCGGTCTCGAGCTCTTGGACAAGCCGCCGGCCCGCGCCGCCGCGTGCGGCCTTGAGGCGGCTGTGCGCGAGCGGGCGGTGGCGGGCCAGCTAAGGCCGCCGGTGCGGCTGGCGGTCGCCCGGCGGCTGGCGGCGACCGGCCTGCTGCATGCCATGAGCGATACTAGCGATGGTCTGGCCGCCCAGGTGCACCACATCTGCCGGCAGAGTGGCTGCGGCGCGATCGTCCGGGCGGACGCCGTACCCGTTGACCCGGCCGCCGTCGGCGTGGCACGAGCCTGCGGGGTGGAGCCCTTGGCCTGGGCCTTGTGGGGCGGCGAAGACTATGAGCTGATTATGACGGCGCCGCCTGCGGCGCAACCGGCGCTCCTTGCGGCGATGGCGGGCGCGGCGACCGAAGGCCAAGACGGACGGTGCGAGCTATCGTTGACGGCCATCGGTCGGATCACGGCTCCGGGGGAGATTCTGCTGCAAAGGGAGGACGGCACTACGGTGCCTCTTGATTTCGCAGGTTACCAGCATTTTCGATTGCCCGGCGAGGGCGCGGGCGAGGAGAGGTTTTGAGCGTGGCTGACGTGAATGGTCGTCGCCACGGGCACGGCCCGCCCGCCGCAGCGGCAAAGGCGGGGCCGCCGTCTGGCTCCCAGACGCGTGTCCTGCGCCTGCGCTCGAACTCCGCC
>Ga0114946_10000560_pt1 | contig 25167 bp, 42 predicted proteins | sample WalLakDeSediment_FD_88676 | JGI IMG/M metagenome (GOLD analysis project Ga0114946, IMG submission 88676) | Lake sediment microbial communities from Walker lake, Nevada to study Microbial Dark Matter (Phase II) - Walker Lake 11/02/13 Deep Sediment | ecosystem: Environmental > Aquatic >... | reverse complement strand
TGTTAAAGCCACTTATAAACCTCTTTAGCTTTCTTATCCCAACATTTAACCACTCCTGAAAAATGCACAATATAAGCATCATCATGGAGCTCCTGCTTCATCAACGAAGCTCGATGCTGACGAAAAGTAGGCATATCTTCATTCCTTAAATAGTATGAAAGCCATGCCATGTCTGAGCCAGTAATCTTTTCATTCTGCGAAGCATACCATTTTCTCATAGCTTCGATATCCAGGTTTTCCCAAATATCTGTACGAGTGCCAGTTGTATGCAAGCATGTAGGCGAATACTTATAAGTAGCACCCTTGCGCATAGGATCATTCATCAGTACGAGAGGCTCTGGACGATCGAGATAATCAGTCAGGTCTCGCATAATCATAACATCTATGTCGCACATAAAGACTCGTCCAGGCACCAGCTTAGCACATTCCTTGCTGTAAGTCCAAAGCCTGCGAAAGTTATTCTCCATCACAACTGGCATGGGAATGCGTTCACAGGAAACTGGCTGATCCGAGATACAAACAGGCTTAAAGGGCTTCTGATAGTTTTTGTCAAAGAGCTTAATCAAACGATCTATATGCGCAGGAGTATAGCTTCTATGCCCTGTAGGCGACTTATATAGCCACATCAACAGGGTTATCATCGAGTGAATACCCCAGTACGATTCTCACGCTTAAACTTAAATCCTATTTTCTGAAGCACTATAACAGCAGGCTGATAATTAGCTGTCTTAGAATCATGCAACAGTATCACTCCTTTAGGATTCAGTATCAGCGAAGCTGTGATTAAGCAAGCACTTCTCGATACACCATCTACAAAGATCACATCAAAAGTTCCTAGTTTGTGTTTTATAGGATGCGCTGAGTATGAATCAGTATTTAAAGGCTGTATAGCCACATGAATTAACTTTGCAAACGGAGCTTCTATCTTAGCCTTTTCATACCAGGCAAGTTGATGCTCAATAGAGATAATCTCAGCTTTTGGGCAAACCTCATGAACCAGCTTAGTTGAATATCCTGGTCCCCACTCAAGCACTCGCTTGGGTCTGACTTTCTCGCAGACCTTTCTAAGGGTCGGATGAAAGTCATACGTACTGCTTGTTAGATCGTACTTATGCGGAGTTAGATCGTTGTTCATTAAATGATCCTCCAGTCAGTCAGTACTGGCTCGTCAGTTCGGGCCAGCTCTTCGAACATCTTTTCGTCATCCACATCATCTGGCGGCTCGAAGAATCGATCTCCGATATCGAGCATTTCAACTACATAGGCTAATGCGTCCATTATATCCCAGCGCTTGGAGCGAGGAAAGGCTAGAAGCTGTGCTTCTAAGCCATGACATGCCGTAGGATTATGATAGATAAGGCCCTGACGATAATACGGAACCAGGGCTCTTATCCGATTTTCCTTAGAGCCAGAATTGACTCCACCACGAGCCTTCAGCTCGATAAACTCGCACCACATGATTCCCTGGCGCGACAGCTCATTTTTAAATGGCTGGGTTATGAATTCATTCAAGGAGGTAACTTCCACTCCAAGCGCTCGGGCTTTTAGTCGCTGAATCATATTTATGGTTCGTTGATAAAGATCATCGGGATAAAATTTACCTGAATCGATATCTCGCACAAAGATTGCATGGCTCTTAGTATCGATACCGACTCCTACTATCGCTGAGTCTGCAGAATGCATCTTAACGGTCTTGGCCGGGTCGACCAGAACTATGTTTTCTATGGGCGTTGGATGCTGAGCCAGGTCTTCTTCAGACTTATACCGAAAATAATTTTGCATGAAGGAAGCATCTTCAGTAGATGTAGGAAGATTCCGATATTCCCGGTAGAAGATATCGAGGTTTCCTTCTCGCTTATGGGATTCGTAGTCACGGTTTAGTTCCTCCTGGGACATAATCTCAGGCGCAAGGGTCTCGAGTTTATCGTTGCATATTTCTAGGCGGACACTTTCCCAATCAGGAGAATCCAACAGATCCTGCAGGAGTGAATCCTCATGCTTGAGAGTGTCTATATAGATGATGCGCCAGTTCTTATCGAATCGACTAGTAGCTTTGATTAGATCGGCCCAAAACCATTCCTTACGAGCCTTACGAAGCTCATCAGACTTGACCTCATCGGGGTCTTCCAGATCATCTATGACGAATAGGTCTGGTCGAGCATTACCGAATAGGACTCCACGAATCTGCTGGCCGCAGCCACGAGGCATAACCAGGGTGTTACCGAAGGCAACCCAGGATTTCTTGCTAAAGGTTTCATCCATCTCAGCTGCGTTTTTAGTTTTAACGCTACCGAAGATTTGCTTAATGACTGGAGAGGCAGTTAGTTCACGCTTGAGGTTTTCTGTTTGGAGGGCTGCTCCATCGTGTGATACGCTTACCCAAGGGATGAAGCGCCTCTGACGGAAGAGGATAGCTTGGGTAGCTTTAGCGAGGCATATGGAAGTTTTGCCGGCTCCACGAGGCGCTGCTATAGCTACTCGAGGTGCATCAGAGTCGATCAGATCGAATATTGAGTCGTGGATGTAGCTGCTGAAGGGCGAGCTGAAGCGTTCTGGCATCATCAGCTGGGCAAGGTTTTTTGTGCTGTTGACGCAAGCTGCCATGATGTCTTGCAGATCTCTGTCTGAGTAAACTGTGCTCATTGAGGAGTAACCTCATAGGTTGTCAAGTCTCTCTCATCGGAGGGTTCCTCTGACTTTGGGGCTACTATTCCGAGCTGACGGGCACGGTCTTTTAGGCGTTCGATTTCGTCTGTGTTCATGTGAATGTGAGCGTGGAAGTTAGCTGTCTGAGCAGCATAGCCTGTACGGTCGAGGACATCTTTTGAGGCTTGCAAGGAGACCTTTTCATCAGGCACTTCTATGAGTTCTACTATGCGCTCGGCGGCACGGATTGCTCCATCGGCTAGGATCTTTCTAGCGTCGATAGTTGCCCGATCTGAGGCGTCTTCAAGGCCATTTAGATGGGCCTTAAAGATTGGATCGCACATGATGCATCGGATCGTTGTGTCACTGATGCCTAGGCGCTCTGCTATTTCGACGGTTCTTAAGCCTTGATGCTTTAAGCGAGCGATTTCTCTGTGTCGAGTTTGAAGTTCTTTTAACATGGCGCAAAGTTCTCCTATATAGGCGTAGTATATCATAGGAGGTGGGGCCGTGTCAAGGTACGAAATTGTTGTACCTTACCCGGTTTTTCCGGGGTTTTGTAAGGTCTCTGAAATATGGGATATTTAGTAAAGATGGCAATTCGGGGGGAGGAAGACAATAATCCCCCCATTCGCTTTTTCATTCTATTTTGCATGGATAGGGTGGTATTTCATACCATTTCAACCTGGTTTCCGAGTGAAAATCCTTGTGGCCGGAAACCCTTTATCCATGCGGGTTTACAAGGTCTTGACAATAATTAAAAAGTGTGAAATACTGCTTTCAACTTAAACGGGAAATTCTTCCCAAACAAACAAGGAGGCTTATCATGGCAAGTATCAGAAGTCAGTTAACAGGAAACGGCGTGATTCGTGTTGAGAACAAAGGCGATGTTTACAATGTAACATTGCCGGCTGTTCTTCAAATCCCTGAAGCAACCCTGGACAACTACGAAGACCTGAAACAGTGGTTTGAAACGCATCAAATCAACCCGCTGGCCGTAATGCACAAAGGTCTGGCACAATGGATAATCGATATCCGTGCCGAAAGCAAGAAGGAAAATCCGGACTATGAAAGTAAAAAGCCTGGCTTACTACCCAGACCTGGTAAGAGTGCTGCTGAAAAAGCTCTTGAAGCTATGTCAGAAGCTGAATTGCAAGCCTTCCTCAAGCGTAAAGGCATCATTTAACCATTAACCAAGGGGCAGGGAGCAATCCCTGCCTTTTTTTGCGTCCTTTTTCCGGCAGGGTGGCCAGCTTGTTCAGCTCATGAACAACAGATGGTTTTACCTGGCAAAACCTTACATTGTGGGATAATGTTGTGTTTTGTGGTGTTTTGTGGACGCCCGGTATAGGGTTAAAAGTTGCATTGATCCTGGATATAAGCCTGTCCAGTTGAATATCTCAATAAGTAAAAATATATAGTACTATATATATCTATATATAAGTATATATATATTATACTCTGGTTTAACACCTTTCGGAAACACAAACCAACCCCCCACAAAACCCAACAAAACCGCACACCGGCCGAAAAACCCAATAAAATCAACCCTTTACGGCACAAAACAATTTTCAACAAAATCCAACAAAAGTGTTGACAAAACCACAAAACCGTGGTAATATGTCTTTAATCAGTTGCGGTGAAACACCGCTAACAATCAAACCACAGGAGGCCATCATGCCAGAACTAACCCTCGGTCAAATCCATGCAGCCAAACGCAAAGCTGCAATCCGCCTGAAAAGCATCGAATGGGACATCTACCAGCTCCACCAAGAACGAAAGGAGCTAGAAGATGAACTGAAAAACCTGGAACAACAGGAAATAAAACTCCACATCCAGGAACACGGCGTCCAGGTGCTGCTAAGCAAAACTAAACAGCCCTGTGAACCAAGAGAGCGTAAGCCCAAGACAGATAAGCCCCGCAAGGACGCAGCCCAACTCCTGGAAGAAATGCCCAAAGAGGCCCTGAAAGCCCTACTGAAACAGCACGGTCTAATATAAGGAGTAACATCATGCCATATTACATTCTAGTCCGTAAGGACACAAACCGAGCCTGGGCAATATCTCGCAAGCCATTCGAGATAATACCTGACCACAGCTACCAAGACAGAACAAACGAATCACCTTTAGCCATACAACGCCCAGAGGATAAAGCACCCTCCTGGACAGACAAAGCCCGTCAGACAATCAAGGCCAAACAATATTCAACCCGCTTGCACATCATGCGAGCACAACAGTAGCGGAGAAACTCCGCAGGAGTCCACAATGAAACAATACAGATTGAAAGTACTTAGAAGAAAGCTCTCTAATACAACAGTAAATAATGTTCTACGCTCTGCGAACATCATTAGATGTTGTAGTGAGTACGGCACAACTATTGCTGTTGACCTACCTGGCGATAACTATCTGCTCATCAAAGTAGACCCTGACTATCCAGAAAAACCTAAAGTCGTTATAGCCATGACAGAAAACTACACAATAGAACAAAAGATGGCAACCTTTGAACAATCAGGATATTTATCTTAAGGAGAAAACCAATGTTAACTTCAGACCGTAATGCCATCATACTATACGAACTATTAGACCTCTTTATCCAAAGAGCATCTAGCAGCGATTTGGACTACAAGTCTTATGAATGGCTTCGTAATCAACTAGTAAAGTCCGCTCATCAGCACAAAGACACGCCCTTAGAAACATTTATATGGAGAGCTCTCTTCCTTATCGAGGACTATTTCCATTCCAAAGAGGCCAAAGATGCCTAAAGGCGAACCAGGCATCACTCGAGGAGCCAGAGACTTCGATCAGCCTCGATCTCTGGCCCTCAGGCCACGCAGAAAATGCACCACTTGTGGAAAACCCACAAACAACTATCGCTGCTCTGACTGCTGGGCAAAGCTACGCATCTGGAGCGGTGACCCAACAGAAACATACAAGCTCCATTGGAGGTAATAATGAAAGATCTACAGCTTCCCTTCATGGGAATAACTCACAAGGGCATGTCAGTTCGATACAATCCGTCAACCGATCATTACGAAATGTTGAATCTTGATTCTATCTGGATTCCTTGTGAACCTGTTTTCGACAGAAATCATAAACTTGTAGCTGTAACCACTCACTGGAGGTAATCATGTTAGAAATGTATAGAGTTTGCACCTGCAACAACAAACGAACAGTTCGCCGTATAGACATAACTGAAGGCGGTTCTATAGCCTTCTACATAGACCAGTTCAGCAACGAAATGTATATACTTGCCCAAGGAAAGGGCAACTATTATCCTCTGAACTGTCCACTATGCGACACCTATTCAACAATCCTAGTAACAACAAACCCTAACGACAAACCTATGCACCCAGTAAAGAGGAACTAACCATGCATGATCTAATCCTATGTCAAGGCGACAGCCTCGATATCGAATACATCCATATGTATAGAGTCCAGCTAAAGCCTAGAATGTACTACTACCTGGCAACATTCTTCATAGATGAATTTGCCAAACTATATCCAGACGCTTTCAGCGTCATGTTCGATTCACATAACGAACGAAAAGTCCTACTCGATCCACGAACCTGGGAGGTAAACTATGAACATCCGGATCTTTAAACAAGGCATCCTCATGGCTGAGTTCACAAACCTAACAGAGGACTGCGTCCTCAACCTACTAAAGCGCCATTCCCTCACACCAAACTTACTCCCTGCAGAGCCTACTGCTCTGTGGGCTGAAGGCGAACAAAAGACCGTTCACGGTTCAATAGAATGGAGCACAGCTCAGCCGTACAAAGAAAAAGAAGAAGAGGCGGCCTAAGCCGCCAAGAACAAGAAGGCGCTTCGCGCCTAAGAGGCAATGAATGAAAGAAAACACAAACAAACCGAGAATCCACGGCAACCCGATAGTCCGTGGTTAAAGGAGATGCGGCAAAGCCGCAAAGGAGATCCGTCATGCCCTGGAAGAGAATCAAAGTCAATAAAGTTACTAACACCACTGCCAAATCTAAAGCCCAAGAATGGGCACAACAAAGAAATTGGCTTTTGCGAAGAGTAAAAAGCATTGAAAGTATATTGTATCAAGTGCAGACACATTATCCTGACTCAGCCACCCGCTCTAACCTTCAGGATATAACCGCTGCTTTAGTCCGTATTCATTCCCGAATCAAAACTATAAATACCTATACCAAATACCAAACCTATAAAAGGAGTAACTAATGGCTGAACTAATAGTAAAAGTCCGCATCAGCAAGACCATCCAAGAGACACGCTTTGAACCATGGAGCATAGAACTAGAACTATCTGGCTCTGCTCCAACTGAAACAGCACGCCTTAGCGTGGCTAAGGAACTAACTAACGAAGCAACCCGCTTCATAGACGAAGCAGTCCAGGCTCGCCTGGCAAGGAGAAGATATGAGGCTAGTAAGTTGTCCTGAATGTGCAGTGGTTATAGACGAATCTAAATTATATTATCTGCAGCAAGATAATTATGGCTATACCGAGGAATATACTCTAAGTACCGAAGAAACAGAATACGAAAATGGTGAGTTCTATCTAGCCATAATCTGTCCTGTTTGTAAAGAGAAATTTGCATCAACCTTTAAACCCAAATAGGAGTTAACCTATGTCTGATAAAAACATCTCAATCCATACAAGCATACCAAAGCTAACGCTTGCGCATCTCTATGATGCAGCCCAAGCCTCTGGAGAATCGCTTATCCAAGACAATCCAGCCAAAGGAAAGTTAGCTCGTTGGGCCATAATGGCAGCTATCAACCAGTATGGCTCATTCCTCAATAAGCCATCAGCAGCTGCATGTCAGTTTGCAGAACTTGACAGGCAAAGCCTGTCTAGGCCTCAGCAGGCCCGACCTGCAGCTGCTCCGGCTAAGCAACCATTTGCCCATCTGTTCGAACAGCTCAAAGATGTGCTGCCTCGATCAGCTCGAGAAGTACCTGGCCCAGATGGCCGGCCAATGGATCTGCTTCCTAGCATCCAGGAGCTTGTAACTGATGCAGCCACAGACGGCTCCCTCGAGACGCTCCAAGTCTTCCTGGAGAGCCGTAGCCAAATGGCAGAAAACCCTATTGAGAAAGAAATCTATGATAGGCTGTTTCGCATTAGCTGTGGTGTTGACTAGCTCAGCGGTGGCACACCGCCCAGACCGTTCGACAGCTGAACACCCTGTGGCGGAGCGCCACCCAGTTGCCTTTAACCGACCAAGTTGCGGTATGGCAACCAAGTTCCGCTTCTTGGTATGTTTTTTTCTCTTTTTTGGCTTCTTTGTTTGCTCTAGGCGCGAAGCGGCGTCTTCGCCGCTGTAGCGCCCCATTCTGCAGGAACTGTCTACAGTAGCTACTGTACCTATAGTATATAAGCAGAACCTGTCTTGCAAAAAGTGTGCCAAAAATAATTGTTGACACGCCAGCCGGATTGTGGTAAAGTCATATTAAGTCAGGCAGAGGAATATTTAAGGTTTTATTAACTTAACTTGGTGGCCTTAGCCACCTAAAGGAGCAGATTATGTCTGAGATTATGGTAAAGTCGAGTAAGCGTGACAACGCTGAGATCGGTGTTGAGTGCCCAGAAGTTCTTAAAAGCCCTGATTTGGCCACTCTGATCGATCAGATCGGAGATTCGATGGTTTTCCAGAAAGCCATGGCGCAAATCCTCATTGATTTCAGAAGCCTTGTCAGAGGCAAGATGGAGTCCCAAACTGATGATTCCTGGAATTATACAATGGACGAAATCCAGTCCGAGTCCTACGCTGACTGGGTTCCCACCCAGCGAGTCCGCAAGTCCAAAGAGGAGAAGGCCGGAGAAATCCTGGAAGGTCTCACTCCTGATCAGATTAAGGCAGCACTGGCCAAAGCTGGCATCGATATCAGTAAGCTCTAACAGCTTCTACTGAATCCCTGATTGCCGTGTCCTCCTGACCAAGGGCATCTGGAGTAGCTTGGAGCTATTTCAGGTGCCCTTTATAAGCTACATAAGGAACCAAATTATGGATTACCATAAAGAACTAGATTACTCAAGTCTATCCTGTTTCCTGTCTTGCCCGAGAAAATTTTTCTTTCAATATGTGCTGCATCTACGCAAGGATGGCCCACCTAGCCTAGATCTTATCTTTGGCTCATGTTGGCATCTTGGCCTAGAGAAAGCCTACAAAGCTATGCGCCAGAATCAGTTGGCTGATCCTCGGCTCCTGGCCGAGATAAGCTCAGCTTTCTTCTGGAAGCTATGGAACCTGGAAGCCTCAGATCATTTCGATCCAGATGCAGCCTTCCCTAAGTCACCTACTCGTGCCACAGATATGTACCATGCCTATTGGCAGCAGTTCGCCGAGTTAGATGCACCCTGCGAGATTATCGCAGTTGAAGAGCCCTTTACGATTCACCTAGGTGAGAACCTGCCTAACTATATAGGCCGTCTCGATATGGCACTGCTACGCAATGGCGACTTGGAAATCTATGAACACAAAACTTCTAAGTATGCCAATCCCATAACCTTCGCAGGTTATACTAACTCCCTTCAATGCGAGGGCTATCTAACTGCAGGTTATCTGTACTTCAGTAAACTTCCAAAAATAATATATAATCTAGCCCTGTGTCAAAAGAGCAAAATCGAGCATTTCCGTCACACAGTCACGAAGAAGCAATCTAAAATCGATCGCTTCCTTTGGGAATTAGCAACACATGCTAGAGCTATTATCCATCATATAGGAGTCTATCAGATCTTTCGAGAACAATCAGGGGCCCTTACTGACAAGGATCGAGTCATGCCTGCGTTCTATCGCAGACCAGGACTAGCCTGCACCGAATACTTTCGGCTATGTAACTTTTATGACATATGCCTCATGCGGAACAACCCCAATACCTGGGGCCTTGAACCACCTGCAGGTTACATCTATGACGAGTGGCATCCTGCTAAACATGAAGCTCGCATATCCAAAGCCTTGGAGGAAGTATGACAAATAAAGAGTATCTAGAATCCGTGGCCATAGAGCTTCATAGACGAAAAATATCTTTTATTCTAGCTGCTATGGCAGAAGAAACCGAGTCAAGAAGTCATTGCATGCTATCTATAGTTGGAACTCGTCTGGAAATACATCATTTAGGCTATACTATAGTCAAGGAAATCTTAGCCGGTTCTACTAAAGAGCCTGGTCAAGGAGAAGAAAATGCCAAAAACAATCCGTATGTGGCAAAATGAAATCCATCAGCTAGCAGTTGACAAGGGCTGGTGGGAAACTGAACGAAACATCCCTGAGGTGCTATGTCTGATACATTCAGAAATATCTGAGGCACTAGAGGAACTCAGATCGGGTGTAGAAGTTCAGAATTATGTTCTTGCTGACAATGGCAAACCAGAAGGTTTCGGTGTTGAGCTAGCAGATGCAGTCATCAGAATTCTCGACCTAGCTGAACACTTCGACATCGACCTGGAGCATTTGATAGCTCTGAAGCATGAATATAACAAGGGGAGGGCATATCGTCATGGAAAAAACTTCTAACAGCACAGCATTAATAAAAAGGTTAGCACAACTAATGCCTAAAGAGGACAAAGAACTTTGCGATGAAATCCTCCGAGAGTATCAGAAAATAATAGATAAATATGCAGAAACTCTTCATGGATTTAGCGTTTTGTTGTTGGCCACTGCTGTTCTCAATGATGCGTTAGATAATTACCGCCTGGAGTTTCTGAAAAGTTTCGAAGAGGATTCAAAGTCTGACGAAGCAGGCAAACCAGCTGGTTTCGCTATACCTGTTAGCATGAACTAAGGAGAAAGAAATGCCTAAACTATGCCAAGAGTGTACCTACTTTGACGCAGTCATATTTGGAGAAAACCCTTGCAATATTTGTTATAATAATGGCAGGGGTGAACACGACTACTGGACACCGAAAGATCCAAATGTTGTTGATGTAACAGATCTCTCTCCGGATAGAACCTACTACGACCAAGGCGACATATCAACCCTACATATCATTAAGGCTAAGCTTACGCCTGAACAATATGAAGGATTCCTCCTGGGAAACATTATTAAGTATTCTGCCAGGCTCAACTGGAAGGGAGCAAAGCAGTCAGACAGCGATAAGCTAGCCGATTATTCTCGCTGGTTAAAGGAACTCCTGCATGACTAACGAAGCATGGATAATCCTATTCGTAGTCCTGCTAATTATTAACTACTATCTAATGAGGCGATAATATGAAAAAATCCCTAGCTGATGCTAAGCCTAAGTTCGACCTGAAGTTTCTGTTGATTGGTCGTCCAGGCACCGGCAAGACCCATTTTACTGCTACCTATACTAAGGGGCCAGTTCACTATTATATGTTCGACCCAGGTGGAGAAAAGACCGTCAGGAAGGTCGCAAAGGAACTGAAGCAACCATTGGATCGCTATTCTGTTGATTACTTTCAAGACATCAATAAGATCTCGTATCCAGACTTCTGGAAACAGATGCAACAAGACGATAAGGATGGCTTCTTTGATAAGCTCGCTGAGCAGCAAGGCCTACTAGTGTTTGATTCCATAACTAAAATCAGCCAGATGATACTAATTGAAGTAGCCAAGAAAAATGCTCGTACCCTAACTTCAACCGAAAAGCCTATGCGCATCCAGGACTGGGGTATGGTCACATCCTGGCAGAGAGAACTCATCTCAGTGATTGATGTTCTACCATGCGCCGTTGCGGTGACCTGTCATTACATAACTGAGTCAAATGAAGATGGCGCAGTGATTGGTGAGTTCCCCTCGATAGTAGGAGGCCTCAGATATACGCTCGATAATGATTTCGATGAAGTCTATAGGTTAGAATCTGTTGGCAGGAACTATAAGTTTAACTTTCGAGGAAGCTCGCTGTATAGCGCCAAGTCTCGAGTAGTTAATGAACTGTTCCTGAATAACATCACTATGGATGATCTGTATGCTTGGTATATCGAAGGAAAGAAAGTAGAAAAAGCATAAAATTCCAGTGTGGCGGCGTGGTGGGAACACGCAGAATCCTGCCGACATAGCGATGGGTGGTCATCAATAGGCGGACCTGAAGAGTTCTGGGAGTGTCTTGACCCCTCCCAAGTCGGTTCAAATCCGGCCCGCACTGGATAAATAATGGAGTAGTCAATGGACAGAATAATTAAAGAGGTTGCAGAAGTTCAAAAGCAAATAAACAACTACAAGTGCGGTCCTGAACTATGTGATGATGAAACGACTCTTGATCTACTTGAAGTGGCAGCAGAAAGGCTTTTGGCCGAGGTGTTATATTTTAAAGCTCAAAAAACAGCTAAAGAAAAAATTGCAAGGATTAAAACAGCCAATGCTGTCAGGGCAAAGAAGGCCCGCACTGGATAAATAAGGAAGGGATTATGAAGAACAACTGCCCTAATTGTAAGTATTGGCCCATACGTTATAATGAAAAACCTTGTTCTATATGTTCTCAGAATAATAATGGAGAACATGATTGCTGGACAGCGAAAAATCTTGATCTTTCTCATTTGGATTTAAAGGAAGTTAGGCCGACAACAGTAGGCGAACTTAGAGAGTTTCTTTTGCCATTTGATGATGAGTGTCCACTTATGGGATTAAATTATGGAGGTTTTCGTTATGTACTCAATGAAAAGGGCGAAGGCTTAATTCAATTTGCATAACTAATCCGGGCCCGCACTGGATAAAAAATGCTCACACTTAAAAAATTACATTTGGCCTTCTGGGTTTGGTTTATCGGCTATCCCTGGGCTGAAGCCTGGGGCTTTGCTAATAAAAGAATTAATTGGCTTGAAGCTGAAAAGACCCTGGATAAATGGCTAAAGTAAAGGAGCAACCAATGAAATTAGAAAACTGCATCTGTGGATCAGAAGCAAAGCACTTTCCACAATCTGAAACTCAATCCAATGCCATCCATTGCCTCAATCCTGACTGTCATGTCGGCATAGAGCATGACGGCTGGCCTGATGAATGGATATTTGAGGACTGGAATGATTTAATGAAATATTTCCAGCGGGAAAAAGCTATGGAAAAGCCCGCACTAGATAAAAGCTAGAGCATTTGCTCTTAGCATATAAATGGGCATTTGCCCTAACCATTTAATTGTGGGCCTTAGCCCACTGGAGGATTGTATTATGCGTATTCCCGATTTGTCGAACATTCCTGATCAAGGTCCGGTTCCCGAGGGTGAGTACCAGTTAAAGGTACGCAAAGCAAAGGATCATGTCAGCGACAACACAGGCCGTCACGGTCTGATGCTGATCTGTCAAGTGCTGAATGAGCCTAATGCCGAGAGTGTATTCCACACCATGTGGTTTCCGTTTGACCATGAGGATGACGACAAGCAGACAGTCATGTGGCGCATGGTTAAAGAGTTTATCGATGGCATTGGCCTCGACAGCTCTGCCAGTCCTGAAGCCAGAGACTTCGAGGGCGTTGAGTTCTCGGCCCTGCTCGGCTACGAGGACGACGGCACTAACCGTCCCAGAAATAAGATTGTCCGTGTAATCTAGCGAACCCCGTTCGCCCATGTTGTTCACAAGCTGAACACGCTGGATAAGGGGAGGCTCCAGGGCTTCCCCTTTTTTAGAACTAAAGGAGCAAACCATGTCAAAAGAAAAATATATATCTCGTGGGGCTGAGTTATATAGCATGATAATACCTACTGATCAATATATAGTTCTAGCGCCTACTATAAATGTATATAGAAAGCGTCATTTGAAAGGCCAAGATTCCAAAGTAACTGTAGGGCAGAAATCTAATATGTTAGTTGCTAAGCGTATTATTTATTCTGATCTACACCCAACGCACAAAAGATTTATAGAAGCCGAATGTGAATGTGGTAATTATGTGCTTTATCCACCTTCTGAGTTTCTGCGTGTATATTCTTGTGGCTGTAGTCGGCCTCCAAGAAAACTCTCTAATAGTCCTGCCCCTGAACCAGAGCCGACTCCTGAACCAGAGATGGTAGATGTTTATGCGGATAAAGCATTACCTGATTCTGAAACGGTTAAAATAGTCTTTGGCGCTTTAATAAAAAGCTATATACAATTAGAAGAACGGGTCATAGAACTGGAAAAATTTAAAAATGAGTTTAAATAAGATGAACCCTGATACTCTTCGAAGAAAGATCCAACTGGCTAATGATGCCTATGCCAGAGGAGTGCCATTCCTCACTGATTACGAGTATGATCAGTTGTGGCAACAGCTCCGTGAGATCGATCCTACCAATGAGGCATTGTATCATACTGCACAGACCGAAGCTCGAGATGGCTATGTCACGCATCAGGTGCCAATGCTCAGCCTGCAGAAGGCCTTCCATCAGGATGATCTTAGGCTCTTTTGGCAACGCTTCGGTAAGGAACAGCTTCTTATTCAGCCCAAGTATGATGGCATAGCACTTTGTCTCTATCAGATGCGTGAAGGAATCAGAGCGGTTCTGTCTGGCGATGGCAAAGGCGGTCTAGATGTAACTAGGCACATACCATATGTTAAGCTCCCTGAAATGGAGTCTTCTCGCCTTTCATGTGAAGCGATCATCCTATGGGACGATTGGCATGATGCTTATGGAGCCAACCCCAGGAACACTGTGGCTGGTCTGTTTAATCGGAAGTCCCTCGAAGGAAATAATATTCCTATTACGCTTGTTCCGCATGATTCGATTAGTGCTCCCCTGCAGCACGAGGATCTATTTGTTGTGCAAAGTCTGCTGTTGGAGCACTTTGATCTCTGGAGCAAGCACTATCCGATGGATGGTCTTGTTATTAAGGTTGCTAATGAAACACTACGGCTCCAGGCTAGCCATAATGGGACCTTTCCCTTGTGGGCTATCGCTTGGAAGCCACCGATACAAACTGCTGAAACAACAGTTACTGATATTGAATGGAACATCTCTAGGACAGGCCGGATCATTCCTACGATCTGTTATGAACCTGTGCAGTTATGTTTTACAGAAAATTCTCGTGCCACAGGCAATAATGCTGCCTGGATTAGCGATAGAGCTATCGATACTGGAGCAACTATCATAGTCGGTAAGGCTGGTGAGATTATTCCCCAAGTAGTCAAAGTCAAAAATCCCGGAAAATTTTCTAGGCTGCCTACAAACTGTCCCGCTTGCGATTACTACCTTGAGTGGGACGGAGTGCATTTAGTGTGTCCTGGTCCAGATTGTGTACCTCAGTTGCATAAGAAACTTATGTATTTTTATTCCCGTAAAGGAATCTTTCTTAATGGTGTTGGACCATCTATGTTAGAGACGCTTCTCCAAGATAAACCTATCTTCGAAGCTTTGAAACGCTCCCGCTGGGCACTGCTAGAACCTGATACTTATAATATCACCGAAGATATCCGCAGGGTTCTATCGCCTGGGATTTTCGAGGCCTACATGGACTCACTGATGGCGGTGGATTCTGAACTCGATCCGGCTAGATTCATAGGTGCTCTAGGTTATAAGACTCTAGGGCGTAAAAGAGCCTTAGTGCTTCTACAGCTTCTTAAAGGCTATAAGATCCAACATACTAAGCATGCTCGAGAAGCTCTATTGAATATGCCTTATGCTATGCAGGATCTACTTAGAGCTAAAGAGGAGTTTCAATACTTTCGGTTTAAACCTGTGTCTCCGCCACCAGAAGTCACATACTGTGTTACTGGTGAGCTGTCTTATCCAAGGGAAGAGATAATAAGGATGCTAGAGACTTATCGCTGGCAATACAGTGCCACTGTGAATAAGTCTCTTACTTACTTAGTCGTTGGCGAGCTTGACCATGAAACAACCAAGCTTAAAATGGCTAAGCGATTTAAAATAACCCTAATTGGAGAAGACGATTTGCCCCTGGGGCAAAAAGGAGAACCTGATGATACCACCGAGGAAAGTAACATTGAATCTTGATGGAGATGCCTATGATCGTCTGCAAAGTTACCTATACCATGGGCAGTTAACGAGGATGTTCCGGCGATTCATTGAGTGCATGAACCACAAACTAGAGACAGACGGCAAGACAGAACTTAACCAATGGCTGGAGGGTGACTCTGGCTTATACCTGGGAGGGCCAAATGATCCAACCAACAAAGGGGCTGATGCGGAGAATTGACTCCACTCCAACCCTAAGTATCACCGTTCCTAAGTTGCAGCTGCTCCGAGATGAACGGCTCAGGGTAGCTAAAGCTACGCCTGTCAGAAAAACCAAGGCTAAAGCTAAAGCCTCTGCATCTGGTGAAGCCAGAAAGATCGCTTCTGCTGCTAAGCTGTTGGCACAGATGTCCCCAGAACAACTTAAAAAGCTACTAAAGGAGACAAGCTAATGCGAGACAACTTAGTCATAAATCTTTATTGTTCTGTTTGTGGAGATATACTACAGTTAGCTACTGAAAAAGAAAGTGCCCCACGAGATCGTCGTGAAGGTACAGATAGTCCCTCAGGGGGCTTCATGATCCACAAAACCGTTAGAGTAAATCCTTGCACTACCTGTTACAACAAAAGATGGAAACCTGTTGATAATTTTATTAAGTCCCTTCAGGACATTACAAAGGTGGGAGTCTAATGAACGATCCAGAGCATGGTTTTATAGTATTTTTGTTGGGGCTTATTCTTGCAATAACTGTATTGAATGTTTATTTTATTATCAAACTGCTGGAAATCATCGAAGGAGGCCTGTAAATGCTTGAAGTTAGACCAGTTAAACTATCAGACATAACTATCAGTGATCGAGCCAGGCAAGAGATTGGCGACTTGAATTCGATAAAGTTTAGTATCGACAAGGTTGGAGTCCTGATGCCGATTCTGTTGAACGATAAACTTGAGCTGCTTGATGGTGAACGAAGGATTCGTGCCTGTCAAGAGCTCGAACATGAAACCATCCCTGCGAGAATCATCAGTGGGATTTCTCCGGAGGATAAACTTCTCATTGAGCGGATCGCTAATACAGACCGCAAGGATTTTATCTGGGCAGAGGAACTAGAGCTAAAGCTACGGATTCATGAGTATCATGTTGAGCAAAATCCTAAGTGGTCCTATCGAGATACTTGTGAGTTCCTAGGGGTTAGTCTAGGCGGACTGAGCACTGATCTGCAGATGGCGCTAGCCATTAGAACTATACCTGAGCTTGCCAAGGCCAAGACCAAGCGCCAGGCCTACGACACCTATAAGAAGCTCGGTCAACGAGTCCAAGCCGTGCAAGCTATGGAAAGCCTACCTGAGGATGAACGGAATCGCCTACAGCAGATGCTCGATGGTAAGGTTCCTAAGAGCAAGGATGAGGCTGCCTCGTCTGATATGCCAGAAGTTCTAGCCTTTGACGAAGACACTGATGAGGCTGATATAAATGAGCATGATCTCTATGGAGCTTCTGGCGACAAGGTTCAGTTTGTGTATCAGATCTGTAAGTGGGAGAAGCTGTTAGCTAGTATCCCAGATAAGGTTATCGGTCTGGTTGAACTCGATCCGCCATATGCAATAGATTACAATAGTTTATATGCATCTGACACAAACCAGAACGATGAAGACTGGACTCTCGAGGAGTTCCAGGATAACATGAGCAGGCTGCTCGATCAGCTTTATCCGAAGCTGCTGGATGCCTCATGGATCTTATGTTGGACCGGCTACGAGCATGTGGAGTGGCTGAATGGAGTTGCCCAAGATATCGGCTATGGCATACAAAGGCCGGGGTTCTGGTTCAAGCCAGGAGGCACAGCCAACAGCTTAAAATCTAACTTAATATCTAATTATGAAACTTATCTGCTGTTTCGTAAGGGACAAGCCACATTTAATACAAAGTCCTTAAAGGCTGGCTTTGAGTGCGAGTCAGTTGCAGCAAGTAGAAAGTATCATCAATGGCAGAAGCCTCTTGAGGTTTATCAGAGATTTCTCGATGCCCTAGGCAGAAGCGGTAGTATCTTTCTATCGCCGTTTGCAGGCTCTGGTAGCTCTATGATATGTGCTGCATTAAATGATATGATCCCTGTAGGCTGTGACAAAAGCTCCAAGTATTTTTTCCAGTTCTACAAAACCCTAAAGGAGCATCTAAATGTCGAACAAGCAGACCTGTCAGCACTTACATCAATGGATTCCGATTGAGTGGCAAGCAGGAGCTAGACGCTACAACGATCGAGGAGGCGTTACAACCCAATCTGTTGATTGGTCCTCGAATGTGATTAATGCACATTACCTGAAGGCCACTAAGATCTATTGTCCTGAGTGCGGAGCGATCCGATCCATCCCATCAACAGCAGACGATTCATAAGGAGCCTCAGATGAAACTAATCTTTAAAAAATCTATTCTCGAGCAACGAGAGGATTTAATAGAAAGTATAATTGAAGCTGTGCATGAAGCAAAAAACCATAATAAGGAGATCGAAAAGATATTGCTTACTCATGAAGAATGGTGCCTACTAGAATATCCCTTCATTCCTAAAGACTGCACGGTAATCTCATCTAGAATTTACGGCTATCCTATTGAAGTAGAGGAGACATCTAATGATTCCTGATTTAAGTAATCTAACTAATCCGCTACTGCGAGTGGATGTTAAACCTGTAGGAGATCCTAGCTATGCTAACTATGCCTTTGTAGGTATTGCACCTAGCACAGTTGAGATGGCAGAAGGAGTTCCATTTGTTGGTCCTGCAGGAAACATTCTGACTCGCATATTAAATGTCGTAGGGATACCTAGGCATCACTTATATATTACTAACTTCTGTAAGACCCAACTTCCAAAGAACGATGAGAAGAAACTGCAGCCTGTATGGAACGAGCTCCAGACAAAGCTGATAGAAGAACTCTCTCAGCTTAGTGCTAAGTATATAGTTCTGTTCGGGGAAGTTCCAATGCGAGCCATCCTTGACGGTCCTCGCTTTGATAAGATCACCAAGTTCCAAGGAAGTTTCTATAAGGCAGATGACTTCCCTCATCTGGCGGAACCTCTCGCAGGTAAGATCCTACTTGTTACCTTTCATCCGGCTAGTGCCTTGCCTAGTCGTGATCCCAAGAACTTCTATGTTATCATGAGTGATCTTCAGCGCATGTTTGACTTAGAGAATGATCCAACCTTGCTGGATAAGTCTAACACCGTGCATATTGAACCGAGCTTTCATCATGCTATGGACTTCCTGAATGATGTGGCTAAGCAGTCAGAGACTGCGTTTGATATAGAATGCACACCTGACTTTATCACTTGCTTAGGTTTTACCTGCGGCTCTGATCGAGCCATGTGCATACCATTTATGAATAACCATGGAAGTTTCTATCATCCAGACCAGGAGATCCTTCTATGGGAACGCATCGCAGAGATTCTAGAGAATCCTGCCATCGGCAAGATCATGCATAACGGTATCTTCGATATGATGTTTGTTCTCAGGACGCTAGGCATCAAGACTGATGGCTTTATGTTTGATACTATGTTAGCTAGGCATCTGGCGTGGGCTGACCTAAAGAAGGGCCTTGATAAAGTAGTTGCTACTTACACTTATTATCCCTATTACAAGGACGAAGGTAAGCAAACTCACCTGAAGGTTATCAAGGACTGGCCACAGCACTGGAACTATAATGCTAAGGACTGCATTTACACCCATCAGTGCGTGAAGCCACTGCTGCAAGAGCTTAAGCAGTTTAATGCGCTTGATACTTTCCAACATCTGATGGAGCTGCATAAGCCTCTGATGGAAATGGAATACAGGGGCTTGCTAATTAATGCGGAAGGCATGATAGCCAAGCGAACGCAACTGACTAAGCATCTCCGTGCTATGCAGCATGGCTTGCGAAAGCTAACTAAGAGCGATCTAAATTATAAATCATCTAAGCAAATGATTCAGTACTTCTATCATGGGTTAGGCATAGTACCTTATGTTAATAGAAAAACCTCTAAGCCTACCTGTGACGATACTGCATTGAAGCGGATCTCCAGAGCAGGCAAGCGTGGCCACGGTGAGGCAAAGCTAATAAGGAAATGCCGTAAGCTGGATAAACTAATAGGCACTTATTTTGAGGTTGGCTTAGATTCTGATAGTCGGCTGCGCTGCGGTTATAAGATATCCGGAACTGCATCTGGTAGGCTTTCCTCTGCAGAGACTTTCTTCGGCACAGGTACAAATCTGCAGAACCAGCCGAAGGTTTTTAAAGAGTTTATTATTCCTGATCCAGGCTTTCTTATGGCTGAGATAGATCTATCGCAAGCTGAAGCTCGAGTCGTAGCTTATGTATCGGGCGATGCGAATATGATTCAAGCATTTGAATCGGGCGTAGACTGCCATAGCTATAATGCCTGTCAGATATTCGGTCGACAGATAGACGAGTTCACCGAGGCACTTCATAACCATGATGCTAAGACTAAGAACCAGCGGAAGCTTGCTAAGGCTGTAGTTCATGCATCTAACTATGCTATGGGTTATCGCACCTTTGCACTTATGATCGAGGAGCCTGAAGGAAAAGCTAAGAGTCTGCTTGAAGCATACCACCGGCGGTTCCCTGGACTGAAGGCTTGGCACAGATCGATCGATCAGCAGCTGATAAAAAATAGAACTCTTCATAATCTTTATGGCAGACCGAAACGCTTCCTCGGAAACATGGATTATAACCTGGCGAAGTCTGCATACTCATACATTCCTCAGTCAACTGTAGCTGAGCACCTGAACCGAGGATGCGTGCGGATCTATGAAGATAAGTGGTTTGACATAGAAGACTTTCAGTTACTCGCTACTGTGCATGATTCTATTCTACTGCAGTTTAAGCCTGGGACTGCTTATCATGTTAGCCGTGTTCTCGAGAGATGCATTTCTCATTTGGATAAGCCTCTTCATGCCAAAGGCCGAGAGTTCAGGATCCCTTGTGATGTTAAGTTAAGTTTCGCTAACTGGAGACATATGCTAGAACTAGATGATATCTCCCCAACCTACTTAGAGACGATATATAACCAGATCCCTTGGAGCTAGTGATGCAACGAAAAGTAGACGATTGGATTGCCCGATATCTACAAGTCACTGAGAACTCCGAACCACCTAGACTGTATCGTCTCTGGACAGCAATCACAGCCCTGAGCACTGTTCTCGAAAGGAAGTGCTGGCTTCCATGGGGCGATGAGGATATCTATCCGAACTTCTATACAGTATTGGTTGGACCACCTGGAGGGCGTAAAGGAACAGCTATGCTCCAAGCCAAGACTATGATCCAAGAGATGAATGTGCACCTTGCTTCAGACTGTGTGTCACGGGCCCAGCTTGTAAAGGAGCTGGCTGAAGCTAAGGGAAACTTCAAAGATCTAACTGGTGAGATATGCGAGCATAGATCCTTAAGCGTGTGGTCTGAAGAATTCTCAGTGTTCATTGGTGAACGAAACCCTGACATGATAGTAACCCTAACTGATTTGTTTGGCTGCCCTAAGAAATGGAAATACTCAACTAAGACCCAAGGAAAAGACCTTATCATTAATGCGTACCTGACTATCTTTGGAGCGATAACACCTAGCATCCTACAAAGTAAGCTGACTCAAGAGGCCGTAGGAGGGGGCTTAATATCTAGGCTGATCTTTGTAGTAGGATATGGTCCAGAGAAGCGTATCCCTCAGCCCTGGAGAACACCAGAAGAATCTGTTATTTATGATAGTTTGTTCCAAGATTTGTTAATAATTAATAATCTAGCTGGACCGTTCCGGTTTACTGAACGAGCCATGGAAGAATATTCTCTGTGGTATATGGACCCACGCAACACTGGAGCAATAGATGCAGATAGATTCGTCGGGTATAATGCTAGAAGGGCTTTGCACTTGAGGAAGCTATGTATAATTATTAGCGCTGCCAAGTCGAATAAGCGTATTATTTCTCTCGAGCATTATCAGGAAGCCCTGGCTATAATGAAACTTACTGAACGGGAGATGCCTAATGCTTTCTTTGGTTTGGGCCGTGGCTTCCATGCTCAAACTCTAGCGGAAATGATGCTAGCCTTTCAGAAGCAAGGCACCATGAGCTGGCCAGAAATAGTAGATCGCTTTAAGCTAGATGCTTATCCACAAGACCTGAGTGCAATCCTGACGCTCCTTGAAACTTCAGGACGCATCAAGTCTGAGCATTCTATTAGCGGTAAGATTCAGTATCAGATTCTAGAGGAGGCTCGTCCCCAGGTCGAGGAACGCATCCTCGATATGACAACCTTTAAATACATTAAGAAGGAGAAGGACTTATGATTTATCTAGGTGGCCCTTATACGAGTGCAACGCTCGAGAACCATAAGCTCAATATTGGCAGACTGCTCAGTTATAAGATATGGATCTATATTGATACTGATGAGCAGGACATACCAGTTATATGCTGGCCCCTCGAAACGGCTGGCTTCGATTACGGTCAGCGTCTGACTTATCTGCCGTGGCTACAGATGGCTATGGAAATAGCAAAGTATTGTTCAATGGCTGCATTTGTTCCAGGGTGGCAAAGCTCGGAAGGCTCTAAAAAGGAAGTAGATCTATTTGAAAAGCTTAGCGTTCCTGTTAAGCTGCTTCCTCGAATGAGCCTCGATACGATTAAGCGTGTCAGGACTGAATTGTATAAGATGGGCAGACATTGTCACTACGGGACTTGGGCTAAGGCTTATCTTAAGCAAGTGGAGAACGGTAATGCGTAAGGTATATATTATTAATAAGTCTAGCCACGATTTCTCAGGAGCAGTAAAGTATGGCGAATTGATCTATCTGTCGGAGGGTCCGATCAATAGGTTTGCTACTAATAAGATGTATCGGCTATTTGCTGATGGAATGAAGAAGTCTAATAAGGATGATTATCTGCTGCTGAGTGGTCTAACTGTAATGGCGGTAATCGCATCGATTATATTTGTTGCGAAGCATAAATGCTTGAACCTGTTAATTTTTCGTGCTAACTCTTTCACATATGCAGAACGCCGACTAGATCTAAGCGACCTTTAAGCCAGCGTTCTGGTTCTCCCCAGAGCGTTCACAAGCTGAACAACCTGGGTTTGATATAGCCCCATGAGTCACCCTCCCTCATGGGGCCTTTATTATTGAGACCGTCTGTGCAAAGCTACTTGCTTGGTAAACTCCTGCCAGAAAGCACTATCCATATCCCTTGACGGTACTATTGGGTGCCTCGAAAGTGATAACAAACCTAAGTCTCTCATAAAGGTGGTTAAGTTATCAGTTCCATCTGCAGCATCATCTCTAGCAATTCTAATGTACTCATCGGCAACTGCGTGGGCTCTTCCTCGAGGTGTATAGTGTCGGGCTTGTAAGGCCATCCAATAGGATCTGTAATTAGGACTGAGATTCTGAACTTCTCTAAATAAGGCAAAGCGATCCTTTAGACGATCTGCAGTTTCTGGTCCATGTAAGCGGCCTTGTTCCCGGATGAAGTCTATAACTTTCTCTCTTGGAACATTTCCTGATAGAAAGTGTCCTTCCATTAAGCGATCAAGATGTTGATTCTGGGTCATCATAATCCAGTTATCTTCTCGAGATTGCTCAAGCATCTGTTCTCGTTTCTCAGCAGATGGACCAGGTCTAACAATATGCAGAATACCTTTGGCTGCAACATTATCCATAAAATAACTAGAGACTAGCTGCGACCATTCCTGTTCCTCGACATTATCAAAGATCTGTCCATAGGATTGAGTAATTGCCTCAACCCATAGGTTGTTTTTAGTTAGAAGTTGCTCAGACATCAGCTTGAATCTATCGGGACTCATGCCTATGTTAGAAGCAATGTCTTTATAAAGTCGGGCAGTATGCTTTTGTGTCCACTCGTGTTCAGAAGCTACATGACCTATATCGAGGCGCTGTCCGGTTAAGGGGTCAACTCCAGTTAGATAACTGTTGAGGGCCTTTACTAAGGGAGGCAACGGTTGCTTCTGAAGCATAGGAGTCATATCAAGCAATGAGAGCATTAGCTGATTAAATCTAGGTTCGTCTCCCATAGCTGCAGCCATACTTAAAGCAGCCGCTGTAGTTATTACAGTTTGGGTCGGATCTTTACGAAGCCTAAACATCAAGTGTTCTTTTTCGCCCCATTGATTTTCTCTAGAAGCTCCGGTTGGAATCATCCAATAGCCTACTTGCATATGAGAGCTAATTCGATCATATACTTCTGGCGCATAATGTGCAGTTATTCTATCAAGTGCTGCAGCTGCAACAGCTAGCTGTGACATCTTATAAAGAGTTTCTCCAGGCATATGCTTCATGGCTCTGGCAGGTGCCCTCATGCTTTGAGCTGCTGCATTGGCATAAGGAGTTGCTGTATCAATTCCCTTTATAGCATATCCGCCTTGGGCATAGTCTAAGCGATCTCTAGCTATAATGGTTGCTTCCCAAGGTTCGATTCCCTGCTTAATCAAGCGTTCTCTATGGGCTATGCGTATAAGCATTTCTGAATTCTTTGTTAGATAACTCATTATATCATTGAGAGTTTCCCAATTCTGACGAACCTTTCCCTTAGCTTTAGGCTTTAACTCTGTTGCTGTTAAAAAAGGAAAACCTCCACCATCCGCAAAGAACTGTTCATATCGACCCTTACGAAGCATTACATCCCAGAAAACCTGGCCAATATCCTGTAACAGTTGAGCAGAATACAAGGGCATATGAGGACTATAAACTGAACGATAGGTACCATCAGCTTGACGAATCATATTAGATGTAAATAAGTGCATCCAATCCATAGGAATACTAGAGGCAAAGAACAATGGATTTCCAGGACCAGTAGCAAAGTAACGAATTAAAGATGCCCCCGAACCTATACGGATAGCCTGTGAAATCATGTTACGCATCACCAAAGAGCTTGAAGTCCACTGCGCATGAAACCAATCAGGAACTTCCACGGCTTTCATAATCCCATTTTCAAAATAATGTAAATGTTTAAATCCAGCTTCTGGTTTCTGATATATTGGAATATCCATATGTGTGGCGTCACCATATACATCTTCCATCAAAGCTGTTTTCATATCTCTATAGGCATCTCGACGCTTAACAGATGTTCCTAAAGATTTAGGAGTTCCATCTTTTGTCGTTATTGTCGCCTCCCACTTGGCGGGCTCTTTCTTAGTTTTAGGATGTTTTCTTAAGTAACCGTAAGCACCAGGATTATCAGGAAACTCAAAGCGAGTAGATCCATCTGCAAGCTTCTCCCACTTAGGAGTACCTCCCTTTAGTTTAGGCTCTGTCTTCTTAACTTTAGCAGGCCTGACTAAGGAGCCTTCTGGCTGATGAGAGGCCCACTTACCAAGAGTAGCTGTAGCAGTATTACCATATACCCAGTTATGTGTATGTGCTATAAGACCTGCTATAAGTTTATGGGAGTTAGTTTCAAGAACCTTTCCACCAGCTGAAGTTAGGCGTTCTACTCCAGTCTCATGAATATCTAAGCGTCCTGTTCCTTTCTCACGAGTACCTGTTTGATGGGCAAGATCTTCTAAAGTTTTTGGTGGCCGAGTAAAGTCTAACGGCCGACCAGCTTCTTTAGCTGCCTGAGTACGCTCAAGAATCTCTAGCCATACAGTTGGTGAATATTCATACTGACGTAATAGATTATATAACCACTCAGGTAAAGCTCCTGTCTTCATCTTCATATCCAGAAGAT
>Ga0114946_10000558_pt1 | contig 25200 bp, 14 predicted proteins | sample WalLakDeSediment_FD_88676 | JGI IMG/M metagenome (GOLD analysis project Ga0114946, IMG submission 88676) | Lake sediment microbial communities from Walker lake, Nevada to study Microbial Dark Matter (Phase II) - Walker Lake 11/02/13 Deep Sediment | ecosystem: Environmental > Aquatic >... | reverse complement strand
GGCTTCCTGCTGACACGGTCCGCGCGAGCTCCCGGCTGAATCGCGGCGCCAGCTGCCGTCTGAACAGCGGCGCCAGCTGCCGTCTGCATAGCGGGCGACGTCGACGCCCCTGGCTGACAGTTCGAGCAGCAGCGCCCCTTCGCCCCCCGTTTTCAGCACGCCTCCCGGCACGCCGTCTGATGGCCGTCTGGTGGTCTCTGTACTGGTGACCTCCACTCTCGCGACCTCCACACGGGCTCGGTCGTAGGCGGCGTGGACTTGGTCCCACGAGGGGCCGCCTCGACCGCTGACGACGATCCATTCCGGCCGCGTGGCCCGGGCGATGTCGGGGGGCATGCTCGAGAGCGTGCCGTGATGCGGCGCGATCAGCACGTCGCACGTCGGCGGCCCGGCTGCCAGGAATTCGGCGAGCGCCCGTCCCTCCAGGTCGCCAGTGAGCAGGAGCCGCCGACCGGCCCCGGCGACGCTGAGCACCACGCTCGACTCGTTGTCGGCGGCCCGCCAATCCTGCGTGCGGCACCGTTCCCCCGACCATAAGACATCCACCCGGCAGTGCGGATCGAGCGAGAAGGTGTCGCCCGGCCGCACCACCCGGATCGGGATGCGGGCCGCCGCGGCCTGCTGGAGCAGCTCACGAACGCACCGCGACCGGCTCTCCACGAATGCCGGCGGCACCACGATCTCACCGACGGCGAATCGCTCCAGCAGGCCGGGGACAGCATTGAAGTGGTCGGTGTCGGCGTGGGAGATGACGAGGGTGTCGATCCGGCCGACCCCTTCGTTCCAAAGCACGCCGGCCACCGCGCGGCGGGCAGCCGCCGGGCCGCCGAGCCGACCGGCGTCGTAGAGGAGCGTGCGGCCGGTCGGCGTGCGGACGACGATCCCACAGCCATGCCCGACGGCCGCCACGATCACCCGCAGGCTCGGGATCGCAGGGGTGCAGACTCGCACCGTGGCGGTCCCGATGAGGCCGATGCCGCACCAGATGGCCGCCGCGACAACCCAGGTGCGCAGCTGCCGCAGCCGGACGGCGGGCAGGAGAAGACAGGTGGCCAGCAGCCAGGCATGCCATCCCCAGACCCACCAGCCCGGCGGTGTCGGCAGCCAGACATGGCCCCAGGGCACCCGCGCGCCCCAGGCCACGCAGGCCTCGATCACAGCAAGCGCCGCGTCGCAGGCCATGCCGCAGCCGCCGGCGAGCGGCGGGGCGATCGGGGCGAGCACGAGGCACCCCACGCCGCAGCCCATCGCCGTGGCCACGAGCGGAGTCACGATCACGTTAAGCACGATCCCCAGCGGGCTCACGACGTGAAACCGGGCGACCACCAGCGGCGCCGTGACCGCCCAGACTGCGGCGCCGGCGAGCAGCACGGCCACCGTCTGCCGCCCGAACTGCCGGAGCCAGCGCTCGGCACGCGGCCGACTTCGCTCGATGAGCCGCTCGATCGGGTCGGGCTGCTCTCGTGCCGCGGCGACGGCATGGGCCACGCCGATGAGCACGGCCGTCGACAGAAACGAGAGCTGCGCGCCCACGCTCGCGATTTCCGCCGGCCGCCAGATGAGCAGGATGATCGCGGCGCAGGCGAGGGCGTTGAGCCCGGGTGAACGGCGGCCGAGCACCGCGGCCGCCGCAGCCAGCCAGACCACGAGCGTGGCGCGGACCACCGGGGTCTCGGCGCGGACGAGGAGCATGTAGAGCCCCGCGCCCAAGGCCACGCCGGCAAGCGCCCACCCCCGGGGAACGAGCGCGGCACGGAGCACGCGATAAAGCCCCGCGGCGAGCAGGCCGACGTGCAGGCCGGAGATGGCGAGCAGATGGACCGTGCCCGTCGCCAGGAACGCCTCGACCTCATCCCGCGGAAGGCCTTCCCGGCTGCCGAGAAGGAGGGCCGTCGCCAACGGGAGCCGGGCCGGACCGATGTGCTGGGCCAGGGTGTCGGCCGACCACCGCCGCACCTGCTCGATCACCACGGCTCCCCGAGCCGCGATTGAGCCAGCCAGCCCGACAGCGGGCGAAGCCTGCGGGGGCATCCGGCGGACCGCCGTGGCCGACCGCACCCGGACGATGGCGAGGCAGCGCCGTGCCCGTGCCCGCTCGCGAAAATCAAATTCTCCCGGATTGCCCGCCGCCGCCGGCCGCAGCCCGCGGCCGAAGGCACGGATGCGGCTCCCTGGGGCCACCTGCGGCGGCTCGCCATCGACGATCACGGCGACATGCCCTGATGCCGACCGCCAGCGGCTCTTGGCCCGCACGCGGGTGACCCGCACCACGCATTCACTCGAAGAGGCGGAGGCGCCGCCAAAGCGGTCTGCCTGCGGCTGCGGCAGCGACCGCGGCGCGGTCACGACGATCCCCTCGATCGCCATGGGCTGCGGCCGTTCGTCGAGCTGCCAGGCGACGTCGTCGCTCGCGAAGAAGTCGAAGCGGGCACGTGCCCAGGCCGCTCCTCCGCAGAACACGACGGCCATGAGCGCGACGGCCGCGACCCGATACCGCCCCGTCAGATGACACCACCACCACATCCCGAGGAGCGCGATACCGGCCACCCACCAGAAGCCCGCTGCATAGCCACCCGCGCAGCCCGCCGCCCAGTCCGCCGCGCAGCCCGCCGCCCAGTGAATTCCGCAGCCACCCGCCAAACTCACCGCCATCACGATCAGCGGCCGACTGGGTAGCGGCCGAATAGGCAGCAGCCGACTATGCAGCAAATCGTGGCGGCAATATCGCCGCCAGGCCGTCTGAAACGCCGTAACGGCCGTCTGAATCACGATGTATGCCGTCTGAATCACTGTGTGCGCGTGCATGCGTGCTCCTGCCTCTTCCCTTAACGAGTGCAAGGGCAGACAGGGGCAACAGTCGCGCGGGATCAGCCGCGGAGCCGGGCTTGGACGATCCGCGGGAGGCCAGCCAGATCGGCGAGCGTGGTGGCCGGCTCGAGCTGCGGCTGCTCCCGGATCACCGCCTCCGCGGCCGCGGCCACGTTCGGTCCCACCTCCACAAGCAGCCAGCCGCCGGGAACCAGCCGGGCCACCGCCTCGCCAACGAGCCGGGCCACCGTCTCCACGCCGGTCGGACCGGCAACGAGCGCCTCCCGCGGCTCGTGATCCCGCACGTCGCGGGGCAGCGAGGCGAACTCGTCATCGCGGACGTAGGGCGGATTGCTGACGATGAGATCGTACGGCCCGGCCGCTCGCGGGTCGTCGAGCAGGTCGCACGCGACGAAGTCGATCCGCTCGGCCACCCCCAGGCGCTCGCCGTTCGTCCGCGCCACGTCGAGCGCTGCCACGGAGCGGTCGGTGGCCACGAACCGGCCGCCGGGCAGATGCTTGGCGAGCGTGATGGCGATCGCGCCCGAGCCCGTGCCGACATCGGCGATCCGCGGTTCGACGAGCCCGGCCTCCTTGCAGAGATCGAGCGCCCGCACCACGAGCCCCTCCGTCTCGGGCCGCGGCACGAGCACCGCCTTCGTGACGACGAACGGCAGGGAGAAGAATTCCTTGCTGCCCACGAGATAGGCCACCGGCTCCCCCTCGCCCCGCCGCTTCACGAGGTCGCGAAACCGTCCCCGTTCGGCCTCGCCGACGACCGTACCGAAGGCCGTGTAGAGGGCGATCCGCGGGCAGCCCCGCACATGCGCGAGGAGCACCTCCGCGTCGATCCGGGGCGACTCGCTGCCGCGGGCCGTGAGCCACTCGGTGGTCCAGCCCAGCAGCCGGCCCACCGTCCACTCACCGCCGCCGTCGGCGGACCGTGCGGCCTCAGGTGCGGTCATGTCCCACTCCTGCGGCCGGCCGGGGCGGCTGCTCCATCTGGCTGCGGCGGGCGGCCCGTTCATGCGCGTCGATCGCGTCGAGCACGAGCCCCAGCCGGCCGGTCATCACCTGATCGAGCGTGAAGCTCTCGTTGATGCGGTGGTCGGTGACGCGGTTCTGGGGGAAGTTGTAGGTGCGGATCCGCTGGCTTCGGTCGCCCGAGCCGACGAGCGACCGCCGCTCGCTGGCCCGCTTCTCGTGTTCGATCTCCCGCTGGTGCTCGTAGAGCCTGGTCTTCAGCACCCGCAGGGCCTTGGCCAGGTTCTTGTGCTGGCTCTTCTCGTCCTGGCACTGCACGACGATGCCGGTCGCCAGGTGGGTGAGCCGCACCGCCGAGGCCGTCTTGTTGACGTGCTGCCCGCCGGGGCCGCTCGCACAAAAGAGATCCTTGCGGTAGTCGTCCGGGCTGAGCGCGACCTCCACATCCTCCGGTTCGGGCAGGACGGCCACGGTAGCCGCCGAGGTGTGAATCCGCCCCTTGGTTTCGGTGTCGGGCACCCGCTGTACACGATGACCGCCGCTCTCATGCCGGAGCCGACGAAATACGTGCGTGCCCGAGATGCCGAGGACGAGCTCCTTGAAGCCCCCGAGTTCCGTGGGGCTGGCGTCGAGCAGTTCGACCTCCCAGCCGGCCTCCGCGGCGTAGCGGCGATACATCTCGAGCAGATCGCGGACGAAGAGGGCGGCCTCGTCACCGCCGGTGCCGGCCCGCAGTTCCATGATGCAGCGGGTGCGCTCGGCATCCTCGTCGGTGGAGCAGAGGTCGAGCAGCTCCTCCCACTCCCGATCGCGCCGCGACTCGAGGTCGGGCAACTCCGCCTCGGCCAGGGCCTTCAGGTCTTCGTCACCGGCCGCGGCCATGTCGTGATGCTCGCCGATCTCCCGCTCGAGGGCGAGGAACTGCCGATAGCGGCCCGCGAGCCGGGCGAGCGTGCCATGCTCCCGCGCGACCGCCGAGAGCCGCTGCTGATCGGCCAGCACCTCCGGATCGACGAGGGACCGCTCCAATTCCTGAAACCGGGCCAGCTTGCTTTCCAACTCGTCGCGCATGGTGGGCTCGTCGCGCATGGTGAGCGCCGATCACAAATGGTGAGCGCCGAAAAGGACGCCGCCGTTCAGCCGGCCGGAGCCTCAGCCTTCTTGGGGCTGGCCTCAGCGACATTCTTCTTCTTGAGGCTGGCGTAGCCCGCCCCGGCGAACTTCGACTTGAACTTCTCGATGCGGCCCGCCGTGTCGATGAACTTCAGCTTACCGGTGAAGAAGGGGTGGCAGACATTGCAGATGTCGACCTTGATCTCGGGCACCGTGCTCCGCGTGGCGAAGGTGTTGCCGCAGCCGCACCGCACGACGGTGTCGATGTAGTTGGGATGAATGCCGTCTTTCATGGTCGTTCGCAGTGGTCGAAGGGTGAAATTCTGGAGCCCTGTAAGGTACATCCTGGCCCGTTCTTCGGCAACGCTGCTTCCGTAACGCGGGCCAGATGCCCCCGGAAATCTGCCGATCATGGCCCGTTCCGTGGCTCCGGCTGGGGTAGCTTTGCGGCCGCTTCGAGCCGGTTGGCGAGCACGCGGCTGCCGAACCGCTGGGGCGACTGGTCGGCCCGCAAGAGGGCGATCGCCTCGGGCGTCCGGCCCAGCCCGATGAGCGCCTGCGCGAGATTCGCCCGCGCCGCATCGGCCCAGCGGCTGTCCGGCGCGGCCTCGAGCGTCATCCGTCCGAGATACTCGGCGGCCGTGGCATCCTCACCTTCGGCGAGAGTGAGCACGCCGAGCCAGTAGGTCGCATCCTCCTTCATCTGCCGGTAGAGGCCGCCGATCGCCACCGCCTGCTCCTCGGGTACGCCCGCGAGCGCCGCACGCAAGGCGTCGCGGCCAGGCCGGGCGGCCATGTAGGCGGCCTTCGCTCCCGCCGGGCCATCGAGATCACCGCGAAACTCCCGGATGCGCGCCGCGAGCAGCGGTCGCACTGGCGGCCGGGCCTCGCTGCCGGCGAGTCCAGCGGCAGCGACGGCAGGCAGCTCGAGCGGAGCCAATTCCCGCCGCAGCGCCATCTGCACCGCGGGAGCCTCTCGCTGCCGCCGCGCGAGCGTCTCCCAGGGAAACTCCCAGAGCCCCGTCGAAGGCTCCGGCGCCGGTTCGGCGGCGCCGTCATCCTCAGCCTCAACCGGTCTGCCAGGAAGCGCCGCGCGGCCGGCCGCCGCGATCCGCGCGGCATCCACCGCAACCCGCATCTCGCGGGCGGCCCGCACGTGGCGGTCGAGCAGGTGGGAGCGTCGCGCAAGGCTCCAGGGATCGGCCGCCACGAGAATCGACAGCCCCTGCATGTCGCGTGGCCCGAGCGGATAGGGCCGCTCAGGCAGCGAGAGGCTCGCGAGCACGGCCGGATCGGCCGCAGCCTGCCGCACGGTGGCGATGCCGACCCCGCCGGGCCCCGGAATCGGCATGCCGTAGACCGGCTCGAACAGGTAGGCCTCGCCATCGATGACCGCCGCGGGCACCCAGGGCCGCGGCCGGCCGGTCGCACGGTCGCCCGTCGCCAGCATCGCGCCGTCGAGCCCCGCATGACGGAGGAGCTGGAGGAAGATCCAGGCCCGCTGCGGACCACTGGCTCGGCCCGCCAGCAGAATCTCCCCGGGCAGAAACCACCGCGTCCCCGGGGTGGCGGCAGTGGGCACCATCGGCGGATCGCCGCCGAGGGCGAGGCTGCGAACGGTCCAGCGGAAGAGTCGCTCGGCCACGTCGAGATCGTCGACGGCCCCGCTCCGGACGATTCGGGCGATGTCGGCCAGCCAGCGCTGATCCCGCAAGAAGACGACATCTCCATCGAGCGTGAAGGCCGGCGACTCGAGCGCGTCGGCGGTGGCCAGCGACCGCAGGCCCTCGGGCAACGTCTCCAGGAGCGGGTCGGGCCGCCAGTCGCCGGCGTTGGCCCCGATCTGGCTCGCCTGGCTCCACTGGTTGAGGCGATCGAAGACGAGCTCAGCGCCGCGGGCCTCGTCGAAGTCGTCGAGGCGATCGAGCACGGCCAAGGCGCCGGCGAGCATCTTGTCGCGCGACGGCCGCGACACGGGCCGATCGGCAGCCGGCCTCTCTTCGGACACGACCGCCTCGCGAGTGCCCGGGTCCGCAGGGGCAGGGGAGCGGCCGCCGCAGCCACCGGCCGCCAGTGGCAAGAGGGCCCCAACCACCACCAGCCGGAGCCTGCTCATGCCTCCGACCCCGCCAGCCGTGCCTCGTGAATCCGGAGCACCCGCTCCACGACGCCCCGCAGTTCGTCGAGCGGCACCATGTTGGGCCCATCGCTGGGGCTGGCGGCGGGATCAGGATGGGTCTCGAAGAACAGGCCGTCGATGCCGACCGCCGCGGCAGCCCGGGCCAGCGGCTCGACGAGCTGCCGATCGCCTCCGGTCGCCTCGCCGAGACTCGCCGGCTGCTGCACGGAGTGCGTCGCGTCGAAGATCACCGGCACTCCCATGGCCCGCATCGTCAACAGACCGCCGAAATCGTTGACGAGCCGGCCGTAGCCGAAGAACGTGCCGCGCTCGCAGAGGAGCACGTCGTTGCAGCCCCCGGTGAACAGCTTGGCGACGACATGTTTCATGTCCGCCGGGGCCACGAACTGCCCCTTCTTCACGTTCACCGCACGGCCCGTGGCAGCGGCGGCCAGCAAGAGGTCGGTCTGCCGGCAGAGGAACGCGGGCACTTGCAGCATGTCGCACACCTGCCCGGCCGCCGTCGCCTGCTCTGGAAGATGAACGTCAGTGGTGACGGGCAGCCCGGTGGCCGACCGCACCCGGTCGAGCACGGCGAGCCCCTCATCCATGCCCGGTCCGCGGAATGATGAGCCACTCGTCCGGTTCGCCTTGTCGTACGACGCCTTGAACACGGCCTGCACGCCACACTCGGCGGCGATCCCCGCCAGGTGCTCCGCGATCCGCAGGCAGAGGCTTTCCGTCTCGATCACGCAGGGACCGGCGATGAGGAGCAGCGGAAACCCAGGTCCGCAGCGATGCGGCCCGACGGCAACGGGAAGGCGAGGGGTCAACGCGGTTCTCCTCGGAATGCAGTTCAGGGTGCGGACGGGTCGCGCTGCCATCCCGCGGGACACAGGGCAGAAGCGATATGCAGATCATATCGGTCGTTAGCCATCGTGGTCCTGGCGGTGGGCCAGCGGGCAGCCGGGGGGCACCAAAGCAGCGCGGCATTTTGCGGCGCGCGCTGCACAATGCCGCGCGCCCGAGCGAGCCGTCTCAGCCTGCGACGTGGGCGTTATGGCTTGAAAACGCGTGCTTCTCTGCGGGAGGCCGGCCCTGGGCGGCACGGCATGCCACTTGCTCTGAAATGGCTCGCCGGTAACCCGCTGGGCTGCCCGGCCCGTCCTCCCCGCGCGACGCACACGAGGGTGGGGTCTCCGACTTTTGTTTCGGCCGTGCGGTCGTCTTGCCCCTGACCCGCACTGCCTGTGCAGGACGCTCCTGCCGGGTCGGAGACCCCACTTTTTCATGCGCATCTTGACGGACGGCATGGGGCTGCGCTACTGTTTCGGGGTTCCGGCACGAGTGTTTCCGGATAACGGCACAGGCGCCGGTGGTCCCCCGTCCGCCACGCCAGCGTAGCTTCAATTGGCAGAGCACCGCATTCGTAATGCGGGGGTTGTGGGTTCGATTCCCACCGCTGGCTTTCGTGATGCTATTTGGTCCCTCCTGATTTTCTGCTTCCTTTTCAAAGGTGTTCCGCATGGTTGCCACCGCGTCGTCTGACATCCGCGATCTGATCCTCGGCAATGGCCCGTTCGGTCCTGCCGAAGTGCGGGCTCTTGTCGACGCCCTGGGCCGTGATTCCGCCGCGCACCGTGATCTCCGTCTGGCCGTCAACGAGCTCGAGGCGGCCGGGGAGCGCAGCCCGGCCGCGGCCGTTCGCTTGGGGATCTGTCAGCGGCTGCTCGGCAAGCATGCCCAGGCGCTCGAGACGCTGCGGACCGGTGACGGTGGCGCTCTGGCGCTCTTCCATCAGGGCTTCGCCCACGCGGCGCAGGCCGTTCACGAGAAGGCGGTCGAGGCCTTCCGCGGGGCTCGCAAGGCCGGCTACGACGCCGCCGCCTGCGTGGCCGCGTCGATCGAGTCGCTGCGGGCGGCCGGTCACCACGACGAGGCCCGCAAGGAGGCCGATGCGTTTGCCGCAGAGGGTGCCTCATCGGCCGAATTCCAGGCGGCCCGGGCCGGCCTCCTCGCCGACTCGGGCGCACCGTTGGCCGAGGTGGTTGCCGCCTATGAAAAAGCGGTCGAACTCGATCCCGGCCATCCCGGCGCCCTGTTCGCGCTGGGCGTGATCAACGACCGCCTGGGCAACGACGACGAGGCCCAGTCTTGCTATGAAAAGTCGCTCGAACGCTACCCTCCCTCCGTGGGCAGCCTGCTGAATCTCGGCATCATTTTCGAGGACCGCAACGACTTCGCCCGCGCCCAGCAGTGCTACCGCCGGATTCTCGACGCGATCCCCGATCATCCCCGGGCCCGGCTCTTTCTCCGTGATTCGACGGCATCAGGCGATCTCCATCTCGGCGAGCAGGAACTGAAGCAGCGGGACCGGCTCGATCAGGTGCTGGGCCTGCCGGTCAGCGATTTCGAGCTTTCCGTCCGCAGCCGCAACTGCCTGCAGAAGATGGGCATCCACACGCTGGGCGACCTGGCCCGCATCTCCGAGGAGGAGATCCTCGCCAGCAAGAACTTCGGGGAGACAAGCCTCGTCGAGATCAAGGAGATGCTCGCCTCGAAGGGCCTCTCGCTCGGACAGATGGCCGAGGCCCCTGCGGCCGTGGAGCCCGAGGTCGAGGTGGTCGAGCCGACGGCCGACGAGCAGGAGATTTACGGGCTGCCGATCGGCGACCTGAATCTCTCCGTCCGTGCCCGCAAGTGCACGACGAAACTGGGCATCAGCACCATCGGCGACCTCGTCCGCCGCACGGCCGACGACCTACTCGAATGCAAGAACTTCGGCGTGACGAGCCTCAACGAAGTTCGCGAGCGGCTGACCGAACGGGGCCTGAAGCTCCGCGGAGACTGACGCCCCCCACGCGGCCTGTTTCCGCTCCCCCACGATCAGCATGTCCGCTTCAACGCGCGGCGCACAATTGACGCAAGTGCTTTAAGAGAAAGCACTTACGTCCTGTTTTGTCGGGCACGAAATTTGCTTTCGGCTGTGGTTCTGGGTACCCTCCATTGGTCGGCATGGCGGATCGACCCCGAAGGGCGTTCCGTCGGTCGGCTGACCCTAGGAACACCCAGGATGACAACCTCGAGCCTGAGGGAGAAGCCGGTCCGAGACCTTGCCCGGCTGGCGAAGCAGCATGGCGTGCCAGGCTGGCACTCGATGCGGAAGGACCAGCTCATTCGCGCCCTCGTTCGGCGGGCGAAATCGGGATTGGCCACCGCCGAGATCCGCACCGAGACCGCCCGAACGGGTGGCCGGCAGGATCAGGCGACCGACGCGGCCGTGGCTCAGCGGATCGCCGAGGCCCGCGAGCGTCTCGCCCGTGCCAAGAATCTCTCGACCGGGCCCGAGCATGGCCGGGGCAATCGCCTGCCTCGGGATCGGATGGTGCTCATGGTGCGCGGACCGCACTGGATGCACGCCTTCTGGGAGATCACCCCGCGAAGCATCGCCCGGGCCCAGGCGGCGCTCGGCGACGAATGGCATGCCGCGCGGCCGAACCTCCGGGTCTTGCGGATCGAGTCGGGAGTGGATGCCGGGGCGGCGGCCCGCGTCATCCGCGAGATCGAGGTCCACGGCGGCGTGAAGAACTGGTTCATCGACGTCCGCGAGCCGATGCGGTGCCGGGTCGAGATCGGCTACCGGGCCGCTTCCGGCCGGTTTCATGCCCTGGCCCGCAGCAACATGGTATCGACGCCTTCGTCTCCCCAGCGTGACACGCTCGACACCCACTGGAGCGAGATCGCGAGCGACTGCGATCGGATCTATGCCATGAGCGGCGGATTCTCTCCGGAACACAACAGCCCCGAACTCCGGGAGTTGTTCGAAGAGCGGCTCCAACGGCCGATGGCACCGCGGGCGGCCCGCCCGCGGGGTGAGGCGGTTCCGGGCCCCGCTGTTCGCGGCGATTTCCAGCTGGAGGTCGACGCGGAGATCATCGTGTATGGGGCCACGCAGCCCGATGCCCGCGTGACGCTCCAAGGCGAGCCGGTGCGGGTGCAGCCCGACGGCACGTTCCGCGTGCGAGTGGAAATGCCCAACAAGCGGCAGGTGCTCCCGATCATCGCCAGCTCGGCCGACGGCAACCGGCGGCAGATGGTGGTAATGGCCGTCGAGCGGAACACAAAATTGCTCGAGCCGCATGGCCGCGAGGCGGCCGAGTTCTAATTCTCGGGTAGACTGCAAGCGGTTCGTCCAGGCTGAGTTCGAGGCGATACGTTTTCTGCCATGCTCGTGATGCTGTCCATACCATGCCGGTGAGCTCTTACCGAGGCTCGTTGGGGGCCGAATCAAGGTCCTGGCCGCGTGTCACGCCGGCGACGGTTTCGGCCGTCCGCCCGGATCACATGCCCCGGGGCCGAGGCACCCCCGTCTTTACTTCAACGAGCTCTCCGCATCCCGCGACACCACGGCATTGCGGTGGATAACGTATCGCCCCGAGCTTCGCGTTTTTTGCCGGCCAGTTACCGGCGGGGCTTTGCCGGCATGCTACCGGCGGGGCTTTGCCGGCATGCTACCGGCGGGGCTTTGCCTGGCGGGCCAGCCAGGCTTCGTAGAGCTGCTGCGGGCCGCCGCGATGGAGCTTCGCGATCGCCTCGTCGAGCGGCATGCCGTCGTCGATCGCCGCCACGAGCTGCTTGAGGCGGGCAGCGGGCGTGGCAAGCGCGGTCACGAATCCGGCCGCAGCGGTGGCCGTCGCGGCGGGGTCGCCATGGCCCGCGAAGAAATCGGCCGGTGAGCCGAGCTCGCGGGCGGCCGCACCGGCATCCCGGCGCCACTCCTGCACGACGGGAGCCTTGGGCATCACGCGGCTGGCGGCCACTCGGGCCGCCCCCGTCACGAACCACGGCGGCAGATTCCTGCCGGCCAACGCGGCCCCGGCGATCTGCTCGGCCACGAGCACGTCGATGCTCACCGGATCGGCAGCCGAACCGGGCATTAGAAATGCCCCGTAGGCTACGTCTCCGGCCACACCGGCGTAACCGGAGACACCCTTGGGTCGTTCCTGCTTGAGCACCGTCTGCCAGAACGCCGAGAAGTCGTAGCTCTGGCGAAATGCATAGAGGACGATGCCCCCCTTCAACAGCGGCAAGTCGCCCCCGACCAATTCACCGCGAATCCGCTCCTCGAGACGGGCGGCGAGATCGGCCACCTCGTCCATCCGGGCCGTGGGAAGATTGCCGACGAGCACGAGCCGCTCGCGGGGGACGATCACCGGCTGCTCGTCGGGAATCGAACGCTTCCATAGCCCCGGTGCCGCCCGCCGCCGCACCTCCCGCAGTTCGCCGTCGGAAAGGGACCGCGCGCGGCCGCGGGCCGCCACCGTCTCGAGCCGGGTCGGTGCGGCCAGCATGTCGATCGTGGCTCCCTGGTCGATCCACGTGGCGATCTTCGCGATGACGTCGTCAGGCAGGGGAGGGCGGCCACGAGGCATCCGTTGCCCCTCGATGCCGGCTCCGCGGAGTTTCTTGACGATCAGGCTGTCGGCCGATGTGCCCGCGGCCACCGGCGCTCCGCCCGGCCCACCCCGCAGAAGCGTGGCCAGCGACTCCATCTGCAGTCGCCCCGCGGGATTGCCGCCGCTGTGACAGCCGGCGCAATGTTCGACGAGCACCGGCGCGACATCGGCGGCGAACGACACGTCGCCCGGCCGCAGCGCTCGAGCCTGGCCGGCGGTCGACTTGCCCTCCGCCGGCATCGCGGCCGCCGCGGCCGGGGCCACCGGACGAGCCACGCCGTCGAGCGGAGCCGCCGGGTCGGCTGCATCACACGCTGCGCCCGAGTCGATCCAGCGGATGATCGTCGCCAGGTCGTCGCGCGACACCTTGCCTCCGCCACGGGGCATGTCGCCGGTCTCGATCACCTCGACGAGCCGGCTGGCCTGACCGGCCCCCTTCTGCACCATGCCCGAGCTCATGAGCGCGACATACGACTGCATCTGAAAGCCCCCCTTGCGGCCCGCCACGTGGCAGTTGCCGCAGTGGCGCACGAGCAGGGGCGCCACCTGCCGGGAGAAGCTGACGTTTTGCGCGACTGCCGCCGACGGCGCGAGGATGAGCACGGCCCACACCGGAACGACGGCCACGGCGATCGATCGTCTCCCGGCACCGGGCCGGAACAATCGAGGGCGGTCAATCGGGGCTGTGTGCATCTGCCTTGCCTCCCTCGCCGTGACCTTGCATGCCGTGTCTCGCGTGTCTGCGGCGTTGTCCGTGGCGTCGTCGGTGCCGCTGCCGCCTGAAGACCGGTTCGTCGTGCGGTTCGTTCCCGAGGGCCACCAGGCCGCTGGCGAGGACCGTCGCGACGACCGCCGTCAGCCAGGCGACTCCCAGCGCGAGTGCCAGGCGACCACAGGCCGTCGCGGCGGCCGCGTCACCAAGTGCGGCCAGCAGGCTGGCGAGCCCCAGCACGAGCGTGAGCGCAATCGGCAGGAGAAGGCTGGCGGTGACCGCCCAGGCGAGCAGGCGTCGAAACGGGGAGGGATGCATGAAACAGAGGAAAGAAGGTGTGATTGAAACCGGGTCGGCCGCATGGCGATGGCTTGGATTGTCAGGGTCAGCACTCGCCCCCGTCAAGGAATCGTGGCGGCCGAGGCCGGGGCTTGTATGGAATGGGGTGGGGGCCACTATCATGGCTATGCTGCGGCCGGTGCGGATCCCTGCCGGCGGCACTCTCTCCGGAACGCGCAGGCTATGGATCGGCCGACCTCGTGCCAGGCGCGGTGGTGCATCACGGCCATCGCAGGGGCCGCGATCCTGATCACGATCCTGGCCGGAGTACCGGCCCGGGCCGATCGCGTGGAACTGGCCGATGGCCGCGTGCTCGAAGGGGCGTTCGCATTCCTGCCCGGCGTGCTCGTCGATCCCTTTTCGGAGGCGGGTGAGCAGGCGACGAGCGAGCCGATTCTCGTCTGTGATGACGGGCTCACTCGCACCATGGTGCCCAAGCGTCGCGTGGTCAAGGCGGAGAAGACAGCCGGCGATCTGGGCATGGAACGGCTCCTCGTGCCCCAGCGGGTGGCGACCGGCGGCCGCCGCGTGGCGGGCATCGGGAGCGTGCTCGGCGTCACCCCCTTCGACGAACACGGCCGCCGCATCCTCTCCCTCGCCACCGGCTCCGGCCGCGTCGATGTCGTGCAGGGCATCACGGAGATCACCCCCCGGTGGGTCCGCATCGACGGCCTCCAGACGGAGAAGCCGCTGCAGCTCGACATGCGGATGGCCACCACGTCGATCCCCCGTGATGTCCTCGGCCGCGTGATCTCCCGGCACGTCGACCGCGGCGATGCCGACCAACGACTCCGCCTCGTGCGGCTCCTCGTGCAGGGCGAACGCTATGACGACGCCCGCCGGGAGCTCGACGACGTGCTCGCCGATTTCCCCGACCTCGGTCACCTCGCCCGCGAGCGGAAGAGCATCGCGCGGCTCGCCAGCAGCCGGATCCTCGACGAGATCCTGCTCCGGGGCCGCGTCGGGCAGGATCGGCTCGCCCTGCGGCTGCTCGAGGAGTTTCCGAGCGACGATGCCGACGGGGAGGTGCTCGAGGCCGTCCGCGAGGCCCGCGACGACTACCGCGACCGCCGGGAGCGGGCGGCCCGGCTCGTCACCACGATTCGCGACCGCGCCACCCGGCTCGACGACGCCGGCGACCGCGCCGCCGCCGAGGCCATCCTCGGGGAGATCGAACGCGAGATGTCGTTCTCCGCGCTCGACCGGCTGGCGACCTTCGAGCGGCTCGGCTGCGAGCCGACCATGCCACCCGACCGGAGCATGGCCCTCGCCGTCACCGGCTGGCTCCGCGTCGCGGCCACGGAGAACCTCAAGGCCGCGCTCTCGGCCGTGCGGGTTCGAGGCTTCGTCCGCGACTACCTCCGGGCAACCGACCAGCCCGCCCGCGCGGCCTTGCTTGAGCGGATCCGCAACGAGGAGGCGGGCGACCCGGCCACCGTGGCCGGCGTGGCCGCGGGCATGCGGCCGCCGCTCGATCCGCCCCCCGGCACCGCCGGCCTCCATGAACTCACCGTGCCCGGCCTCGACGGGGAAGGAGACGTGTCGTGCCTCGTTCAGCTGCCGCCGGAATACGACCCGCTGCGCCGCTACCCCGCCATCGTCACCCTTCACTCCGCCTTCTCGACCCCGCTCAACCAGATCGAATGGTGGGCCGGCCTGCCGGCCGGCGACGGCACGCGGCTGGGCCAGGCGACGCGGCACGGCATGATCGTCATCGCCCCCCGCTGGGCGCGGGAGCACCAATCGACCTACGAGTCGTCGGCCCGCGAGCATGCCGCCGTGCTGCACGCGCTGCGCGAGGCCCAGCGCCGGTTCTCGATCGACACCGACCGCGTCTTCCTCTCCGGGCATGCGCTGGGGGGCGAGGCGGCCTGGGACATGGCGCTTGCCCATCCTGATCTCTGGGCCGGGCTCGTCGCCATCACGCCGGGTGCCGATCGCTACGTCACGCACTACTGGCCCAACGCCCGCACGCTGCCGATCTACATCGTCGGCGGCGAACTCGACGGCGACAGCGTCCGCACCATCGCGCCCCACCTCGACCGCGGCTTCGCCAAGGGATTCGACCTGACGTACGTCGAGTACCGGGGCCGGGGCCACGAGTCGTTCTCCGACGAGATCCTGCGGATCTTCGCCTGGATGGGACGGCAGCGGCGGACGTTCTTTCCGCAGGTGATCGAGGCGGTGTCGATGCGCCCGTGGGACCGCTTCTTCTGGTGGCTGGAGATGGAGGGCGCCCCGCCGCGGACGGTCGTCCTGCCCACCGACTGGCCGCCGCCGCCCGGCACGCGGCCGTTCAACCTCGAGGCGAAGACCGCCGTGACCAACACCATCACCGTGCGGTGCGGCGCCCAGCGGGTGCGGGTCTGGCTGGCACCGGAGCTGATCGACTTCACCCGGCCGCTCACCGTCACGCTCGACGCCCGCCAGCTGCACAAGGGCCCCATCGCCCCGGACCTGGAGGTCCTCCTCGAAGACCTTCGCCTCCGGGCGGACCGGCAGCATCCGTTTTGGGCAGTGATCGAATCACGCCGCGGCGGGAAAGACGCGGCGCGGTGATGCACGCCGCTGAGCTATCGTCCAACAGCGGTTTCCGGCTTGCGGGCCATCCCGGCATCCGTAGCCCGCGGCAGGGCGAGGCCGGCGATGTACCAGCCGTCGGGCCGCGACTCCATCCCGAGGGCGGCCGTTCCCAGATAGCGGCGGACCTTCTCGAACTCGGGCAGCGTGCTGCCGTCGATCCGCTGCTCCCGAACCGTGCCCGGTTTGCCGTCGCCGAGCAATCCGTTGAGGATCTGGCCGAGGACGCTCTTCGACTTCGGCATCGAGCCCTGCCGGAGCAGTTCATAGGCGGGCCGCACCGTTTCGTCCTCCCGACCGAACGACCGCAGGGCCGTCTGCGACGTCACAAGGCGGTCCAGTTCGGCGAGCGTCGCCGTGGCATCCGTCAGGGGCTCGCGGCCACCGGACTCGAGGAGCACCTTCTCGAGCACGTCGCGGTGCGAGGCGATGAGGAGATGGCCCTTGGCGACGGTCACGGCCGAATGCGGTAGGAGTTTCTCCTCCTTGTCGCGAATCCGCTGCCGCCGGCGCTGCGATTCATCGTCGTGGTCCGCGTGGGTGATGGCACCGCCGGGCGTCTCGATCTCGAGCTGGGGCAGGGCCGCCGAACGATCGATGAGCTCCCAGACCTGGTGGCCGCCGATCTCCAGCTTCTGCATGTCCTTGTCGGCGTCCATGACCTTGGCGATCGTCGCCGCCACCTTCGCCTCGTCGGTGGCCTCGATGGCGATCACCAGCCGCTCGCAGTCGGGCCCCAGCGGATCGACGTGGTCGCTCACCATCGTCAACCGTTTGCCGAGACAGGCGACGAGGTCTTGCTCCACGTCGATCTGCGGACCATCCGGATCCTCCTTGAGGGAAGCGATCACGTCGTCATACACGCCCTTGTCGCCGACGATGTCGTCGACGAGCGTCTCGGCGGCGGCGAACGCCTGCTCGAGATCCCACTCGAGCGTCGTCCAGCCGGTGATGTCGCGCGGCACCCAGGCCGGCGGCTGGATCCGATCGACGTTGGGAAACCGGAGCATCCGCGCCGCGAGATCGTAGGTGTCGGCAGCCAGCGGCTCGCGGCCGGGGAGCGGCGGGGCGTAGACCATCGTGTGATGGCGGAAGGCGTGCGATCCGACGCCGAAGGCAATCACACCGCCGGCCGCCTGGACGGCATCGAACCCCTGCCGCCCCAGGATGGCCACGTAATCGGGCCCCTTCCGCTTCTCGCGCGGCGGATTGGATGCCTGATAGGCCTTGGCGAAGGCGAGCGGATCGACGAACCACCGCACCGGCGGAGTCTTTTCGGGCAGCGCGGCGGTGCACGGCGGGATCACCGCCTTGAACGACTGCACCGTCGCGAGGCTGTCTTCACGCCCCTGGGCGAGGACCGCGAAGGCCTGCCCCACCTGCTGGGCGTCGTCGCCGACGACAAGCGCCGCGGGAGCGAGGGCGAAGGCCACGCGCCGCCCCTTGGGCACGCGGTCGTCGGCGAGATCGTCGGGCAGCTGGTAGACGGTGAGCTGCGGCGGAGCCCCGGGGATGGAGACGGTCGTCGCCTTCCGCTCGAGCAGCCGCTTCGCAATGCGGTCGACGAGCGCCTTCGCCTGCGCCTCCTTGCCGGTCGTATCGACGAGCAGCACGGTCGAAAGCGTACCGGGACGGGACTCGATGGCCGCGGCCGCCACCTCGCCCCCCGGGATTTTTTCGAGGTCTTCGAGGGTGAGACCGAGCTTCTCGAGCCGCTGCCGCCCGTTCTGCGAAATGCGTTCCCGCAGGCCGTCGACGAACTCCTTCATCGCCGGGTCGGCGAGAAACTGGCCGTAGGGAGACCGGTCGAACCGCTCCTGAAACGCCTTGGTGTCGGGGATGCTCAGCCAGGCTCGGGTGGTTGCAGGGAAAATCGTCTCGCTCGGCGGCAGGCCGGCGGCGGGTGTCATGCAGCCAAGCACGAGGGCGACCAGGGACGCGGCTGCCAGGCTCCGCCGCGCCATGCTTCGGAGAACGGGGGAACACTGCCGAACAGGCATCTGGTCACCAGGCGATACAGGGAAAAAAATGCCTCGCACGGCACGACTCCTCAGACAGGTGGCAGGACCGCATTCGGATGCGGCAAGACAGGAGTTTTGCAGGAAGGCGGGAATTGCTCAACATCATTCCCCGCGGGGAAGGCCCAGGGCCCCGGGAAAGCTGACGCCGCCGTGGCCAGCAGACAGGCGAGGCCCAGCATGAATGCCAGGGCAGTCTCGCGGCTGCCCCCCAGCGAGAGCACGGCCATGGTCATGCCGGCAACCAGCACCGCACAGCCGGCCAGACCCGCCGCGATGACGAGGCGGTCGGCGGCGAGCGTCGTGTCGCCAGCCAGCACCGCCGCCACCACGAGCGGCCATCCTGAGACGGCCGCATAAAGGCCCGTGACCCGCCAGGTCTGCGACCACTCGGGGGGCACGAGCCTCTGTCGCAACCGCTCGTCGCGGCTGCCGCAGCCGATCGTCGCACCGGGGATGGCGAGCGCCACGAACCAGGCGGCCGCCAGGAGCACGTACAACGGGCACCGCTCGGGGGCAAGAAACAGCCAGAACACCATGCCGGCGAGCGTCGATGCCATTGCGGCCGCGCCGAGCAGCCGGGGGATGTCGCTCGGTGCCACGCCCGTGCGGAGAGCGGCCATGATGCCGCCGACCGCCGCGAGCCAGACCAGCACGACCACCGTTCCCTGCAGAGCAGGGGACGTGCCAGGCAGAGCCGCGGCCGCGGCCAACGCCGCGAACACGCTCGTGATCGCCACGCTGGCGACATCGGCAGAAGCGAGGCCCTGACGCACCCCGGCCGCACTCGCCACCGCGGCAGCGGCGCTTCCCCCGAGCACCAGCGCGAGCTCGACCCCTGATGCGGCCGGCCCGACGGCGATCGCCCGCGACACCGCCGCCGCGCACGCCGCACCGAGCACGCTCCCCGCGGCCGGCCAGAGCATGCGGGCCGCGATCCACGCGCCGCTCGGGCCCGCGATGCCGCGGGGCGGATCGCCGATCGCCGCCACGGCGGCCACACAGCCGATCACGACCGCCGCGGCGTGCCGCAGCCCGGGAAATGCCCCCGCGGCCGGCGGCAGTGCGGCCAGCAGAACCGGAGCACTCGCCGCGAGCGCCGCCGCCAGTACCGACGCGCTCCGCCAGCGATCGGCCCGCAGGCTCGTCGCGAGCAGGCGACCACTGCGAGTGAGGCGTTTTCCTACTGACTGCGACCCCACGAAGGGCGGAACTGCTGCCGGCGACACCACCGATGGCGACACTGCTGTCAGCTCCGCCGCACGTCATCCCGCCGCACGTCATTGAGCCGTGGCCGCACCTGCCCCTGCACCCGCAGCGGCAGACCCAGGATCCGCAGGAATCCTTCGGCATCCGTCTGGTCGTAGGAGCCGCCCCCTTCCATCGAGGCGATCGCGGCGTCGTAGAGACTCTGGCCGCTCTCCCGGCTCTTCACGAGCATGTTGCCCTTGTAGAGATCGAGCTGCACCACCCCCGAGACGGGCCGCTGGGCCTCGCGATTGAAGGCCATGAGGGAGTCCATCTTCGCGCAGTACCAGAAGCCGTAATACACCATCTCGGCCACTTCGGGAGAGAGGCGATCGCGAAGGTGTACGAGGTCGCGATCGAGCGTCATCTGCTCGACGAGCCGATGGGCTTCGTAGAGGAGCGTCATGCCCGGCGCCTCGTAGACGCCGCGGCTCTTCATGCCGACGAGCCGGTTCTCGACGATGTCGGTCCGGCCGATGCCGTTGCGGCCGCCGATGGCGTTGAGCTCGAGCACGATCTCGTGGGCCGGCAGGGCCTTGCCGTTGACCCGCACGGGCACGCCCGCCATGAACTCGATCGTCACGGTCTCGGGCCGGTCAGGCGCCTCCTGCGGCGAGACGGTCATGCCGAAGTCGACCAGCCGCAGGCCGTCGGTCGTCAGCTCTTCGAGGAGCCCCGCCTCGTAGCTCGTGTGCAGGCAGTTTTCGTCGGAACTGTAGGGCTTTTGCTTGGAGGCCTTCACCGGGATGTTGCGCTCGTCGCAGAACTCGATCAGTTCCTGTCGGCCGGGAAACCGCTCGCGAAACTCGGCCAGCCGCCAGGGAGCGAGCACCGTGATCGTGGGATCGAGCGCCTCGGCGGCGAGCTGGAAGCGGCACTGGTCGTTGCCCTTGCCGGTCGCCCCGTGGGCGTAGACGGTCGCCCCTTCGCGGTGGGCGATCTCCACACACACCTTGCTGATGAGCGGCCGGGCAATCGACGTGCCGAGCAGGTAGGTGCCTTCGTAGCGGGCCTGCCACTGCATCGTGGGAAAGGCGAAGTCGCGACAGAGCTCTTCGCGGACGTCGACGATCAGGGCCTCGACGGCACCGCAATCCCGCGCCTTCTTCAGGGTCGCCTGCCGATCCTCGCAGGGCTGCCCGAGATCGACGTAGACCGCGATCACGTCGTAGCCCTTCTCGATGAGCCACCCGAGGATCACCGACGTATCAAGCCCACCCGAATACGCGAGCACACACCGCTTCTTCATGTGTTCCTTCTCTGCGAAATCATACCTCGTGCACCAGGGCCATATTGTGCCCGCCCGTCCCAAAACCGATACCCGCCACCAGCAAAATCCGGTCGCCACGCACGAGCCGCCCCTCCCGCAGTCCCCAGGCACTGACGTGTTCGAGGAGGGCGTTGATGTCGGAGGAGGGGACCGTGGCCAGCGGCGTGACGCCCCAATACAGCGCCATCTGCCGGAGCGTGGCCAGGTCGTCGGACAACCCCACCGTCGGCACGGCTCCCCGCCGCTTAGAGCGGGCGATGGCCGTGACGCCACTCTTGCTGGCGACGACGACGAGCTTGGCATCGAGCTCGGCCGCGATCCGACCGGCCCCATCGACGACCGCCTGCGTGATCGGGTGCAGCCCGTCGACGAGCACTTCCGGGGGCGGAGGAAACTCCACCGCGGCGACGGCCGCCCCGGTACGATCGCGGCCGAACCGTCCTTCGACGTACTTCCAGCGGTCCTCGAGATACTGCCGCTCCGTGGCGCTCGCGATCCGCCGCATCATCTCCACGACCAGCCGCGGGTGATCGCCGATCGCCGTCTCGCCCGAGAGCATGCAGGCGTCGGCGCCATCCAGAATCGCGTTGGCCACGTCGGTCGTCTCGGCCCGGGTCGGCCGGCGCGACTGCTGCATGCTGTCGAGCATCTGCGTGGCCACGATGACCGGCTTCTGGAATCGCTGACAGACGCGGATGATCCGCTTCTGTACCATCGGCATGCTGGCGACGTCGGTCTCCACACCGAGATCGCCGCGGGCGACCATCACGGCGTCGGCCGCCTCCACGATCGATTCGAGGTTGTCGATCGCCTCCCGCTTCTCGATCTTGGCGACAACGCGGGCCTGGGAGCCGCGGGTGCGCAGCAGTTCCTTGAGGAGCTTGACCTCCACGGCGCTGCGGACGAACGACAGGCTCACGAAGTCGGCGCCCGCCCCGGCCGCCCACTCGGCATGCTGCCAGTCAAGCGGGCTCATGGCCGCGACGGAGAGCTTCACGCCCGGCAGGTTGACACCCTGGCGGCTGCGAAGAATGCCCCCCTGCACGACGCGGCAGCGAACCTCGTCGGCCGCCCGCGACTCGACGACGAGGCTGATCGTGCCATCGGCGAGCATCACCGAATCACCCGCGGCCAACTCGTCGATGAGCCGTTCGTAGGTCACGGTGAGCTCGTCGGGTGCCCGGCTCTCGCTGCCGCGGACGAACTTGAGCGTTGCCCCCTCGACGCACTCGAGCATGCCGCCAGGGAGTTCGCCGAGGCGGATCTTGGGGCCGGCCAGGTCGACGAGCACGCCGACCGGACGGCCGGCCTCTGCCGAAAGCCGATGGACGCGGGAGAGCGTTTCCTGGTGCTCGTCCACCGACCCGTGGGCCATGTTGAGCCGAAACACGTCGACCCCCGCCTCGATGAGGCCGCGAAGCCCGTCCTCACTGCGACAGGCCGGCCCCACCGTGGCCACGATCTTCGTCCGCACGATGGCCGGGGCCGAGACCACGGCCGGGGCTGTCTTGCCAGGAGCGGCGCTGCCGGAGGCGGAGACCGGGGGGGCATTCGGGGAGAGGTGCATGGCGGGGCCTCACGGGGGTGGGACGGCAGCGCGGCCGCTGGTGGGTTCGCCGAGATTACACTCCCCACATCGTTTTCCGATACGGACGAGGAGCTAGCCATGTGGCAGAACAGACGGGTCGTCGTGGCGGGAGGCACGGCCGGATTCGGGCTCGTGCTCGCCCGGCACGTGGCGGCCGCGGGAGGCCGGGTGCTCGTGGTGGGCCGCTCCGGCGAGGGCGTGCGGCGGGCCCTCGAGGCCGCGGCCGCCTCCGGCGTCGAGCTGCGTGGTGTGACGGCCGACCTCAGTCGCGCCGGGGAAGGGGGCCGCGTCGTGGGCGAGGCCCTGCGGATCCTCGGCGGCCTCGATGACCTCTTCTTCTGCGTCGGCCGCTCGGGGCGGGCGAACACGCTGGCCACCGGCCCGGATGAGCTGCGGTCGTTCTTGGAGGCCAACCTGCTGGCCGCCGTCGAGCTGACGCAGGCGGCCGCCGCCGACGTCACCGCCGCCCGCGGACACCTCGTCTACATCGGCAGCCTCGCCGGCAAGATCGTGATGCCATTCATGGGGCCCTATTGCGTGGCGAAGGCGGCGCTCGCGGCCTACGTCGATGCCGTGCGGCTCGAACTCGCCCCGCGGGGCGTCCACGTGCTGCTCGTGTCGCCGGGGCCGATCCGCCGGGCGGCCGACGATCCCGCAGCCGAGCAGGCGGCCAGTCGCTACGCCGACGAGGCGGCCCAGGCCGGCCTGCCGCCGGAGGCGACGGCGCCGGGGGGCACGACGAGCCTCGCGCCGCTCGATCCCGACGTGCTCGCCGCGCGGGTGCTCGCCGCCTGCAGGTCGCGGCAGAGCGAACTCGTCGTGCCGCGGAAGGTGGCGTGGATGGCGGGCCTCATCGAGTGGTTTCCCGACGCCGGCCGGCGGCTGCTCGCCCGCCTCACCCACCGCCCCCGCCTCAATCAGGGCCGCTGACTGGCGGGGCGGCCACGGCTTCGATCGCGCGACGGACGGCGGCGAGCCGCGCGGGATCGGTCACCTTGCCCCCGTTCCGATCGGTGACGTGAAAGGCGTCGACCACCTGATCGAGATACGTGCCGATCTTCGCCGACTGCACGGAGAGTTCGGCCTCCGCGAGCGCCCGGGCGATCCGCGTGAGCAGGCCGGCCGAGTCATGGGCGAAGACTTCGAGGATCGTGGCCTGCTTCGAGCTCGCGTTGTCGAACCGCACCCGCACCGGCTGCACCGCCGCCGGGCTGACGCGCGGCGCGAACGGGTTCCAGCGCGGCGCAGCCCGCGGCGGCTCGTCGGCCTTGAGCGCCGCCTTGATCGCGGTGGCGATGTCGGCGAGCCGCTCGGCCGGTGGCTCGCCCTCGAAGTCGGGATCGAGCACCACGAAGTGGTCGATGACGTGCCCGCCGGGAAGCGTGTGGATGTCGGCGGCAAGAATCTCCAGTCGCTCGGCCGAGAGCGCGGCGGTCACGCGGTGAAACACGCCCGGCACGAGCGCGTCGCGGGTGCCGACAGTGACCGCCACCGTGCCGGTGTCGGGCTGCCAGCGGGCGAGGGCGAAGACGCCGTCGTCGGACAGCCGGACGAGACGGCCCAGCTCCTCGACGATGCGAAGGGCCGGCGTGTCGCGGAGATAGGCGGCGGGAAGCTGGCGGGCCAGCCGCACGACCGGGTCACCCGCCGCGCGATCCTCGAGGAGCGCCGCGAGGGCCTGCCGCGTGCGCTCGGCCCCGCGGGATGGACTCTCGCCATCGAGGTACGCGAGCGTGCGGAAATAGAGGTCGCCGAGGATGTCGTCTTTCCACTTCGTCCACGTGCCGGGGCCGACGGCGTCCATGTCGGCGGCGGTGAGCACGGCGAGCATCTTGAGCACCTCGGGGGAGCCGACGTCGCGGGCGAAGCCGACGAGCAGGCTGTCGTCACCGGTGTTGCGGCGGAAGGCGAGGTGGGCCATCGCGAGATGCTTGAGCACGAGCAGCTCGATGATCTCGGCCTCCTCCTCGGGGAGGCCGAGCCGCGCCGCGATCTCGCGGGCCATGCGGGCCCCGACCTCGCTGTGATCCTCGACGAAGCCCTTGCCGAGGTCGTGGATCACGAGGGCCAAAAGCAGCGGCCGATGCCGGCCGAGCTGCCGCCACGCGTCGCCCAGCCACCCGGGACTGCGGGCGAACTCGGCCGCCGCGCCGACGGCTCGGATGCAGTGCTCGTCGACCGTGTACTTGTGATAGTTGTTGAACTGCAGCAGGTCGCGGGCATGGGCGAACGGCGGCAGGAAGATTTCGAGCACGGCCGCCTCGTGCAGCCGCCGCAAGGCCGGCGCCAACCCCGCGGCCGCCGGCTCGGCACTCGCCAGGAGCGAGAGAAACGCCGCCACGGCCTCGCGGTCGGGATCGCGGGGCAGGGCGGGGGCCGCGGCCCGCACCGCCTCCCAGGTGGCCGGCTCGATCGGCATGTCGTAGATCATCGACAGTTCGACCAGCCGGACCACGGCGGCCACGCTCCCCACCAGCCGCTCCCGGTGGCTCGGAAGCACCGCCACCGTCCGCGGCCCCACGCGAAACAGATCGTCGACCCGATGGCCGAGCACGCGGCTCGACACGCGGCGCACGGTGCGGCCCGCCACCCCACCGGCTCCGCGGATGCCGTCCTGGAAAGCCTCGGCCACCTGCATCACGCGGCGGGTGTGACCGAAGTATTCCCGCATGAACCGCTCGACGCCGAGCAGGCCGGCCGTGCTTTCCAGTCCGCGAACCGCGGCGATCCGCACCTGCTGGTCACGGGTCAGATCATCCGCGCACTTGCCGGCGGCGAGATGCAGGTCGGTGCGCACCCAGGTCAGAAACTCGGCGGCCTCCGTGAGCGCCTCGGCATCCCGTCGCGACAGGCCGCCCAGGAGCACGAGGTCGGCGAGCGACCCCGCGTTGCGGGTGAGTTTTCCAAGCCAACGGACGAGCTGGATGTCGCGGAGTCCGCCGGGCGACCGCTTCACGTTGGGCTC
>Ga0114946_10000557_pt1 | contig 25203 bp, 23 predicted proteins | sample WalLakDeSediment_FD_88676 | JGI IMG/M metagenome (GOLD analysis project Ga0114946, IMG submission 88676) | Lake sediment microbial communities from Walker lake, Nevada to study Microbial Dark Matter (Phase II) - Walker Lake 11/02/13 Deep Sediment | ecosystem: Environmental > Aquatic >... | reverse complement strand
GTTTCGGTTTCGCCCGTGACGCAGTTTCCAGATGTAGGAGCGCGAGACCCGGCCCTCGGTACCTGCCTCCACCTCGTCGTAGGTGTACTCGCGGCCGTCCGGCCGGCGAATGGAGAGGAACAACTGGTCGATCTTCTCGGAGACGCTGTCACGCGCCCGAACACGCCCCCCGTGCTTCACGATCATGCGCGGGACTCCGTGCATCGCTGTCGACCGCTGCGCTCTGAATCGTAGCACGCCCGGCCGAGCGGTCCAGCGCGGCCGCCCATGGACCCGGCCGCACGCGCCCGCAAAGGGGACAATTGCGCTGCCCGGAAGCCATCGGTACAATAGCCGCCACTCTCCACCACACAGGAACACACCGCCCCAATGTCACGCGCCACGCGGCTCCACACACTCCAGGAGATCGACAGCCGGCGCGATCGCGCGCGCGCCGAACTGGCGCGGATCGCGGCCCGACTGCGAGGCGACAGCGCGGTGGCCGAAGCGCGTCAGACGGCAGCCGCTGCCGAGGCCGCGGTGGCGGAGTTGGAGCCACGCTATCGCTCCATCTCGCGCGACCGCGAGGACGTCAAGGCGCACCTGGGTCGCGAGGAGCAGAAGCTCTACGGCGGGGCGGTGCGCGCGCCCAAGGAGGTGCAGAACCTGCAGCGCGAGGTGGAGGCGCTGCGGCGGCGGCTGGCGGTGCTGGACGACAGCGTCCTCGAGCTCATGGTGGCTCGCGACGAGCTCCGGGAGAGGTTGACGGCGGCCACCGACGCCCTGGCGAGCACCATTGCGTCCGCCGCCGCCGACACGCGCGAGCTCAGGAAGCAGCAGGCCTCCCTGGCCGCCACCGTGCTGGACCTGGATGCGCGTCGCAGGCAGGCGGCCGAGACGGTACCGGCCGCGGACCTGGCCGCGTACGATCGGCTGCGGCGGGAGAAGGGCGGTCTGGCGGTGGCGCGCCTGGCAGGCAGCGATTGCGGCAGCTGCGGCATCCAGTTGCCGCGTCACGAGGCCGACCGTGTGCTGAGCAGCCACGGCCTCATCTACTGCTCCGGATGTGGCCGCATCTTGGCCGGTTGACGCCGGCTGCCCATGTCCTCCCCTGACGCCGTCCAGTTGCGCTGCGGGATCCTCTTGCTCGATGTCGCCGATCGGGTGCTCGTTCGAGGCGGCGAGCGGTTTGCCTTGACACCCAAGGAATGCCGACTGCTCGAGGTCTTCCTGCGCCATCAGGGCCAGGTGCTGACGCGGCAGTTCCTGATGAAGGAGGTGTGGCAGACGGACTACGTGGCCGACACGCGCACGCTGGAGGTGCACGTGCACTGGCTGCGCCGCAAGCTGGCGCACGGACACGACAGCCCGTCCTACATCCACACGGTCCGCGGCGTGGGGTACGTCCTGCGACCGGTGCCGGCCGACCCCGACCGCTGAGGTCCGCCCGCCGCGCGCCGGGCTCAGTAGCCCTGCATGGCGCTCACGATCACGCGGTGCAGCACCTGCAGGATCACCAAGGCCACCAGCGGCGAGATGTCGAACATGCCGAGCGGAGGGATCACCCGCCGCAGCGGCTCCAGCACGGGGTCCGTCACCATCCACAGCAGGCGCTTGACCTCGTTGGTCGGGTACGGGTTCGGGTCCACCCACGAGTACAGCACCCGTGCCAGAATGGCCAGCTGCAGCAACACGAAGAGCAGGTTCAGCGCCTGGAGCATGGGTCCGTGTCTCCCCTGGGGTCGTGGGCCCGCGGTCGGCGCGGGCGCGGCCTCATCCGATCGGCGCGCCGCTGTCGCCTTCGGACAGTTCCAGATGCGGCCCGCCGGAGACGTACGCGCCGAGCGCGCCGTTCACCATCCGCCTGGACGCCTCGCCGCTGAACAGCCGCGCCAACTCCACCGCCTCGTTGATGGCCACGCGGACCGGGCTCGCGCCGGTGCCCATCTCCCATAGCGCTATGCGCAGGACGTTGCGGTCGATGGGCGCCATCTGGTCCACCGGCCACTCGGGAGCGATGCGGTGGATGACGGCGTCGATCGCCGCCCGATGCTCGCCGATGCCCAGGACGATGCGTTCGAAGTATGCCACGTGGGGCGCCAGCTGCTGGAGGAAATCGGCCACCGCGGCCACGCGAGCGCCGTCCACGCCCAGTCCCGCCGCCACGCCGGCCACCGGGACCGCGGCGAAGGCGTCGGCGGCGTGCCTGTCGATCAGGTGCTCCACGGTGCGGCGGTCGGCCCGCTCCAACGCCTGGGCCGCAGCCGATCGGTAGAACTCACCGGCGCGCACGGCCAGCACCCGAGCCACGGCATGGTCCGTGAGATCGAGCTCGTACAGCGCCTGCAGCGCCGCGTGGCGCGCCCGGCGTCGCCCCTTCACCGGCTTGCGATCAGGCCGGAGTCAACGCCGCGAGCCCACGCCCGACCTGCCCCCGGGGGCTCTCCGCGCGAGCTGGACTCCACGTTCCCTCCTTCGACCCTTCGCCGGTCCCGCCCCACGGGGGCGCCGGACGGCGGCCCGGCGGCCGGAGCGTCAATCGGGGCGCTCCAGCGTCCGCAACACCTCGGGCTCCACGGCCGCGGATTTGAGGATTCGTCGCGCGAGCCCCGTGAGCACGGACCCGGGGCCGATCTCGTAGAACGACCGCACACCGGACGCCGCCATGGCCGCAACGCTCTCCGTCCAGCGCACCGGAGACGTGAGCTGTTCGGCCAGCTCCGCCCGGATCTCCGCCACGCTGGAGATGCCGCGCGCGCTGACGTTGGCCACAACGGGCACGCGCGCGTCGCTGAAAGAAGCCGCCAGCACCGCCTGGTGGAAGGAGTCCGCCACGGACGCCATGAGCTGCGAGTGCGCCGCAATGGTGATCGGCAGGCGCACGACCCGTCGGGCTCCCAGGGCCTCCAGACGCGCCGTCGCCCTCTCCACTCCCAAGCCCGTGCCGGACACCACCACCTGACCCGGCGCGTTGTAGTTGGCCACCTGGACGCCGTCGGTCTCCGCGCACACCGCCTCGACCGTGGCGTCGTCGAGTCCGAGCACGGCCGCCATGCCACCCGGACTGCGCTCACCAGCCAGACGCATCAGCCGACCGCGCTCGCGCACCAGCCGCAGGGCCTCGGCGTACTCCAGGGCACCAGCCGCAACGAGCGCCGTGTACTCGCCCAGCGAGTGGCCCGCCACCACGGCCGGTATGGGCAGCCGATCGCCCACGGCTCGCAAGACGGCCACGCTGGCGGCCAACACGGCGGGCTGCTGGTTGTACGTGTCCGCCAACTCAAGCTCCGGTCCCTCGGCAACCAGTCGCGCCAGGTCGAAGCCCAGTACATCCGAAGCCTCGGCCAAGGCATCCGCGGCTGCGCGCGACACGCCGCACCACTCCGCGGCCATGCCCACGTACTGGCTGCCCTGGCCCGGGAACAGCCACGCGACCACGCCCTACACCCCGCCGGACCGACAGACGGCCGTGCGCCCTCCGGCGCACGGCATGGTCGCGGGTGGACCGGATAGCGCCCGCACCGGCACGCTACTTGCCCTCGTCGACCTTCACGAACTGAACGCCCCTGTAGGTGCCGCAGGCGCGGCACACCCGGTGCGCAGGACGCAGCGCGCTGCAGGTGTCGCAAGGCACCAGAGCAATTGCCGCGGCCTTGTAGTGCGTGCGTCGCAGGCGACGCCGCCGCGGACCGACTCGGCTCTTCGGTACTGCACCCATGGCCCACCTCTCTTGTCGCCGGCCCGGGCCGGCGCGCTCACTGGCCTCCGTCGATCAGGTGCCGCAGCCCGGCCCAGCGCGGGTCCGGTTCCGGCTGACACCCACACGCGTCGGTATTCAGGTCGGCCCCGCAACGCGGGCACAACCCCCGGCAGTCCGGCGCGCACAGCGGTCGCACCGGCGCCGCCAGCAGAACCGCCTGCCGCACCACCTCCCGCAGATCGACGACGTGCAGGTCGTCGATGCGCGTGGCCTCGTCCTCGTCGGCGTCCGCGCCTGAGGGCGGGGGGCCGCCCGGAACGGCGACGGTCGGCCTGAAGGACTCCTCCAGGTCGAATCCAATCTCCACGTCGACCGGCGCCAGACAGCGAATGCACTCCATGCGCGCCGCCACGCACAACGTTCCGAGCGCCAGTATGCCCCCGGGCTCGCGCATCAACGTGACGCTGCCCCGCACGGGTCCCGTCGCGTGGAGCCCGTCCGCGTCCAGGTCGATGGGCGTGTCCAAATGGACCGTCCGCGATTCTCCGGTTGGCGCCTTGAGCAGGGCGACGACGTTGTAGCGCATGGACGGTCTCTGCTGACGCTCCAGACAACGCGAACACGAGTGCCGGAGCCGAAACTGCGAGCGGCTAGTATAGGTGTCCCGCCGCGGCTGGTCAACGCGCGCGGAACTCCGCAACCCGTTACTGGTCGCGCTCGCCCACGATCTGCGGCTCGATGCGTCCCGCGTCGGTGCCGGCCTCCGTCGTGCCGTCGGCGCCGCCCGGTCGCAGCAGCCGAATGCCGTTGTCGACCGTGGTCTGGAACTCCGCCAGACGGCTGGCGATGCGCTCCAGCACCTCGAGCGCGTAGGCGTCGGCATCGGAACGTATGGCGCCGGCACGCGCTTCCGCCTCGTCCACGATGGTCTCCGCTCGCGCCTGCGCTTGCGCCACCAGAGCGTGCTCCGCCACCAACGCGGCCGCCTTCTCGCGCGCCACGGCCAGCATGGCCTCCGCCTGACCCTGCGCCCGCGCCAGGATGGCGTCCTGGTCGGCCTCGATCTGCCTGGCGTTGCGGACCTCCTGGGGCACGCTGATCCGCATCTGATCGATGAGGCGCAGGTACTCGTCCTCGTTGAGGATGACGCGGCTCGTGGCCGGAATCCGTGTGCTACGGTCCAGAAGCTCCTCGAGACGGTCGATGAGGTACTCGAGGTCCATGGGGCCCACGCTCCTTATCTGCTTCGCGCCCCGGGCAACGTCCATTGCCGCGCGCGGCGCGCCAACGCATCCGCCGCGCAGGGCGGCACCAACTGCCGCACGTCGCCGCCCATGAGCGCCACCTCGCGCACCAACGATGCGCTTACGAAGGCGTTCTCCGGATCGGCAATGAGCAGCATGATCTCGATCTCAGGCGCGAGATGTCGGTTCATCATGGCCATCTGGCGCTCGAACTCGAAATCGTCGGCCACCCGCAGCCCACGCACGATCACGCGCGCGCGCTCCTGTCGGGCAAAGTCGACGGCCAGTCCGTCGAACGCCCGCACCTCGATGTTGCCCACGTGCGCCGTGGCCTCGCGCACCAGCGCCACCCGCTCCTCCACGCTGAACAGGGTCGCCTTCTGCCCGGACCACGAATCGGCATGAGCATACACGCCCATCACCAAGAGGTCGAAGACCGAGGCGCTTCTGGCAGCCACCGAGACATGGCCGTTGGTCACCGGGTCGAACGTGGCAGGGAAGACCGCCGTGGTCACGGTCAAGCTCGTTCCGCCGCGGACCCTAGGCTGCGCACGGCCTCGGCCAGCCAGCGGGTGTCGTCCGACACGAGGTCGGGGTCCCGCCGCATCACCTCGGCTGCGGCGCGCCGCGCCGTCTCGGCCACCTCCGCGCCCACCCGTCGGGCGAAGCGGAAGCGGTCCAGCCGCCCCGCCTGCCGCAACCCGAAGTAGTCGCCCGGACCACGCAGGCGCAGATCCAGCTCCGCCAACTCCAGCCCGTCGGAGGTGCGCGCCATGGCCGCCAGCCGCTCCTTGGCCGCCTCCGTCGGGTCGTCCGCCAACAGCAGGCACGTGCTCTGTGCCTTGCCCCGCCCCACCCGACCGCGGAACTGGTGCAGTTGCGCCAGCCCAAAGCTGTCCGCGCCGTCGATGAGGATCACGGTGGCGTTGGGCACATCGACACCAACCTCGATCACGCTGGTCGCGACCAGAACCTGCGTCCGTCCGGCGTGGAAGGAGGACATCACCGCCTCCTTGTCAGCCGCGCTCATGCGGCCGTGCAGCAGGCCCAGGGCCAGGTCGGGAAACACCTCGCTCTGCAGGCGCGCGTACTCGTCCACCGCTGCCGGTCGCCCCGACTCCTCCGTGGCCTCCACCCTGGGGAACACGACATACGCCTGTCCGCCCTCTCGCACGCTATGGCGCACGAACTCGTAGGCGCGCTCCCGCTCGTGCCCGGCGAGCCAGCGGGTCGTCACCGGCTTGCGTCCGGGCGGCAGCTCGGAGATGACCGTCTGATCCAGGTCGGCGTGGAGCGTCTGGGCCAGGGTGCGCGGGATCGGCGTGGCCGTCATGATCAGCAGATGCGGCGTGTGCTCGCCGCCATCCCAGGAGCCCGCGGGCAGCCCGCCGCGCACCGGCTCGCCCTCGCGCTCGGCGTCCGGCGCCCCGGCAACCGCCGCGCCGCTCTCGTCGCGTGGCGCGGCATTGCCCTTGGCCAGCAGCTCCGCCCGTTGCAGCACGCCGAACCGATGCTGCTCGTCCACCACGGCCAACCCGAGTTGCCGAAAGGTCACGCCGGCCTGGATGACGGCGTGCGTGCCGACGAGCAGGTCGACGGTGCCCTCGCGCACCGCGACCAGCACCGCCGAACGCTCGGCGCGGCCCATGCTGCCCACGAGGCGAGCCAGACACGGTCGCCGGCCGCTTGGCCGGCCGGAGCCGTCGCCGGCGTCCGGCCCGTCCAGCCGCCGGTAACCGAGCGGCGCGAGCAGACGTTGCAGGCTGGCCAGGTGCTGGTCGGCGAGAAGCTCGGTCGGCGCCATGAGCACCGCCTGGGTGCCGGCGGCCACGGCCATCGCCGCCGCTGCCGCCGCAACGACCGTCTTGCCGCTGCCCACGTCGCCCTGCAGCAGCCGCAACATGGGCGTGTCACCCGCCAGATCGGACTCGATCTCGGCCACGGCGCGCCGCTGGTGGGCCGTGGGCTCGAAGGGCAGACCGGCCATGAGCGCCGCCAAGGCCGTCCGGCCATCCGCCAGCGACAGCCCGGACCGCGACCGCCACGCCGAGCGGCTCCGTCGCGCCCACAACTGAAGCGTCAACAGCTCATCGAAGGCGAGCCGTCGCAGCGAGCGTTCGATCTCCGTCTCGTCCGCCGGCGCGTGAAGACCTTGCAGCGCCTGCGAGACGGGCATCAGGTCGTGCTCCTCAAGCAGCCAGCCCGGCGCCAGGTCCGGGACGCCCTCCGCGTACTCGTCCAAGGCCGCCCGGATCTGGCGGCGCAGCCAGCGCTGACCGATGCCCTGCGTGAGCGGGTACACCGGCACGAAGCGGGTGGTCGGCTGCAGGTCCTGATCGACGGGCTCCCACTGCGGTGAGGTGAAGACCAGCCGCCCGGCCCAGACGTCCACTGGGCCGCTTACGACCACGCGCCGCCCGGGCCGGAACTCGCGCTCCAGGAACGGCTGGTTGAAGAACGTGCAGGCCACGGTGGCCGTGGTGTCGTTCAGGACGACGGTCAGAACGTGCCGCCCGTCCGGAAGGGCGCGGCCGCGCACGTCCCAGACGGCGCCCACCACGGTGCTGGCATCGCCCCGCTGCAGCTCTGCGATGGGACGCACCAGGCGGAAGTCGTTGTAGCGAGCCGGGGCGTGGTACAGCAGATCACGCACCGTCCGCAAGCCCAGGCGCTCCAGCTTCTCCGCCGACCGCTGTCCGATACCCCGCAGGTGGACGAGTGGCCGATCGACCTCCGGAGCCCTGGCCGCGCCCCGCAGCGGCGGTTCGCCTGCGCCCTCCGGCGCGGCGGCCGGGGCTGCCTCGCTCGCGGGCCGACCCGAGACGACCCGAGCGGTGCGATAGCCCACCTGCCGCACGAGCTGGTCGATCTCCTCCAGCCGCCCGGCGCGCGTCTCCGGCGGCCACTGACCGTAACCGCGCAACGCGGCCACGGCCCCGCGGACATCGGCCCGCACCTCGGGGTCCGCCTCCGCGAGCCAACGCTCCACGAAGGCGTCCAGCCCGCCGATGACGGCACGGTCGCGGCAACCCTGCCGGCGCTCGAGCGCAAGCACGCCGGTCAGCTTCTGCATGGACGTGGTTGGTGTGGACATGGTCAGGCACACAGAACAAGCGCCGGCGCACGTGCGCGGCGATCCGTAGCAGCATAGCCAACGGCCGGCGCGGCGGTCAAGTCACCGCCCACCGGCCGCCCGCGGCGGGCGCGCTCGTCCGGGCCGGGATGGCCGCCGCGGCTTGGGGCCGTCTGGCGCGTGTGCTAGTCTTTTTCTTTGATCCTACGAAGGCGGCAGGCGCCGCTCCCTGGCTGGAGAGAGACGATGGCAACGTGTGAGCGCTGTGGGAAGGGGCCGCAGTTCGGCCAGAACCGCCCGTTCTCGCTCAAGGCCACCAATCGACGCTTCAACGCCAACGTGCAGCGCGTGTCGCTCTACGTGGACGGACGCCGCAAGCGTGCCCGTCTCTGCACGCGCTGCTTGCGGACGCTGGCCAAAGCCTGACCCGCGGTCCTGGTCGGACGCCCGGCACCATGCCGCGCCCGGCCGGAGCCCGCCATCGTGATGCGCCGCGGCGCCCGGTGCGCAACCGGGCGCCGTCTCGTTAGCCGCCGGTCGCGCTCCAGGGCCTGGCCGCGGCCACCTCGGCCCGCAGGGCGGCTATGGCGTCGCCCACCGCCACGCCGCCAGCGAACACCGCCGAACCCGCCACGAGCTGCGTGGCCCCCGCCTCGACCGCCAGGCGTGCCGTGCCGGGCCCGATGCCGCCGTCCACCTGGATGGCGGCCGTCAGTCCCCGCTCGTGCACCCAGGTTCTCAGTCGGTGCACCTTGGCCAGCGTGCTCGGCAGGAAGCGCTGGCCGCCAAACCCCGGGTTCACCGTCATGACCAGGACCACGTCGACGTCGGCCAGCACCTCCTCCAGCATGCACGCGGGGCTGCCGGGGTTGAGGGCAGCGCCGGCAAGGGCGCCCAGCTCGCGGACCCGGCCCAGGGTGCGCTGGAGGTGCCGCTCCGCCTCCGCGTGCACCGTCACCACCGTTGCCCCCGCGCCGACAAACGCGTCCACCCAGCGGCCGGGCTCCTCGATCATCAGGTGCACGTCCAGCGCCACGCCGCCGTCGCGCGCCAGCGCCTCGACCACCGGCAGGCCCACGGAGATGTTGGGCACGAAACGGCCGTCCATCACGTCCACCTGGATCTTGTGAATGCCGGCCGCGCGCACGGCCTCCACCTCCGCCGCCAGGCGGCCGAAGTCCGCCGACAGGATGGACGGCACGATCTCGACGCTCTCGTGTGACACACCACCTCCGTGGATGACTCCGGAGCGCGCCGGCAGCGACGAGTCCGTCGCGAGGCGGCCCGGGCTCAGGGCGCGGCTTGCGGCACGGCCGCGACCGTGCGACCCGACACGCCGTCCACGACGCGACTGCGCAGCTGGCCGCAACCCGCCTGGATGTCTATGCCACGCCGCATGCGCACCGACACGGGCACTCCGCCGCCGGCCAGAGCCCGCGCGAAGGCGCTGACCGCGGCCGGCGTGGACGGCTCGAGATCGCTGCCGGCCGTGGGGTTCAGCGGGATCAGGTTGACGTGGCCCCGGACGGGGCGCACCAGGCGCGCAATGGCCCGCGCCTGGTCCGGCCCGTCGTTCACGTCGCGAATCAGCACCACCTCGAAGCTGATGCGGCGACCGGTGGCGCTCACGTACTCCCTGCAGGCCGCAAGGAGGTCGGCCAGCGGGAAGCTGCGGCTGACGGGCACCAGCCGCGCGCGCAGGTCCTCGTCCGCCGCGTGCAGCGAGACCGCCAGCCGCACCGGCAGGCCGGCGAGGGCCAGGCGCCGGATGCCCGGCGCCAGCCCCACGGTCGACACGGTGATGCGCCGCGGGCTCATGGCAAGGCCCGCGGGGTTGGTGAGGGTCTCGATGGCGCCCCACGTGCCGGGCCAGTTGGCCAGAGGCTCGCCCATGCCCATGAAGACCACGTTGGACAGGCGTTGCCCGACGCGCGCCAGCCGGCGTGCAAGGATCACCACCTGTTCCACGCACTCGCCCCGCGACAAGTCGCGCACCAACCCCATCTGACCGGTGGCGCAGAAGACACAGCCCATGGCGCACCCTGCCTGCGTGGACAGGCAGACGGTGTGCCTCTCGCCGGGCGGCGCCGCCGCCAAGGGCACGGCCGTCTCTGCGCTCGAGGCGTCGGCCGGGTCCACGTAGTGCATGAGCACCGTCTCGATCAGCGCTCCGTCCGCCAGCCGCAAGAGCAGCTTGCGCGCCATGCCGTCGCCGGCCACCGTCTCGGCCACGGGCGACGCCGTGTGCAGCACCGCCTCGGCCGCGAGTCGGCGCCGCAGCCCCGCCGGCAGGTTGGTCATGGCCGCGAAGTCGTCGGCCAGGTGGACGTAGAGCCACTGCCACAGCTGGTCGGCCCGGTAGGGCGGCTGGCCCATCCGCGCCAGCCAGGCTCGCACCTCGTCTGGCGACAAGGCGTACAGGCACTCAGGTCCCGACACGCGGCTACTATAGCACAGGCGCGGTGCCGCTTGGAGGCCGCCGCCGGCTGCTCCGCTACGCGTGGCCCGGCGCCGGCAGCCGGCCGTGGTGCTAGTATTCGGGGCCGCCACCGGCTCGCGCCGCCGGCCTGGCGCGGCATGCCTGGGAGGCGCCACGTGGACTTCGTCTCGACTACCCGACGGATCGCCGACAACGTCGAGCAGGTGATGGTGGGCAAGAGCGACACGGTGCAGCGCTCGCTGATCGCCTTGCTCTGCCGCGGGCACGTGCTCATCGAGGACGTGCCCGGTGTGGGCAAGACGGTGTTGGCCAAGGCCATCGCCCGCAGCCTGGGCTGCAGCTACAGCCGCATCCAGTGCACCCCGGACATCCTGCCGTCCGACATCACGGGCGTCTCCATGTACAACCAGAAGAGCGGCGAGTTCGAGTACCGCCCGGGACCGATCGTGGCCCAGGTGGTGCTGGCCGACGAGATCAACCGCGCCACCCCCAAGACGCAGGCGGCGCTGCTGGAGGCCATGGAAGAGCGGCAGATCACCGTGGACGGCCGCACGTCCCCCTTGCCGCGGCCGTTCCTGGTGTTGGCCACGCAGAACCCCATCGAGTACGAGGGCACGTTCCCATTGCCGGAGGCCGAGCTCGATCGGTTCCTGTTGCGCCTGCACCTCGGCTACCCCTCGCCGGAGGCCGAGATCGAGATCCTCGACGCGCAGCGTGCATCGCACCCGCTGGAGCGCATCTCGCAAGTGGCCACCGCCGAGGAGGTACTGGCGGCGCAGGACGCCGTGCAGGGCGTGTACATCGACGACCTCATCAAGCGCTACATCGTGGACCTCGTGGGCGCCACGCGCGCTCATCCCGACATCTACCTGGGCGCGAGCCCGCGCGGCAGCCTGGCGCTCTACCGCACCGCGCAGGCGCACGCCGCCCTGGCCGGCCGCGACTTCGTGCTGCCGGACGACGTGAAGGCCATGGCCCGCGACGCCCTCGCGCACCGGATCATCGTGAACCCGTCGGCCCGCATCCGCAGCATCCTGGCCGAGGACCTCGTTCACGAGGTGCTGGGCAGCGTGCCCGTGCCCGGAGCGACGGTCCGGCAGCGGTGAACGGGCGCCTGCTGGCGGCGCTGGCCCTGCTGGTGGTCATCGCGGCGCTCGCCACCGACAACGCGCTGCTCCTCAGGCTGGGCTACGTGCTGGTGGGCGTCTTCCTGGTGGCCTTCTGCCTGTCGTGGACCTCCGTTCGCTGGCTGGACATCGGACGGCGCACGAGGGCCCGGCGCACCGAGGTGGGCGGTTTGTGCGAGGAATCGTTCACCATCGTCAACCGCGGCTGGATACCCAAGCCGTGGCTGGAGATGCAGGACCACAGCGACCTGCCCGGCCACCGGGCCAGCCGCGCGCTGACCACGCTCGGGGCCGGGCGAACGCGCTCCTGGGTCGCCAAGACGCGCTGTCGGCACAGGGGCATCTTCACGCTCGGGCCCATGACGGTTGCCGGCGGCGACCCGCTGGGCATGTTCCGCTTCGAGCGCCAGTTCCCGCAGACGGCCCCGTTCGTGGTCTACCCGCGCACCGTTCCGCTGCCGGGACTCGACCTCTCGAGCGGCTACCTGCCCGGCGGTCCCGCAGCCCAGCGCCGGGCGCAGTTCACCACCACCAACGTGCGCGGCGTCCGCCACTACGAGCCCGGCGACGCCTTCAACCGCATCCACTGGCGCACGACCGCCCGCCGTGGCCGGCTCTTCACGAAGGAGTTCGAGCTGGACCCCGTCGCCGACATCTGGCTGGTAGTCGACATGGAGCGGGGGGTCCACGTGGGCCAACCGCTGCCCGTGCGTGATGACGCACCCGTTCTGCCGTGGCAGGAACGCGAGGCCGAGGTTCTGGAGCCGCTCACCGAGGAGTACGCGGTCACCATTGCCGCCAGCTTGGGCCGCCGTTTCCTGGACGCGGGCAAGAGCGTCGGGCTGGTCGCCCACGGTCAACGGCGCCTGATGCTCCAGCCCGATCGAGGTGACCGCCAGATCGGCAAGATGCTGGCCCACCTGGCGGTGTTGCGCGCCGCCGGTCAGGCCGACCTGGCGCAGGTGCTCACCACCGAAGGCCACGAGTTCTCGCGCCACATGAACGTGGTCTGCATCACGCCGTCCACCACCCTGGATTGGGTCGAGGCGCTGCGCGCGCTTCGCTACCGCGGCGTGGCCGGCCTGGCGGTGGTGATCGAGGCCAGCACGTTCGGCGATGCGGAGCCGAGCGACGCGGTGCTGGCGGCGCTGGCGGCCCGCAACGTCCCGGCGCGGCGCGTGCGCAACGGAGACGACCTCGCGCTCGCGCTTCGCAGCTAGTGTCCTGTCCCAGATGTTCGCTGACACATCCGGAAAGGGACAGGACACTTCCAAGGGGCGCCGCCCCTATGGCGCCCGGCTTCGCCGGGCTGTACCCCCGCCGCGCGGGGAGGCTTCCTCCCCGCACCCCTCCGTGTCCCGTGCCGAGAGATGGATCTGTGCAGGAACGTACAGGACGGGACACTAGTGTCCCGGTCCGAGCGCAGCGCGGCGCGCGTTGCCAGGCGCACCGGTCATGCTGTACCATGCCCGACCCGTCCGCGAGCCGCTCCGGGGCCGTCCGGCAGGGCGCGCACCGGACACAAACGCCACCCGTCCCTCGCACCCAGGAGACCGCCATGCATGGCGCCGCCGCACCCGACCGCAACCTGGCCCTCGATCTCGTGCGCGTCACGGAAGCGGCGGCGCTGGCCGCCGGCCGCTGGATGGGCCTCGGCGATGCCGTTGCCGGCTACCGCGCCGCGGTGGACGCAGTGCGCGTGATGATCGCCACCGTCCCCATGGAGGGCCGCATCGTCAGCGGCGACCTGCGCGCGCCGGCCGACGACCGATTGGCCGCGGGCGAGGCGGTGGGCACGGGCGCCGCGCCCGCCGTCGATGCCGTCGTGGACCCGGTCGACGGAAGCGGCCTGCTGGCGCTCGGGCGCTCCAATTCGGTGTCGGCAATCGCGGTAGCCGAAGCAGGGAGTCTGTACAGCCCCGGCCCGGTCACGTACCTGGAGAAGATCGCCGTGGGCCCGAGCGGCGCCGGGGCCATCGACATCACGGCCCCGGTCGAGGACAACCTGCGCGCGCTCGCGCGCAGCCGCCGCAAGAGCGTGGAGGATCTCACCATCGTCGTGCTGGACCGCCCGCGCCACGCCGACCTCATCGCGCAGATCCGGGCCACCGGCGCCAGGATCCGGCTGCTGTCCGACGGAGACGTGGCGGGCGCCATCATGCCGGCCTTTGACGACACGGGGGTGGACGCCCTGTTCGGCGTCGGCGGCGCCGCCGAGGGCGTTCTGGCGGCGTGCGCCCTCGTGTGCATGGGCGGGGCCATACAGGCGCGCCTGTGCCCGCAGACGGAGGCGGAGCGCGAGGCCATGGCAGCCGCGGGGCTGGACGGGCAGCGCGTGCTCACCACCACCGACCTCGTCCGCTCCCAAGACGTCTACTTTGCCGCCACGGGCGTCACCGACGGCGAGCTGCTGCGCGGCGTGCAGTACACCGGCGGCGGCGCCCGGACGCACTCGCTGACCATGCGCTCCCGATCGGGCACCGTCCGTTGGGTGGAGAGCCGCCACCGCTGGGACAAGCTCATGCACATCAGCCAGGTCGCCTACGATCAGCGATCGTGAGGGGCGCCGGCGCGCGAGACGGGCCTCGCCGCGCCACGGAGAGCAGGCCCTCCTGCCGCCGGCCATGTCCGTCACCAAGTCCCGCGCCCTTGACAGGTAGGGTCCGCTGCCTATAATGCGTCGTTGCGGTGAGGCGCGTCGGCGGTTCACCCAAATGGCAGCAATCCCGCTCGGCCGGACGTTCTCTCCCTTCTTCCACGCGCACGGCGATGCGCCAGACCCGTTTGCCATCCACGGACGCCTCCCACGGGCGACGAGCCCGTGCATTACGCGCGATGTGCCCTTGCGGCGGGTCAGACTGGAGCGATGAGCCTTGGAGATCGCGGAGCTTGAGGCGCAGACTGTGGACGCGTTGCGCGAGATGGCGCGCGAGCTGGAGGTGCCCGGCGCCCACCGGCTGAAGAAGACGGACCTGGTGTTCCGTCTCCTGCGAGCCAACGCCGAGCGGCGCGGCTTCATCTTCGGCGGCGGTGTCCTCGAGACCATCCAGGACGGCATAGGCTTCTTGCGGTCGCGCGACCTGCGCCCCGGTCCGGAAGACGTCTACGTGTCGCAGTCGCAGATCCGGCGCTTTGCCCTGCGCACCGGCGACCTCGTGATAGGGCAGGTGCGGCCGCCCAAGGACAACGAGAAGTACTACGGCCTGCTGCGCGTGGAGGCGGTCAACGCCCTGAACCCGGACCTCACCAAGCAGCGACCCCACTTTGGCGACCTGACGCCCATCTTCCCCAACGAGCGCCTGGTCCTCGAGACCAGACCCAACGTGCTGTCTACGCGGCTCATCGACCTCCTGGCGCCCATCGGCCGCGGCCAGCGCGGCCTCATCGTGTCGCCGCCAAAGGCGGGCAAGACGACGATCCTGAAGCAGATCGCCAACGGCATCAGCGCCAACGCGACCGACGTGCACCTCATGGTCGTGCTGATCGGCGAGCGCCCCGAAGAGGTCACGGACATGGACCGCTCGGTGGAGGCGGAGGTGTACGCGTCCACGTTCGACGACCCGGTGTCGGACCACGTCCGGGTGGCCGAGATGGCGCTCGCGCGGGGCAAGCGACTGGTGGAGTACGGGCGCGATGTGGTGATCCTGCTCGATTCCATCACCCGGCTGTCGCGAGCCTACAACCTCGTCGTGCCGCAGAGCGGCCGCACCCTCTCCGGCGGGCTGGATCCGGCGGCGCTCTATCCGCCCAAGCGCTTCTTTGGGGCGGCGCGCAACATCGAGGACGGCGGCAGCCTGACCATCATCGCCACCTGCATCGTGGACACCGGCAGCCGGATGGACGAAGTGATCTATGAGGAGTTCAAGGGCACCGGCAACATGGAGCTGGTGCTCAGCCGACGCCTGGCCGAGCGCCGCATCTACCCGGCGCTGGACATAGAGCGCTCCAGCACCCGGCGCGAGGACCTGCTCCTGGACCCGGACACGCTGTCCAGGGTGTGGCTGGTACGGCGCATGATCGACATGATGGGCGGCGGCACCGAGACGGCGGAGGCGGTGGTCATGCGCATGCAGAAGACCCGCGACAACGCCGAGTTCCTGGCCACCATCAACCAGGACGCGCTCTGAGCGTGCGCATCCGGCGGCGCGCGATTCCTTGACAGCGGCCCGCCGGCCGTCTATAGTCGCCGGCGGTAAGGAGAGTTGCCTGGCCGTGACGGCTGCCCCGTCGCAGGGTGCGCTGCCCAAGAGCGCAAGTCCGCCACGGCTGCCCACGCCCTCCGTCGCCGCGGCAGCGCGGGGGCGTGAGGTCCAGGGAGGAGTGACACATTAACACGCGTCAAGGTTCGCACGGTGCGCGACCCGGTGCCGCGCACGATGAGGGACTCCCGACGCCCAACCATGGCCTTGCCACAGAGACCGCGCGCGCGGCCTCGCCAACATCCACCAACGCTCACCGCTCCAACGGGTCCGCCCGGCGCAGTGCGAGTTCTTACGGTCCTCGCCGCGTCCGCGCGGCCATCAAGCTCCTCTGCATCGACACACCGCTCCTGTGGCGCCTGGCCGCCCACACCGTGGTGCTGGTGCTCACCATGGGCGTGTTCCTGGTCACCCGCACCTCGCTTCCGACCACGGTGGAGGCCAGCACCCAGCAGGATCACCTCACCTCCTGGGCGGGTCGCGTAGGTCGTCAGGCGCGGGACTTCCTCCCCAGCCCGGTGCTCGGCACGGAGGATTCGGCGGGAGGCGCCGCAAGCCTGGGCGGGCGCGTCCAGAGCCAGGCGCCCGGCTTCATCTCCACCGGGCTCCTGGCGGAGGCCGATCCGACCCTCCTGCCGTGGGACGAGCCGCAGCAGTACGTGGTGGAGGAGGGCGACACCATCACCGGGATCGCAGCCGCCTACGGCATCGAGCCGGAGACCCTGCTCTACGCCAATCCCGACCTGCGCAAGAATCCGCACTTCCTGTCGGTGGGCCAGGCCGTGACCATCCTGCCGGTCAACGGCGTGCTGCACGTGGTCGAGGAAGGCGACACCATCGATAGCATCGCCGCGCTGTACCGCGCGGACGGCGCGGCCGTCGTGTCGTACACCCCCAACGGCCTCCGACCGGACAGCCAGCTGGTCGCCGGAGCGGAGATCGTTGTCCCGGGCGGGGAGATGGACATAGAGATCCCCAGCTACTACCAGTTCGTCCAGGGCCCATCGGCGCGCAGCGTCTGGGCTTCGGACGGCGGCGGGGGCCCCGTGGTCGGCAGCGGCACCTTCTACAGGGCCAGCTACGGCCGGATCACCTCGCGCTTCAGCCGCTGGCACCGCGGTGTGGACATCGCCAACAAGACCGGGACGCCCATCTACGCCGTAGACGGCGGCTTGGTGGAGGTGGCCGGCTGGTACGGCTGGGCGGGCAACGCGGTGATCATCGACCACGGCAACGGCTTCGAATCGCTGTACGCGCACATGAGCTCGTTCAGTGTCTCGGCCGGCCAGACGGTGCAGAAGGGTCAGATCATCGGCGCCATCGGCTGCACCTACGGCCGCGGCGGCCGCTGCAGCGGCCCGCATCTGCACCTGGAGCTCTACTACCAGGGCAGCTGGGTCAACCCGTGCAACTACGGGGTGTGCCCCTGACCTGATGCTCCACGGCCGCCCGTCTCCAAGCGGATAGCGCGCCCGGCCCGCGCTCCCCCGGCCGCGATCGTCGTTCCTCCCGGCTTCACGGCCGTCGTTGCGGGCCCGCGCCTGTCCTGGTATCCTCGCGGAGGTGCGGAGGTGCCCATGGGACTCCAACAGCGGATCGACGAGGACTACGTGGCGGCCATGAAGGCAGGGGAAGCGGAGCGCCGGAACACGCTGCGTCTCCTGCGGGCCGCCCTGAAGAACGCCGGCATCGAAGCCCGCGGACCGCTATCCGAGGAGGCGGTGACCCGCGTGCTGGCCCAGCAGGCAAAGATGCGCCGCGACAGCATCGAGCAGTACGATGCGGGCGGCCGGGCCGACCTGGCTGACGCCGAGCGAGCCGAACTGGCCGTGATCGAGTCGTACCTGCCGCGGCAGCTCGCGCCGGACGAGATCGAGGCCGAGGCGCGGCGGGTGATCGCCGCCGCCGGTGCGCGCGGACCTGGTGACGTGGGACAGGTCATGCGCCAGCTGATGGCGGATCTCGCCGGACGGGCGGACGGCAAGGTGGCGAGCGACATCGTGCGGCGGCTCCTCACGGGTTGAGCGCGCATCGAGGGCCCGGCCTGGCTGCCCTCAGGCGCGCCGTCGTCGGACAGCGCGCCGCGTCGCGTCGACTTGGTCGGCACGCGGAGCGTCACCGCGGCCCGCTGGCCATCGCTCTGGGTGCCGTCCTCGCGCTCGGCCTGACCGCTGTACTGGTCGTCCCGGGCCTGGCGACCGGCGACGGGCTCTCGGCAGGTCGGCCCAGCCCGGGCGACGTGGTGGCACCCCGCGCGATCAGCTACCCGAGCCGGCTCCTGACCGACGAGGCCCAACGCGTGGCCGAGCGCTCGGTGACGCCGGTGTACGGCCCTCGCGACCGCGACGTGGCCGAGCGCCAGCGGGATCGGGCGCGCGACGTGCTGGACTACGCCCGCCTGGTGGTCGCCAACCCGCACGCGACGAGCGACGAGAAGGCGACGGAACTGGTGGTGGTGCCGGAGCTGGTGAGCCTCCCGGTACGGCAGCTGGATAGCTTGCTGGCCATGGACGACGGGGCGTTGGCTCGTCTGACGGCCGAGGTGCCGCGGCTCGTGCGCCTGCAGCTGCGGACCGCGGTCACGCCGCCTGAGGTGCCGCTGCCGCCGGCCGAGATCATGGCAGCCGTGGACCCGGCAATGGACGGCGCGCTGGCCGAGGTGGTGGCGCACCTGGCTTCCTCGTTCATCGTGCCCAACACCCGCGTGGACGAGGTGCTGACGGCTGCGGCCCGACAGTCCGCTCGCGACGCGGTGGAGCCGCGCGTGGTGAGCTATGCCGCCGGCCAGATCATCGTCCGCGCCGGCGACCCGGTGCGTGACGAGCACCTGGAGGCCATGGCGCAGTTGGGCCTCCTCCACCGCCCGTCCGGCTTGCGGTTCGCCGTGGCCGTGGCGACGCTGATGTCCGTGCTCACGATCACGGCCGGCGCGTACCTGTTGCGCATCGAGCCCGGCTTCTGGGAGCGGACGCGCGCCCTGGCGCTCGGGGTGTGCCTCATCGTGTCCTGCGCGCTCGCGGCTCGCCTGGCGCTGCCCGGCCACACGGTGCTGCCGTACGCGTTCCCCGCCGCGGCCGTGGCCATGACGCTCGGCGTGGTCACCAGGCACGAGGTGGGGCTTGCAGCCGGCGCTCTCGTGGCGGTGGTCATCGGCTGGATCGGCGGCGGCAGCTTGGAGATGGTGGTCTACGTCCTGGTGGGCAGCACCGTGGGCGTCGTGGTCCTGGACCGGGTCGAGCGCCTCAGCGTCTTCCTCACCGCCGGGCTGGCCGTGGCCGCGGCCGATCTGGCGGTGATCGCGGGCTTCCGACTGGCCGAGTCTGCCATTGATCCCCGCGGCGCGGCCGAGCTGGCGGCCATGGCACTCGGACACGGGGCATTGTCGGCCGGCCTGACCGCCCTGCTCGTGCTGGCGGCCGGGCCGCTCTTCGCCGTCACCACGCCCGTGCAGCTGCTGGAGCTGGCCCGGCCCGACCACCCGGTGCTGCGGCGGCTGCAGCTCTCCGCACCGGGCACGTACCAGCACTCCATCCTGCTCGGCAACCTGGCCGAGGCGGCCGCGGCCGCCGTAGGCGCCGACGTCCTGTTGGTCCGGGTCACGGCGCACTACCACGACATCGGCAAGACCGTCCGCCCGCAGCTGTTCATAGAGAACCAGCTGCCGGGCCAGAACCCGCACGACGCGCTGGATCCGGCCTCCAGCGCGCGACTGCTGATCGCGCACGTCACGGACGGCGAGCAGCTGGCGCGGCGTCATGGCTTGCCGCAGGTCATCATCGACGGCATCCTGGAGCACCATGGCACGATGCGCACGGAGTACTTCTACCAACAGGCGGCCAAGGAGAGCGGCCAGGCCGACCTGGACGACAGCGCCTTCCGTTACCCGGGACCGCGGCCGCGCAGCCGCGAGACGGCCATCCTGATGCTGGCGGACGCCTCCGAGGCGGCCGTGCGGGCGGCCAGCCCGCGGTCGGGATTGGAGCTGGAGGATGTTCTGGAGCGGATCTTCCGGCAGCGCATCGTGTCCGGACAACTGGACGACTGCAATCTGACCCTGCGCGACATCCAGCGCGTGCGGGAGGTGTTCGTCGGCGTGTTGCAGAGCATCTACCACCCACGCATCCGCTACCCGGAAGGCATGGAGCCGCAGGACGCCGCAGACCTGGGCACGGGCGGCAGCGGATGAGCGAGATCGTGGTGCACGCGGCGCCGGAGCACGCGGACCTGATCGCCGCCGTGGCCGATGCGCTGCAGCGGGCCATGGCGGCGCTCGGCGTGGCCGACACGGCGGAGGTGGCGCTGGTGTTCGGTGACGATGCGGACCTGCAGCGCCTGAACCGGGAGTTTGGTGACGCCGACGCGCCAACGGACGTCTTGGCGTTCCCGGCGCGCACCCTGCCCGGTTGCCCCGAGACCCCACACCTGGGTGACATCGTGATCTCGGTCCCGTATGCCGCCCGCAGTGCCCAAGCCGCCGGGCAGCCGCTCCAGTCGGAGCTGGAGCTGCTGGCCGTGCATGGCCTGTTGCACCTCTTGGGTCACGAGGACGACACCAACGCCGGCGCGGCGGCCATGCGGGCGCTCGAGGGGCGGTTGGGCGTGCGCCCGGGCCGGTAGGCCGGCCCGCGCCCGGGGCCCCTACTCGGCCACCGCGCGCACCACTTCCCCAATCAGGTGGTCCGGCTGCACCCCTTCCGCCAGGGCGGCGAAGTTCAGTATGAGCCGATGGCGCAAAGCCGGCGTGGCCAGCGCGCGCACGTCGGCCCGCGAGAGGTGATGGCGGCCGGCCAGGAGCGCGTGGATCTTGCCGCCGATGACGATGGACTGCAGCCCACGCGGACTGGCGCCGTAGCGGACGTAGGCGCGGACCTGCGGCGGTGCTGCGGGGTCGCTGGGGTGCGTGGCGCGAACCAGTCGGGCGGCGTACGCGGTGACCTCGCGCGCCACGGGCACCTGTCTGGCCAGGCGCGTCATGGCCACGATGGTCTCCGCCGCCGCCACGCGCCCGACCGTCGCCGTGGCGTGGCTCGTGGTGCGGTCGGCAATCTCGACGAGGTCGTCGAGCGACGGGAAGGGCACCTCCAGCTTCAGGTTGAAGCGGTCCAGCTGCGCCTCCGGCAGGGGAAAGGTGCCCTCCATCTCCAGCGGATTCTGCGTGGCCAGGACAAAGAAGGGCTGCGGCAGCTGATAGGAGGTCTTGCCCGCGGTGACCGTCCGCTCCTGCATGGCTTCCAGCATGGCCGCCTGCGTCTTGGGTGTGGCCCGGTTCACCTCGTCCGCCAGCACGAAATGGGCAAAGATCGGCCCCGGCTCGAAGCGGAACGTGCGCCCGCCGTCGGGCCCCTCGTACAGGATCATGGTCCCCAGCACGTCGGCCGGCATCAGGTCCGGGGTGAACTGGATGCGGCTGAAGTGCGCGTCGATGGCGTCCGCCAATGTCCGCATCAACAGGGTCTTGCCAAGGCCCGGCACCCCTTCCAGAAGCGCGTGCCCGCCGCTAAGGAGCGCGATCAACGTCAGGCGAACCAGCTCGCCCTGGCCAACGATGACGCGTCCGATCTCGGCCTCGATAGCGCCGGCCACCCGCCGGAAGCCATCGGCGTCCAACACCGGGCCGCCCCGGTCCCGCTGCTCCTCCGTCGGTGTCACCGGCCGTCTCCCTCCTTGGTCTGCGAGAACCCGGCGCGTCCTCGACGCGCGCCGGCGCCCAGCTGCTCCGCGATGTCCAGCGGCAGAACCAGCCCCGCCAGCAGAAGCAGGGCCGGCCAGAGCGGCCACCGCTGCCGCCCACCGGCCAGCGCGTCCAGGCCCGGCAGCACGCGCCCGCCGGCCACGGCGGCGAGTTGAGCCAGGCGCTCCGACCCGGCCGACGACGGCCGCAACTCGAGGCCGTCGCCCGGCACCAGCGTCACGGCCGCCGACCGATCGCCGTCCGGAAAGGCCACGGACACCCGACCGCCAAGCGCGCGCGCCACGCCCGGCACGTCCACAGCGTACAGCCCCGGCGCGACCTGCGGCACGGCCACCGCGCTCGTGCCGGTGGAGCGGGTCAGGTGCAGCGTCACATCGACCAGGTCCACGGTTCGACCCGCCGCGTCAAGGGCATCGACCTCCACGCGCAGCCCGTGCGCGCCGGCCATGGTCCGCACACCGGGCGGGCTGGAGCCCGGCGCGGGCGCCACGTAGTCGGCCACGGCCGCCCACAGCCGGCGCGGCTCGGATCGGGCAGGCCACTCCCAGGCCCACGACTCGCCCACGTCGCTCAACCAGGCCGCTACGCGGCCCAGGCCGTAGCTCCAGGTGACAAGCAGCGGGTCGCCGTTGGGCGCCGCCAGGGCGACCTGCGCCTCGTCGCGCACGGCCACGGCCACGTAGCCTTGGAGCTCCGGCAACGCCGAGACGTCCAATCCGGCCAGCACCGCGTGCGGCATCTCACCGGCCACACCGGGACGGAAGCGGCCCAGCTGCTCGCTCTGCGCCTGCAGCACCTCGCTCTCCTCCACCGCCAGGCGCGGCAGGTCGGCGGCGCTGTCCGTGGCGTAGAACCGGCCCCGCCCGATCCGCGCCAGTCCGTTCAGCAGTTCGCGGTCGGCGTCAAAGCCCACCGCAATGGCGGACAGGCTCACACCGGAGACCCGCGCAGCGCGCACGGCCGCCTCGTTGCCGGCCGCGTCCGGCACCGAGTCGCGCCCGTCGCTGACGAGCAGCGCGTGCCGCGTGGGCGTCGCTGCCCGAGCCAACGCCGGCAGGCCCAGGTCCAGGGCGCGGCCCATGTTCGTCCCGCCCCCCGGCACCAGCGACCGCAGCGCCTCCTCGACCCGCTGCAGACCGCGTTCGGAGTCGACGGTCTCCAGTGGGAGCACCCACTGCGCCGACTCGTCATAGGCGACGATGCCGATGCTGTCGCCCTGCTGGAGGGCCTCCGCCGCCAGGCTGGCCGCCTCGCGCGCCAGGTCGAGCTTGGACACCGCCGCCCGACCCTCCACCGTGCCCATGGACGCCGAGCGATCCACGAGCAGCAACAGCGCCACGGGCTCGCGCGCCTCGCGCGGCGGCGGGCGCAGGTCGACCGGGGCCAGTTCGGCCAGGGCCGTGGCCTGCCAACCGCCGGCCAGGAAGCTCTGCCGGCCTGCCGTCAGGATGAGGCCGCGGCCCAGGTCGGCGGTGTAGGCGCGCAAGGCCGCCAGCTGGTCCGAGGCCAGCGACTCGGCCGCCACATCCACCAGCGCCAGGGCGTCCCAGGCGGCCAGCGCGCTCAACCGCGACGGCAGGGCCTCCGGCGTCACGAACCGCGCCTCCGAGCCCGAGGCCCGCAGCACGTCGGCCAGCATCACCGCGCCCTCGTCCAGGCCCACCACCAGCACTCGTGCCGGCGCGGCCACGCTCACCACCGTGTCGGCGTAGTCGTTCCGTGCCTCGACGTCTCCGTCCACCCGCACCCGGGCACCGATGCGCACCGTCCCCTGCGCGGGCGCCGGAGCCTGCGACCAGAACACCGTCTGCCGCCCGCCGTCGGGCAGGCGCAGCGCCTCACGCTCGCGCAGGCGTCCGTCCACCGTGACCTCCACGGTGGCCGAAAGCGCGCCGTCGGCGCGCAAGGCGACGGCGAAGGGCACCGGCCGGCCGGCGCGCCAGGTGGCCGGCGCGTGGACGGCCGTCACCGCCGCGTCCGGTCCCGCCGCGGCCGTCACCACGGCATCGATGGCAATCCCCTCCCGCGCCGCCCGCCACGCGCTGGACTCCGGATCGGTGCCCGCCGCCGCGCCCGAGCCTATGATCACCAGTCGCCCGCCCGGGCCCACCAGGCGGCGCCCCAGGTCCAGTGCCGCGTCCAGATGAGGCGCCGCGCCCGTACCGTACCAGATCACGGGCGGCAGCCCGCCACCCACGCCGGAGACGGCCGCGGCCAGCGACTCCGGCTGCCAGGAGGCGGCCTCCACCAGCCACGCCTCCCGCTCGCCCGCGCCGCGGACCAGGCTCGGCCGCGCCATGCCGGTGCCCAGGAGCGCCACGAGCGCCACCCGCAAGGCCGTCCCTGCCGGCGTGCGCCCCGCCCGCCGCTCCCACATGCCGGCCAACAGGCCCGCGACGGCAGCCACCAGCAGACCAGCCGGCCACGCCCACTGCAGGTGCATGAGAGGCACCGTCATCGCCCCGGCCCCGGGCGGAATCCGCCAGGCACGCCCCGGGCACGCCACAGCCCCTCGCAGAGCAGCACCACCAGCGCCAATGCGGCCAGCCACGGCCCCAGCATGTCCGGGACGCGGGCCGCCGGCCCGACGGGCGCCGGGGCGGGCGCGTGATCGGTGGAAGGCGCGGAGGCGCCGAGGTCGGACTCCAGGCCGTCACCCACGCGCACCCCAAGGCGCCAGTTGGGCTCTCGGTCCGTGCCGACGCCGCCGTACCACACCTCGTGTCGTCCCGGACCGACCGCCTCGAGGGCGCCGCCGCCCGTGTGGCGCACGGTGCCGCCGGGCCCGCGCGCCAGCGCCGGCAGTGCTCCCAGGTGAAAGCTCCGCCCGGCCGTGGTCACGGTCGGCGCCGGAGCGCGCGCCGCCCACTCGAGCGCTCGGCCCAGGAGCACGGGGAACGCCAGGCGCTGCGCGATGTCGCTGGCGGCGGCATCGAACGCAAACACCACCACGCGCGTGCCGCGCCACGTGCCGGCATACGCCACCACCGCCCCCTCGGCCTCCAGGACGGGCGCCGCCCACGGCGGCAGGTTGGTCCCGCCCGCGGCGGCCAGGCCGGCGCCCCACACGTCCAGGCCCCGGCCGATCGGGTGGTCCGAGACGGTATCGACGCGGCGCCGGCTGGGGCTGCCGGCGGCCGGCAGCAGCTGTGTGTCCGGTGGCCCGATCAGCACCAGGCCGCCCGGCGGCAGAACGTCCGGCGTCATGCCCTCGGCAACGGTAAGCGGCACCGTGCCGTCCACGCGGTACGAGCCCGGCCCCGCCGGCCTGGCGGCCAGGCCGGGGACGGCGTCAAGCGCGCGCCAGACGGCGGCCGAGGCGCCGATGACCTGGACATCCAGCGGGCGGGCCACCAGGGGCGCAACCGCCCAGTCGTCCGCTCCCAGCGCATCGCCGGCGTCGGCCCGGACCTCGGCCCACGTCCCCACGGACGGCAGTCGCCACACGGTCTCGTACGACGCGCGGCCCTCCAGCCGCACCTGGCGCCGGTCGCGCTCCACCCCGTCCACCAGGAGTCGCACCGGCAGCTCCACCGCCTGTTGCCCGAAATGGGCCACCCGGGCGTACATGAGACGCTCGCCGTTCACCACGCGCGTGGACGCGGCCACGACGGCCGTGTTCGGCACCGGACGGCCCACCACGAGCCAGCGCGAGCCGGCGGGAAGACGCGCGGTGCCCGGATCGCGTTCGTCCGTGATGACCGTGATCGGAACCGCCGGCCCCGCCAACGCAGCGGCGAGCAGCAGGG
>Ga0114946_10000556_pt1 | contig 25206 bp, 22 predicted proteins | sample WalLakDeSediment_FD_88676 | JGI IMG/M metagenome (GOLD analysis project Ga0114946, IMG submission 88676) | Lake sediment microbial communities from Walker lake, Nevada to study Microbial Dark Matter (Phase II) - Walker Lake 11/02/13 Deep Sediment | ecosystem: Environmental > Aquatic >... | reverse complement strand
GCCGTAACCGCGAAGAAGATGATGTTGTTGATTGAGTCAAGCGGCATCATCGTCGCAGCAACCTGACTCAGCAGCTGGGCCCGGATGGCGTTGGTCATGGATACGGCGGCCAGAGTCCCGACCAGAAAGCCGATCGAGGATCGGCTGACCCACATGTACTTGCGTGACCAACGCGAGAACAGCAGCACGCCCATGAACAGCGGCACCCACATGAGATACTTACCCTGCTGCGTAGCCGGCTTCCAGGCGATATCGAGAACGTTTTGGTAACCGGTTACCGCAAGGTGCCCCAGAGCGGCGCCGACGTAGACGTGCTCAACCAGGCGAAACCATGGGTTTTCCTTGTACATCCAGCTAAAGAGACCAAGCGTCAGGAACGCAGCCAACCAGATTCCCAAAGTAGCGCTCATCACACGTCACCCCTTGCTGCTCGCTTGGCTTTGGCCCTAGACTCATCAGCCTTGATCGCCTGGTAGCCGATATTGCCCAAGACAACGAACAAGATGATAAGCACGTGACCCATGGACTGGGTGTCCATGGCTGCGGCTGCCATGCCGGGCTTACCCACGAGGAACTCGTACTCGGCAGCGCCAACCATACCGATAATGAAACCAATCATCTGCCCCGACTGGTACAGCGGAGCCATAGTCGAGGCCCCACTGGCGACGGTGCCGTTCCAAAGCTGGAGCCCCGGCACCTGGCTCATCGGCCGCAGCCACCAGTCTGGAGCATCGGCCAGCTCGACATACATCTTGAAGTCGGACGCGCCCCTGATCTCGTTCCAGAGCGGGAGACTGCCGACGGGATTGCCGGCCAGGTCGTAAGTGTAAAGGCCCTTGAAGTCCGCCACAACTGACTGGAAAGCGGCCTCACGGCCAGCGGTAAACGGTAGAGCGATTATGTTCTCCCCGTACTTGTACTCGGGGTACTCCGCCAGGATGATGTCCCGCATCCGCTCCTCATACCGAAAGGCGCCTTCAATCATGTTGAGCATTACTATCCTAACCCCACGCCTTGCCAAATGGTGCCCCACAGCCAGAGTCTGTGGCCACATCTCAGCCTCCTGAGTGGGGCTGTAGTCGATGCCAAAGAACACAAGGTCACCCGGCTGCAAGGCCTCAATTGCGGCATATGCGTCTCGTGCCCGATCGCTGATCGGCAGAGGCAGCCCGATCGGCCGCAGCAATGGGTATATGGCCGCTACGACCATGATCAGATATAGGATTCGGACGTCGATGTTGCTAAGTTTCCTAATCAACGCCATGCACCCCCTACTCGCCGCCGCCAAGGTGGCCGCGTTCAAGGCCGACGATGACCCGGAACGAGTTGCCCACCAGGGAGAGGGCTCCGCCGATGACCACTGCGCGCATGCCCGCGCTTGTCGGGATGTTCCAGACCCACGCCGCAATCCTGGGGGCGATAGGCAGGAAAGCTGCGAAGATGCCGATTTGCAGCATCATCAGGACGGCTGAGACCATCAACACTGCGGCGTAGCTGTTCTTGATCCGGAAGGCCCGATAGGCCGCCGAGGTAATGAAAAAGAAAGTCGTCGCGTACGATGTCGCCGCGACTGGAAGGTAGATGTAGTCGTAAAGCCAACGGTACGACTCGCCGCGAGTCGTCTGAGCAAGACCGATGGCGAGGAAAAAGGCCAGCGTAATTAGTGTTGCTGCGCTGTAGAGAGCCGTCGGCGCGCGACGGGCGATACGTCCCCAATGCAGCTTAACGATGCCGCCGATGCCAAGTGCCAAGGCAAACGCAGCCAGGATGACGTTCCACCTCAGCAGCTCGGCTGCGAGGGTCTTCCAAGCGGGGATATCAAAATAGTACTGAGCTATGATGATGAACGCGCCAACGAACGTCACGACGACCGGCAGTTTGGTCTTAATGAATGTCATGCGCCATCACCACCTATCTCATAATCAAGGTCTTGAGTGTGGTGTTGCCCATCGTGACCATGAGCGCACCCACGACCATAAGCACAACAAACACGGAGGTAATCAGGTCTGGCGCCCGCACCGAGCCGACGCGCACGGGCGTGGCGTCAAGCTGCGCGGCGGCGGCGAACATCTCAGCGCCGATGAAGATGGCATCGCAACCCGCAGCGATGAACGGCAGCTGGTGGGTGTTGGATGTCCCCATCACCTGGATGGCATTATACCGGGCCGCTGCCTCGATGCTGAGAATGGACTCATGGAACAGACTGCCGATCATGAAGTTGCCGGCCACCTGCTCGCGGGAGATGGTGCCGATCATCGCGGGGTTGTGCGACCCGCCCCAGAACCGGACGTCTTCGGGCTGCATGCTCTCAACCTTGCCCTGCTCGATGTAAGCTTTGCGGACAACTTCCTCGGTCATCGGCACCACTTCGGGAAGAGCGATGCTGACGATCAGCCGCGTGTCGTACTTAGCGCAGAGACCGGCAGCGTACTCTAGGAGCACAAACGCGGCAAGATACTGGGCGTCAAACGCGCCCATGCCGTAGCTCCAGTGGACAGGTTTGCCCATCTCAGTCGCCCGGCCTATTGCCTCTTCCATCTTAGCCAGGCCCTCGAACTTGCGGGCACTGAACTCCCCGGTCTTGCGATAGATGTTCGCGGAGATGTAGAAGGTGGCAATGAAGGTCGCTAGGACGAGCAACTGCACAGTTACACCTTGGTTCACCTAGGCTTCCCTCCTTGACTCTGACTTGCTGTCAACAATGGCTGGAGGTCCCACTTGAGGATTGCTACTGCGCCGGCGCCCCCCCTTGTCGCGTGCCAATGATTCGGTAGTGTAGATAATTACGTGAGCATTCTACGGTCGCCGGAGGCACTCCTGCCCCTGCCCGCAACTGGAATATATTCCATACCGAACTCCGCTTAGCAGGCGGTTTGCCCGTCACATTGCCAAGTGCCGGAGGGAAAAGCCCGCCACAGGCTGAGCAACGTTGACATGGCTCAGCTTACTGCCCGTCGGGTTTAGGTCCAGTCTCGCTTGGTGACCGGCGACGGCGCCTACGTGGCCGACGCTTTCTCTTTGCGGGATCCTTGTCGCCTGCCAGACCGGCACCAGAACGGCTAGGCGGCCGCGCCTCCCGCAGAGCAGCATCTTCAGGCGCTGCCGTACTCGCGCGGGGTACCTCTGTGGCACGAGAGTCCGTGCTCCGACGGGCATCGTCCCGCCGACGGCCATCCGGGCTCTTCTTGCCGCCTGGTCCGGCGGCAGGGCTCCGCCCACTACGCCCTCGGCCCTCATCTCGCCCGGGACGCCCGCCACCTGGTGGTCGCCGGCGCCTAGGGCGCTCCTCCTCGACCCGGGGCGGCGGCGCCACATCCGCGGCCGTCTTGACCAAGACGACGAGCATCCGGTGGCCGCCCAGGACCCTCCCCTCGGCATCCCAGTACGGCTGTTCGAGGTCGAATCCAGCGTAAGCCCCCGCCAGCTCGAACTGACCGGACCGTTCGAGGAGCCTCTTGAGCTCGTCGGGCCGGTACACTCGCACCTTGCTCTCCTGGCTCCAGGAACGCTCCCAACCCCGCTCTTCGCCGGTAAGAGACAGCGTCTCGGTAACCACGCCGCCGGCCGCCGCACTGTACTCGCCACTGAGCTCCCACCGCGTGGTCACACGGATGCGGTCGCGGCTCATCGCCCACTCTTGCGGCGGCGGCAGAACATCGGTTTCGCCGGTCACCACGGTCGCATCGATGACGTAAACCCCGCCCTGGCGGAGATGTTCGGACACCCGGTTCAGGTGGTCAAGCACGGCGGCGTCCGGATGGAGGTAGGCGAACGACCCCGTCATGCACACGGCGCCGGTGAATTTCCGATATAGCTGGAAGTCGCGGATATCCTTGAGGAAGAGCTCCATCAGCACGCCCTGATCCTTGCCACGGTCAAAGGCGTAGCTGAGCATCTCGCGGGAGAGATCCACGCCCGAGACGTCCAGGCCGCGTTGGGCCAGGCCCAGGGTGAACCGGCCGGTACCGCAGGCCAGGTCGATCACGGAGGTAACCGGAATCCGGGCGTGGTGCCGGAAGACCGCGGCCAGAAAGTCCAGCTCCGCACCGATATCCCAGCCGAAGGCGATGTCGTAGTAGCGGGGCTCGTTGTACCGCTCAGAAGGACTCACGCGCGGCGCCCCCCAATTCGTGGGTCGATGACTGCCTTGACCACTCGGCCGCTGGCCACATCCTCCATGGCCGCCTCGGTGCCCTCCAGGCCGTAGCGCCGGCTGATGAACCGCTCCCACCGGTAACGCTCGCCGTGCTTGGCCATGACCTTGATGCCCTTGTAGAGGTGGGCCAGGTCGGTGCCCCAGGCGGCTCGGACCTCGATGTGCCGGCGGTTGAGGTCGAGATGCGGGTTGAACGATACCTCTCCGGCGTCCGTATACTGGCCGGCCACCGCGTAGACCCCGGCATCCCGGGTCAGGCGCATTCCCTCCGGGATCGCCTCGGGGCTACCGCTGGCTTCAATGGTCACATCCGCGCCCCGGCCGCCGGTCAGCTCCATGACCCGCTCGCGCCGCTGGGCCGGTGTGGTGGTGGTGAAATCCAGAGTCTCGTCGGCGCCTAGCGCCTTGCCCATGGCCAGCCGGACCGCCGGCGCGCCGATCAGGATGACTTGGACCGCGCCGGCCAACTGGGCGAGAATCACGGCATTCAAACCGACCGGGCCCGAGCCCTGGACCAGTACCGTGTCGCCAAGTCGCACACCGCCGCGCTCGACCGCATGAAACGCCGTGGGCAGCCCACAGCCGCCGCCGATGAAGCGCTCAGCGGTAACCCCGTCCGGCAGCCGGATGATCTTGACACCGGGCTTGAGGTAGATGTGCTGGCTCCAGCCGCCCAAGGGCCCATCGGCGAGACCGTAGGTGATGCCGTAGACCTTGCGGCAGGGACAGCGGGTGCTGGCCTTGGCAACAGCGCAGTACCAACAGGTGTTGCAGGTCTCATGGACGTCCAGAAAGGTCACTATGTCGCCGACGGCCAGCGGCGCGCCTTCGACGTCGGCCACCTGGCCGCCGAGGGAGGCAACCTCGCCCACGCTGACGTGGCCGGGGATGATCGGATAGGGAACCCCGGACAGGCGCCCGTGCCAGATGTGCACGTCGGTGCCGCAGACCTCGCTGGCCACTGTCTTGAGCAGGACGGCACCTGGCTCCATTTCGGGCAAGGGCACCTCTTGGAGCACGATCGGTTCGCGCGGTCCCGTCATGACGGCGGCAAGTGTTGTTCTCGGGTCGCTCTTCATCGCTGATCTCTCCCAACGTCTGGTGCTGTGCTGTCGCTGTCCTGCAAAGTCGATTCTTGATACTCCGCGGCCTTACCTTCGGCGGCGGCCGCCCGCGCTGCCGCGTCCTGCCAGTAGAGGCAGTGATCCTGCACCGGGCAACCCTGGCAGCCAGGATTGGACGGACGGCACAACTGCCGGCCGTGACGGACCATCCCCATGTGCAACTGCCAGACATCCTCGGGCGGTACGAGGGCCATCAGCCGGGCCTGGGTGCCCTCCGCCGACTCCCTTGCGCCGGCCCAGCCTAGGCGCCGGGCGACCCGGTGCACGTGAACATCCACCGGAAAGACCGGCCATCCGTACGCAAACAGGAGCGTACAGGCCGCCGTCTTGGGCCCGATGCCGGCAAACTCCTGCAAGTGCTGGTAAGCGGCGCTCTTGGTCATCGCGGCGAGGTAGTGGAGCGTGGGCTCTCCGGCCTCGTCGCGCGGCAGGGTCGCAAGGAGTTGCTCGATCCAAGCTGCCTTCTGGTTGGCGAGGCCGCCGGCCCGGATGGCTGCGGCGATGGCGCGCCGTCCGGCAGCAACTGCCCGAGACCAGGTCGGAAAGGTCTTCTTCAAGTCAGCGAAGGCCCGGTGGCTGTTGCGGTCCGAGGTGTGCTGCGAAAGGATGGTCGCGATGAGTTCGTCCAGAGGGCAGCCGGACGGCTCTGGGGCATCGGGCACATACTCACGCCCAAGAGTCCGGGCCACGGCCGCGGCCTCTCCCGCCGCGGGCGGTGCAGGGGCGGCGTCGGCCTGCTTCATGAAATCGAGCCGCGGGCGAGACTGGCAACCAGCTGCTTGAAAGTCCGGCCCCGCTCTTCGAAATTGGCGAAACTATCATAGCTCGCGCACGCCGGCGACAAGGCCACGGCGTCGCCCGGCTGGGCGGCCCGGCGCGCGGCGGCCACAGCGGCCGCGAAGTCCCCGGCCGCCACCAACTCCGGCGGCGCGAAAGGCGTGGCTTGCGTGGCCTGCCCGGCCAGCTCATCCGCAGCCCGTTCCAGGGAGGCGCGAATCTGCGGAGCAGTATCTCCCGTCAACACGATCGCCCGGACCTTGCGGCTGCGTAGGATTTCGTGGGCCAGCTCATCGAACCCAATCCGCTTGTCGTAGCCGCCGAGGATCAGCACCAGCGGCGCCGGCAAGGCTCGGAGGGCGGCGATGGTCCGGTCGGGGGCGGTGGCAATGCTATCGTTGTAGTACTGTACGCCCTCGACTTCGCCGACCGGCTCCAGCCGGTGCTCGACCCCGGTGAACGTGATCGCCACGCCCCTGATCGCCTCCAGCCCGGCTCCGGCAAGACCGGCGACGGTCGCGGCCGCGAGCACGTTGTCCACGTTGTGCTCACCAAGCAGCTGGAGATCCTGGCGCCGGCAGATCACGCCTCCCGGCAGCCCAGCTTCGCGGCTGGCCAAGTCCAGAATCAGTTCCTCCCCGTGGACGAAAGCGGCACAGCCGTCGCCCTGGCGGCGACCGAAAAGCACCGGCCCCGCTCCGCCCCACCCCTTGCTGACCGTGGTGTAGTACTCAGCGGCCATATCGCGGGTCACCGGGTTGTCGAAACCGAACACGGCCGCCCCGCCAGCCTCTTGGTGCAGGTAGATATTCTTCTTGGCCGTGATGTAGTGCTCCATTGACGGGTGCATGTCGAGATGGTTGGGGCTTACGTTTAGCACCGCCGCCACCTGCGGGCTCTGGCCCAGGTCCTGCAGTTGAAAGCTGGAGAGCTCCACCACAGCCAGGTCACCCGGGGCCATGAGCTCAACCTCGCCGAGCAGCGGCCGGCCGATGTTGCCGCCCACCCATACGCCGCCGCGAGCCGCCTGGAGCATCAAGCCAACCAGCGTGGTGGTGGTGGTCTTGCCGGCGCTGCCGGTGATGCCCACCACCGGCGCTGGGCACAGCTCGAAGAACAAACGCATTTCGCTGGACATCGGGACGCCCCGAAGGCGGGCGGCCTCGATCTCCGGCAGATCGCGGCGGATGCCCGGGGTTAAGAAGATGACCTCCTGCCCTTCGATCGCCCGCAGGTAGCCCGGCCCCAGGACGAGCCGGATCGGGTATCTGGTCAGGTTGGCGTAGCTTGCGCCGAACTGCTCACGCGTCTTGCGGTCGGCGGCGGTGACGTCGGCGCCGGCCAGCACCAGCTGGTCGATGACGGGGTTGTTGGACAACCCCAGCCCGAGTACCAGGGCTCGGCGACCTCCATAGGCGGCCTTGAGCCTGTCCCGTATGCTCTCGCCAACGGGAGTTAGTGACTCCAAACGATGACATCCTCCATGCTCCGCTGCCGTGAACGGTAGTAATGCCACCCTGTTGGCAAGCAGCCCGCGGGCACTGGGCCGCTTGCCAACAGGAGTCGCTTGCTCATCTCGCCCCCATCCGTCCTTTGTCGCGCGTCGTGCGCCGGACCGGTGGGGACGGCTGCTGCTTATGGTCCTTCTCTACTCGGCCTCCGCCAGCAAGGCCGCCATCCGATCCATCCCGGTGGTAATCCGCTCCATGGACGTGGCATAGGACAAGCGCACGTTGCTGGGCGCCCCGAAACCGCTACCTGGGACCAGGGCGACATGCCCGTCATTGAGGATGGACTCCACCAAATCCAGGTCATTGCTGATCTGCCGGCCACGGATTGTCTTACCGTAAAGGCTGGAGACGTCTGGGAACACGTAGAAGGCACCCGGCGGCACCCGCAGCTTGAGGCCCGGCATCGCCGCCAGCCTCTCGCACATGTAGTCGCGCCGCTTCTTGAACTCGGCGACCATGGCCCGCACCGTGTCCTGGGGTCCCATCAAGGCCTCAACCGCCGCATACTGGGTGATGGAGCTGGTATTGGTGTTCATGTGCTCTTGGAGGCGAATCATGGCGCTGATGATGTCCTGAGGTCCGGCCGCGTAACCAAGACGCCACCCGGTCATGGCATAGGCCTTGGAGACACCGTTGGTGGTCACGGTCAGGTCGTAGACCTCCGGCCCCAGAGCGGCGACACTCTGGTGGGTCCCGCCATCATAGATCAGGTGCTCGTACACCTCATCGCTGACGATGTACACCGAGTTGGCCACGCATACCGCCGCGAGCGCGGCGAGCTCATCGCGCGTGTACGAACTGCCGGTGGGGTTGTTGGGGTAGTTGAGCACGATGGCCTTGGTCTTGGGTGTACAGGCCGCCTCGAGCGCGGCCGGAGTCAGCTTGAAGTCGTCTTCCAGCTTGGTTTCAACGACGACGCTGACGCCGTCGGACATCTTGACCATCTCCGGGTAGCTGACCCAGTACGGCGCGGGGATGATCACCTCGTCGCCCGGGTCGACCAGCGCCTGAAGTGCTAAGTACAGCGCCTGCTTGGCGCCGACGCACGCCATCACCTGAGTTACGGCGTATTCCAATCCGTTCTCCCGCTGGAGCTTGCTGGCGATGGCCTGCCGGATGTCCATGGTCCCCGCGCTGGGGGTGTATTTGGTGAAGCCTGTCTCGATGGCCTCAATCGCCTTGGCTTTGATGTTGGCGGGGGTGTCGAAATCAGGTTCGCCGACGCCGAAATTGACCACGTCGACTCCCTGGGCCCGCAACTGGTTGGCCTTGTTGTTCACCGCCAGCGTCGCCGATGGGGCGATCGCCAGAGCGCGCTGTGCCAGCTTGGCTTGCATTGATATGACTCCTCCCTCTGCTGCTGCTGGTGCTTGGACTCCGGAGTCTAGACGAGCGGTCCGGAGCCGACCTCGACGCCGCGGTTGATGACGACCGCTCCGTCCTTCATGACCAGGCTGATCCGCTGCACGTCCTGGAGGACAGCCACATCCGCCAGAGGGTCGCCGTCCACCAGTATGATGTCCGCGAGCTTGCCCGCTTCAATGGTACCCAGAGTATCCCCTGTGCCTAGCAACTCCGCAGCCAGGCGCGTCGTCGACAGCAGCGCATGCTCAGGCGTCATGCCGGCCGCGCACATCAGCTCAAGCTCCAAGGCGTTCTGACCGTGGAAGTTGAACGGGGTCGCAGCATCCGTGCCCATCGCAATCTTGACCCCGGCACCCAGGGCCTTCTGGAAGCTGGCGATATGTGCCTCCTGGGCCATGCCGGCCTTGCGCACCGCGTGGGGGGGGACGCCCATCTTCTCGCCGCTCACCACAATATGATGCACCGCCGCCAGCGTCGGCACCATGAACACGCCACGGGCAATCATCATCTCAACAGCCTCATCGTCCAGGTAAAACCCGTGGTCGATGGAGTCGATGCCGGCGATGATGGCATTCTTGATGCCCTGATTGCCCTGAGCGTGCGCCAGGGTCTTGGCGCCGACGTTGCGTGCTTCGTCAATCGCCGCCCGCATCTCCTCAACCGTCAGCCCCCTCGGGTCGGACTCGGTCCGCTCGGACATCACCCCACCGGTGGCGAGCAGCTTGATGCAGTCGGCTCCCGCCCGCAACTGCTCACGGGCCGCCTTACGGGCCTCGTCGGGGCTGTCGACAACGTAGCGCCCGGCGAACACGATCTCCGGCGGGAAGAAGGTGTCGCCGTGCCCGCCGGTGATTGACAGACCACGGCCGCTGACCTTCATCCGCGGTCCGGGCACGGTGCCGGCGTTGACCGCCTCTCTCAGGCCGATATCGATCAGAAAGCCCGCCCCGGCATCGCGGATTGAGGTGAAACCGGCCTCGACCGTGGCCTTGGCATGCGATGCCGCCTCAATGGCTTGCTGCGGGACGGTCTTGCGCATTCGCTTGAGGATATTGGGGTCGCCGTCGCCGGTGATGTGGATATGAGCGTCGATCATACCGGGCATGATGGTCTTGCCCCTGGCATTGATGTACTCGGCGGCCTCCGGCGCGACCAGCTCTCCGGCCTTGCCGATCGCCTCGATCTTGTTGCCCCGAAGCAGCACCGACATGTTCGGCTGCCGTTCTGCGGTCACACAGTCGATCAGCGTTCCGTCGTGGATCACAACGTGTTTGTCTTTGTCCATTCTGTCGGCTCACCCTCCTAGATGCGGCCCGTGCCATTGGTGGTCATCAGCAGGACTACTTCGGGCCCGGTGGCGATGATGCCTGCTGCTGCCGCCCCGGGTGGTGGATTGCCCAGTCGCCCCACCTGCAGGACTAGTCTGCAGCCCAGCGAAACACTAATCGCTTGGCGCACGGGCGCAAGCGGCAACGGGCCGGCCGTGGCCGGCGCCCACCGGGCAAAGAGGTGAAGCACGATGACCAAGCGTCCCGTCCATATCGTCGTCGACAGCACCGCCAGCCTACCCGACGACATCCTCGCTCAATACGAGATAACGGTGGTGCCGATTGCGATTCAGCTGGACGACCACGACTATGAGGATGGCGTCACGCTACTTAGGCCAGAGTTCTACGCCGCCCTGGCGGCAGGGCGGCAACCGTTGACGTCTCAGCCTTCACCAGGGGCCTTCTACCGAGTCTATGAGCATTTGCTGGGGCAAGGTGAGTCGATCGTGTCGATTCACCTGACCGGCAAGCACAGCGGGACCGTGCAGAGCGCCCGTTTGGCGGCGGAGATGTTCCCGAGCGCTGACATCGAGGTCATCGACTCTGGCCTGACCAGCGCCGCTCTGGGCCTAATGGCTTTGGTCGCAGCCAAGTCGGCACAGCTGGGTCAGACCAAGCGGGAGATCTTGGAAGCCATTGCCGAGGCCCGGGAGCGGATATCGGTATTCGTCTGCGTACCGACGCTTGAGTACCTCCGCCGCAGCGGCCGCGTGTCGTTTGCCCAGGCGGCTCTGGCCGATATCCTGGCCATCAAGCCCATCCTGACCATGCGCAATGGCCTGCTTGAGGTGGCCGAGAAGGTGCGCACCTACAAACGGGCTTTGGAGCGGGCCATTGCGTTGACGGAGGAGCAGGTCGGCAGGGACCCGGTGCAGGTGGCGATCGTCCATGCCAACGCGCCGGAGGCGGCGGAGGCGTTCCTCAAACAGGTGGAGAGCCGGCTCAACGTGGCCAGCTCCCTGGTGTCCGATATCGGCAGCGCGCTCGCCGCGCACGGCGGCCCCGGCATGCTCGGGCTGGCCTGCCTCAGACTCTGAGCTTGGGCAACTCCAATCGGGGGATGAGTCGCCCCTAGCCGGTCTTGCGGTCCATGAGACCGTAACGAGCCAGCTTCTCGTAAAAGCTTGACCGGGGCAATCCCAGTAGTTTGGCGGTCCGGGACCGGTTGTGCCCGGTGGCTTTGAGTGCGTGCAGGATCACCCCCCGCTCGACTTCGGCCACGATCTCATCCAACGTCTTCTGACCCACCGCCTCAGCCGACACCTCCCCGATTTGCTGTAGGGCCTTGGGTAGGTGCTGAGGCAGAATCTCTTCGCCGTCGCAGACGCAGCAGGCACGGCTAATCACGCCTTCAAGCTCGACCGTGTTCCCGGGCCAGCTGTACCGCAGCAGAATCTCTAGCGCCGCACTGCTCATGCGCCTGAAGAGGCCTTGCCTCGCATACTGCTGGTTGAGCACCTGCAAAAACTCCTCGGCCAGAACGCGGATGTCTTCGGGACGAGTCCGGAGCGGCGGCACCTCCAACCGGATCACATTCAGACGGTAGTACAGGTCCTCACGGAACTCGCCGGCCGCCATGGCCACAGGGAGGTCGCGGCCGGTCGCAGCGATGATCCGGATTTCGGCCGCCTTTGGCTGCTGGATTGCCTGGAGCAGCCGCGCCTGGGCCCCAAGAGACAGCTCAGCAAGGTCGTTGAGGAACAGCGTGCCGGACCGGGCCTGCTCCACACGACCAGGTGGCCCCGAGGGGGCGGAGTCGGCGCCAAAAAGCTCGGCCATAAGCGCTGTCTCCGGCCGCAATCGGCAGTCACAGACCACGAACGGCCCCGCTCGGCGGTCGCTGGCTTGGTGGATCGCCTGCGCAAACGCGCTGGTCTCGGTGCCGGCCTCACCGTGAATCAGCACGGGCATGTCGGTACGTGCGGCTCGGGCCGCCAGAGCACGAGCCTCACGGATCGCTCGTGATATGCCTGGTATGCGGTCCAGGGTCATCGCTTCGAAGGGTAAATCGACGACCTCCGGCGCAGGGGCCGAGGCCGCCGGGGCGAGTTCAAGGGCGTTTGCTGCGGCGTTGCCCAACGGCAGCTTAGGCAGGATCTCACGCAGGAGACCGGCGTCACGCGACATCAAGTGTGCCAAGACCGCGACCACCCGGCCTTCGGCGAACACCGGCATCTCCATCCGCACATAGGCGACATCACCGCGCATCACCTTGGTCGGGCTGCTCGGCAGGCCGGTCCGGACTATCGCTTCCAGCTGGGTGTCGGGGAAGTACGTTGCGATCTTCCCGCCCAATACGTCACGGGCCTTCAGGCCGAGCATCCGCCGACCGGTGGCGTTGATGCCCACGATCGTGCCGGAGGGCTCGTACAGCATCGCGCCACCGGGCATAGTTTCCAACAGCGACAAGGCCATTGACGGCATGTTGCTGGGCCTGCCCGGCAACTTACGGACGATATCGGCCTGCACTGGCATTCCTCCTGAGCACATCAGCATCGTCGCGGTCTTCAGAGCCTGATCTTGCCCGTCACCAACAGCCGCGGGCTATCATCTCAGCCGATCAGCGATCAGCCGGCCCAGCATCTGCTCGGCCACTTCGTCGGCTGATGGGCTGTATACACCCCTGTCGAGTGCCGACACGACTTCGGTCAGGCGCTCCGGCCTAGTGTCCGGCATTTCCTTGATCAGTTGACACAGGTTTCGCATCCGGGCTGTCGCCCTGGACAAGGTGGTCTCGGTCTGCTGTCCGGTAACCAAGTACAGCTGCGGTCGCCTTGTGCCGGCCGCACTACTCTGCGCGCGTACAGCTTCGAGCGCCAACTCAATCTGAGTTCGCGACAACTTCATCCAATGGTCCCCTTCCCGAGCCGCCAAACTGCACCCACCTAACTCATCGGGTGTTGGCAGCCGGGATTTAGGGCCTCTGGGGGTACATGGCCTGGTACTTTAGTACCATATGAGACTGGCCGTGGCCGGACGCACGTACCCCCACAAGGTGACCCTAGCCGGCCAGATCGTACAGATACGGGCCAAGTGAAGCCCGAAGGCGCAACACGGCTCGACTATGAAGCTGTGAGACCCTGGATTGCGAAACCTTGAGAATGTGGCTGATCTCCTTGGCGGTCAGCCCATCGTAGTAGTACAGCGAGATGACCAGTCGCTCGCGTTCCGGCAGTCTCTCGATCGCCGCCGCCAGCATCTCGGTGCGCTCGGCCAGCTCAACTTGCTCGACGGGGTTCTCAGCCGTGGGGTCTTCGATGACCGCCGCCGGCCCAATGCCGCCCGCCTCGTCACTCTCGCCATTCCAACTCTCATCCAAGGAGATGACCGACAGCGCATTCACCGACAACAGCATCTTGCTTAGAGCGGCTACGCTAACGCCCAGTTCATCGGCAACCTCTTGGTCGGTGGCCGCCCGGCCAAGCTTGGCTTCGAGGCGCGCGAAGACCCGCTCAAGGTCGCGAGCCTTCTGCCGTGCAGAGTAGGGAACCCAGTCAAAGGCCCGCATGCCGTCGATCATCGCTCCTCTGATCCGCGACACCGCATAGGTCTCGAACTTGATCTGCCGGTCCGGCTCGAAGCGGTCGATGGCATCCATCAGCCCGAAGACGCCGTAGCTTATCAGGTCGTCGACGTCGACCGAGGTTGGCAGGCTCATGGCCAACCTGCCCGCGACGTACTTGACCAGCGAAGCGTGCTGGGTGATCAGCTGGTCCCTCAAAGCTGGGTCACGAGTATCCCGGTACCGCTCCCACACTGTGTATGGCGATTTGGGGCTTGTTATAACTGCGCTCACGGTGTCTGCCTCCCAATGTGCCCAAGATTGCTCCATGTTGGCTGGTCGGCCCAACGGCCATTGGGCCACCGGCCTAGCTTGCTGATGGACTCATGCCCCGCTTCCGGCGCTGGCTCTGGATGAAAGCTCTCAGGCCAATAACGGACCGCTCATTGACGTCGACGAAGCGCACTGCGTAGCTGTGGACATCGGTCTCCGCGCGCACCACTTCGCAAGTCGCGCGCAGGGTCTGGTTGGCTCCTGGGATGATCATGCTCACGGAAACCAGGTCGCCCGGCGCTAGCGCTAGCCCGGGCGAGGCAAACGCGAAGCCGCCCTCGCTGACGTTCCTGGTCATCGCCTTGGTGAACACGAGCGCGGCCAGCCGTTCATCCGGCCCGGGCAGCTTGGCGACCTCGACCGGCACGCCCGCGGCTACCCGCGCATGGCGTCGTCTCTGCAGGCGCTGGGCTTCAGGTGGCAGTAGGATGGACATCAGGCTGCCGGGGCCGCTGTCGCAGTGCTCCACAGCCGTGCGAAACTCGTGACGGCCATGCATGGAGGTGATGATGAGGGACACCTCGGTCCCGGGGGGCAATGCAACCGGCTCGCCGGTCGCCGTGGCAGTTGCCAGGTACAAGCGCTCGCTGTCGATGCTGTCAACCTCGACGGTGTGTTCACCAGCAGGTTGCGCCGAGCGGACCCGAATGCGGACCTGCTGCCCGCGCACGATGGGTCTCGTGTCAAACAGGCTGATCCTGACCACATCGGCCTGATGTTGACTCATGCAGCTATCTCCCCCGTCTTCAACGCTCCCGGCTTTGGCTCCGCTGCCGGATCCCTAACCGGCGGTCCAACACTGGGCGGGGAACGGTTTTGGGACCCGGCTCTGCCGGCCGCAAAAAGGTCCCACCTTGCCGGCTAAGAGCCGCCCGCAAGGCGGGACCTCGAAAACCCGTCCACTAACACAAAAACAGGTCTTCCTTCGGCAGCCGGCTGTCTGGACTAGCCAGACCCTTGGTTTTGCGTCCCCGCCTCACGACGAGTTTGCCCTTATCGAGATTTCCTGTTCGGATGGCTCCGGTCCAAGTGACCATCCTCTGGTCATATTGTCGTACAGCCGACACTCAGACTGAAGTGTGAGTTTGTCAGGATGCCGTCCCAGTAATCGCAGGAGGCGGAGACCCGTGCGGATCCCCGCCCCTCAGCCCGCGGCGCCTTACCTGGCCTCAAAGCGCCACACTTGTTGCGCTCCTGTCTTACTGTGCCTTCTCAAACCCACCCTTGCCCTGGCACTGGGGGCACTTTTGCGGCTTGCAGCGCGAGTCCTTGGCAAACCCGCACGCAGCGCACTTCCAAACCGCCAATCTAAGTCACCTCCCGCCGCAGCACAGCATCATGACAACAGGCGCGGACCAGCGGCACTGCCCTGGCCTATGTCCTCTCCAGCATCTTGATCAGCAGCGCGGTGCGTTCGGGCATGAACTCGATCACGGCGTACTCCACTGCAGCGTGTCCTCCCTCGCCGACGGCTCCCATGCCATCGAGCGTTGGGCACCCGACCGCCGCGGTGAAGTTACCGTCACTGCCGCCACCGGTCCCGGTCTCACTCAGCTCCAAGCCTAGCTCACCGGCGGCCTGTTTGGCACGCTCGAACATCTCCACTATCGCCGGGGTCCGCTCCATCGGCGGCCGGTTGAGACCGCCGGTGACCGAGACGGTCGCCGCCGGGTTCTTGGGCAAAAGACTGGTCATAGCAGCCGTAATCCGCTCGGCCCCGGTCATCGATGAAACCCGGCAATCCACGCTCGCCTCGGCGAGGGCTGGGACCACATTGGAACGGCTCCCGCCGGAAATGAGCCCAACGTTAAGGGTTGTGCCGCTCTCGTAGTCGGTCATCGCCTGGATGTCCAGGATCTGCCGGGCCAACTCCTCAATGGCGTTGACGCCGCTTTGATGATCGGCGCCGGCGTGCGCCGCCTTGCCCGTCACCTTGACCCGGAACATCCCAACACCCTTGCGGAAGGTTTTGATCGCCCCAGCAAGACCGACTGCCGGCTCGAGGACAAACGCGGCTTTGCTCTTCTTGGCCTCAGCCTCAATCGTGGCTCGGGATGTCGGGCTACCGACCTCCTCGTCGGTGTTGAACAACAGCTTGACCGGACGCGCCGGACGGATGCCAAGGTCGTTCATGATCCTGAGGCTCATCAGAGCCTGGACCACGCCGCCCTTCATGTCCATGGCCCCCGGCCCATAGGCTTTGCCGTCCTCCACCCTGAACGGCCGGCGGTCTACCTCGCCTACCGGCCATACGGTGTCAATGTGGCACAACACCAGCACCTGTCCGTCGGTTTCGGCACCGGCAACGGCACCCGCCGGCCAGAACGTAGCCAGCAGGTGATCACCGTATTCATCCTGGGGCAGCCGCTGCACCTCACAGCCGGAGGCCCTCAACTCCGTCTCAATCAGGTCGACCAACTTGTCCGTGGCTGCCTTGTCCAAACTCGGTGATTCGGTCTCCACCACCCTGCGGAGTAGGTCGACGAACTCCTCCTCGCGCTCGCGGCAGTGAATCAGGATGTCGTGGGTCTGGTTGGCCATCTCGGCCGCTCACCTCCGTCAGAATCGGTTGGCCCCGCAGCGTATGCAACCAGCGATGGCATCGGCCGGCGGCGCGGGCTGCAAGCGTACTTCGGGCTCGAGGCTTAGGTCCCTGCGGCAGGGCACGGAGGGAATCGGTCGTCCCACGCGAAAGTCTGCCTGGGAGAGCCTGGCTGCGCTGCTCGCTGCGCGCCAGGTCGCAACAGTGACCACATTGACCACCTGTTCTGTGGACAAAGCTTGGTTCGGAGGGATATGGAGTGGCGGATAAGATCACACTCAGCGTCATCAAAGCCGACGTAGGCGGATACATCGGACACTGCAGCGTGCACCCCGCATTGTTGGCCCGGGCGGCGCGCCAGATGGTTGAGGCCAAGGAGTCGGGGCTGCTCGTCGACGCGCACGTGGGCCACGTCGGCGACGACATCAGCCTCATCATGACCCATCGCCACGGCGAGGACTGCCCGGAAGTCCACCAGTTGGCCTGGGAGACCTTCCTTTGCTGTACGGAGGAAGCCAACGAACTCAAGCTGTATGGCGCCGGACAGGACCTCCTGTCCGACGCATTTTCGGGCAACGTCAAGGGTATGGGACCAGGTGTGGCCGAGATGGAGTTCGAGGAGCGGCCGGCGGAGCCGGTTGTGGTGTTCATGGCTGACAAGACCAGTCCTGGCGCCTGGAACCTCCCGCTGTACCGGATTTTCGCCGACCCCTTCAACACCGCCGGCTTGGTTATTGACCCGCGACTGCACCACGGGTTCAAGTTCGAGGTGCTCGACCTGATGGAGCAAAAGCGCATCGTGTTCAGCACGCCTGAAGAGCTGCACGACATGCTTGTGTTCATCGGCGCACCTGGTCGCTACTGCATCCGCACGGTGTGGGCCCGTGAGTCCGGCATGGTGGCCGCCGCTTCCAGTACCCAGAAGCTGTCGCTGATCGCCGGCAAGTACGTGGGCAAGGACGACCCGGTGCTCATCGTCCGCTGCCAGAGCGGGCTACCAGCTGTAGGTGAGGCTCTGGAGGCTTTCGCCAGGCCGCACTTGGTTGCGGGCTGGATGCGCGGCTCGCACAACGGCCCGCTGATGCCATGTAGTGTCGCTCAGGCCCGGCCCACCAGGTTCGACGGGCCGCCGCGTGTCGTGGCCTTGGGCTTCCAGATCGCCCGTGGCCGGCTGGTCGGACCCCAGGATATGTTCGAGGACATCTCGTTTGACGAGGCGCGCCGGCTGAGCAATAAGGTGGCCGACTACATGCGCTCCATGGGGCCCTTCGAACCGCACCGCCTGCCGCTTGAAGAGATGGAGTATACCACGCTGCCGCAGGTCACCGAAAAGCTCAAGGGTCGGTTCGAGAAGATCTAGGAAGCGGGCCCCATCTTAAACTCAGCAGGATGATGTGACCAACGATAACAAGACCATCCGTGAGGCCTTGAACGAGATGGTTCACGGATGGTCTTGGGTCTTGGAGCGGGCGCAGCGTCTTGTACCACCGCCGCGCTCAGAGTTGGTCGGCGGGGCCGCCGCCCCCTACCCTAGTGCTTGGGCTGTTCGCCGGCACTCTCATCCTCACCGGCGTCGTGGCCCTCTGCGGCCTCGTCGCCGCCTTCGTCGTCCCCGGACTCGTCCTCATCGTCGAACTCGATTTCCACCGCGTCCGCGATGATCTTCTGAATGTCGCCCAGCAGGCGTGACAGGTTGTACTCGGCCTGCATGAAGCTAGTGACGATCGGATGCCCCGAAACCAACTCGGAGAGCTTGCCAAAGCGCTCCTGCTCAGCCTCGTCTATCTCCTCGCCCTGCAGAAGGCGGCTTTGCAGTTCAAACTGGCGGCGGCGGAAATCACGCAACATCTCCCGGGCAGACTTGGATGAGTCAAGGCCGGCGGCAGCCAACCGGTAGCTGGTGTACTCGGGGCTCGCCTTTACGGCGCGCGCGAGCACATGCGCCTGATCGTATACGTTGGGCTGGCTCATTCAATCCCTCCCTAGCTGTTTGTCTCTGCTTACGGCTTGTGTTCGGGCGACCGGGGCGGCCAAGGCCGACTGCCCCGCGACATCCAAGGCAGGCGGGGCCGGCTCGGCGCCATTACGGGCCGCGCCGGCCCCGACCGCCTGTCAGACCGTTGTTCGGGCGCCTGGCCTGCTCAAAGCGCCTGTTGCCTTGCCCAAACGGCGACCCTGCTAATTGCCGGCCGCCGCAGGCAGATAGTCGACAGCCCAGCCGATCCCCAACTCCCAGAGGGCCTCGGGGGTGGGCACGCCGTCGTCACGCCAGCCCATCATGCGATAGTAGGTGATGAGCGCCTTCTGATGCGCCTCGCGGTCGACGGCCACGCCGGCCAGCGGCCCGCTCTGAAACGGCTTGAAGAAGCGTTCCGTCAACTTGTCGTCCTTGACCGTAAAACCACGGCGCAGGTTGAACAACCTCGTCAGGTTAATCGCCCGGTTGCCGACGCCGATCAGCTCGACCTGGGTCGTCTCCCAGCCGGTCACGGCGTGCACCAACTCGTCAAGCTGCCGCGGCGACCAAGGCACGAACTGGCAGACCAGCATGCAGTTGTTGGCCGAGCGCAAGGCGTTCTGCATCTTAAGCATCCGCACCTTGTCCGGACCGAGGTGGTCGGCCGGCATCGGCTCCAGAATGCCCCAGTTGTCAGCAGTGCCAGTGGTCTTCTCGAACGCCGTATCGTGCATATTGTGGCAGTGATCCGCGCCAGTCGGCGATAGGGCGTACCCCACACCGAGTCCATGCTTGAGGCGCGGCTCGTGCATCGGCACCTCTTGACCCTTGACGTGAATCGCGTACTGCTCGGCGCCGCGACCAATCCGCTCCGCCGCTCGCTTGGTCCCGTCGGCCAGCACGTCACCGAAGCCCTCCCGGCGCGCCACCTTCTCCAGCATCTGGAGCATGGCCTCGGCGTTGCCGAAGCGCAGCTCGATGCCGTCGGTATCGTCAAGGGTCAGGACGTCGTTCTCGAAGCACTCCATGGCGAAAGCGATCGTCACGCCGACACCGATGGTATCCAGGCCATAGGCGTTGCAGATCTCGTTGCCCTTGGCGATGGCATCGAGGTCGTCGATGCCGCAAACCGAACCAAGCGAGCCGAGGGTCTCGTACTCAGGCCCGCCGTAACGCGGGTCCACGTTGTGCGGTGGCCCGGTCTTGACCACCCGCTTGCAGCGTATCGGGCAGGCATAACAAGTATCACGGTCAACCAGGATGGTCTTGGTCATGGTCGGACCGGAAATCTTCTCCGCGCCCTCGAAGTGGCCCTGGAGGAAGTTGCGGGTCGGTAGGCCACCGGATGTGTGCAACGGCATCAGCACCCGCGCCGTGCCGTCGTCCTGGAGCTCTTGGGCGTCCTTGGAGTAGTTGTCGACCATCCAGCGGGCCAGGTCGCGAAGCTTGTCCGGGTGGGCGACGGGCACCTGTTGGGTACCGCGCGCCACCACGGCCTTGAGATTCTTGGAGCCCATCACGGCGCCAAGGCCGGCCCGACCGGCATAGTGACTCAGATCATTGCAGACTGCGGAGAGCAGGACTTTGTTTTCGCCGGCCAGGCCACACTGGGCAACGCGAATCCGCTTGTCACCCAGCTCCTCCTGGAGGATATCCTCGACCTCGCCGGTGGTCTTGCCCCAGAGCTGGCCGGCGTCGCGCAACTCGGCCTCTCCGTCCTTCACATACAGGTAGACCGGCTTGGCGGAGACGCCCTCGAAGATCGCCGCGTCGAAACCGGCCCGCTTGAACTCCGCGCCGAAGAAGCCGCCGGCCTCGCCCTCGCCATAGGCCCCGGTGAGCGGCGACACAGCGCCGAAGCTGTTACGTCCGGAACCGGCGAAGGGCGTCCCGGTGAGCACGCCCGGTGCCAAAATGAACTTGTTGTCCGGCCCGAGGGGATCAACGTCCGGGCCGACCTCCCGCAACAGGAAGTAGGCGATCATCGCCCGGCCGCCCCAATAGGTCCGGTACCAGTTGTCAGGCGGGGTTTCGACCTTGATCGTGCCCTCGGTCAGGTTGACGCGCAGTATCTTGCCCCAATAGCCATTAGCCATGCACATCCCTCCAGATGTAGGTATTCTTGGTCAATCACGATTCTAAGCTTGCGCCACGGCCGGCCTAACCGCCGCCGACCGGGGAGAAGATCATCACCTCATCGCCGGCCGCCGGTATCGCGTCGCGCTCGACCTTTGCCCCGTTGAGCGCCACCATCCAGACCTCGATGCCGGGAATGCCGATCTCGTCCAGCAAAGCCTGAATGGTCCGCCCGGGCGCATGCGGCCAGTCGAACTCGTAGCCGCGACCGCCGGAGTATTTGGCCAGCTCACCGTACAACCGTACCTTGATCCGGGGCCGTTCGCTATCTGGCAACTCAGAAGAAGCCACTGGTGATACCTCCGGGTGGTGGTTACGAGGACGCGGACCGGATGGTCGCGTCCACACATCCGCAAGACTTCGCCCAGACGGCCCCCGTACCCTGCCCCGGGCGCGGGTGGCCTGCTAAGCAGCTATTGGCCCGCGCCGTGCGCCGGCGGCACGTGGATGCGGGCGGTTTCCACCGGCTCGGCGTCGTCCGGCGTCATATGGACGTAGGTGGCATCCGGCTGGTTGGAGAACGCGGCGTGCCGGCCGTCCGCGGTCATGACCACGGCGTTCATGCTGCCGGCGAACGGATCCACCAGGGCCTCCAAGTCACCAAAGGCCTCACGCCCAGCCGCCTCCAGCTCGAGCCCCATCTTCAGGTACAGGACGACGCTGCGGGCCGTAGCGCAACGAATGGCCATCTCGCCGCGACCGGTGCACGCCGCGGCGCCGTAACGGGTGTCGGCATAGTTGCCGGCGCCGATGACCGGCGAGTCGCCAAGGCGGCCGGGGTACTTCCAAGCCCAGCCGCTGGTGCTCACGGCGCAGGCCAGGTTGCCGGCCGCGTCGCGGGCGATGAAATTGACGGTCTCGTTGGGCTTTTCGGGATCGGCGGTGATCCTGACAAAGCGCCGGATGCTGTCAAGGTAACCGGCACGCTGGCCGTAGACCTCGGGCGCTTTCTCGGAGAGGATCTGCTCATAGACCCGCCTGGCCTCGTCGGTCAACAGATCGCGCTGCTCGAACCCCATCTCCTTGGCAAACCGGGCCGCACCTTCGCCGACCAGAAAGCAGTGTGGCAACTCCTCCATGACCTTGCGGGCGACGGAGATGGCATGCTCGTAGCCGTGGAGCGCACCAACCGCTCCCGCGGCCAGGGTAGTGCCATCCATGATGCTCGCGTCCAGTTCGACTTGGCCCAGCAGATTGGGGTAACCGGAGTAACCGACCGAGTGGTCGTCGGGGTTGGACTCCACCAAGCGCACGCCGGCCTCGACGGCGTCGAGCGCCGAGCCCCCGCGGCGCAGGATGTCCACCGCCTGCCTGATGCCGACAATGCCATTGCCAGAAGCAATCACAATCATAAGTCGATTTGTCACCTCTCTCGACGGGCACCCGTGGGCGTCCGAGGGCGCGGCGCCGTACTCACCTAGGGCCGCACCCGCGCAGGACCGGGACCGGCCTAGAATGGACGCCCTGGTGCGACCTCGTCCTCGGGCGGTGCCGTTGCGTCATCAAACACCAGCTTGCCGTCGATGTATACCCGCCGGCAGGTGGTGAAGTTGCAGAACGGGTGCCCGTCGTACACGGCGATGTCCGCATCCTTGCCGGCCTCCAGGCTGCCCAACCGGTCGCCGACGCCGAGCATCTCGGCAGCCGTGATGGTCACCGATTCCAGCGCGTGCTGCTCCTCCATACCGTAGCGCATGGCCAGGCCCACGTGCACCGGCAGCCACTTGGTGCCCAGCGCGCTGTCGGCCTGGATCGCCACCTTGACGCCGGCCTTGGCCAGAAGACCCGGGCTGCGCATCGACACGCGCCACAGCTCGTGCTTGTGGTGCTCCATCAAGAGCGGCCCCACTGTGGCGTGAGCGCCCTTGGCCGCCAAGTGGTCGGCGATCAGGTAGCCCTCGGTGCAATGCTCAAGCACGTAGTCGAGGCCAAACTCCTCCGAGACGTTGATCGCGGTAATGATGTCGTCGGCGCGATGGCAGTGAATGCGCGCCTTCCATTCGCGGCGGAGCACCCGCGCCAGGGCCTCCAGCTTGAGGTTGCGGTCGGGTAGCTTGACAGGCTCGTCCTTGGCGGCCGCCTCGGCCTCGGCGTGCTCAATCTTGCGCATGTAGTTCTGCGCCTCGACCAGCGACTCACGCAGCACAGCCGCATTGCCCATACGCGTCGCGGGGTACTTCTTTTGCATCTCGCCGTAGACGCGCTTGGGGTTCTCACCTAGAGCCATCTTCATGCCCTCGGTGCCGGGGATCATCATCTCCTCCGCCGTGCTGCCGCGCAGCTTGATGACCATGCCGGTACCGCCGATCACATTGCCCGAGCCCGGCCCGGTGAACACAGTCGTCACTCCCGCGCGCACCACGACGGGAATCGCCGGATCCTGCGGGTTGAGCGCATCACGCCCGCGCAACATCGCCGTGTTGGGAGCGGTCATCTCGTTGATGTCCTCGGTCGCCCAGAGCTGGGGATCTCCCCAGAGCGAGATGTGGCTGTGCGCATCGACCAGGCCCGGCATGACCCACTTGCCCGTGGCCTCATACACCTCAGCAGCTTCGGGTATTGCTACCCCAGCTCCGACTGCTACGATCTTGCCCTCGTCGACCAGTACGGTCCCACCGTCGATGGTGCCGTGGGTTATCGTCAAGACCTTGCCACCCTTGATGGCCAACATCCACTCAGTTCCTCCTTTGCGGGCTCCTATGTGCCGTCAATCGCGCTTCTTCGCCCAACTCGTACGGCTCACAGGCCGTAGGGCTGACGCCATATCGCTGAAACCTAAAACAGCTTGGGTGCCTGGCTCTTGGCTTCGGCGGCACCGGTCTCGTAGACCTTGACCCCGTCAATATAGACTTGCTCAGCCCGGGTAAAGTTGCTGAACGGATGGCCATCCCAGACCACAATGTCGGCATCCTTGCCCGGCTCGAGGCTGCCCACCCGGTCGCTCACACCGATGATCTCGGCGGCCGTGGTCGTCACCGAGCGGAAGGCGTCGGCCTCCTCCATGCCGTGCCTGAGCGCCAGGCCCACCTGGATCGGAAGCCACTTGGTGCCCGACGAGGTATCGGCCTGGATCGCCACCTTGACCCCCGCTTTGGCCAGGATGCCGGGGTTCTCGAGCGTCGTGTCCCAAATCTCGTGTTTTGCCGGCCCCATCAGCAACGGGCCAATGGTCGCGGCGACTCCCTTACTTCCGAGGTAATCGGCGATCTTATAGCCCTCGGTGCAATGCTCAAGCACGTACTTCAGGCCAAACTCCTCGGCGATGTTGATCGCGGTGACGATGTCATCAGCCCGGTGGCAGTGAATCCGCGCCGGCAGCTCGCCGTCCAGCACCCGGACCAGCGCCTCGTGCCGGAGGTTGCGGTCGGGCATCTTGGCCTCCTTGCCCTCCTTGGCGGCCTCGGCCTTGGCCCGCTCGATGCTATTCTGGTAGTTGCGGGCGTCGACCAACGCCTGACGTAGCACCGCGGCGTTGCCCATCCTCGTCGACGGGAGCTTCTTTTGCCCTTCGCCGTAGACGCGCTTCGGGTTTTCGCCCAAAGCCATCTTCATGGCTTCGGTGCCGGGGATGATCATCTCCTCGGCCGTGCTGCCTCGCAGCTTAACGACCAGCCCGGTGCCACCGATGACGTTGGCCGAGCCGGGGCCGGTAAACACGCAGGTCACGCCGCCCGCAACCACTTTGGGGATCGCGGGATCCTGCGGATTGAGGGCGTCGCGTCCCCGGACCTGGGCCGTGTTGGGATCGGTGCGTTCGTTGCCGTCGGCCGTAGCGGGTAGCGACGGCTCACCGAAAATCGCCAGGTGACTGTGCGCGTCGATGAGGCCCGGGGTGACCCACTTGCCGGTCGCGTCGACGACCTCCGCCCCCGCGGGGACCGTGAGGTCGGCGGCGACGTCCTTGACCTTGCCGTCCTCGACCGAAACCATCAGTCCCTCAGCCATCGTGCCGTCTGGGCGCAGCACCTTGCCGCCCTTGAACACCAGCATCGTGTCTGCCTCCTCTTCGTACAAGAATGGGGTACTGCCGGCCGGCGAGCCCTCCGCGCGCCGAGCACCGGTTTGGTCATGTGCTGACCTGCTGCCCTATGCAGCATTCGGGATGGTCTTCGGGCTTCCTCCAGCGCGGAAGCGGTTGGGTACCTCTGGAATTGGCGGTAGGTTGCGCGGGCGGCTTTGCTGCTCTGCAGATCGGAGGCTGGCGACTTGGGTGGTCCCTGGGGAGCCACCTCGAGGCGGTGGGTGGTCCCCACGGTGCCACCTCGGGGCCTGACCCGGTCCCTACGGCACCACCAGAGGGCTTTGCGGTCCCTGGGGGACCACCTCGAGGCGGTAGGTGGTCCCCACGGTGCCACCTCGGGACCTAACCCGGTCCCTACGGCACCACCAGAGGGCTTTGCGGTCCCTGGGGGACCACCTCGAGGCGGTAGGCGGTCCCCACGGTGCCACCTCGGGGCCTGACCCGGTCCCTACGG
>Ga0114946_10000555_pt1 | contig 25206 bp, 19 predicted proteins | sample WalLakDeSediment_FD_88676 | JGI IMG/M metagenome (GOLD analysis project Ga0114946, IMG submission 88676) | Lake sediment microbial communities from Walker lake, Nevada to study Microbial Dark Matter (Phase II) - Walker Lake 11/02/13 Deep Sediment | ecosystem: Environmental > Aquatic >... | reverse complement strand
TCCAAGTCCGGCGGCTGGACCACGCCGACGGCAAGCACGACGACGGCGAGTGCCAGCAAGATGATCGAGCGATTCACGCGGCCTTCCTCCCTTGGGTCATGCGCATCCGTGTACACAGACTCCCTACGATGAAGAACCACTGTAGCCCGCGCGCGCGGCGAGGTCAAACGCGGTCGACCGGATTGTCAGCTTGACGGGCGCTCGCACGCCGGCGTCAGCCGACGCAATGGCACGCCACCTCGTGGCGCGCGCCCGGGGCACCGACGTCCCGCAGCTCGGGCGTCACCCGCTCGCACACGCCCACCGCCATGGGGCAGCGTGGATGAAAGACGCAACCCGGCGGCGGATCGACCGGGCTGGGCACATCGCCCGGCAGGATGATGCGCTCCCGGCGCAGCAGCGGATCCGGGACGGGGATGGCGCTGATCAGCGCCTTGGTGTATGGGTGGAGCGGGTTGGCGTACAGCTCGCGCCGCCCGGTCAACTCCACGATCTTGCCCAGGTACATCACCCCCACCCGGTCGGAGATGTGCTCCACCACGCTCAGGTTGTGGGCGATGAACAGGTACGTGAGGCCGTGCTCGCGCTGCAGGTCCTTGAGCAGGTTGAGGACCTGGGACTGGATGGACACGTCCAGCGCGGACACCGGTTCGTCGCAGACGATGAGCTTGGGCCGCAGCGCCAGGGCCCGGGCAATGCCGATGCGCTGCCGCTGGCCGCCCGAGAACTCGTGCGGATAGCGCCTGGCCAGGCCCTGATGCAGCCCCACCTCGTCCAGCACGCTGCGCACCGTGGCCGCCGCCTCGCGGCCGCGAACGCCGTGGACGGTCAGCCCTTCGGCAATGCTCTCGCCGATCGGCATGCGCGGGTCCAGGCTGGAGAACGGGTCCTGGAAGATGATCTGCATGTCGCGCCGCAGGGCCTTCAGCTCACGGCGCCCGAGCGAGAAGACGTCCAGCCCCTGGAACCGCACGCTGCCGGCCGTGGGCTCCACCAGGCGCAAGATGGTCCGGCCCACGGTGGTCTTGCCGCAGCCCGACTCCCCCACCAGGCCCAGCGTCTCGCCCTCGGCCACGCTGAACGTGACGCCGTCCACCGCCTCGACCCACGCGCCCACCCGCTGCAGGAGGCCCGAGCGCACCGGGAAGTGCTTGACCAGCGAACGCACGTGGAGCAGCGCCCCATTGGCCGCCGGATCGGCGCGAGCGGGGCGTTCATCCACCATGGTCGCGCTCACGACGCCAAGACCCCGGACCGCGCCCAGCGGCGGGCCGCGGCGCTCCTGGCCGTGGCCGTGGCCAGCGGCGCCGCGTGCCCGGACGGGGGATGGTCGTGGTACAGCCAGCAACGCGCCAGATGGCCGTCGTCCACCGCCAGCAGGTCCGGCTCCACGACGGCGCACACGGCCAGATCGTGGCGCCGGCGCGCCTCGCAGCGGTCGGCGAACCGGCAGCCCGGCGGCAGGTCGATGAGGCTGGGGACCACGCCCGGGATCACCGCCAGCACGTCCCGCTCCTGCCCCAGCACCGGCACCGAGTCGAGCAAGCCCTGGGTGTACGGCATCAGCGGGTTGCCGAACACGGCGCCCACCGGGGCCTGTTCCACGACGCGGCCGGCGTACATCACGGCAATGTCCTGCGCCATCTCCGCCACCACGCCCAGGTCGTGGGTGATGAAGATGATGGCGGTGTTGGAGCGCCGCCGCAGCGCCCGCATCAGGTCCAGGATCTGGGCCTGGATGGTCACGTCCAGGGCCGTGGTGGGCTCGTCGGCGATCAGCAGCTCCGGGTCGATGGCCAGCGCCATGGCAATCATCACGCGTTGCGCCTGCCCGCCGGAGATCTCGTGCGGATAGGACCGCGCCCGCCGCCCGGCGTCCGGGATGCCCACCGTGTGCAGCATGTCCACCGCCCGGTCCGCCGCGGCGTCCCTGCCCAGGCCGGCGTGGATACGAAAGACCTCGGCGATCTGGTCGCCCACGCGGAACACGGGGTTGAGGCTGGAGAGCGGCTGCTGGAAGATCATGGAGATGCGGTTGCCGCGGATGTCCTGCATCTCGCGTTCGCTCAAGGTGAGCAGGTCGCGGCCGTCAAAGATGACCTCGCCGGCCATGATCCGGCCGGGTTCTTGGATCAGGCGCAGGACCGAGAACATGGCCACGCTCTTGCCGCAGCCGGACTCGCCCACCAGCCCCAGCGTTCGCCCGCGCTCCAGGCGCAGGTCCAGCCCGTCCACCGCCCGCACCACGCCGTCGGCGGTGTGGAAATACGTCTTGAGGCCCCGCAACTGAAGCAGCGCCTCAAGGCGGTCCGGCCGCCGACTGGCATCCACACGCGCCTCCCCCGCCGCGCCGTACCGGCGCCGCGGGGCGCGGTGGGCGCCGGCGAACTCCTCAGGTCAATCCGGGGACCGGAAGCCCCACGTCTCTATGTTCCACGTCTCGCTGTACACCGAGGCGTCGGGCGCGAAGTTCATGAGGTCCGGCCGCGTGGCCATGACCTTGACGCGCGCCAGCGGCAGCACCGGCACCTCGTCCGCGAAGACCGCCAGCGCGCGCGCGTAGAGAGCCCGCGCCTCGTCGCGGTCCAGCGTGGCCTCGGCCTGCCTGGCCAGGCGGTCGAACTCCGGCTGGCACCAGCCGGTGTTGTTCTGGCCCGCCCAGGCATTGGCCGCGCCGGGGATGTTGTCGCAGAAGTAGAGCGCCACCGGCGGCTGCACGCCGGTGATCCAGGCGAACTGCGCCAGGTCGTAGCGCCGGCCGCTCAGAGGTGCGTTCTCGCTCTTCTCAAAGAACGCCTCCGGCGCCAGGTACTCGATGGTCACCTCCACCCCCATCCGCGCCATGTCGTCGCTGAACGCCTCCGCGGTGCGGCGGCGCATCTCGCTGCCTGCCGTGGTGCTGAGCTCCAGCGACAGCGGCGTCCCGGCGGGGATCACGGCGTCCCGGGTGCTGCCGTCCGCCAGGGTCACCGGGCACCGGATCTCGCGCTGCGCCTCGCGCACCCCGTCGCCGTCCGCGTCCGTGAAGCCGACTTCGTCCAGCAGCTGCCGAGCGGCCTGCGGGTCGTAGGCGTACGTGGTCAACTCGCCGGCGGCGTGCGCCCAGTGGCCGGCGGGCACGAGGCCGTCCTGGACCTGCGTCCGGCCGCGTTGGATGTCATCGACCATGGCCTGCCGGTTGGTGGCCAGGGCGACGGCCTTGCGCACCGCCTTGCAGGCGCCCGGCGCCACCCGTCCGTCCGCGGGCTGCAGCGAGAAGTCGATGTGCTCCCAGACGGTCCCCGGCACGTAGTGGGGCGTGATCTGCCCGGCGACGCGGGCCTCCTCCAGGGCGTCGAACTGCGTGATGTCGAGCCCGTCCTGCGTGGCCACGTCCACGTCGCCGTCGGCGAGCGCCTGCAGCAGGGTGTCACCGTCGTCCATGAAGCGGTGGATGACCTCGCGCAGGAACGGCAGGCCCTCCTCCGCGCGCCAGTAGTGCTCGTTGCGCGCGAGGACGATGCGGTCGCCCGCCACCCACTCCGTCACCCGGAACGGGCCGTACGCGTACGGACGCCGGGTGAAGCTCTCGTCGCCCGCCACCTCGAGGGCCGTCATCTCGTCCATGCGGCGCCCGTCCGTGCCGGGCTGATGGCGCGCCAGCGGCGTGTAGAAGTTGGTGTAGTACGTCTGGTCGGTGTAGCCGGGGATGCCGCGCCACTCCACCGTCTTGTCGTCGAGCGCGATGTAGTGCTCCGTGCGCAGGCACAGGTCCTTGAGCGTGGGCGTGTCCGGATCGCAGGCCAGCTCGCGGCTGAAGACCGAGTCCGCGGCCGTCACCGGGGTGCCGTCCTGCCAGGTGATCGCATCGCGGATCCTGAACCTGACCGTCAGCTGTGGCAGGTCCGCCAGGGTCTCGGTGGCCGTCACCACCCGGTGCGAGGCGGCGTCGACCACCGGCCGCCCGGCCTCGACCGTCACCAACTCCAGAGCGGCATCCGCGTCCTCTGCGCCCAGGACGGGCAACCGCTCCAGGATGACCGCCTGGTACTCGTAGCCCAGGCTCTCGATGGGACCGTCATAGATGGCGTGGAGCACGTGGGCGCCGGCCAGCGAGGTGCCGCCGTAGATGTACAGCGAGTCCGGCTGCTGGCGCTGGCCGATGATCAGCGTTGTCCGGCCGCCCTCCGGCACGGGCTCGAAGGCGAACACCTTGTCGCGCGGCTCCGCGGGCTGCGGCGCGTCCTGCGCCGCGGGCTCCACGGCGGGCGCTTCGGCACCGGGCGGTACGACCGGGGCTTCCTCGGTGGGCCGCGCGCACGCGCCCAGGGCGATCGCGGCGCAGACCATCAGGACCACGATGCCGGAACGGTTGACCTGGCGTGACATGGGCTCTCCTGGAGGGGCTCCGCCGTTCGACCGTCTGGCGGAAGAGGCGTGCAACGGCGATGGCTGGGCTCGCTACGCCGGCCACAAGGCGCGTAGAACACCCGCCAGCCGAAGCGACGTGACCGGAGCCGCATTGTATCGCGCCGCGCCCGGTCGTGCCAACCGGTGGCGCGCGCAACGGATGCGGGCACCACGGTCGCGGGCGCTCACGGACCGTCCAGCCACACGTCGGCCAGGCGCGGGCGGACGATGGCCGGCAGGCTGAAGCCGTGCACGTGAGGCGCCACCAGCCAGGTGTCCACGGCGCCGTAGAGCGGCACCCAGGGCGCCGCGGCCAGGACGCGGCGCTCGGCCGCGGCATACGCGCGCAGTCGGCGGCCCTCGTGGGGCTCCACGCGCGCCGCCTCCAGCCAGCGGTCCACCTGGTCGTCGGCGAAGCCGGAGTCGTTCAGCGGGCTGCGGCTGTGGAACAGCACGTCCAGGAAGTCCTGCGCGTCCGGGTAGTCGGCCGCCCAGCCCAACAGGTACATGCCGTAGATGCCTTCGTCCAGCTCGCGCTGGAAGGTCTCCCACGGCGCCTGCTCCACCGTGATCGTCAGGCCCGGGAAGACCTCGCCCAGGAGGTCGACCAGCGCCTCGGCCACCGGCGATCCGCCGCCGGAGCCCGCCACGTGGAGCGACAGCGGTGGCAGGGCCCGCGCGCTGCCGTAGCGCGACGCCGCCAGTGCCGCCCGCGCCGCCTCGGGATCGTAGCGATACGGATTGGCGTCCGGCACATGACCCTTGAGGCCCGGCGGCAGGATGGTCTCGATGGGGTAGGCCGAGCCGCGCAGCACAATCTCCGTGAGGCGCCGTCTGTCCACCGCCTGCGCGAACGCGCGCCGCACCGCTTCGTCGTCAAACGGGGCGCGGCGGGTGTGGAAGCCCAGGTAGGTCAGCCCCAGGTCGCCCGGCCCCTCCACGACCTCAAAGCGCAGCGGGTTGAGCGGATCGCGCACGCGCTCGCTGTCGGCGGCGCCCACCGGCGTGGCGTCCAGCTCGCCGTTCTCGTAGCGCGTCACGGGGTCTATGGGCCGCAGGTCCAGCTCCACGGCGTCCAGATGCGGCCCGTCGCCGTGCCAGCCCCGGAAGGGCTCCAAGCGCACGCGCTCGCCCGGCCGGTAGGCCGCCAGGCGGAACGGCCCCGTTCCGTTGGGACGTTGGAACCACAGCGGATCGCTCTCCACTTGGCGCCGATCCACCACGAACGACGTGGGGTAGGTAAGCTTGGCCAGGAAATAGGCCTTGGGCGCGTCCACCGCCAGGGCCACGCGGCGCTCGTCGATCACCGTCACGCCCGTTACCGCCCCGGAGCGCCCGGCCAGCTTCCGGCCGCAGCCCACCACGTCGCCCAGGTACGTCTCCGCCACCGGCGAGCCCGTGGCCGGGTCGCAGGCGCGCTCGACGGCAAAGGCCACGTCCGCGGCGGTGACGGGCGTGCCGTCGTGGAAGGTCACGCCCGCGCGCAGGGTGAACGTGTACACGGTGCCGCGCGGATCCACCGTCCACGACTCGGCCAGGTCGGGCACCACCTCCAGCGCGGGTGACAAGGTCACGAGGCCGCCGAACACCTCCACCACGTACTCCGCCGACACCACGTCGCGGACCAGGGCGGGGTCCAGCACCGTCGGCTCGTCGCCCGGCAGGCGCAGCGTGCCGCCGCGGCGCGGGCCCGCGGGTGCGCCGGCCGGATCGGGCTCGCCGCGGGCGGCCGAGAAGTCCTCGGGCGGCGGGGGCGATGGCCCGACCGTCAACGCCCGCGGCGCCTCGTCGGCCAGGTAGCGACTCGCCAGCCACGTGGCACCGGCAGCCAACGCCGCACAGACGGCGGCCGGCGCCAGCAGGACCAGCACGGCCCCCACCAGCCGGTGGGCCGTCAAGCGCCGGGCCACAGCCCCGCCGGCGCGGCAGGTCGTGGGCGCCGGGCCGCGCGGTTCTCCGGTGCCTCCTCCAGGTGCATGGATCCTCTCACGGTCGTCGATCCCCGGCAGGGAGCCCCCGCCGCCCGCGCCTTCCCCGGGCGGCCGGACGGGGCAAGCGCGGCGCCGGCCGTACCGTTCGCTACGGCATGCGCGTCCCACATGTTGGCCCGGACGGCGCCGCCGCCCGCGATCTTACCACGGCCGCGAGCCCGGCGCACGATGGGGCTGCGGCCGGGACACGGTGCGCGCCGTCGGGCGAGGGCGCCGCGGCGCGGGCGGGCGGCCCTCACGCGAGCGAGGCGACCCCGGCGCAGTCCAGGTCGCCGCGGCGCTGTAACGCTATAATCGCCCGTGGTCCGGGGGCCGGAGGCCCACGCGGCCGGCAGGTCCGGGTCTGCGGCGGGACCCGGGCGGCCGCGCGGCCCGCGCTACATCGATTCCAGTGTTGGTCTTGTCAAGGGGGACTGCCGTGAGCCTGTGGAGAACGTCCGTCATCCGAGTCCTCGTGGTGGCCGTTGCCGTGTGCTGCCTGGCGCTGACGCCGCTCGCGCCGGGGGCTGCGGCGGCGCCGGCAGGCCAGGAGGTGTGCGCCGGCAACCTGCTTCAGAACCCGAGCTTTGAGGGCGGTTCGCGCAAGACGGAACACCTGGGCACCAGCCTGTCCAGCGCCGTGGCGGACGGGTGGTTTCCCTGGTTCGTGCGCGGCGACGAGAACATCAACCGCGAGCCGGAGTTCAAGGTGGAGCAGGTGCCGCTCGGCGGCGACCCGGCCCGCGTGCGCACGGGCGGCCACTCCATGAAGTGGTTCAACACCTGGGCCACGCACACCGCCGGCATCTACCAGCGGGTGGCGGTGGCGCCCGGCGCGCGGCTGCAGTTCTCCGCCCACGGCATGGTCTACACCGGCGAGGCCGACATCTTCGACTCCGAGCGGCGGACGTGGATCTCGGACCACGGGCGTCACGGCAACTACCGCATCCGCGTGGGCATAGAGCCGGGCGGCGCGGAGCCGCCCGGCATGGGCTCGCCGCCGCCGGCGAGCGTGGTCTGGTCGGAGGCCGTGAACACGATGGACGAGTGGGTGCACCTGTCCGTCACGGCGGTCGCGCAAGGGCCGGCCGTGGCCGTGTACCTGTGGGGCCAGCCGGAGTGGGCGGTGAAGCACAACGACTCGTTCTGGGACGACGCCTGCCTGGTGGCCGTGGGGCGCGGCGCGGCACCGCCGCCCGCACCGGCCCCCGCGGTGGTGGAGCCGCCCGCCGCCTATCCGGGCCCGGCCATCGCGGCCACGCCGGCACCGGCCGCGGCGGCTGCCGTGGGCGGCGGCGAGGTGGGCGGCAGCGGCCCCGGCGCCACGGCCATGCCGCAGCGCGTGGCCGCTCGACCGCTGGTCCAGTTCGCCGTGTTGCCGGCGCTGGCCGGCAAGATGTGGGCCGTGCGCCAGTAGGACGGCGGGCGCCGCCCCGGCGAAGCCGGGCGCCATAGGGGCGAAGCCCCTTGGAAGTGTCCTGTCCCTTTCCGGATGTGTCAGCGAACACCTGGGACAGGACACTAGCCGCCCGCGGCGGCAGTGGTGCCGTTGCCCGCTCCGGGCCCGTCGGTCTCGGTCTCGGCCACGCGGCGGACCACCCGCACGCGGTGGATGCGCCGCCCGTCCAGCTCCAGCACCTCGATCTCCGCGTCCTGGAACACGGCGCGCTCGCCCGGGACGGGCACCTTGCCCAGTTCGGTGAACACCAGTCCGGCCAGCGTGTCCACCCGTTCCGTGGGCAGCGAGATGCCCATCAGCCGGTTCACGTCGTCTATGTCCACGCCGGCGTTGCACACCAGCTCGTCGTCACCGATCTGCTCCAGGCGCGGCTCCTCGTGGTCGTACTCGTCCTGGATCTCGCCCACGATCTCCTCGAGCAAGTCCTCGATGGTCACGAGACCGGCGGTGCCGCCGTACTCGTCCACCACGATGGCCATGTGCGTCTTGCGGGTCTGCAGCTCCTGCAGGAGCTCGTTCACCGGCTTGGACTGCGGCACGAAGAAGGCCTCGCGGAGCAGGCCCGGCAGGTCCGGCGCGTAGTCGCGCGCCCGGAACGGGCGCAGCAGGTCTTTGGCGTAGAGCAGGCCCACGATGTCGTCGATGGACTCCTTGTACACCGGGATGCGGGAGTGCCCGGCGCCGATGACGGCGTCCAGGGCGTCATCCAGGGTGGCGTCCGTGGGGATGGCCACGATGTCGATGCGCGGCACCATCACCTCGCGCACCCGTGTCTCGCCGAGCTCGATGATCCCGGCGATCATCTCCATCTCCTCGTCCTCGATGGGCTCCGACTCCTCATCGGTCTGCATGAGCACCCGCAGGGCCTCGTCGCGCAGGCGCGCGGACATCCAGGTGGGTCCGCTGGGCAGCGGCAGGCGACCGAACACCATGCGCAGGGGCCACAACACGCGCGCCGCCACGGCCATGGGCGGGCCGAGGACGGCTGCCGCCCGGTCCGGCGCGCTGGACGCCAGCGAGAGCGCCATCACGTGCAGCGCCACCAGCAGCACCGCCGCGGCCATGGCCAGCCCGATCGCCGCCCCCAACGCGGCCGTGGCTTGCAGGGCCTGGGCAACGAGCACGATGCCGCCGGCGCAGGCCATGGGCCCCAGGACGCCGAGCGCCCAGACGCTGAACCACGCCTGCTCGGGCGCCTCGCGCAGCCGGGCGGACGGCGCGCCGCGCGCCCGGCCCGTCAGGGCAGCCGCCAGGGCGCCCTCGGTCGCGGCCGCCATCAAGGTGGCCAGCGTCCCCAGCGCCACCAGCAGCCAGCCAGTCGCTGGAACGTTCATCCGCGGTCTCTCCCCGCCTGGGGCACCGCACCGTGCGGCGCCGCCGGCTCGAGCGCCAGTAGGCGCGCCATCTCGTCCGCCCGCTGCAGATCCTCGGGCGTGTTGACCCCCAGCGCCTCGCCGGCGTCGGCGGCGCGCACCGCGGCCACCGCTCGCCGTGCGCGCAGCGCGGCGGCCACCAGGTCGGTCAGGTAGATCTCGCCCGCCGCCGACGGCTCAAGCGAGGCCAGCGCCGGCCACAGCCAGCCGTCGTCGAAGACGTACACGCCCGCGTTCACCTCGCGGACGCGGCGCTGCTCCGGGGTGGCGGCGCGCTCCTCGACCACGGCCAGGATCGGGTCCACACCGTCGCCGAGAGGGTCGTCCGCGGGCGCGGGACCCGGTCGCCGCAGCACGCGGCCGTACCCGGACGGGTCCTCCACCAAGGCCGTCAGCAGGGTCAGCGTCGGCCGTTCCAGCTGGTGCCGCCGCACGAGGGCGTCCAGCGTTCCCGGCTGGATCAACGGCACGTCCCCGTACAGCACCAGCACGGCCGCGGCGCGGCCGGCCGCCGGCGGCGCCGCCTGCCGCAGCGCGTGGCCGGTGCCCAGGCGCCGGCGCTGGAGCGCGAAGCGCACGGCGAACGGCCAGCCGCCTTCCGCCTCCACCACGCGCCGCACCTCGTCCGCGCCGCGCCCCACCACCAGCACCGCCGGGTCCGGCGGCTCTTCCATGGACGCCAATGCGTCGAGGACGCGCAGCAGCATGGCCCGGCCGGCCACCTCTCGCAGCACCTTGGGCCCGCCGGAGCCCATGCGCTTGCCCTCGCCGGCGGCCAGCACCACCGCCGCCAGGCGCGGCGGCCGGCCACAAGACACCGCCTGGCCGCCACTCGGGCGGTCAGGCGGACATCCGTCGTGAAGCCGTGATCTCGATGTTCGGCCGGCGCCTCGCGGGCCGGCCCTACTACTAGAGGACTCGTCCATCAGATTGGCGCCGATTCTAGCCCAGCCTGCCGGCGGGGTCAACAGGTCGGCGGCCAGGCGCCACGGCGAAGCGGGCGGCCAACGCCGCCCGCTTCGCTGTACCTCCTCCCTTGCAGGGAAGGGGAGGTGAGAGATGAGCGCCTTCCTTCAGACTCCCGGCTCCAGGTAGGCCCGCAGGCGCGCCGAGCGACGCTCGTGGCGCAGACGGCCCAGCGCCTCCGTCTCGATCTGGCGGACCCGCTCCCGCGTCAGGCCGAACTTCTCGCCGACCTCCCTGAGCGTGTGGGGCCTGGCCCCCATCAGACCGTAGCGCAGCTCCAGCACGCGGGCCTCGCGCGGCGGCAGCGCCGAGAGCGCCTCCTCGGTCTCCTCGCACAGCAACGCGTACGCCACGACCTCGGCCGGCGTGGGCTCGCACGTGTCCTCGATCAGCTCGCCCAGCTCCAAGCCCGACTCGTCGCCCACCGGCCGCTGCAACGACACCGCGCCCGAGGCCACCCCCAACATCCAGTGCACGCGCGCCGGGTCGATGGCCAGGTCGGCCGCGATCTCCGCCGCCGTGGGCGCCCGCCCCAGCGTCTGCTCGAGCGCTGCGCGGACGCGGAACAACTCGCGCAGCCGGTCGGTCATGTGCGCCGGCACGCGCACGGTGCGGCTCTGATCGGCCACGGCCCTGGCTACGGCCTGCCGGATCCACCACGTGGCGTAGGTGCTGAATCTGTAGCCCAGGCGCCAGTCGAACTTGTCGACCGCCCGCAGCAGACCCACGTTGCCCTCCTGGACCAGGTCGAGGAAGGGCACGCCCTGGTTCAGGTAGCGCCTGGCCACGTCGATGACCAGGCGGCTGTTGGCGCTGGCCAGCTGCTGGCGCGCCTTCTCGCCATCGGCCTCCAGCAAGGCGCGCTGCCCGGCGTCCGTCAGGTGGCGGGTGCGCTCCGGGCGGCCGCGCTCAATGCGCCGCGCCAGGTCCGCCTCCTGGGCGGCGGTGAGAAGCGGGATGACACACACCTCGGCAAAGTAGAGCCCCACGGTGTCGTCGGCGTCGAGGGCCTCCAGCGGCACCGCGCCGCGCCGCGGCGCGCGGGGGACCGCGGCGGACGAAGGCGCCGCGCCCTCCGCGGGCGCGGCGGCGGCATGGCCGGGGACCAAGGGGTAGCCGTCTGCGTGGTCCAGCGGTTGCCGCTCCCTTCGCTCCGGAAGAAGGTGCCCCGGCCCGGCAACGGCATGCTGGCAGCCGGCTGGGAGGCGAGAAGTGACCTGGAACCGTCGTCGCACGCCCGTGACCGCGGGGCGCGCCGCGCTCCCGGGCGGCGACCGCGTGGCGACCCGCGGGCCACCGGCCACCTTCGTGCCGGGCGATTGTAACACGGGCCCGCGCGCGCTGTCAAGGTCCATTATGTCAATAGAAGGCGGCGGCCAGGCCCCGGAACGGGCCCGCCGGCGCGACGGCACGCCGCAACGCCGGGGCAGGCATGGATGCTCCGCGGTTCAATCAACTTGACTGGGTAACACTCAAGACCTAGCATTCACCCGTATCGTACGCTTCCAGGAGGCAGTCATGGCACGGACAGTGGGCATAGACCTTGGCACCACGAACTCGGTGGTGGCCGTCATCGAGGGCGGCGAGGCCACCGTCATAGCCAACGCCGAGGGCGGCAGGACCACGCCGTCGGTGGTGGCCTTCACGCGCGGGGGCGAGCGGGTGGTCGGCGCCTCCGCCAAGCGGCAGGCCGTCGTCAACCCCCAGAACACGGTCTTCTCGGTCAAGCGCCTGATGGGGCGCCGCTACGACGACGAGGAGACGCAGCACGCGCGCCAGGTCGTGCCGTACGACATCACCCGCGGCTCCGCCGGGGACGCGCGCGTCACCATCCCGGAGACCGGCCGGGACTACACGCCGCAGGAGATCTCGGCCCTCATCCTGGAGAAGCTCAAGCGGGACGCGGAGGCGTACCTGGGCGAGCCGGTGGACTCGGCCGTCATCACCGTGCCGGCCTACTTCAACGACAGCCAGCGCCAGGCCACCAAGGACGCGGGCAAGATCGCCGGGCTGGACGTCAAGCGGATCATCAACGAGCCCACGGCGGCGGCGTTGGCCTACGGCCTGGACCGCAAGACGGACGAGACCATCCTGGTCTTCGACCTGGGCGGCGGGACGTTCGACGTGTCCGTGCTGGACGTGGGCGAGGGCGTGGTGGAGGTGCGCTCCACGTCGGGCGACACGTTCCTGGGCGGCGATGACTGGGACCAGCGCATCGTGGAGTGGGTGGCGGACGAGTTCCGCAAGGACCAGGGCATAGACCTGCGCTCGGACCGCCAGGCGCTGCAGCGGCTCAAGGAGGCCGCGGAGAAGGCCAAGATCGAGCTGTCCGAGCTGCCCGAGACGGAGATCAACCTGCCGTTCATCACCGCCGACGCCTCCGGCCCCAAGCACCTGCAGACGCGCCTGACGCGGGCGCGGTTCGAGCAGCTGACGGAGGACCTGGTGCACAAGTTGCGCGGGCCCATGAGCCAGGCCCTGGACGACGCCGGGCTCAAGGCGGCGGACATCCACGAGGTGTTGCTGGTGGGCGGCGCCACGCGCATGCCCATGGTGCAGGCGCTGATCCAGCAGATCATCCAGAAGTCGCCCAACAAGGGCGTCAACCCGGACGAGGTGGTGGCCGTGGGCGCGGCGCTGCAGGCGGGGGTGCTGGCCGGTGAGGTGCGCGACGTGGTGCTGCTGGACGTCACGCCGCTGTCGCTGGGGGTCGAGACCCTGGGCGGCGTGATGACCCGGCTCATCGAGCGCAACACCACCATCCCCACCCGCAAGACGGAGATCTTCTCCACCGCCGAGGACAGCCAGACCGCGGTGGACATCCACATCCTGCAGGGCGAGCGACCCATGGCCCGCGACAACATGACGCTGGGCCGCTTCCGCCTGGAGGGCATCCCGAGCGCGCCGCGCGGCGTGCCGCAGGTGGAGGTCACGTTCGACATAGACGCCAACGGCATCCTCAACGTCAAGGCCCAGGACAAGGCTACCGGCCGCGAGCAGCAGATCCGCATCACGGCCAGCACCAACCTGTCCAAGGGCGACGTGGAGCGGCTGGTGCGCGATGCCGAGGCGCACCGGGCGGAGGACCAGTCGCAGCGCGAGCGCGTGGAGCTGCGCAACCGCGCGGACTCGCTGGCCTACCAGGCGGAGAAGGTGGTGCGCGAGGCGGGTGACGTGGACGCGGCCCTGCGGGCGCGGGTGGAGGAGCAGGTCAAGGCGGTGCGGGACGCCATCGAGAGCGATGACGGCGGCCGGATCCAGACCACCTTCACGGCCCTGGAGGGCGCGCTGCACGAGCTGTCCACGGCCATGTACGCCGCCAGCCAGCCCGAGCCGGCGCCGGCCGGACAAGCCGCCGGACAGACCGGCGACGGCGATGCGGGCGACGACGTGGTGGAGGGCGAGTTCCGTGAGGCGTGATCCGGAGACGGCGAGCGGCGCCGGGACCGCGCCCGGGGCGGGCCCTCCGGCCCATCCGTCCGAGCAGCCTGCCGACCAGGCCGAGGGCGGCGCGGTCGAGGAGCTGCAGGCCGCGTTGGAGCGCGAACGGCAGCGGGCGGCGGATAACTGGGACCGCTACCTGCGGGCGGAGGCGGATCTGGAGAACCTTCGCAAGCGCAGCGCGCGCCTGCGCGACGAGGCCGTGGAGCGCCAGCGGCGCGAGGTGCTGGCGCGCTTCCTGGACGTGGCCGACAACCTGGAGCTCGCGCTCGGCCACGGCGACTCGGAGCCGGAGGCGTTGCTGCCGGGCGTGCAGGGCACGTGGCGCGAGCTGCTGCGCCAGCTGAGCCAGGAAGGCGTGGAGCCCATGGAGGCGCAGGACGCGCCCTTCGACCCGGACCTGCACGACGCCGTGGGCGTGGTCCCGGTGCCGGGCGAGGGCCCCGAGCGCGTGGTGTCGGTGGAGCGGACCGGCTACACGGTCCACGGCGAGCTCCTGCGGGCGGCGCGGGTCCTGGTGGGCCGACCCGCCGGCGCGGCGGGCGGACCGGGCGGCGGAACGCCCGGCGCCCGATCGCCGAGTGGCGACACCGCGGGCGGAGGGGCGGACCCGGGCGGAGGGGCGTGACGTGCGCGGGCGGCTGGTCCGGCGCGACCCGCTGGAGATGCTGCGCCGCAGCCACGCCGACGACGAGGCGGTGTACCTGATCGGCGTGGCGGCCGAGATGGTGGGCGTCCACGCGCAGACGCTGCGCCACTACGAGCGTGTCGGCCTCATAGAGCCCAAGCGCTCGGACGGCAACATCCGGCTCTTCTCGCGCCGTGACGTGGAGCGCCTGCGGGCCATCACCTGGCTGACCGGCGACCTGGGCATCAACCTGTCCGGCGTGGAGATCATCCTGGAGCTGCGGCGGCAGGTGGAGGATCTGGAGCGCGAGGTGGACGCGTTGCGCTCGGACTTGAGGGCCCGCCGCGGCCTGATGTTGGAGGACCGCGCCGGGCGCGGCCGCCCGGCAGGCGCTCCGGAGCGGCCTCGAGGCGGGTCGCACCCGGTGTAGGAGCGACGGGCCGCCGGCCCTGGCTCGCCCGCCGGCGCTGGGCTATACTGCCGCCGACCGGCAAAGGTCCCAGCCCCCAAGGACAACACTACCATGACGGTCGGCGCAACGCTCCGTTCGGTCGCTCACCCTTCCGGCCGGATGGCGCAGAATCTGGCCACCCGGGTGGAGGGCGCGTTGTGGCGGTACAACCCGCTGCGTTCCTCGGGCGCGCGGGTGGCCGTTACGGCGGACGGTGAGCGCGTCACGCTGTCCGGCGCGGTGCCCAGTTCCACCATCAAGGCCATGGCCGCCATGCTGGCCGCCGCCGTGCCCGGGGTAGGCCAGGTCCACAATCGCCTCGTTGCCGACAACGAGCTGGAGGCCCAGGCGGCCATGGCGCTGGCGCACGCCGAGCCGGTGCGGTTCGTGACGGACGGCATCTCGCTCAAGGCCATCCGCGGCATGGTGCACCTTGGCGGCCGGGTGGCCGCGGCAACCCTGGAGGACGCGCGCGCGGCCGTGGCGAGCGCCGAGGCCGTCGTCCGCGCGGTGCCCGGCGTGCGCGGCGTGGTCAACCAGGCCCAAGCGGTGGAGACGGCCGCCGCGCCGCAAGGCCCGGGCGCCGGCGTGGCCGACACGGGCGCCGCCGGGGGGGCCGCTGCGGGCGCCGCTGCCGCGCCGGACGATCCCGCCCTGGCGGCCATGGCGGAACGCCTGCAGGTCTGGCGGGAGCGCGCGGCCACGCCGCCCGGCTGAGGACGTCCTGCCGGGCGTCCCGCCACGGGCGTCCGATCGCAGAGCGCCGTCCCTAAGGCTCCATCCGTCCGGTGCCCAGAAGCACGTCCTGCAGGGCGTCCTGGACCCGCGCGCGGTCGTCCTCGCTGGTGGCCCGCTGCATGGCGTAGGAAAGCGTCTGCATGGCCATGTCGCGGTCGCCCGTGTCGCGGTAGAGCAGACCCAGGTTGTACAGCACCACCCAGCTCACGGGACCGGCGGCCAGCGCCTTCTCGTACCACTCCACGGCCGCCTTGTAGTCGCCGCTCTGCCGCGCCAGGTCGCCCAGGGCGGCGTAGTTGTCCGCTGAGGCGCCGCCCAGCGCCTCCGCGCGCTGCGCCGCCGCGGCGGCGTCCGCCGTGCGCCCGGCCGTGGCGTAGGCCGCCCCCAGCAACTGCCAGGTGGTCAGGTCCTCCGAGTCCAGCTGATCGCGCGCGTACTCGAGCAAGGCGATGGCGCCGGTCGCGTTGCCCTGCATGAGCTTGGCCAGCGCCAGCTCGCTCGCCAGGCGGGGGTCGAAGGGCGCCCGGTCGAACGCCTGCTGCAGGGCCTGTTCGGCGTTGGCGGCGAACGACTCCCGTTGCCCGGGCGGCAGCATCTGGGCGAAGGTCAGCTGCAGGTGACCGCGGTTGAAGACGTGGTACGGCATCAGCGGCTCCAGCGCCTCGGCGTGCGACGCCTCCGACTGCGCGCGGTCGAACCAGGCGGCCGCGCTGACCGGGTCCGCGGCGGCGCTGGCGCCCACCACGGTGTAGAGCTCCGCCCAGCGCGAGCGGTAGGCGGCCTCGCGCGGGTTGGCGGCCACCGCGCGCTGGAACGAGGCCTCGGCCGCCTGCAGCAGCGCGGGGTCGTCGGCCGCAACGGCCGTCTCAAAGGCCCGGACCGCCGTCTGGAAGTGCATGTCGGCCTGCACCGGCCGGACGGCCAGAACCACGACGGCCGCGACGGCGATCACGCTGATCACGGGGTGGGCGATGGCCGCCGGCCCGACCACCAAGGGCCCCGCCGCCTGGCGCGGCCTCAACCACACGCCCGCCAGCAGGCTCGAGCCCAGCAGCCAGGCCACGGTGACGGCGAAGAGCGCCGTGGCGTCACCGCCGCCCAAGAAGAGCGCCCAGCGCAGCGCGGCGTACAGCACCGCCGTCAGCGCGGCGGTCAGGCCCGCCGCGGCCCCGCTCTCGCCGCAGGCGCCGGCCACCAGCACTCCAGCCAGCCAGGTCACGGCCAGCAGCAGCAACAGCATGGGCAGCGCCGCCGGCAGCGCCGGCTGCCCGTGCACCACGAAGGCGTACAGGAGCAGGCTCATGGCGCCACCCACCGCCAGCCCCAGCGCGCCCCCGCCCGGCGTCCAAGAAAGCGTGATCTCGCCGCCGCCACCGGGGCGTTCCGACCGGCCGGCCGCCAGCCGTCCACCGGCTTGACGGCGCGGCGCGGCGCTCTCGCGCTCCCGCTCCCGCTCCCGCTCCGGCGGCACCGGCACCTCGGACCCCGCGCGCCCGGCCGCAGAGGCCAACGCCGCCAGAACGCCGGCCTGCGCCCAGAACAGGACCTGCGTGGCCACGGTGAGGATGCCGAACGCCGCCTCCACGATCACCGCCACGCCCACGGCCAGCAGCGCCAGGGCCAGGCCGGCATCCGGCGCAAGCGGCGCGGCGGCCGGATCGCGCGCGCGCGCCAGCCACACGAAGAGGTAGGCCACCAGGCCGGCGACCATGCCCAGCAGCACCAGGGCCCCGGCGTGCACGGCCACGGCAGGCAGCAACCGCGTGGCCAGGCCGGCCGCGGCCCCGACGGCCAGCAGCGCCGTCAGCAAGCGCCGGTCTGACCGCTGGGGCGTCAGGCCCAGCGCCCCCAGCGCACTCACGATCCACGCCCCAAACACGGCCAGCAGCGCGGCGGCGCCGGGAAGCCCGGTCATGGCAACCGCGTCCAGCAGCTGGTTGTGGGCGCGGTCCACCAGCCGGTCGGCCTGGCCGCGGCCGCCCATGTTGGGCTCCGCCACCGGCAACAGGGCGTAGCGCAGGGTCTCCGGTCCGTAGCCGGTCGCCAGCCGCGCCGGCTGGTGCCCTGCCAGGCGCCAGACGCCCTGCCAGATGCGCAGCCGGACCGCCTGCGAGCCGGCGGTCGTGTCCGAGATCTGGGCAAGACGGCCCACCACCGGCAGGTCGCGCGCCGCGGCAAGAGGGCCGCCCGGCACGTTGAGCGCCGCCAGGAGCAGCAACGCGCCAACCGCCAGGCCGCCGATGGCCAGGCCCACCGCCCGCGCCCGGCGCAGCGCGGCCCAGGCCAGGCCGAGCACGAAGAGGCCGGCCACGAGCCCCAGCGCGGGGCCGCGGCTGGCGGAAGCGCCGAGCGCCGCCACCTGGACCAGCGCCAGGGCGGCAAGGCCCACAGCGTGCGGCAGCCTGCGGTCGCCCCACGCCCGCGCGACCAGAAACAGGGTGAGCGGCAGGACCATCATGGCGTAGGCGCCCAGGAAGATGGGGTTGGACAGCGTGCCGAAGACGCGCCCGGCCGTCTCCACCCGGCCCGGCACCACCTCCACGCCAAGGGCCTGGCCGAGGGCGAACACGGCGACCGGCGCCGACCCGGCCACCATGGCGGCTACCAGGCGCTCCCTCCCCGCGGGGGCGCGCGCGGCCACCGCCGCCGCCAGGAAGAGCGCCAGCGCCGCCGTCAGCGTGACCAGTCCCTGCGCGCGATCCAGCGTCCCCAGCAGACTGGTCGCGGGCGCGATGGAGGTGACGGTGGCCACCGCCGCCGCCAGCCACGCCAGCAGCGCCGCGGCCACCAGCGGCCGGGTCACGGCCCGGCGCAGGCCGGCGGCGCCGCCGCGCTCGATCCACGCCACGCCGCCGGCCAGGAGCGCCAGCAGCCCCAGCGACACGAGCAGCGCGGCCTTGCTCTGCTCGAAGACCCGGAAGGCGTAGTAGTTGACGAAGACGGGCACCGACACCACGGCCAGCAACACCGAGGCCTCGAGCACGCCGTGGGACCAGGCGGACACCTGCGTTCGCGCGTTCATGGCGCGGGATTATAGTCGGGCGGCCGCGGCGGCGGCTAGGACTGCTCGTGGTGGCGCAGGGCGGCCGTCAGGTCGGCGGGGGTGACGGCGTAGGCGCGCCCGAAACCCGCGTTGAGCAGGCCGGCGCGCGGTGCCAGCCGGAACAGGTCGAAGTCCGGCAGGCCAAACAGCATGGCGTGTCCGGGATGCCGCGCCAGGTAGCGGTCGCGGCCGGCGGCGAACGCCGGAGCGTCCTTGGCCAGCGCGTCGGCCGCGCAGCGCAGGACCAGTCGCGGGTGCTGCAGGATCTCGGTCCGCCCGTCGTCCGGGCGCGAGAGGAGCATGGCCGCGCGGGGGTCGGTGAGCAGATGGCGCTTGTGCGCCGACAGGTCGGACAGCGGCACCAATAGCGCGCCGTCCGCCTCCAAGGCAAACGACACCATGGCGGCGTAGGGCCCGTCCCCGTCTCCGGTGGCGAGCACGCAGGCCCGCAGCCCGGTCAGGAGCTCGCGCAGCAGCTGCAGCGCCTGGTCGTCCACGGATCGAAAGGGCGAGTCGCGGTTGGGCATGGAGCCAAGGATAGCATCTCCGGCGGCGCGCCCCGCGCCGAGGCCCGCCGGCCTGGCCTCGGCGCGCAAGCCTGGTACCATAGACCCTGCAGGAAGGGCTCGCGACGCCGGCGCCGGCGCGCGGGCCCGGCATCTTGCCGGCGGCCTGCCGCGCCGACCCGCGGGTCGCGCTCCGGGCGGCGGCCGCCCACACGCAGCGGGGAGAGGCAACCATGACCCTCATCGTGTCGCATCGCGTGCGCGACGTGGAACCGTCGGTGACCCTGGCCACCAGCGCCCGTGCCGCGGAGTTGCGCCAGCAAGGCGTGGACGTGGTCAACCTGAGCGCGGGCGAGCCGGACTTTCCCACGCCCGCCTCGGTGCTGGACGCGGTGCGCGACTTCTTCGACGCCGGCCGGATCACCTACACCGCCGCGGCGGGCATCCCGCAGCTGCGCGACGCCGTGGCCGGCGCCTACGGTCAACGCCACGGCGTGGAGCCGGCCCGCGAGTCGGTGGTGATCACGTGCGGCGCCAAGCACGCCCTGTACCTGGCCCTGCAGGTGCTGTGCGACGACGACGACGAGGTGATCTTCGCCAGCCCGTACTGGGTCTCGTACCCGGAGATGGCCCGCCTGGCCGGCGCGCGCCCGGTGGTGGTGCCCACGCGCGCTGAGGACGGCTTTCGCGTGGACCCGGAGGCCTTGCGGGCCGCCATCACCGACCGCAGCCGCGTCCTGATCATCAACTCCCCGTCCAACCCCACCGGCGCGGTGCTGGAGCGCGAGAACCTGGCCGCGCTCATGGACGTCGCGCGCGAGCGCGGTCTGTGGGTGCTCTCGGACGAAATCTACGACAGGCTCTACTACGGGCCGCGCCGGCCCACCGGCCTGCTGGACCTGGGCCCGGACGCGCTCGAGCAGGCGCTGGTCATCAACGGCGTGTCCAAGACCTACGGCATGACCGGCTGGCGCATAGGCTACGCCGTGGGCCCGGCCGAGGTCATCAAGCTGATGGCGCGCGTTCAGAGCCACGAGACGTCCAACGCCAACACGCTGGCCCAGATGGCGGCGCTGGCGGCCCTGACGGGCGACCAGTCGGTGGTGGCCGAGCGGCGGGCGGAGTTCGACGCGCGCCGCCAGCGCATGGTGGCCGGCCTGCGGGCCATCCCCGGCTTCGTGTGCCCGGAGCCGGAGGGCGCGTTCTACGTGTTCCCCAAGGTGACGGAGCTCTACGGCCGGCGCTGGGGCGAGCGGCCGATCGACGGCTCCATGGACCTGTCGGCGGCGCTGCTCGAGGGCGAGGGGGTGGCTACCGTGGCCGGGCTGGCGTTTGGGGCCGACGAGTACATCCGGCTCTCCTACGCCACGTCCATGGAGCGCATAGACGAGGGCTTGCACCGCCTGGAGCGCTTCGTGGGCGCGCTGTCGTAGGCGGCGCACGACATCCTGGCCGCGGCCCGCGCCGGCCCGAGGTAAGATGCGCCGCGCGGGCCGCGACGTAAGGACGTGGTCCAAGGAGGGGCGGCACGAGCCGCGCCGCTCTTTCGCCGCGGGAGAGTCATGACATCATCAGCCGTGCGCCAGCTCGTCCGGCGCGTGCTGGCCACGCAGGACTTCGAGCCCGACTTCGATGCCGCCCAGGCGGCCCTCGCGCCGTTGGCCGATGCCATGGCGCGGGGCGAGGACGTGAGCGAGAGGCTGGCGTGGTTGGCGCCGCACCTGGCGCAGAGCCCGGAGACGGGCACCACCCTCGACGCCCTGGCCTTCCTGGCCCGACGCGAACTGGAAGGGTCTCTGCCCGCCACCGGCGCGTTGTGGGCCGAGCTGCGCCGGCACACGCGCCCGGACGGCGCGGAGGCTGCGGCACCCGAGACGGCGTCCCGCGCGGTCGGGCGCGAGCGGGGCCGCGGGCAACCGGGCGGCCGCACGCGGCGCGGCTGGCCTCGGCTCACGGCGGAGCTGGCGCGGGCCGCGCTCGTCGGGCGCCGGCCCGGCAGCGGCGGGTGGGTACCAGCCGCGCGCTGGGCCTGGGCCGCGCTGCCCGCGGTGGGCGTCCTGGCAGTGACGTTGGCGCTGGGCGGCAAGTGGCGCGCGGACCGTCGCGCCACGGACACGGCGGCGCCCGTGAGCGCACTCGTGGAGGCGCCCGGGTCCGAGCTTGCGGCCGCGGGCGGGGTGACGGACGCGCGGTCCGCGGAAGCGCAGCCGGTGGCCCGCGACGACTACGCCGCGCTGGCGGCCACGGTGAGCAGTGCGAGCGAGGTGCGGTTTGAACGGGCGGCGGACGGCGCCTGGGCGCGCGTGGTGTACGCCCCGGACCACCGCCGAGCGCTGGTCTGGAGCGGCGACCTGCCGCAGACGGTCGGGCGCGAGCGCCTGCGCTGCTGGCTGGAGTCGCCGGACGGCCTGCGGCACGCCCCGCGCGTGCTGGACCAGCGCGGCGCGGACAACCTGTGGTGGTACCTGGAGGCGGAGCGCGACTGGGGCGAGTACGAGGCGTTTGGCATGTCCGTGGAGCCGCGCGGCCGGACCGTGGTCCGGGTCGGGCTGAACCGGTAGTTGGGGCGCGGCGGCGCCCGTCTTGAAAGCGCCGGGCCGGGACCGCCGGCCGGCCCGGCAATCACCCGCATCGTGCAAGGGAGGAGTGGATCCATGGCGTATCTGCAGCGCACGGCGTCGGCCGTCTGGAACGGGACGCTGCGCGAAGGCGACGGGCGCACCAGCGTGGGCAGCGGCCTGTTCCGAGACGCGCCCGTGACGTTCGTGTCGCGGTTCGAGGAGGGCGAGGGCACCAATCCGGAGGAGCTGGTTGCCGCCGCCCACGCATCGTGCTTCAGCATGGCGCTGGCGGCGGCCCTGGCCAAGGCGGACACGCCGTCGGAGGAGCTGCGCACATCGGCCACGGTGACGCTGCGCACCGGGCAGGAGGGCCCGCGCATCACGGCGGTGCACCTGGACGTGGTCGGCCGCGTCATGGGCATCGACGAGGAGGCCTTCCGTGCGGCGGCCGAGGACGCCAAGGCCAACTGCCCGGTGTCCAAGCTGCTGGCGCCGGGCCTGGAGACGCTCACGCTGCAGGCGCGCCTTCAGGTCTGACGCATCCGGTCGGGACCGCTTCCGCATGCCCCGGTTGAAGACCGGGGCATGTGCGGTTAGACTAAGAACCCTGGGGCGCGGCGCGGGCCCCGGACCGAGCGGGGCGTTGCGGCGCCCGCGGGCTCGCGGGCGCCGCTCCATGCGAGAGGGAGGGCTGCCATGCGCGTACCGAGAGCGTCCGGCCTGCGAGCGGCGGGGCTTGCCGTCACCCTGGGCGTCCTGGCCGCGTGGCAGCCGGGCGTGGAGCCGCCGCCGGTGGCCGCCCAGCCGCCTGCCACGCCCCAGTGGCCGGCGCCCGCGCTCAAGGACGGGGTGCGCGATCTCTTGAAGGTGTACTACGCGCAGCGGGCGGACGCCGCGCAGCCGGACTACACCTTCCGCGCCCCGCGCGGCGAGGCGGACAAGAAGAAGGCCTGGAAGGACCCGGACACGCTGTGGGAGCACTTTGGCGGCGGCCCGGAGACCTCGTGCCACGCTGCCGGCACGGACCGGGCGTTCATCGACTGCACCGGCCATCGGCTGGCCAAGACGTTCAACTTGCCGTACGGCGGCGACCTGACGCTGTTCGACGCGTCGCGCGGCTTCTACGCCAACGACGCCTACAGCCAGATCGCGGGCTACTACGCGCTGTACCACGCCTTCGTGCTGCGCTTTGACGCGCCGGACGACGGCGCCTACACGCCGGCCGGCGCGCGCGCCAACAAGCAGTACCACCGCCGCATGCTGAAGGCCTACGAGGCCCACATGCGTAACATCCTGGTCAAGCACTTCCTGGACCCCATGGCGGTCAACAGCCCGCACTACCAGGCCAGCATGACGCGGGCCATCGGCCTGACCGCCACCATCTACGCCGCCGTGGCCCAGGCCATGGAGGACGCCGGGGCGTGGACCAAGGACGCCGGGGACCGCCGCTTTGCCATCGCCACCCTCAACGGGCTCAACCAGCGCCTGTTCTGGGAGTGGATCTGGCCCAACCGCGACGGCCCGCGCACCGCCGGCCTGCAGCCGTTCGGCAGCTACGCCGACTACCAGTCGGCGGCCATGGCGCGGCCGGCCCTGGTGGGCAAGGACGCCTTCCACTGGGGCGCCATGCGCATGGCCTCCTTGCGGCCGGCGTCGTTCAACGTGCCGCCGTACGACGGCCTGACGGTGGACGCGGACTACACGCTGCCGGGCGAGTGGTGGTGCATGGGCGCCTACGGCCCGGGTCCGGACCGGGCCAAGTGCCTGATGCTGGCCAGCGGCGAGGCCCTGGGCGGCGCCAGCTCGCCGTTCGGCCAGTTCTACAGCGACCCGGGCTGCGCCACCAGGCCCGGCGCCCTGACCGCCAGCTCATGCGGCAACACCAACCTGGGCTCGGTGGCGGAGGAGTGGACGTGGTCGCTGGTGGGCGCGCGCAAGGGCATGTTCCTGGTCAAGCGGCTGGCGGAGGCGGGCGAGCCGCACGCGCCGGCGGGCGCGGTGGGGCCCACGGGCCACGAGGTGAAGCCGGGCCTGTTCGACTCCGAGTACGACATGGCCACCGACAGGGCCGGCTTTGGCATCAGCGGCTGGCACGGCGGCGAGGGCTACCAGGACGACATGGAGTGGGAGTGGCACCGTGACGGCGGCCCGGCGCAGGCCATCCGCACGCTGTCGGCCGGCCGCCACGACATGGAGACGCAGAACGGGCGCTACAGCCTGGGGGAGGACGACGTCTCGCCGTACTCCTCCGGACGCGACGGGGACACCTGGCTCCAGGACCGGCAGGACTACCCGGGCGGCATGGAGAACCACGCGCCCGGGCCGCATCCCATGTACGGCACCCTGCTCTTTGGCCTGGCGCTCTGGGACCAGGTAGCCGACGGCGGCGCCGGCCTCAGCCGCTCGTTCTACGACACGACGTCGCGCAACCACCCGGACGAGTTCCTGTCGTGGGTCCGGCTGCTCACGGCCACGTACTACCGCTGCCAGAGCGCGGCCGACCCGCTTGACCCGGCCTGCGCCGACTTTGGCGGCGCCGACCGCAAGCCGCTGTTCACGGCGCCCGCCGACGCGGCGGTGGACGTGCGCTACCGCTATCTGTGGCGCGATCCGGGCGGTCACCTGAGCCCGCTCGTGCACCCCTCGCGCGTGGCCGCCGGCGACGCCGAGGGCCTGGGCATCCCGGCCTGCCGGGTGGGCTCCGGCCTGCCGTGGCGCGGCGTGTACGACTTCACCATCCCGGGCGAGGGCGGCTACCTGTTGGACGAGGGCGGCTTTGGCGCCTACAACTCGTTGGTCCAGGGGCTGGGCGGCTTCATGCGCGTGACCGCCGCCCGCTACCCGCTGCAGGCACCGGAGGCCAGCCTTGCGCCGGCATACGCCGCCCAGCGCGCGGCGGTGCTCAAGCCGTGGTACGACCAGGCGTACACCACCGTGGCCGGCATCCTGGACCTGTACCGGGACCAGGCGGGCGGCTACGGCTACGTGCCGGACGTAGAGAACTCGGGCTGCCGCGGCCAGGACCCCACGGCCCCGGGCCAGTTCATGATGCTGACCTGGCGCCAGGGAACCGGCGACTCGGTGCACCAGACCACGGTGCGCCGCGCGCTGTGGTACAGCGTGCTCGCCGTGTGGTACGTCTGGTATGACAGCGACTGGCTGGCGGTGGACCCGGCGGTGTGGATAGCGCGCTAAGGCCAGGCGGCGGCCGCCGGACGGCTCAGCCCGGCGGCGGCTCCGCCCCGCGTCGGCGCAGTTCCCGGACGGTGACCAGCGGGAACACGCTGAAGGCCGGCTCCTCGTAGGGGTGCGCGGCCAGCAGCGCCTCGACCACGGCCAGGATGACCGCGTCCTCGCACACCATCTCCAGCCGGTACTCGTCGACCGTCTCCAGGCTGCCGGTGGTGCCCAGGAAGGGCTGGCTGCCCTCCGCGGGTCGGAACTGCCCCTGGCCCAGCGTCTGGAACGAGCACGAGTCGTAGTGCCGGTAGCGGCCGGCGCCGGCGGCAAAGCAGGCGTCCTTGACCTGTTCCAGGTGGGATTGGGGCACGTAGAAGACCAGCTGGTACAAGACCGTCACCTCCCGGATGTGCCGTCGCGGGCGAACGCGGGTAGATTCCGGCGCGCCCGGGCAGCGGCCCGGCCATCGTACGCGAGGGGCAGTGACATGTACAAGGAAGT
>Ga0114946_10000553_pt1 | contig 25222 bp, 14 predicted proteins | sample WalLakDeSediment_FD_88676 | JGI IMG/M metagenome (GOLD analysis project Ga0114946, IMG submission 88676) | Lake sediment microbial communities from Walker lake, Nevada to study Microbial Dark Matter (Phase II) - Walker Lake 11/02/13 Deep Sediment | ecosystem: Environmental > Aquatic >... | reverse complement strand
GCACGGGCGAAAAACATGCCAACCTGAAAGTTCTTGGCATTGGTGCAGAATTAATTGGTGTTGCTGCTGAAGCAATCCCTTATTTCGTCTACAGTGATTTTACCATTGCTGACCACAACAGACAATACACCAATGTTGACGGATTCAGGGAAGTACCAGCCTTTGCCCGGAATGGCAGCCTGATCGCCAGCGATATTCAAAACGAAGGCAGCTATGGCGGGGCTGTCCTTCAACTGGCTTATGACCTTTCGCTTGCCACCGGTTTTACAATCTATTATATGTGGGCCTACCCCCTGATCGACCTGTCGGAATACACAGAGATCGTGCTTTACATAAAAGGAAATGAAGCCGTTTCAGGCATCAAACTGCAATTGCTCGATACCGATGGCGTTCGCCAGACAAATGGAGCAGGATACACATATTTCGACATCAGCCGGGAATGGCAAAAAATTGCTGTCCCAATCAATGAACTGACAAGAATGGACTGGGCGCAAAATCTTCCCGACATGCGCAGGATTCAGCGGCTTGACCTGGTGTTTGAACAAGACAAGACCCAACCGGAGAAGGAAATGGTATTTGTTGATCTGGTGGCGTTCAACCAGCAATCCACCCCCATTAAGCAACCAGCACAACAGTCCGTTTTTCACCTCTTTCCGAACCCCACCCGTGATGTTGTCAATATCATTACTGAACCGGGAGCCCTCATCGCCCTGCTTGACCTGTCAGGAAAAACCATTATGGAAGTTGAAGCCCGCGATAAAACCAATCAAATAAACATATCCGGTTTGAAGAAAGGAATGTACCTGATCAGAATCATTGACCGGCAAACGGTGAATATTAAAAAATTTTTCGTATATTAATGGCAATATTTCTGATTGATGCACAACGCAGGCAAAGACACCGGTTTACCATGTCTCAGGAGTTTTAACAACACCCTTACAGATGCCGGTTTGTTCTGTCCCGGCAGCATGAAAAAAATCGACGCCCCTTGAGACAACGATTTATTTGTTAGCCATAAAACTTAAACCATGATGAAGAAGATCAGATCGCTGTTAATTTCCAGAAGAGTGGTGGTTGCGATGATACTGATTTTTCTGTCGGGTTGCTTTTCTCCAGACAGGGGAAGGGGTCTTTCAGATGATGACCTTCTCGATAAAGTTCAACGGCAGACCCTGCTGTATTTTACAGAATTTGCACATCCTGTCAGCGGCTTGGCCGTTGAGCGCAGCGATGAGAGGAATTATTCCAATGATGTGGTTACCACAGGAGGAACCGGGTTTGGCATCATGGCCATCATTGCCGGTATTGAGAGGGGCTTTCTGAGCAGGGAAGCAGCCATCGAACAGGTGACAAGGATCGTTAATTTTCTTGATACCTGCGAACGGTATCACGGTGCATGGTCCCACTGGTACTATGGCTCAAGCGGTAAGACAAAGCCTTTCAGCCCAAAAGACAACGGGGGCGACATTGTTGAAACGGCATTTCTAATGCAGGGATTGCTTACGGCCAGGGAATATTTCGGCAACAACGCCCCTGAAGAACACTTCCTGCGTGAAACCATCACCAGGTTATGGCATGAAGTCAACTGGCAATGGTATACCAACGGGCAGGACCAGTTATTCTGGCATTGGTCGCCAGACTATCACTGGGAGATGAACCATCCCGTAAAAGGATATGATGAATGCCTGATTGCCTATGTGCTGGCAGCCTGCTCACCAACTTATCCCATTTCTGTGAATGTCTACCAGCACGGCTGGAAAAACAGCCCGAACTTTCTCAACGGCAATAACTACTACGATATACTGCAGCCATTGGGGTTTCCTTACGGAGGGCCGCTGTTTTTCAGCCATTACTCGTTCCTGGGTCTTGACCCAAGGGGATTGCATGATGACTACACCTGTTACTGGACCCAAAACCTTCATCACACCCTGATCAACCATGCACATTGTGTCGAAAACCCCAATAATTACCCAGGCTATTCAGCATCATGCTGGGGACTTACCGCCAGCGACAACCACATGGGCTATTCAGCGCACTCACCGACAAACGACCTGGGTGTGATCACACCCACTGCTGCCCTGTCATCATTTCCTTACACGCCTGATAAATCCATGCTGGCACTTCGCTTTTTTTACGAAGAACTGGGCGACAGGATATGGGGAGAATACGGATTTTACGACGCCTTTTCCATCTACCACGACTGGTTTGCCGATAATTACCTGGCCATTGACCAGGGGCCCATCGTGGTGATGATTGAGAACTACAGGTCTGGTTTGTTGTGGGATTTATTCATGCGTAACCCGGAGGTCCACCAGGGATTGAAATACCTCGGCTTCTTTTACAATCACCATTAACCCATATTATGAAAAAAATAACAATACCACTGATTGCGATTGTCTTGTCAGCCTGCAGTGTACCGGTCAAGGAGAGGGACGCTGTCACTGACTGGTTTTCAAGCAAGGAGACTTTTCAAAAGGTAGATTCTGTGCTCCGGCTGATGACCCTGGAAGAAAAGATAGGGCAGCTCACCCTGTTCACATCCGACATGGACCAGACCGGTCCATTTATGAGGGATCATTATTTAGAGGACATCAAAGCCGGGCGTGTTGGCGCAATCTTCAATGCCTACACGGCCGCTTACACACGCGAATTGCAACGAATGGCCGTTGAGGAGACAAGACTAGGAATACCGCTGCTGTTTGGATATGATGTGATACACGGTCATCGTACCATCTTTCCAATCCCTTTGGGGGAGACGGCAACATGGGACATGGAGGCAATCGAAAAGGCATCCCGCATTGCAGCGACGGAAGCCACCGCCGAGGGCCTTCACTGGACCTTTGCCCCGATGATCGATGTGGCGCGTGATCCCCGCTGGGGGCGGATCGCTGAGAGCTCAGGAGAAGATCCTTACCTGACAGCCATGGTGACCAGGGCCAAAATAAGGGGCTTCCAGGGCGATGACCTGGCAGCCACCAACACCATGCTGGCTTGTGCCAAACATTTTGCGGCCTATGGAGCCCCACAGGCCGGGCGTGACTACCACACAGTCGACATGTCAGAGATCACCCTGCGCAACAAATTCCTGCCACCTTTCCATGCCGCAGTTGAAGAGGGAGTGGCAACCTTCATGACCGCCTTCAATGAGTTATTCGGTGTACCCGCTACCGGCAGCAAATACCTGTTGAGCCAGGTACTCAGGGATGAATGGGGGTTTAACGGGTTTGTGGTGACCGACTACACCTCCATCAATGAAATGGTACTGCACGGTTTTGCCAGGGATGAAAAGCATGCCGGTGAGCTTGCCATCAATGCGGGGGCTGACATGGATATGCAGGGCGCTGTATTTTACAACTACCTGCTTGAGTTGGTGAGGGAGGGCAAGGTGCCGGAGAAAAATGTTGACCAGGCCGTGCGCAGGGTACTGACCATGAAGTTTGAGCTGGGATTGTTCGACGACCCATTCAGGTACAGCGACACAGAGCGTGAGAGATCACTCGTGATGACACCGGAAAACCTGGAATTTGCCAGGGATCTCTCCCGGCGTTCCATCGTGCTGCTAAAGAACGAACACCAAACCCTGCCATTGTCAGATAACATCCGCAGCATTGCCCTGATAGGGCCCCTGGCCAACAACCAGCGTGAGCTGATCGGCTCCTGGTCGGCAGCCGGCGACTATACAAAAAGCGTCACATTAAGAAAGGGGATAGAAAACCGCCAGGAGACAGCAACCCGAATCAACTATGCCCGCGGTGCAAATATCAACGATGACGACAAAAGTGGCTTTGCCGAAGCGGTCAGGGCAGCAGCAGCTTCCGACGTGGTGGTGATGGCACTGGGTGAATATGCCTGGCAAAGCGGCGAAGCAGCCAGCCGCTCCGACATCAGCCTGCCGGGCGCCCAGGAAGATTTGTTCAATGAGATTGCCAGGCTGGCCAAGCCAATCGTGGTAATTCTCATGAACGGCAGGCCTCTGGCAATCGAAAACATACACCAAAAAGCCGACGCCATCCTGGAAACCTGGTTCCTCGGCACCACCGCCGGCGATGCCATCGCCGACGTGCTGTTTGGCGATTACAACCCATCTGGGAAACTGCCCGTTACCTTCCCAAGAAACGTCGGACAAATACCCATTTTCTACAACCATAAAAATACCGGACGACCCGAATCCGACGATAAATACACGTCCAAATATCTCGACGTGCCAAACTCTCCCCTCTATCCCTTTGGATATGGATTGTCATATACCACCTACAGCTATTCCGACATCCAACTGAATACCACTGAATTGAACATGACTGGAGTGCTGAAGGCCAGCGTTACTGTAACCAATACCGGTGACAGACCGGGTGAAGAGGTGGTACAACTCTATATCAGACAGCTTGTGGGAAGCATTACCCGACCCGTAAAAGAACTGAAAGGCTTCCGTAAGATCGCCCTGAAACCCGGGCAATCGAAGGAAGTAAGTTTCGAGCTGACCTGGAAGGACCTCGCTTTCTACAATGCAGATAACGCGTTCAGGGCCGAACCCGGCAATTTTCACCTTTTCATTGGTACAAACTCCGAAGAGACAAAACAAGCAACATTCATATTTTCAGATAACTAAATTAATTTTTTTGCAGATGCATCCTTATATAAAAACAACAAAATTATCAACCAACAACTAAATTTTGTAACCTATGAGAAAATTATTCATGATGCTGCTTTGTTTGCCTTTGATGGCAAACACAGCGTTCGCACAGGTAACGGTTACAGGTGTGGTTACCAGCGCTGACGATGGATATACCCTGCCGGGTGTTACCATCGTGTTGAAAGGAACCTTCGCAGGTACCATCACCGACATCAACGGACGTTATTCCCTGCCCAATGTGCCTGCCGGCGGCACGCTGGTGTTTTCATTCATCGGGATGAGGACACAAGAGGTTGCCGTGGAAGGCCGAACAACCATCAACATTGCACTTGAAATGGACGTTATCGGCATGGATGAGATCGTGGTAATCGGTTATGGCACGGCGCGCTCATCCGACCTTACCGCACCTATCCCCGTGATTGATGCCCAGCAAATAGTACGCAATGTTGCCACCAGTGCCGCTTCGGCGTTGCAGGGCTCAGTGCCCGGTGTACAGGTGGTGAACAGGGGTGCGCCGGGCTCTGCTCCCGAGATCATTATTCGTGGGATAGGTTCCATGCAGGGCGCACAGCCCCTCTACGTGGTGGACGGAATGTTTTATGACAACCTCAACTGGCTCAGCCCAAATGACATCGAATCCATTGCTGTGCTGAAAGATGCGTCAGCCGCCTCCATCTATGGTGTCAGGGCAGCCGGCGGGGTCATCATGGTAACCACCAAACAGGGACGACTCAACGAGGGCGTGATCATCGAATACGAGGGCTATACCGGCATCAACTCGGCAAGCAACCTGATGCTAATGTCCAACACGGAACAATATTCCACCCTCCTGATTGAGCAAGGGTCCTATTCACGCCTGCTGCCCTCCATAGAGATCTGGGGTGGAAGGCCCTTTACCCACAATGGTGAACAATATACCATCCCGGTAACTGATACCGACTGGTACAATGAACTACTCAGCACCGGTCAGGTTATGAACCACTCCCTGTCGCTCAGGGGTGGTTCCCAGCGCACCACCTACCATGTGGGCGGTAGCTATTTCTCCGAAACCGGCCTGCTCAAATCAGATAACAGGTTCGAACGCATAAATATGAAGGCAAGCCTCGACTTTAAACCATACAACTTCCTTGAAATGGGAACCAACCTGGTGGTTAACCACAACCTTGCCCGCGATGAAGGATCTGTATGGGGCGGAATGTACACCGCTGTACCAATCATACCGGTCAGGGAAGATGATGGCGATTTTGCAGGCGTGTTACAGGCCGGATACCTGGTCGGACCGGTAAACAACCCTGTGGCCAGCCTTTTTTATAATACCGGCAATTTTAATATCACCCGCGGACTGAACCTCATGTATAACGCCCATGCAAATGTCAAGATACTCGGAGACGACCGGCTGGTGTTCAGAACGCAGTTCAGCCATCAACTGCGCAACAGCAATTATAGAACCTATACGCCAGTTTTTTACGTGGATGAGAAACTGAAAAATGAAAATTCATCCCTTAATAAAGGTCATAATGAATACAGCAGTATTCACCTCGACCACACACTGACCTTTAAGGAAAGATTCGGCCGCCATAATGTAACTGCCATGGCCGGGTTCTCAACCAGGCAGGTCGATGCACGAAACATCAGGGCCAGCGCACGCGACGTACCCGGAGGAGTGGAGGAGTATTTATATTTCTTCAACTCAACCAACCCCGATCCTGCCAGTTACGGTGTGGGCGACGGTGGTTTTGCAGAAAGAGGGGTGTCCTTCTTCGGACGGTTCATGTACAATTACAATGACAGATACCTGCTCAATGCCACCTTCAGGGGCGACGGCACCGACAAGTATTCCCAGACATGGGGTTATTTCCCATCGATAGGCGTGGGATGGATCGTCAGCGAGGAAGCCTTCATGGCTAACCAGAATATCCTTGACCGGTTGAAGCTGCGCGCAAGCTGGGGCCAACTGGGCAACAACGCCGTACCGCGCGAATCCGGTTCAAGGGAAATATTCACCGGATTTAACAATTCCTACGTATTCGGGAATAATATGATCTTACCGGGATATTCATCCAGTGTCTTTTTCAATGAACTGGAATGGGAAGTACTTGATGAAACCAACGCAGGTGTTGAGATATCAACTTTAAATTACAGGCTGTTTGCAGAAATTGACTGGTTCTACAAGGTTACAAAGAATGCAGCAATCTGGACCAGCAACCTCATGGGAGCAGGAGGGCTGATCCGTAACGCGGGCGAGATACTCAATACAGGCATGGAATTTACCGTCAGGTGGAGAGAGAAGGTGGGCGAATTTGGCTACAGCATCAGCTCAAACCTGAGTACTTTGCGCAACGAGGTGCTTACCCTGGGCGGGCAACCTTATATCGACGCCGGTTCCGGTGAGTTTCGCCGAAGGTCGGAACCAGGACACCCCCTTTACTCCTACTACGGTTACAAGGTAATCGGTGTTTATCAGAATCAGGCTGAGATCGATGCGCACCTCGACAGGACCAGGCATCCGCAGGTTGAACCCGGTTTCCTGAAATATGAAGACCTGAACGGAGATGGCGTGATCGATGAAAAAGACAGGCAGTACCTGGGCGCAAATATTCCGAAGTTCACCTATGGCGGGCAGATCGCCCTCGACTATAAAAACTTCGATTTTTCCGTCTCGGTTTATGGGGTGCATGGCAACAAACTCATCAATCGCCTCAGGGGCGACAGGGCATGGCATGCCGATTACAACTTTGACCTCGACCTGTATCAAAACCGCTGGACTGGCGAAGGATCAACCAACTCCTATCCATCAGCCAAGGGCCTGGTCAACTCCTGGAACCTGAGTCCGCTGACTTCATTCCTGGTAGAAGACGGCTCCTTTATCAGGATTCAGAACATCACCCTGGGATATACCCTCCGCAACCTGTTGCCCGGTAGTGAGTCAGGTTCAAAGATCAGGCTCAGATTTGCAGCCCAGAACCCCCTCGCTTTCTTTAAGTTCAACGGGTTTACCCCGGAAGTGACCGGACAGGGTGAAGCAGCAGGTGTTTACCCCATCCCGACAAGCTTTGTTTTCGGTATTAATATCACCTATTAAAAACTATACGATCATGAAAAAAACATTTATAACAGGACTATTGGCTGTATTCCTGCTGTTCATCTCCAATGGGTGTGAAGACTTTCTGGATAAAGCCATCGAAGGTCAGATCCCACTGGAACAAATTGACTATACTGACACAGGTAGGATGTATGAACCCGTTGCAGGGATATATGGCAGGGCCAATGACAACAACCTTCATCACTGGGCAAATTATTGCATGATGATCTTCCGCAGTGACTTTGTTTTTAAAGGAGCGCACGCGAATGACCAGCCCATCATGGAAGATATCCAGGATTACAAGTATGAGTCCATGCGAAATGCCTGGTTCGTGAATAACCTGTGGACATCCCACTTCGGATTGATCAGGGATTGCGATGCAGCACTTGAGGAACTGAGTCTCTTTGCAAAGCATACCACTGACCAGAACAGGGTGAACCAATACAAAGGCGAAGTAAGGTTTTTCCGCGCACTTGCTTATTGGAGAATGGCCAGGATCTACGGCGATGTCCCTTACTATAACAGAAACATTGTTGCCGGGGCATTGCGTAAATCTCCCAGGGAAGAGGTCTATCAATATGTCTTAAAGGAACTTAAGGAAATTGCGGATCACCTGCCGGCCCAGCATCCGAGCCGTTTGCCCAATATAGGTGGCGTTACCAAATGGGCTGCATATATGTTACTGGCCAAGGCAGCTGCTGATGTTCAGGATTACCCGACAATGCTTTCTGCTTCACGGGAAATCGTTCAAAGCGGCTTATTCTCGTTGTTCCCCGATTATTATAACTTGTTCAAAAAAGCAGGAGAATTCTGTGATGAGAACATATTTGAAATGCACCACACCGATTTTGGCACCTCCACTGGTAGCGCAACCCAGATCGACCAGTATTATGTGGCCCATGGTATTAAACAGCAGGGCGGCAGAAGGTTTGACGGGGCCGGCTTCAACAGTGGCTGGGGGTTCTCCATGCCTGCCCAGAAATATATCGACATGATGCAGACCAGGGGTGAAGGCATCAGGCTGCAGACCGCAATCATTTATCCCAACACCAAAACAGCCGAAGGTGATTCGATCGGCAGGATTCCCGCTGACCTGCAGGCACTCCTGGATAGATACAACGCCCAGGGCAGGGGAGCTGCCAACGCCTACTGGTTTAAGAGCTACCTGCCCTTTAACCAGCAAACCCCGGGAAGATACCGTTATGGTGGGTGGAACAATGTCAGGATATTCCGTTACGCAGAAGCGCTGCTTCTGTATGCCGAAGCCCTTATCCATACGAGCGGACCAGGAGCAGGTGATGCATACATCAACCAGGTCAGAAGTCGTGCCGGTATGCCTGCCATCTCAGGTGCCACTATCAACGACATTATTGATGAGCGTGCCGCAGAACTCGAATTTGAATGGAGTGCCGATCGCTTTTTCGATCTGATCAGGCTCGATAGAACAGACCTGCTCGGGCCAAATTTCATCAAAGGACAACACGAATATTATCCGATACCAACGGTTCAGATAGACCTGCAACCCGGACTGGCAGAGCCACCCGTGCCAGGGCTGTTTCCAAAATAATAATGAGCCATGGAGAACGCATGGTTAAATATACATGCGAATGAGCAAACGAGCGGCTTCCGGAGGCTTGTCCAACTGAACAAGGACAAGCTTCCGGACAGCCTGCATCAAATTGTCGACAAATGAGAATTTTTTATTTAACTTTAATTACCTCTCTCTGGCTGTTCCTGCTGTCATCCACAGCTGCACAGGATACCTCCCATCCAGTCAGAGGACTCTCAGATGATGCACTGTTGGACCTTGTGCAGGAACATACCTTTCAGTATTTCTGGGATGGTGCCGAACCCAATTCAGGCATGGCCAGGGAAAGGTACCACGCTGACGGTATCTATCCCAGAAACGACAAGCATATCGTAACCACCGGCGGATCGGGCTTTGGGCTCATGGCTATTGTCGCAGGTATTGAAAGGGGATTCATCACCCGGGGAGAGGGTGTTGAGAGGTTCGAAAGGATCGTTTCCTTCCTGGAAACAGCCGACCGCTTTCACGGGGTATGGCCGCACTGGCTCGACGGGGAAACAGGCAGGGTCAGCCCTTTCAGCCGCAACGACGACGGTGCCGACCTGGTGGAAACATCTTTCCTGATTCAGGGTTTGCTCGCTGTAAAACAATACCTGATCGACGGCAACGCACAGGAGAGGTCCCTCGCCGACAGGATAGACAAGCTGTGGCGGGAGGTGCAGTGGGACTGGCATCGCCGCGACGGGGAGAATGTGTTGTACTGGCACTGGTCGCCCAATTTCGGATGGGAAAAGAACCACCAGATCAGGGGTTACAACGAGTGCGTGATCACATACGTGCTGGCAGCCTCTTCGCCAACTTATCCAATCCCACCGGAAGTTTACCACGAAGGATGGGCGCGGAATGGTGAAATAAAAACCAATGTCTCCAAATATGGACATGCGCTCACCCTGAATCACAACAGGGGCCGCGAGCTGGGTGGACCACTATTTTGGGCACACTACTCATACCTTGGACTTGATCCGCGAAACCTGGTCGATGATTACGCAAACTACTGGGAACACAATGTGAACCACACGAAGATCAACAGGGAGTACTGCATTGAAAATCCTCACGGGAATAAAGGATACGGCCGGCAAAGCTGGGGGTTGACATCAAGTTACTCTGTCAGAGGGTATGCCGCACATAGCCCCATCAATGACCGCGGTGTGATCTCTCCCACGGCAGCCCTGTCGTCATTCCCGTATACCCCGGAGTACTCCATGGAGGCCATGCGCTACTTTTACGAAGAGCTGGGCGACCGGCTTTTCGGCAAGTATGGTTTTTACGATGCATTCAGCGAAACGGAAGACTGGTTCATCCCCCGTTACCTGGCCATCGACCAGAGCCCGATCGTTGTAATGATCGAAAATTACCGGAGTGGCCTGCTGTGGGACCTGTTCATGAGAAACCCAGAAATCGCAAATGGTCTGGAGAAACTTGGATTCACCAGCATGAACATCCCCGGGAAAAAAACCATCACCGGAAGGGTCTTTCATGATACCGATGGCTCCGGAAGCTTCACGCCGGATGTCGACATACCCCTGGCCGGCATTGCTGTTTCCAACGGTAGAGACATAGTCATCACCGATGATGAAGGAAGATACGCTTTGAGCGTCGGTGATCATTCCATTATATTTGTAGTCAAACCGGCAGATTGGTCCGTGCCTGTCGACAGTCTGCAGATTCCACGGTTTTATCACATCCACAACATGGCAGGTGCAACCGGGGAAAGGTATGAAGGCCTGCCCCCACAACCGCCCATCCCGGCATCTGTCGATTTTCCGCTCTATCCAGTCAATGAGCCGGACCGTTTTGAGCTTATTGTATTTGCAGATACCCAGTCGCGCAATACAAAAGAACTGCACTATCTGATGAATGATGCAATCGCTGATCTGACCGGAACGGAGGCAGCCTTCGGGGTAACGCTTGGCGACCTGGTTTTTGACGACCTGAACCTGCTTGGACCCTATAACGAGGTCATGGCCACCATCGGCATACCGTGGATACACCTGATCGGTAACCACGACATTGATTTCTCTGCCAATGACAACACTTCCGCCAGGGGTGCCTATTTCAGGCATTATGGCCCGTCGTACTATGCATTCAGTTATGGAAAGGCACACTTTCTCGTATTGGATAACATCCGTTTTATTATTGATGGAGATAACCGCTATTATCGTCCCGGCCTGAGTGAGGATCATATGGTTTTTATTGAGAATGAGCTGGCCCGGATCGACAAGGACAAACTCCTGGTCGTTTTGATGCATATTCCCTGGGATGATGCCGGATGGGACCGCAGACAGCGCGACCACTTGCTGCAGATGCTGTCTGAACACCCAAATTCCCTGAGCCTGGGAGCCCACTGGCACCGGCACTACCACAGGTTCCTTGGCAGTGATTACGGACTAACCGATGAACAACCCCACCATATGATCAGCATGGGTGCCGTGTGCGGCGCCTGGTGGCGCGGACTGCCAGACGAATATGGGATCCCGCACGCCCTAATGGGCGATGGGACCCCCACGGGGTATGGCGTATTGAATGTAAATGGCAAAGAGGCACGGTTATCATGGCAATCGTCACGACGCCCTGCAAATTTCCAGATGCATATTGATGTGCCTGACCACATCACTATGCCAGAAACGGAAGGCCTCGTACTATCAGCCAATATTTTCAATGCCATGCCTGATGCAAAGGTCATGGTGCAGGTTGGCAACAATGGCCCCTGGTTGCCAATGGAATATGCTATTGCCCCTGACCCGGTGAAGGTCCGCTCAGCCGAATTCGAAAAGCACCTTACTGATCAGCTTGGAAGCATACCGTGGACGGAGTCGCGCGGTGCCAGCAACTCATTCAAGTTATGGCAAATGACCATGGAGGGCCCATTGCCTCCCGGAACACACCTGATCAGCGTCAGGGCGGAAGACAGGTGGGCTGTTTACGAGGGTAAAAGAATCATCAGGGTATCCGACAGAACAGATTAGTACCCTGAGATGTAATATGCAGATATTTATTTTTAAATACTTCTAAATCTTTTAAATCAAATGTTAATTATTAACTTAAAAAACAAAAACCTATGAAAAAATTTACCATTTTAATCGCAATCATGCTGGCTTTTGCCGGATTGGCACGCAGTCAGCATCACATGATCGAAGACTTCGAGCACATCAGGTTAAACGTGATGTTAGGAGGAGCTGAGGACAACAGCGAAATGCGGGTTGTGCCAAACCCAGACATGGGTGAAGCCAATCCCAGCAACCAGGTGGTCAGGTTTCACCGCAGCAGGCATGGTGTGCCATGGGGTGGATTCTGGTCGCGACTCGAAACTGCCGTCGATGTCTCAGAATTCAAATACGTATATGTCGACGTATGGAAATCCAGAATCAGTCCTGTCAAATTCAAACTTGAAGACGGGCCCACTGCCAATCTTGAAATCGAAAGCATGACACCACAGACTAAAGTTGGAGAATGGGAAACCATAGTATTCGACTTTTCTTCGAAAGACGGCACCTGGAATGTGATTGCATTGATGCCTGATTTTGCCGATCCGGTTAACCTTGATGAAGACATTGTCATATACTTCGACAACATCAGGCTGGGCGGTCCGCCCCAAGAAAAGGATGGGCATGGCTATATGCTGGAAGACTTTGAGCACATTCCATTGAATTGGTTTGCCGCCGGTGATGATGCCTATATGCATGTGGTACCGAATCCGGATCCGGAAAATGAAGTGAACCCCAGTCATCATGTGGTTGAATTCAGTCGCGGGAAAGGCGACCCCTGGGGTGGCTTTTTCTCACCCCTGGCCGAACCGCTCGACCTGACCGAACACCAATATGTTTATGTGGATGTATGGAAGCCCATGATCAGCCGGGTGTTATTCAAGCTGGAAGCATCGGTCACAGGGGCGCCCAATGTGGAGTTTCCAAGCATGAAAGCCCAGACAAAAACAGAGGAGTGGGAAACCCTCGTGTTTGACTTTTCGGAAGTTGGCGGCCAATGGAACACCATTACCTTCTTTCCTGACTTCCCTGAAAGTGCTGACGACGTCGCAAACGAATACATTATGATGTACTTCGACAACATCCGCATTGGCGGGCCACCTGAGGACGACACCCCTGGTTTTGTTGACGTCGAATTCATCTGGGTTGACTTTGAAATTGAAGGTCTTACCAACGTGGAGGGCTTCAGGGACCCGGCAGGCGGCACAGAAGCGACCGACGTGGCAGGTGAAGGCATTGACGGTGGCAAAGTGGTGAAGCTGCAATACGAAGTATCGGCCGAAAGATTGAGCACCCGATACAGAATGTGGGCTTTCCCAAGCGCAGATGTCAGCAATTACAACATGCTTGTTTTGCATGTCAAGGCAGATGAACCCGTTTCCAATGTGGGTATAAGGATTCGTGACACCCAGGTTGTTGAAGCTGAAACCAGGATCAACATCGGTACTGAATGGCAACAGATTATTATTCCGGTCAGTGACCTGGTGCCGCTCAACGATGATAATGTGCGGCCAGACTTGTCGATCCTGCAGGGAATTTTCATGATTTTCGACCACGAAAAAACCGATCCTGAAATGGGTGTTGTATACATCGACCTGGTCGGTTTCAACTTCGATGCCGCCGTCTCCGCTCCGGATATACCCCTTGCGGGATCACCCGGATTTCATATTTTCCCGAATCCGGCAAAAGACCATGTTACGGTAAGAACCAAAGCGGGAGATGTCATCAGCCTGTTCGACATCAGGGGAAATCTGATCAGCAGCAAAACAGCCCCGGGCGACGATACCATTATTGACCTTACAGGACTCGCAAAAGGGATGTACCTGATCAGGGTAAACGGGAACAACCAATCTGGCACCAAAAAACTGATTGTTTATTGATGTCGCTCTGCCTTTCTGCCTGATACGTTGCGCATACATCATAGCATTGGGTTGACTACCCGACCTGATGCTTGAGAAAGTTGCCGTCTTCAGGAACTGAACTGGGTTTGACGCTGAATCTTTTCCGATATTCTATTATCTTCGTGGTATGAAAACAACATTCGGACCACAAAGGATTCTTTTCCCGTGCCCTGTTGCCCTGGTTGTAACCGGCACCATGGAGAAGGCAAACATCGTTACGATTGCCTGGGTAAGCCTGCTCACCAGCGCGCCCCCCAGCCTGGGAATTTCTGTTGGCACCAAAGGCTATTCGGGCGAAGAGATTAAAAAAAATAAGGAATTCACTGTCAACATTGCCACTGTCGACATTATGACAGAGGCTGATTTTTGCGGGATTACCTCGGGCAAGGATTCAGATAAGTTTGCCGCAAGCGGACTGACCAAAATGCCTTCAAAGATCATTGAAGCACCCATCATCAGGGAATGCCCGCTGAACCTGGAATGCATACTGACAAGCTCAGGCATGGTTGGTCAAACCAATCACTTCATCGGCGAGATCGTGGAAACACATATCGACACGGACAAACTCCGGGATTCCGACAATTACGGATCTGTCGATGTCGGCCTGTTTAATCCGCTGATCTATATCGGAGGCGCCAGGGAATACCGCAGCATCGGAGATAAAGTTGGTGACGCTTATTCCATCGGAAAGATGTTGAAAAGATCAGTCTGATCGCATGGCCTTCCGGGAAAGGTTACTGAAAATGCTGAACAGGCAAATACCTGATTGCGTTCCCGTGGTTTTATTTTGTCGACCGGCGACCAGTGTGGCAGGGATGCGCCGGAAGAAAACATTTTTGCCATGGTGGAGACGGTAAAGACATATATCAAATATTCATGATAATGACTAATTTTGCATAGCGTTTCTATCAGCAAGATCATACCGACAAAGAACAATTTGCCAATCCCACTATGACAGAAAAATATTCGGAAGAAAGCATTCGAACCCTTGATTGGAAGGAGCATATCCGTATGCGTCCCGGTATGTATATCGGAAAGCTTGGCGACGGTGCATCGCAGGATGATGGCATCTACGTGCTGATCAAGGAAGTCTTCGACAATGCCATCGATGAATTCATCATGGGCTTTGGCAAGACCATTGAGATCAAGATCGATGAGCGGCAGGTCAGCGTGCGTGATTTTGGAAGGGGCATCCCACTTGGAAAGGTAGTGGATTGCGTATCAAAGATCAACACCGGCGCGAAATATGACAGCAAGGTTTTCAAAAAAACCGTAGGTTTAAATGGCGTGGGCACCAAGGCTGTCAATGCCCTTTCCAGTTATTTCCGCATCGAATCGGTCAGGGATGGCAGATCGAAAGTTGCAGACTTCGAACGCGGCAATCTGCTCACCGACCCTCCTGCCAGCGACAGCCATTCCCGCAGCGGCACCCTGGTGACCTTTGTGCCTGATGACACCATTTTTGGCAAATTCCGCTTTATCAACGAATACATTGAGAAGCTGCTATGGAACTACGTATTCCTGAACCGCGGGCTCACCATCATCTTTAATGGCCGTAAGTTCCAGGCGCAGAACGGGCTCCGCGACCTCCTGGAAAGAAACATCGATTCGCCCATATGCTATCCCATCATCCATATCCAGGAAGAGGACCTGGAGTTCGCTTTTACCCACAGCGCCAGCCAGTACAGCGAGGAATACTATTCCTTTGTGAACGGCCAGCACACCACCCAGGGCGGCACGCATCAGGCCGCATTTCGCGAAAGCCTGAATAAGACCATCCGGGAGTTTTTTAAGAAGGACTTTGACGCGAACGATATTAAGACCTCAATTATCGTTGCCTTCAGCATAAAAATCCAGGAGCCTGTTTTTGAGTCGCAGACCAAGACCAAGCTGGGCTCTCAGCACATGGAGCCTGATGGGCAGACCATCAAGAACTACATCAACGACATTCTGAAGCGCCGGCTCGACAATTACCTGCACATGCACCCCGAAGCCGCCGATGCATTGCTGAAGAAAATCCTGCAGTCGGAACGCGAACGCAAGGATATGGCCAGCATCAAAAAACTGGCCAGGGAAAGGGTAAAGAAGGCCAACCTCCACAATAAGAAATTGCGCGACTGCCGCATCCATTACAACGACAACCACCCTCAGCGGCTGGACTCAACCCTTTTCATCACCGAGGGTGATTCGGCCAGCGGCTCCATCACCAAGGCCCGCAACGTAAACACCCAGGCAGTCTTCAGCCTCAAAGGCAAACCGCTGAACTGCTTTGGGCTGACCAAGAAGATCGTGTATGAGAACGAGGAGTTTAACCTGCTGCAGGCGGCCCTGAACATTGAAGAAAGCCTCGAGGACCTGCGGTACAACAACATTGTGGTGGCCACCGATGCCGATGTCGACGGCATGCACATCAGGCTGCTGCTGCTGACCTTCTTCCTGCAGTTTTTCCCTGACCTGGTCAGAAATGGCCACCTCTATATTCTTCAAACGCCGCTTTTCCGGGTACGCAACAAGCAAAAAACCATCTATTGCTATTCCGACAAGGAAAAAGAAGATGCCATCAGGGAACTCGGCAGCAAGCCCGAGATTACCCGCTTCAAGGGGCTTGGTGAGATATCGCCTGACGAATTCAGTCACTTCATTGGGAAAAACATACGTCTTGATCCCGTCATCCTGAGAAAAGATCTGGGCCTTGGTGAGATGCTTGCCTTTTACATGGGAAAGAACACCCCTGAGCGGCAGAACTTCATTATTGAAAATCTGCGGGTAGAGTTGGATCTGGTGGAATCGTAAAAGCATCCCAGTCGGCCCAGGCCCTGAACTTGTCCCGCAAACTGTCCAGCGGACATCGGGTAAGGGTAATGACTTCCGTCTGATCGGCGCCGGGCAGCATTTGTGACAGGTTTTCTCCCCTGGGGTCGATCACCGCTGAATCTCCCGAATAATCTATCCCTAATTCGTCGGACCCAATACGGTTTACCCCCACCACGTAAGACATATTCTCGATGGCACGCGCCATCAGCAGCACCCGCCAGACATGGCTCCTCACTGCCGGCCAGTTCGCCACATACATGACAACGTCATAATCGAAACCCCTGCCCTCCTCATACCTGTTCCTGCTCCATACCGGAAAGCGCAAATCGTAACAGATCATGGGCATGATCTTCCACCCTTTCAGCTCCGCGATCAGCTTCTGACCGCCTGTGGTATATTTCTGATTCTCCCCGGCAAAACTGAAGAGGTGTCTTTTGTCGTAAAACTGGTATTGCCCCCCGGGCCGCATCCATATCAGACGGTTATAGAAACACCCCCCCGCTTCGATCACCAGGCTGCCCGTTACAACGCATGACTTCTCCTCCGCCATGCCATGCATCCACCCCATAGTAGGCCCTTCCATAGGTTCTGCAACAGCAGCGGGATTCATCGTAAACCCCGTGGAAAACATTTCCGGCAGAACGATCAGGTCAACAGCCTCCTCAATGGTCGCTATCCTATGAGAAAAATGACCCCGGTTTTTCTCAGAGGCTTCCCACTCAAGCACCGTCTGTATGAGGGCAATTTTCAGATTTTGCATAAAATATCGGCAGCTTTCTCAAGGGTTTCCTCAGACTTGGCAAAACAAAAACGCAACATATTGTTGTTGACAGGCTTCCCGTAAAAGGGAGATACCGGTACGGCTGCAATCTTGTGTTCCTTTACCAGGCGCCGGGCAAAATCCATTTCGGCCTCATCGCTGATCCTGCTGTAATCCAGCAGCTGGAAGTAAGTTCCGGCAGCAGGGATAAAACTGAATCGTGATGCCGAGATGGCCTGAAGGAAAAAGTCACGCCTGGCCTGAAAAAACCCACCCAACCCCTGATAACGGGAAGGCCTTTCCAAATACTCGGCAATGGCATGCTGCACCGGAGTATTTACGGCAAACACCATGAACTGGTGTATCTTCCTGAATTCCCTCGTCAGGTTTTCAGGAGCCAGGCAGTATCCTGATTTCCAGCCTGTAGCATGAAAGGTCTTCCCGAAAGAACTCACCACAAGGCTGCGTTCCCTCAGCGAAGGATACAAACAAACACCCTCATGCCGCACCCCATCAAATAAAATATGCTCGTACACCTCGTCGCTGAGTATCAGAATGGCAGAATCCCTGGTCATTTTATCCAGTTCCTTCAGATCATTTTCCGACAATATACTTCCTGTGGGATTGTGGGGTGTGTTGATGATCATCATTCTTGTTTTGGAACTGACAAGTCTTCTGACATCATTCCAGTTGATGCTGTATTCGGGATGTTTCAACCTGTATGTGATGGGCATGCCCCCGTGCAATCTGACAGCCGGGGCATAACTGTCATAGGCAGGTTCAAAAATGATCACCTGGTCATCATCCCTGATAAATGCCGCAATGGCTGCATATATTGCCTGGGTGGCCCCTGCAGTGACCGTTATCTCTTTATCAGGATCATACACTGCCCCATAAAGTCTCTGCGTCTTGACGGCGATCTGTTCGCGCAGGGCCATCAACCCGGGCATCGGTGCATATTGATTAAAACCTTTCCTCATGTACCGGCCAACCAGGCGTATCAGTCCTGGAGAAACAGCAAAGTCAGGGAAACCCTGCGATAAATTGATTGCCCCATGCTCCGTGGCCAGCTGCGTCATCACAGCAAAAACCGATGTGCCTGTATGTGGAAGTTTCGAAACAATCGAGTCGGTGAAAAATGTCATCGCTTTGCGAAAAATGTTAATTTTGCAACGTAATTCTAACGCTGATTACGAACGATGTAAAAATACAGGTTTTTTTTTACCTGACTTTACAATCCTTTAAAACACCATAAATACTTTTTTTGCTATGAAAACCATTGACCATTTGAATTTCTCCGGGAAGAAAGCGATTATCCGTGTAGATTTTAATGTACCCCTCGACAAAGAATTTAACATTACCGACGATTCGCGCATGCGGGCTGCCGTTCCCACCATTAAGAAAATACTGAACGACGGTGGTTCGGTGATCCTGATGTCGCACCTGGGCAGGCCAAAAGAAGGGCCTGAGGACAAGTTCTCTCTCAGGCACCTGCAGGTCCATCTGGCAAAGCTTCTTGCCACTGAGGTGCTTTTTGCCGACGACTGCATCGGGGATTCTGCCGTAAACCTTTCCGCAGCGCTCAGGCCGGGTCAGGTGCTGCTGCTCGAGAACCTGCGTTTTTACAAGCAAGAGACCAAAGGCGATGAAGCCTTTTCCCAGAAGCTGGCCTCCCTGGCCGATGTATATGTAAATGATGCCTTTGGCACTGCCCACCGGGCGCACGCCTCCACCACCATCATAGCAAAATTCTTTCCTGAAAACAAAGTGTTCGGTTATATCATGGCCAATGAGTTGGCCAGCATCGACAAGGTGCTTACCGATGTGCAGCGGCCTTACGTGGCTGCCATTGGCGGGGCCAAGGTCAGCAGCAAGATCGAGGTTATCAACAACCTCATCGAAAAAGTCGATGACCTGGTCATCGGCGGCGGCATGATGTTCACCTTTATCAAAGCGCAGGGCGGAAATATAGGCGGCAGCCTGGTAGAAGATGACTTCCTTCAGACCGCCAAAGACATCCTGGAAAATGCCGCAGCAAAAGGCGTTAAAATCCACCTCCCCGAAGACGCCGTGATTGCCGATGCCTTTGACAACAATGCCAGCTTCCGCCAAGCCGATGCCTACAACATCCCGGAAGGATGGCTGGGACTGGATATTGGCGAAAAAAGCACGGAAAAGTTTGCCAACATCATCCTGGAAGCAAAAACCATCCTGTGGAACGGTCCCATGGGCGTTTTTGAAATGAGCAACTTCGCCGGCGGCACCAAAGGCATTGCAGAAGCACTGGTTGCCGCAACAAAGAAAGGCGCCTTCACCCTTATTGGAGGCGGTGACTCAGTAGCCGCCATCAACCAGCTCGGACTGGCCGGGCAGGTGTCATATGTGAGCACCGGCGGAGGCGCCCTGCTCGAATACATGGAAGGAAAAATACTTCCCGGGGTGCAAGCCATCAACGGGTAAATCCCGTCCCTGTAAAATAGGTTCCCTCCCCATAAAAAGAAGCTGCTTGATCAGCTTCTTTTTTTTTGCATGTCACATAACACAAGTTCAAACTGATTGAAAAACATTCTGCTTTATTTTGAAGCATTATGAATTAGTCAGCAATGTAGACTTAATATTGAATATTTTTTTAATTTTACCACCGATGTCCTTAAAAAACAAGGCACTGACGAATAAATTAATCGCATTCCCTCTTGATTTTTAGTGTTTTATGCAAATATATAGATTTTTGCAGTCCGCACTTTGCCAAACAAAAAATATGCCTGAAACATATCAACGCCAATGTGTATGCTAATCAATCATCCTCTAAGTATCAAGCCGCACCGGGCCAGGCTGGCAACCATGATACTGTTGTGCTTTTTTGCTGCTATTCCGGTTCTCTTGCTGCCCGGCCGTGCAACCTGCGCCGACGAGCCACCCTTGGAGGTTCAGCATGGAAACAATGAAGGTGCCGGAGCGGCCGGCGAATCCTCCGACACCCTTTCACCGGCCGGTGAGCTGTCCGGCGGATCTCCAGACACCCTTCCAGGTATTGATGACCTGGCTCAAGCTGATTCATCCATTCCCGACGACCCTGCAATCCTCGCTGCTGATGAGTCAGCAAGTCTGACGGAGCCGGTGCCCCGCACCTATTCCCGTACTGACTTGCGCAAAGGAGAGCGTCTCTTCAAGGGGCTTATGCCCTTTCAGAGTGGCATGCATGATTGTGCTTCCTGTCATTATACGAAACGCACCGATACCCTGAACTGGAATCCCTCGGCCCATGATCTGGCGGTATTATGGAGGGAGCAGGACGATTACAGCATCAGGGAAAAGCTCGACAACCTTCTCGGCATGCGCATGATGAATGACCATCTGGGCATGAGGATCACCCCTGAAGAGGAGCGTCAACTGGAGGCCTACCTGTCCAGGGTGCTGGATATTGGCCCCGGAGAGTTACGGGTAGTCCCCGTAAACGCCTTCATTTTTTGGGGACTCGGCTTGCTGATGGCACTGGCCCTGATCGACCTGCTCATCACCAAAAAGATCCGGTTCAAGGCATTGCATATGCTCGTTATTATCGTGGGATTGGTCGTGCACATGCAATACGCCGTGGCTGAAAGCCGCGCATTAGGCAGGACACAGGGATACGCACCGGATCAGCCCATCAAATTTTCCCACCTTATCCATTCAGGGGAAAATGAGATAGACTGCCAGTACTGCCATACCATTGTCCATTTCAGCCTGAGTGCCGGCATCCCTTCCAACAACACATGCCTGAACTGCCATAATGTGATCAGGGAAGGTACACAATCAGGCCGGTTTGAGATCAACAAGATACACCGTGCCGAAGCCACCGCAGAGCCGGTGCGCTGGATACGCGTGCACAAGCTGCCCGACCACAGCTTCTTCAGCCATGCCCAGCATGTCAATGCAGGAAAAATAGAATGTCAGGATTGTCATGGCCCGGTGGAAGAGATGCATATCATTCGCCAGGTCGAAGACCTTTCCATGGGATGGTGTCTCAGATGCCACCGCGACAATGCTGTTGATTTCCTCACGAACCCCTACTATCAGATCTACGAGAAGCTGCACGAAGACATGAGGGCCGGCCGCATCGACCAGGTCACCGCCGCCCGGGTCGGAGGCGAAGACTGCATGAAATGCCATTATTAGAAGGAAACTTAGAGTCCAGGGTTATTATGAAAAAATTTCTCGCAGAGGACGCGAAGCACATAAAGGCGCAAAGCACTCCTTGGCGCCTTTGTGTCATACTCTGCGCCTTTGCGAGAAACAACAAAGCATAATTTATAAACACATGAATAGATACTACAAAAGCCTTCACGAGATTCAGCCATCTGCCATGCAACAGGCTGATCCTTTGCCGGATGAAGGCAATTCGCAATCGATGTTTGAAATTCTGGCCGACAAGGACAACCAAACAGAATCATCAAGAAGGGACTTCCTGAAGTGGTGCGGCATCAGCTTTGTGTCGGCCACCGTATTGTCGGCCTGTGAGAACCCGGTCAAAAAGGCCATTCCCTACCTGAACCAGCCCGAGACGCTGATTCCCGGGAAGGCCTCCTGGTATGCGTCGACCTGGATGCATGGCAATGAATATTGCCCGGTGCTGGTAAAGAGCCGCGACGGCCGTCCTATAAAAATCGAAGGGAATGATCTTTCTTCCATCACGGGCGGAGGCACTTCGGCCAGGGTGCAGGCTTCCGTACTCAGTCTTTACGACAGTGGTGCCAGGTACCATCAACCTGTGCTTAACGGACAGCCAGGCAGTTGGGAGGCTGCAGACCAGACCATCGTTGAGGCGCTCAACACCCTGAAAGAGCAGGGCCAGCGCGCCGTGCTGCTGACCCCAAGCCTGATCAGTCCCTCTACCAAAGCATTGCTCAGTGAGTTGACTGCCGCATATCCCAACCTGGAGATACACACATGGGATGCTGTTTCCTATTCTGCCATCAGGAAAGCCCATGAAAGCTGCTTCAGACAGTCTCTCATCCCGGATTACAGGTTCGACAAGGCATCGCTGATTGTCAGTTTCAGCGCCGACTTCCTCGGCACCTGGCTCTCACCCGTTGAGTTCGCGCACCGCTATGCAAAGACACGCCGCCTTGCGGAAGGGAAAACCAGCATGTCGCGCCACATTCAGTTTGAAGCAGGCCTCTCCCTGACCGGCGCCAATGCCGACGAGCGCATACCACTCAGGCCATCGGAAGAGCGTAAAGTGTTGCAGGCACTCTACAACAACCTTGCTGCCGCCTCGGGCCGGGCAACGACCGGGAGCGTCCAGACCGGCTATGACGTGCAGGCACTTGCCGCTGAGATGATGAGCAAGCCCGGCCAGTCGATCGTTGTAAGCGGCCACAATGATCACGAGGTGCAGACACTGGTAGCCATGATCAATCACCTCACCGGGGCATACGGCAACACCATTGACGCAGGAAGGCCACTGCATGCAGGTCAGGATGACCCGCTGCGCCTCGAAGACCTGGTCAACGACATGCTCAACGGCATGATAAAGGCTGCCTTCTTCTATCAAACAAACCCCGCCTACCATTACCATGATGCTGCACGCTTTCTCGAGGGGCTCGCCAAGGTGCCGCTGAGCGTGTCATTTGCCACCACCAAAGACGAAACGGCAGAGGCATGCAATATCATCTTACCCGACAATCACTACTTGGAATCATGGAATGATGCCGGGTTCAAAACCGGATATTACAGCCTGGCCCAGCCGCTGATCCGTCCGCTTTTCACAACCAGGCAATTTCAGGATACCCTGCTTGCCTGGATGGGCAGAGAGACAGATTTTCACGCCTACATCAAGGAATACTGGTACCAACATGTGTTCCCCATGCAATCGTTCCACCAGGGTTTCGACAGCTTCTGGGTAGCCAGCCTGCAGTCGGGCATACATGAAAACCCTGAGCAATACAGGGCCATCGACCTTAGTCCCGGTAACGGCTTCTCCTTCCTGTCTGTTCCCGCACCCGCCGCCGCACTGGAGTTCACCGCACACCCCCATCTGGCTGTTTTTGATGGTCATGATGCCAACAACCCCTGGCTGCAGGAGCTTCCTGAACCCATCAGTTCTGTCACATGGGATAACTTTGCCGCCATTTCACCGGCTACTGCCGCAGAGCTGGGACTTGCCGAGGGCGACATCATACGTATCAATGATAAGATGGAGGTGCCTGTACTGATCCAGCCCGGGCAGGCGCAAGGCAGCCTGTCGGTCGCCCTGGGATACGGACGCACAAAGGCCGGCGTCAGTGCCGACAGCAGGGGTGGCAATGCCTTCCTGCTCACCCGCATCCAGTCAGGGAACCGCATGTTTTCCGGCCCGGTGGAACAATGGCAGAAGACAGGTGGCAAGCATGTTTTTGCCCGCACCCAGACCCATTTCTCGATGGAGGGCAGGCCGATCGTCAGGGAATCGAACCTGGCGGCCTACCGCGACAACCCGTCGGCGGGCAACGAGTTGCGTGCATACCACCTGAAATACGCATCATCGCTGTACCCCGAAACCCCTTTCGAAGGGCACCATTGGGCACTGATGGTCGACCTGAACGCCTGCACGGGTTGCAGCGCCTGTGTGATCGGCTGCCAGGCCGAGAACAATATCCCCGTCATCGGCAAGGACCAAGTACGCCGTCGCCGCATCATGCACTGGATGCGCATCGACAGGTATTACAACGGCGACCCCGCCAACCCCGGCATCGTTTTTCAACCGCTGATGTGCCAGCACTGCGACCACGCCCCCTGCGAAAACGTATGCCCGGTGGCCGCCACCACCCACAGCCACGAAGGCATCAACCAGGTCACCTATAACCGCTGTGTTGGCACCAAATACTGCATCAACAACTGCCCGTACAAGGTGAGGCGCTTCAACTGGTACGAATATGCCACCAAAGAACAGTTCAACACCCACACCACCACAGAGCTGGGGCGCATGGTGCTCAACCCCGACGTAACCGTCAGGGAACGCGGCGTGGTGGAGAAGTGTTCATTCTGCGTGCAGCGGATACAGGAGGCCAAACTGACAGCCAAGAACGAAAGGCGCAAACTCGCCGACGGTGAGATCATTCCCGCCTGCGCACAGGCCTGCCCCTCCAAAGCGCTGGTGTTTGGCGACCTGAACGACCCCGACAGCCGGGTGGCACAACTGATCAAAGACCCGAGAAACTATCACCTGCTCGAAGAGCTGCACACGCTGCCTACAGTGGGTTACCTGACCAGGATAAGGAATACAAAAGCATAACAGCGTCACGATGACCGAAACCATGTTGAACCGGTAAATAACAACATAGATGCTCAACAATCAGATCAGCATCCCCCTGGTGAAGGGGAACAAGAATTACGGCCAGATATCGGATGAACTGCTGGCCAATGTCGAAGGCAAAACACCCTTGTGGTGGTTTGCCGGCATGACCATAGGCACCATTTTCCTGGCCATCGGTGCCTGGGCCTTC